>Ga0207893_1000157_pt1 | contig 50027 bp, 42 predicted proteins | sample MalvirmetaMSP121_FD_184233 | JGI IMG/M metagenome (GOLD analysis project Ga0207893, IMG submission 184233) | Marine viral communities from the Deep Pacific Ocean - MSP-121 (SPAdes) | ecosystem: Environmental > Aquatic > Marine > Oceanic | place: Pacific Ocean | collected 2001-06-02 | reverse complement strand
GACGGTAAGCAGCGGTGCCGCGTTTCAGGTGGGAATCAAGCGAGTCACAGGACATGAAAACAATCTCTACGCCCGGGCAACGCGGGCCCAAAAAGCCTCACAAGCTAGCACAACCTTACTATCAGCAAGCTGCCTACATACCGTCCCAGAGCCTCGTATCCAGCAAATCGCGATCGAGCGCGACGGACGAAACACCTCCAGCACGAGCTAGTTTATTGCGCCAAATCAATATAAGTGGTTTTAGCTCATATAGCCCTTAGTCAAATAGACAGCTGACTTTGATTAAGCGGGGAACGCTTACTAGACTCCCACTACGCCACTCGGATTAAAGGTGAACGTAGTGCCGCACCATACCGATCCTGCACCTGTGGGAAAGCCGGAAGAAACACGGCTATTTGTCTTTCTGCTGGTCTTTCTATTTCCGCTTTTAAGCGTCCTGACCGTATCCGGCTATGGCTTCATCGTCTGGATAAGCCAGCTGTTTTTTGGCCCGCCCGGCCCGCCGAGCTGATTGCCTCAGCCCTGAACTCCTCCCTCCAATGTTTGCTTGCTCGTTTCCGGGCAGGCGGAGCTTCATAACAAAAATGACCAACGCCTTGCATATCGCGAGCCTGCTCGTGCACTGCCGCCCCGAGCTGATGGATGCAGTGAAACAGAACCTGATGCTATTGCCTGGCACAGAGCTGCATCAGGAAAGCGCCGCCGGAAAAGTGGTGGTGGTCCTCGAGGCGGAGCATGAAAGCCGCATTCTCGACACCATCAGCCACATCCAACAATTACCCGGCGTCCTCAACGCTGCCCTGATTTACCACGAACTCCTCAGCCCCGAAGGAGAGCCTGAATGAGCCTCACACGACGTCAATTCGCCAAAGCCAACGCCGCGGCCATCGCCGCCAGCGTGGCAGGCATGCCTATCGCTACCAGCGCCAGCAATCTCGTTACGGATCCGCAAGCGACGGCACTCAAGTGGCACAAGGCGCCGTGCCGGTTCTGCGGCACCGGCTGCGGCGTGATGGTCGCCACCAGCGGCGACCGCGTCGTCGCCACGCATGGCGATGTGAAGGCCGAGGTCAACCGCGGCATCAACTGCGTCAAAGGCTATTTCCTGTCGAAGATCATGTACGGCGCCGACCGCCTCACTGAGCCGTTGTTGCGAATGAAGGACGGCAAGTACGACAAGCAAGGCGAATTCCAGCCAGTGAGCTGGGAACAAGCGTTCGACATCATGGAAGAGAAGTACAAGGCTGCGCTGCGGGACCACGGCCCCACCGCCGTCGGCATGTTCGGTTCCGGTCAGTGGACCGTTTGGGAAGGCTATGCGGCCAGCAAGCTGATGAAGGCCGGCTTTCGCTCCAACAACCTGGATCCGAACGCCCGGCACTGCATGGCCTCCGCGGCCGTCGGCTTCATGCGTACCTTCGGCATGGACGAGCCCATGGGTTGCTATGACGATATCGAGGCTGCCGACGCGTTCGTGCTCTGGGGCTCGAACATGGCTGAGATGCACCCGGTTCTCTGGACCCGCGTGACCGACCGCCGCCTGAGCGCGCCGGATGTGAAAGTCGCCGTGATGTCGACCTTCGAGCACCGCAGCTTCGATCTTGCGGATATTCCGATGGTGTTCACGCCGCAGACCGACCTGGTGATCCTCAACTACATCGCCAACCACATCATCGAGAGTGGCGCAGTCAATCAGGACTTCATCAAGAACCACACCAAATTCGCCAAAGGCAATACCAACATCGGTTATGGCCTGCGCGTAACCGATGCGCGGGAGATGAAGGCCGAGAACGCTGCCGCCGCAGGCGGCTGGACCGACATCAGCTTTGAAGACTATGCCGAGTTCCTCAAGCCCTACACCTTGGAGCGTGCGACTCGCGAATCGGGTGTTCCGGCAGAACGGCTGAAGATGCTCGCCGAACTCTATGCCGATCCGAAAACGAAAGTGATGTCGTTCTGGACCATGGGTTTCAACCAGCACACCCGCGGGGTCTGGGCGAACAACATGATCTACAACATCCATCTGCTGACAGGGAAAATCAGCGAGCCCGGCAACAGCCCCTTCTCGCTGACCGGACAGCCGTCAGCCTGCGGTACGGCCCGTGAAGTCGGCACCTTTTCGCACCGTTTGCCCGCGGACATGGTCGTTACCAATCCCAAGCATCGGGCCGTTACCGAAAAGATCTGGAAGCTTCCCGAAGGCACCATCCCGGAAAAACCCGGTTTCCATGCCGTGCAGCAAAGCCGCGAGCTGAAGGATGGCAACCTCAAGGTCTACTGGACCCAGGCCACCAACAACATGCAGGCCGGGCCGAACATCATGCAGGAGGTGCTGCCGGGCTGGCGGAACCCGGAAACCTTCGTGATCGTTTCCGATGTTTACCCCACCGTATCTGCCCAGGCAGCAGACCTGATCCTGCCCGCCGCGATGTGGGTGGAAAAGGAAGGCGCCTACGGCAACGCCGAGCGTCGCACGCACCTGTGGCATCAACTGGTCAGCCCGCCTGGCAAAGCGCGCTCCGACCTCTGGCAATTGATGGAGTTTTCCAAGCGCTTCACCACTGAGGAAGTGTGGCCGGCGGAGCTGCTGGCCAAGACACCGGACCTCAAAGGCAAAACGCTGTTCGAGGTGCTGTTCAAGAACGGTCAGGTCGACAATTTCCCGGTGTCGGACATCCAGGAAGGCTATCGAAATCAAGAGTCGGAGGACTACGGTTTCTACGTGCAGAAAGGCCTGTTCGAGGAATATGCCCAGTTCGGCCGTGGCCACGGTCATGATCTCGCCGACTTCGACCGCTATCATCAGGAGCGCGGCTTGCGCTGGCCCGTTGTAGACGGCAAGGAAACCCTCTGGCGCTATCGTGAAGGCCATGACCCCTACGTCGAGAAAGGCTCAGGCGTCCAGTTCTACGGCTACCCGGACAAGAAAGCGATCATCTTCGCACTGCCGTATGAAGCACCTGCGGAGATGCCGGACGAAGAGTATCCGTTCTGGCTCAGCACCGGCCGCGTCCTGGAGCACTGGCACACCGGCAGCATGACCCAGCGGGTCGATGAGCTACACCAGGCTGTACCCGATGCGCTGGTGTACATGCACCCCGACGACGCGCGTGACCTCAAGGCCCGTCGCGGCAGTGTGGTCAAGGTCATCAGTCGTCGCGGTGAAATGCAGGCCCGCATCGAAACCCGTGGTCGCAACAAGCCACCGAAGGGGCTGATCTTCGTGCCCTTCTTCGATGCCAACAAACTGATCAACAAGGTCACCCTCGACGCTACCGACCCGATCTCCAAGCAAACCGACTTCAAGAAGTGTGCCGTGAAGATCGAAGTGGTCAGCATCGCCTGAGGAGAGTCACCATGAAATACCGTTTACTGCCTTTGATGCTCCTCGCGGTGTTTGGCCTGGCCGTCGCAGCCGGGCCCGATTACCCACTGGATGCGCCTGCCCCGGACGGGCGCCGGCCGGGCGGAACCATCACCCAGGAGTTCACCCCGCCGCCGCTCAAGGATGAGGAGAACAAGGACCTCAAGCGCGAGCGCAATTATCCGGAGCAGCCACCGACCATTCCGCACACCATTCGCGGTTATCAGGTCGACAAAAACAGCAATAAGTGCCTGTCCTGCCACAGCCGCGCCAACAGCGCGCGCACCCAGGCGCCGATGATCAGCATCACGCACTTTACCGATCGCGATAGCCAGACGCTGGGCGCTGTCGCCCCTCGTCGCTACTTTTGCACTCAGTGCCATGTGGTGCAGCACGATGTGAAGCCGTTGGTGCAGAACAACTTCGAGAACATCGACGAGCTGCTCTATCACGAAAACAAACAGAACGAACAGTGAGGACGCCTGGATGAAGTCGATACTGTCGTTTCTCAAACGTTACTGGACCGTCCTGCGCCGACCGAGCGTGCACTACAGCCTGGGTGTCCTGACGCTCGGGGGTTTTCTAGCTGGCATCATCTTCTGGGGCGGTTTCAATACCGCACTGGAGGCGACCAACACCGAGGCCTTCTGCATTTCCTGTCACGAGATGGAAGACAACGTGTACATGGAGATCAAGGACACCATCCACTACACCAACCGTTCCGGCGTGCGTGCGACCTGCCCGGATTGCCATGTACCGCACGAATGGACGGACAAGATCGCGCGCAAGATGCAGGCCTCCAAGGAAGTCTGGGGCAAGATCTTCGGCACCATCAACACACGCGAAAAATTCCTCGGCATGCGCCGGGAAATGGCCGAGCGTGAATGGCGTCGCCTGAAAGCCAATGACTCGCTGGAGTGCCGCAACTGTCACAACTACGAGTTCATGGATTTCACCCGCCAGAGCAAACGCGCCGCTGAGTTCCACTCCACAGCGCTAGGCAAAGGCGAAGCGACCTGTATCGACTGCCACAAGGGCATCGCCCACCGCCTGCCGGATATGCATGGCGTGCCTGGCTGGTAACCCACAGAGCCGGCGCTGATCTACATCGACAGCGCCGGATCGCCATTGATGAACCTGAGCCCAGAAACGGGCTCGGGCCTTCCAACCAGTTGGTTCCTCCCTCTCTCAAGCCACTGAACAACCCTGTTGCAGCTATGTCGAACTCCAGCTATCTATCGGATCGTCTCGACATCAACGACAACAAGGAGTCCCCCATGCGATATCACCTGTTCGGTGCAGCCCTGATGGCTGTGAGCGCCTTCGCTCACGCTGAAATTCAGACTCAGGAAATCCCCTACACCGCCGCCGACGGCACCAAGATGGTCGGCTACTACGCCTATGACGACGCAGTCGAAGGCCAGCGCCCGGGTGTCGTGGTCGTCCATGAATGGTGGGGCCTCAATGACTACGCCAAAAGCCGTGCCCGTGACCTGGCCGGGCTTGGTTACAGCGCTCTGGCGATCGACATGTACGGCGAGGGCAAGAACACCGAGCATCCGAAGGACGCGATGAGCTTTATGAAAGCCGCGCTGGCCGATGCCGATGCCGCCAAAGCACGCTTCAACGCCGGTCTGGATCTGCTCAAACAGCAACAGCAGACCGACGGCGCCAAACTCGCCGCCGTTGGCTACTGCTTCGGCGGCAAGGTCGTGCTGGACATGGCCCGCCAGGGCGTCCCGCTCGAAGGTGTCGTCAGTTTCCACGGTGCATTGGCTACCGAAACCCGCGCAGCGCCGGGCAGCGTCAAGGCGCGTGTACTGGTCGAGCACGGCAGCGCTGACAGCATGGTCAGCGCCGAAGACGTCGCAGCCCTGAGCGCGGAAATGGTCAAGGCCGGCGCCGACTATCAGTTCGTCAATCTGCCCGGCGCCAAGCACGGCTTCACTAATCCAGGCGCTGACAAGTTTCAGGAAAAAGGCGTCGATGTGGCCTACAACAAAGCCGCAGCCGAACGCTCGTGGAACGACATGCAACGGTTTCTCGACGAAACATTCGATAGCAGCCGACCATGACTTAACAGGGATCGCACCGGCACTCGTTGCGAATGGTTGAATGTTGGAATAGCTGAACGCTCTGCTTCAGCGTTCTGGTTGTACTGAACGTGTTGACCACTCCTGATAGCCAATGCCAAGGATGGCTTAATGGATGCAGTTTCAATACATCCGAAACTACTGCATGGCCTGACCCCTCTCCCCTGAGGGGAGAGGACTGGGGTGAGGGGCTAGCGTCGCCGAAACGCCGGTTGCCTATGACCCACCCGCGATTTGTCTCTCTAGCAATCATATTATGTGCAATTCGCGGAACTGATCTGCCGTCCAGCACCCATCTGGTCACCAAGAATCCGCGACATATACCTCGCCACTAGAGCCGCCAAACCTTGTCTCGACAGCCCACCGAGCCGATGCCGTGCTAGCATTGCGACCTCATCGCCCTCCCCATTTCGAACTGATCGCGAGTCATGGCCGAACACGATTTCCGCTACACCCTGCTCAATCCCGGACACACCCTCACCGAATGCCGCGCCTTAGCGCCGGGCCGTTACCAGGTCACCGGCAACGGCGGCAACGTGCGCGCCGGTGACGTCCTGATCGTCACCCTCAAGGGCAGCCGTGACCTCTACCAGCGCCTGACCGTGGACAAGGTTCGTCACCTGATCAATCCACCAGGCCAGTGGATGGCCGTGGCGAACGGGCCTGTCTTCAAGGAACTGGCAATCATCAACTGGCAGGTAGACTGCGACGGCTGCGGCAAACAGCTGGATTTCGAGTTCGCCGTGGATGCCGCCAAAGGCGAAGCCGCGCGCGCCCCAGCGGCCGAAACGCGGATCGCCGAACTGGGCTGGAAGAACGACGCTGGCCGTCACCTGTGCCCCGCCTGCCAGAGCGCGAAGCCGTGAGAAAAGCCTTGTTTGCCAGCTTGGCCTTCTTGTCCGTAACGGGCTGCTCGGTTGAACCCCTGACCCTGCAGAACGAAGTCACCTATATCGCCGAATGGATCGGTGACGACCCTGTCGTAGGCCGTAACCCTGTCTCGCTGACCTTCAGCGAAGACCGCGCCTACGGCAACGCCGGTTGCAACCACTGGTTCGCCAGCTACCAGCTCGACGGTCAGAAGCTGCACTTCAGCGAAATCGGAAGCACGCGCAAGATGTGTCCTGAACACATCATGAAGCAGGAACAGCACTTCCTCGAACTGCTCTCACGGATTGAGCGCTGGGACGTTTCCCGGATCGATCAACTGCGCTTCTGGCCCGCAAAAGGCGCTCCGCTGCGGGTATGGCCAGAGCAGAACTGAACTGCGCCAAAGGTGGGCATGCCGACAGTGGCGTGCCCTTCGAGCAAGCGTAAATCCGATGTGAAGCTGAGCATTCAAAGTCTCTGGTAACCAGAAATACCGCTCGTGTCGTCAGCATCAACAAAAGCCGCAAGAAGCCGCATAAACGCTGCAGCTCAGGCCGCGTACCGAAACCTTAAGGCTGCTGTCTGACAGTTACCCACCGCGACAGCAGAGATAGTCGCAAGAGTTGGCACGCCCTCTGCAATAACCCAGGTAACCAGTTTTGGGGACCCTGGTACAGGCAGGCCAGGGATTCCCCTCTTTTATACCCAGACGAAAAGGCCGCTCAGTGAGCGGCCTTTTTGTATTCGGTTATTCACATTCCCCGGTAAATCTCGCGGCGGAAGATCAGCGGCTTCGGGCCATGGTAGATCCCAAAACTGGCCAGCCCCTGGCTCGCCTCCCGTCCTTCTCCCCGCCAGTCATACCAAAGCCATTCCGGCACATTTTGAAATCCGATGCGAGCTTCGCCGGTGGCTTCCGGTCTAGTAATGGTAAGGCTGCCTTCGTAACCAGCTTGTCCACCAGCAATCAGTAGCGTCTTGCCTACAATTTCGCCAGTTTGCTTCGTGGCCTTCGCATCCCCCCATACCGAAGCGCTGCAGGAATCACCGGCTTCAGGGAGAAAGATATTCGAGGCCTGCCAGGTCTCGATGACCCAGGGCAGGCTCAAGTCCTGCAACTCCGATCCATGGCCGTTGCCGATACGTAGCCGACCTAGGCGAAACTCGCTTTGATCCAGGATCGCCTCGGTGTCCTGACAAGTGCTGCCGGTACAGACACCGTCTCCGTCTGTCAGCTCTTGCGCAGTGAAGTGCAAGAGGACTTGGAGAGGATGGTCATCGGCATCCGGTTGCGCTGCTCGACCGTATCGTAGCCAATCTGCGTCCCAAGTATAGGTCCGCTGCCCGTCGCCGTCGTTCTCGCCGCTCTCGCTTGGAGCGAGGTCTTCGATGGACTGCCAGGTCACCGTCTCAAGGATGCCCTCTCCCTGACCCAGTCGAGGGGTCAGGTCTAGATTCCCGTCAGCCGCCAACCAACGCGGGACTGGGCTACTATCGAAGCCCCAGAAGCCATCGAAATCATAATTCTCGGTGGGGTACTCCGCCCCGTCGGCAACGCCATAGCCGGTGATCGTCAGCGCGGGCGGCGCAGCCACAACTACTGGCTGATCCTGATAGCTGAACACGCCGCAACCCGCTTTCAGCACACCTTCGATCTTTGCCTTCAGGTGGCGCGGGATAAACCGCCCGACTGGAGCCGACTCACTGGCCGGCACCGCCACGCCGAGATAGGGAGGCGGCTCGACGCGCAGGTGAAACACGCCAACCTCCGACAGCGCCACATCCTGGACAACGGTTCCATCCCAGTTCGCCGGCGACCCGGATGGCAGATGATCGTAGTGCCCGTCTACCGGTGTGAGTACCCGCCCAGCCACCCCGCCGATGATTGGAGAGGGCGCTAGCACCACCGGGCGTAGCTGCAGCTGATCCTGTTGATAGTTTCTCGTCGTGCTCGCCTTACAGAGCTCGCCATCAGCACGCCAGGCTACCGGTCTGATCGTTGTTGAAAATGCCTGCCCAACCTTCCGGAATACATCGCAGCTGCTGTTTCCGGCCGAGCAGGTCTGCGATGGCTCGATGCAGAACCCCGCCGGCGTGGAAACGAAGTCATCGCTGCCGCTCATCGGCCCGCTGTCACCCTCCTCTACGCTGCCCGGATAGTAGGCGTTGAGAAGCATCCGGCCAGCATCGGCGTAGTTCACATCGAGCGAAGTGGCGCCGTTCTGATCGAAACGAAGCGCGAGCGGCCGAGCCTCTGCAAAGTTCTGCCCGACCGATTCGGCATTCACCTGAACCGGTTTCGAACTGTCCGACAGCTCGCTGACGGAAGGGGTGACAAAGCTGCTCCAGAAACGCACGTCACGCGTGGTATCGGTGAACGCCGGCTCGCAGCGAGGGCTTCCCTCATCCCCGACGTCAACGACCGCTCGCATAGCGACGTTGGTCTGCCCACGATCAGCCTGCATGTCCGGCACGTCGAAGATGAAGCCGCTCTGCGCGAAGTTCAGAAGACAGTCGGAAGAAAGCGGCGCGTCGCCAATCCGGCAAAGTGTCGATCTAAAGGCATCGGGCTCTGAAGCGTCGACGGCCAAGGGCATCTGCAGCTGTAGCCCCTGCAGCTTAAAGGTCCCGACGCCGCCCCTGAGTATCTGCTGGTTGCCACCGAGCCAGCCACCTCCTCCGAGCGTGACCGATACCTCACCCGGATAGGGGTGACAGGCCTCAGGGGCTGCATTGGTACAAGCCATCAGCGTGACGGTTTGGGGACTACAGGTATGTGCCAAGGCACTAGTGGTGAATTCGAAATGATCAATGCTTGCTGGCGTGCCACACCAATGACGCGCAGCCATCTGCCTCTTGTAGTCATCGGTTGTCCAGAGCCCTCGATGTAACCGAACCTCGTCGATCGATCCAACCAGACCATTTGGATCACCAGCAATGACAAGAGGGGCAGTGTCACTCGGAATTGAACCAAACCAGAATGACTCACTGGCTGCCGACTCAGCGGTTCCATCCAAGTAAAGTGCTCCGTCTAGCCTGTCTCTACCTAAGAAGACGACCGTTAGTTTGAGATCAAAGCCAACGTGGACCCAGCGGCCAATCGGGATTGGACCAGATTCAACCGTCAAAATCCCTCCGCCGAACCAAGCAGGTGCCCGCGAAGTTAGTACCAACCGGCGTTGATTATCCAACTCAAGCCTGTACGTATCGCCCTTCGTTAACAGCGCGACCTTACCAATTGGCGTTGCCTCCACGTTGAGCCAAAAACTCGCGCTCAATTCACTATTGAGATCCAGTGAGTCTTGATCTCGTACCTGGACCCCGCTTGCAGGCGCATCGAATCGTCCATATCGACAGGTTCCCTCGCCCTGCGCGTTGGCTTTCAGCGCAGGATCGACCCCGGAGGTAACAGCTCCGCCAAAAGCCTGAATATCGAAAGCCCCACGCCCGGTGTTCGCTGGTACGCCCCAGCTCGCCTCGTCGAAGCGCAGGTAGAGCGGGATATTTTCCGTAGTTTGGCAGAGGTCGCCTTGGGCAAATGCCGAGGCGGCCACCTCATCGTAGGTGATGGTGTCCTTGACCTTGGTATTGATACTGCCTTCGGCTGTTAGGGCTCCCTCTATGTGGGAGCTGGGATTGGCGGTGACATCGCCGGTCACATACACCAAGGCATTAATATCGTTCTTGGTGCCGATGCTCAGATTGCCGCGCACGACAATCAGCAAGTCAGACGCCGAACCGTCCGGATTGATCTCGCTATGTGACGCAAGGTCGAGGTCGCCATTTACGAATATGCGCACGGGCCGGCCGGCCGTTACCGAGATGGTCTCGCCATTGTTCAGCTTGCCAGCGTTGTAGAAGTAATCCCCAGACGCGGCGTACGCCGCACCGCGGGAGGGAAAGGGACCGTAGACCTGGCGATCCATTACGGCAAGGTCGAGTGTCGCGCCAGCATCCGGTGTCGCGTCTTGGGGAAAGACGTTTGAGCAGAGCGCCGCCGACACGGTCGGGCTGCCCAGGCAGGCAATGCCGAGCAGGCAGAGCACCGCGAGCGACGATGCCTTCACCCGCACCCGGCTCGCGAGGATCCGCCAGCCGCCGCGTATTCTGTCGATCATGTCAGTCATCCTTTTCCACGACGGCATTCAACCGGCGATAGGCGTGATCCGGGGTGCCTGGCGAAGCGTATTCGGCCGCGCTGGTAATGCTGAAAAAGGTAACGGTCGAGACTCCTTCTTCCGGCAGGGGCGTCGACCCTTCTGTCTCCTCGCAAGAAACATCCACGCGAAACTGTTCTGCGAAGCCGCCCGGTGTAAAGCTTGGATTCACAAGCGAGCAGTTGCCCGCGAGCGCGCTGGATATGCCCCACTCGATTCCCGCCCGCGCCGCCTGATACGCACGGGACTGTTGCAGGGACAAATTGTTGGTTGCAGTTTGCGTGACCGACATACGCCACATGACGGCAATCGCCCCGGCGACCACAATAATCAGGAACATCGCCGCGACCAAGCCGAATCCTCGCTGCTGGCGGCCTGGAAGGAGCAAGCCACGCGCGCTGTGCTTGTGCGCAGCCGGCGTTAGCGGGAATCGCCGGTTCGTACGGCGTACGGCGTGGTGGAAATCAAGGTGCATTGTCGACCTGAACCTGCTGCAGCAACGTGATGGCTCCACCGCCATTGGCCAACACCAGCTTGAGCGTTACGACGCCGTTACGTGTGTGGGTGCTGGTGTCGTAAGCAAACCGGCTCCGGCTGCAGTCGACGTGATCGACCACTTTGGCGGCGCGCGAGTAGTCCGACCCGTCGAGCTCGTCGAACTCGGCACGAACGAGCGCGCCGGCTTGGCAGCGATAACCGATGACCCGGTCGGCCAGGAAGAACCGATGCTGCGGTGAGGCGAATTCGAAGCGGAAACTCCATAGATCCGCCTTAAGCAAACCATTTTTCCAGGTGAAGGCCTTGGGTGAAATCGGTGAGACTGCCCCATCGACGGCCTCGGGGCGCCCGACAAGCGAACCGGTGTTGTAAATGATCAGCCAGTGCTTGTTCTCCTTGCTATCTGCCGGCTCGATTGGGCTGAGGATATCAATCATGCAGAGGCCGGATGACTGGGTGCAGGCTGGCGGGTCCTGACGCGGCCCATCGGGCATCGGCAGATTGGCACGGTAGCGCCCAGCGGCCGCGATCGGGACGAGCCTGACTTCATCCTCTGTGTCGGCTACGAAAACGGAGTTTGGTACGGCTAGCCGAATGTCGCGCGCCATCCGGTTTAGCGCGGTGGCGGCCAGATCGGTCAGCTCTGCCCGCAGGCTATGATCCGCAAAGCCCTGCAAGGGCCGCGACATGACCGTGCCGACCATAACCGCGACGACGCCGGCCAGCGCGATGACCATAACCAGTTCGACCAGGGTAAAACCCTGAGCACAGATGCCGCAGCTGGATGCCTGACGGCGAAGTGCCCCGTCTTGAAGCTTCATGGGCATAGGTCGTTTCCAGCAGCGTCGTACTCGCCGTAACACGTGCGCCAACCAGATAGCTGTAATGACTGTTTTTGCGGGTCGAGGACGGTCACATCGATACGGGTAGCATTTACTCCATTCAAGTTAGCTGCGCCATCCACGACCACCTGCACAGAGTAACCAGCCAGTTCACCAATAGGATTTTTATCCACATCCTGTGGCGGCGCGGACGCTTGTGTCGCTGAACTCAACTGCCCATATGGAAGCGCCAGCGTTGATTCCAAATAGCTCTCCGCAATCATCAGGCTTTGCTCGCGTAGCAGCGGATCGGCGGAGCGAGCGGTGATGGAGGCCATGGCGGAAAACAACGCGGCGGCGGCGATGCCTATGATGACGATGGTGATGACCAGCTCGACTAGGGTCATGCCGCGTTGAGCGCAGGTCATGGTAATGATCTCCGCACAGTAGGAAATCCATAGGGTGGAAAACCACGAAGTGTTTTCCACCGTTGATTCGGAATGAGGATCTGGGGCTGTCGAACATTGGTGGATGGGTGAACCGTCATCCACCCTACGTTTGTGCCTGGAAGGCTGTGGTTGGAACATGTCGCATCGAAGTCCAATGTGCATCGACGCGAGAGGCGGAGCGTGCCGGCGCGGTGGCCTATGCTCCGCTCGTTGGGCTTCGCAGGCTCAACCCAACCTACGGTCTGGGTCCGAGTCATTGGCCTTCCTCGATAAAACCGGTGGAGTGGACAGTTAGCTTGAAACTTCCACCTGCGAATTCGACGCTATCGGAAGGACTGGCTGCCCCGAGAGAGTCGAAGGTCACAGCCAATTTTTTATTAATTTTTACATGGTTTCCGTTAGCACCTTGATAATCCCCACCCGATGGATCAGCAACAAGCTCGTTGATTCTGGGATCAGTCGGTCCATTGCCACAATCTTTTGCATAGGTCAATCGATAGCCATCGTTATCGACCAAAACTCTTATTGAACAACCACTCGCCACCGCCAACTTCTGTGCATAACGAACAGACGAAAGAACTTCTTCGAAATAAAAGCGCTCATCGAAAGTCTTGCGATCGAAAAAGCGCGGAAGGGCCACGGCAGAGACGATGCCGAGAATCACGATCACCATGATCAACTCGACGATCGTAAAACCGCGTTGTTTAACCATTGGCGGTCCTTCATCCAAGCGTGTTGAAGGCGAGATTTTTTCCTCGCCTTCAGGAATTCATGGCAACCTGGCCGAAAAGCCGGGTCGCGGTCTAGTATCGTAGGGCGGGTGAAACCCGCCGCTTGAAGATGTAGCGGGTCTTCAGCAATTGGCGGGTTGCACCCACCCTACAAGGCCGAAAGCCGGATTGCTATTAACCCGTGTAAACTGCCGCCCCACCTTACAGTTTAATTACAGTTGGTAGTAACAACTTTTATTACTGGAGCAGCCCCTGCATTTGCAGGAGCAGTATAAGTAACAGCACAAGTCGCTTGGTTAGCAGCAGAAACACCTTTATGAGTATATGAGATACCAGTATCAGGCTGCGTAGTAAGAGCAACAAAATCTCCACTATCCGCAGTCGTGTTAAGCCCAGCGAGCTCACCAATATTGGCTTCTGAGGGATAACCATTAGCTAATGTATAGGCATCAGTACGCCCCTCAACATTAATATCATCAGTAGACCCGTTCTTTGCCAACCATGATGAATGGGCTAAAGCAGAAGCCGACTTAATCGACCCATATGCGGCCTGCACAGTTGAAGCACGAGCATCCGCCCCCAAATTCACGAACTGCGGAATAGCAAACGCCGACAAAATCCCCAAAATCACAATTACCATAATCAACTCGATCATGGTGAAACCGCTCTGTTGCTTCTTCATAGTTGTCGCTCCTTGTTGACTCAGTTGAAGTTGACGAAGACTTCGCCGGTATTGGTGTTGTATTCGATGACGTCGTCGCCGCCATCGAGGTTGTAGGTGAACAGGCAGCGGGTGACGTTGGCCGTGGCGGTGAATGCCGGATTGGTGCCGGTCAGGCTCTGCGAGGAAGCCTGCAGCAGGTTGCTCCAGAGGTTGCGGCATTCATCGGCGGACATGCTGGTGTTGGCGAGCGGAGTACCGCTTCGTTCGGTGCCTACGGGCCAGCCGTTGGCGTTCACGTCCATCGCGCCGTTGCCGTAACCCTGCACGTTGATCTGGCAATTGTTGGCAAGGCAGGCATTGCTACCGCCGCCACGGTTCAGTTCGTACTGGCCACGCAGCAGCGAGACGGCAGATGTCAGCGCACCGCCTGCGCTACGCACGCTGGCGCGATGGGCGTCCTTGGCCGAGTCGATGAAGTGTGGCAGGGCCACTGCAGCGAGGATCCCGAGGATGGCGATGACCACTACTAGCTCGATCATCGTAAAGCCCTTGTATCGCTGCATTCCGCTTGTCCGCTGTCGATTTTCAGTCATCTGCTTGCCTATGATTGGGCACTTTGCAACCGCCGTGCCTGTCGGGTCGCTTCTGTGTTCGTGTATCTCGAAGCTCATCACCCCCTCCCCTGCGCCGCGCTACCCAACTCCCACATCGGCAAAAACACACCCAATGCCAGCACCAGCACCATGACGCCCATGCAAACGATCAGGATCGGCTCGATGGCATCGGCCAGTTGCTTGAGGTCGTAGTCGACTTCCTGTTCGTAGAAATCAGCCACTTCGATAAAGAGGTCGTCCAACGCGCCGGTTTCTTCACCGACGGCCATCATTTGCAGGACAAGCGGTGTAAACAGGCCTGAGTTATGGGCCGAGCGGGTCAGGGCTTCGCCGCGTTCGACGCTTTCGCGGATGCCAAGTATTGCCTGGCCGATATGCTGGTTGCCGACGCTGGCGCTGTTGATCGAGAGGGTCTGCAGCAGCGGAACGCCGGCGCGGTACATCATCGCGAAGGTGCGGGTGAAGCGCGCCAGGGCGATGCGTTCGAAGATGCCGCCGACGATGGGCAACCGTAACTTGATCCGGTCCCACTTGAGTTGACCTGGGTCGGTCTCGATCCATTTGAAGAAGGCGTACAGTCCGCCAACGATGCCCAGCAGCAACAGCCACCAGTAGTCGCGCATGAAGTTGGAGGTGCCGATGAGCACGCGGGTGGCCCAGGGCAGCTGGGCGTGAAACTGGGCGAAGACCTTGGCGAAAGCCGGGATCACTAGCAGGTTGATCACCGCGAGCGCGACGCCCATGGCAACCATGACGAAGATCGGGTAGCGGGTCGCCTGCTTGATGCGCTTGCGGGTTTCGCGCTCCAACTCGAGGTAGGCCGCCAGTTGCTTGAACGCCTGATCGAGCTGGCCGGTGTTCTCACCGACGCTGACCATGCTGACGAACAGGTTGTTGAACACCTTGGGGTGGGCGTTCAGCGCCACCGCCATCGACTGGCCGCTTTCCAGGCTGGCGCGCACGTCCTGCAGAATCTGCCGGAAGAACAGGTTTCGGTTCGACTCTGCCAGACCGCCAATGGCGCGGATGATCGGCACGCCTGCCTTGCTCAGGCTGTACATCTGGCGGCTGAAGATAATCAGCTCATCAAGGTCGACACGCTTGCGCCGCAGCTGTTCGCGCAGCATCGCCAACGCATCGCTGCTGCCCGTCTGGCTCTCGCTGGCCTCGATGGTCAGCGGGGTGATTTGCCGTGACAGCAGTTCGCCCGCCACGGAGTCGGCGCTGGCGCCCTCTATTGCGCCGCTGATCTTGGCGCCCTGGGCGTTGCGGCCGGTGTAGCGGAACGTGGGCACTAGACGGGTGCTCCAGCTGTTCGCAGGCCGGGTCGGCTCTGTGCACGACCAAAAACCGTCCCCTCACTCGAGCCCTCTTCCCGTAGGGGCGAAGGAGCGTTGGTGCGGACGTGATGATCAAGCTTCCTGAAGTATTCCGAGGAAGCCACGCGTCTGTGGGAGCGAGCTTGCTCGCGAATGCAGTTCAGCGTGCATTGCGCATTCTTCAGCAAGCTGACTCCTACGAAAGCTATCCGGCGGCTGGCCCAGCACGCTTGGTTCGCCAGCAAGCTGGCTCCTACAAGACCAGCGTGATCAGACCGATGCTGGGCGTTCACACTGTCACCTCGTCATCCGCGAGGGTCGCGCAAACCTTGAGCACTTCATCGACGCTGGTGATGCCGGCGATGGCGTAATCCAACGCGCATTCGGCCAATGGACGGTAGTGCGGTTGCTGACGTGCCGCTTCGGCAAAACCTTGCGGATCACCCCGGCGCAGCGCAGCGATCATTGGCTCGTCGAGTTCGAGCAACTCATAGACGCCAATCCGGCCGCTGTACCCACTGTTGTGGCACTGGTGGCAGCCGCTGCCGCGATGGAAACGCTTGCCGGCCAGCGAGCCACCGTGCAGCGTCTCCAGCCAAACCAGCTGGCGCGGATCCGGCTGGTGCTGTTCCTGGCAATTCTCGCAGACGCGGCGAATCAAACGCTGGGCCAGTACCGCGTTGAGCGCCGTGGCGACGAGGAAAGGCTCCACGCCCATGTCGATCAGGCGCATGGCCGAGGTCAAGGCGTCGTTGGTGTGCAGCGTGGACAGCACGAGGTGGCCAGTCAGCGCCGCGCGCAGGCCGATCTCGGCGGTTTCCTGGTCACGGATCTCGCCGACCAGGACGATGTCCGGGTCCTGACGTAGGGCGGCGCGCAACACGCGGGCAAAGGTCAGGTCGATCTTGGCGTTGACCTGCACCTGGTTGATTCGTGGCAGGCGGTATTCCACCGGATCTTCCACGGTGATGATCTTCTTCTCGGGGCTGTTCAGCTCGGAAAGCCCCGCATAGAGCGTGGTGGTCTTGCCCGAGCCGGTCGGCCCGGTCACCAGCACCATGCCGTGGGGACGTTGCAGCAAGCGACGGAAGCGTTCGAGCATCGCTGCCGGCATGCCGGTGCCGTCGAGCTGGAACATTGCCCCGCTCTGGTCGAGCAGGCGCATCACCACCGACTCACCGAACTGCACGGGCATGGTCGAAACCCGCACGTCGAGGTTGCGGTTCTTGACCCGAATATTGAAGCGGCCGTCCTGCGGCAGACGTTTTTCGGAGATATCCAGACCGGACATGATCTTCAAGCGCATGACCAGCGCCGAGGCGACGCGGTGCTCCTTCATCACCTGCTCATTGAGCACGCCGTCGATACGCTGACGGATCCGCACCACGCCTTCGTCGGGTTCGATATGGATGTCCGACGCCTTCATCTGCACGGCATCTTCGAACAGCGTCTGCAGCAGCCGCACCACAGGTGCGTCACTGTTGCTTTCGGCACCAAGGCGCGAGAGGTCGAAATCGCTTTCCTGCAGTTCGCCTTCCAGCTCACCGGCCAGCGAGGCGATTTCACTGGTGCGACGGTAGAGCTGGTCGAGCGCACCGAGCAGTTCGCTTTCACGCACTACGGCCGGGAATACCCGCTTGCCCAGCATGCGCTCCATCTCGTCCTGAGCGAACAGGTCGAGCGGATCGGTCATGCCGACCAGCACGCCCTCGGCCTGGCGCGACAGCACGATCACGCGGAAACGTCGCGCCACCGCCTCGGGCAGGCTCTGCGTCAGCTGATTGTCGAACTTGTAGTGTTTGAGCTCGACGAAGGGAATCTGCAACTGCTCGGACAGCGCCCTGAGCAGGCGACCTTCATCGATAAAGCCAAGGTCCAGCACCGTGCGCCCGAGCTTGGAGCCAGTCCGTTTCTGATCCTGCAGCGCGAGCTGCAACTGAGCGTCACTGATCAGCCCGGCCTGGACCAGGAGATCGCCGAGGCGAATCTTGCGCTGGCGGATATCCTGAGTCATTGCGTGCCTCCGAGTGAACCGGCGCGTTCGGAGGCGAACCGACGCGCGCTTTCATCCAACCCCTGCCCTTGAAGAGCAAGCCGGTAATGCCGGCCGGCCTGCGCCGGCTGATCGAGTTGTTCCAGCGCGATAGCCAGGCCGAGCTGCCAAACGCCCTGTCCGGGTTGAACGGCGATCAGCTGGCGGTAGGTCGCAGCGCTTGCGGACCAGTCGTTGACCTGCTGGTAGAGCGCAGCCAGGAGCGCGTGATACGCCGTGTGACGCTGCAGTGGCGGCGCGTTCTGCTGCAGCGTCGCGATAGCGGAGTCTTGATCTCCGAGCTGTAGCTGGCCGCGTGCGAGCAGCTCGCGCAGCTCGGCATCGAACGGACGCGCCTGCAGCTGAGCCGGCAGCCACTTGAGCAATGCGGCGGTGTCGCCGGCACTGAGGTAAGCACGAGCCATCCAGCGGCTGATCTCAGGGTTGTCCGGTTGTGCCTGATGCAGTGCCTGCAATTGTTGAATAGCCGCTAGATGATCACCGCGATCCAGTGCGCTGCGGGCTTGCGCGAGAGGATCGGGCTGATGCGCACCGATGGCGAGATTTGCTTTCGCTGAGGGAGCAACGGGTTCTGCGGCAACTGCAGCGCGGAGCATAGCCTTGGGCTCTGGTGACGGCTTGGCGCGGGCCGGCTCGTTGAGCATCTCAGCCGGCTCGACTTCACGGGTCACCCAGTCCGGCAATTCCTCGTCCATATCCGGCAATTCGGCAACTGGCAACGATAGGGTCTGCGGGTCGGCTTCAGCGATGCTGCCAAGCGACACGTCGAGCCAGAGCTGCGAGCGGTCGCCAATCGATTCGAGGCGATCAGTGACGTTCAGCTGGTCGCCGAAACCGATGATCAGCACATTGACATCGCCGTCCTGCGGCTCGACGCGCCACGACAGGGTCTGCCCGGCTTTTTCGATGCGCCCGGTTCGCGCCTCGCCTGTGAACTGCACATCGTTGAGCCGGAAGCTGACCGATCCGGTCGTATCGATACGCTGATAGCTGACGGATCGATCAAGCAGCAGTTGCAGGACGAAACGTCGGCCGTCGTTTTGTGGCAACACATCCAGCAGCCGGGTCGTGGCGACAACCTCTGGCGGCGGTACAACCTCTTCGATCAGTGCCGGGACAACAGGGGCTGAGACGACAGGTGGCTGGGCAGCCGGTTGCAGGCGTTCTGAAAGCAGGAACAGCCCAACGGCCGCTACCACGAGGGCCGCGGCGACCAGCAAGCCACGACGCATGCGCCCATGACGCTCACGCCTTGCCGCGGCGGCCTCGTCCACGGCGTAGAGGCTGCCCAGTTGCTCACGTTCGGCCGGCGCGGCGCGGCGGGTCTCCAGATCCCGCAACATGTCGTTAACCAGGCTCACGGTAGCACCTCGGCGAGGTGCGCTAGCCAGGGCCAGGCACCGACGATCAGCGCCAGTGACAAGCCGCCAGCCGCGATCTTCCAACCCAGCAGCCTTGAGGCGCTTCGCCAGAACGGCTTTGCCCCTTCGGTATCGTCCAACGCCCGGCGGACATGGCGGGCCAGGACCTGACGAGCCCCTTCGCCGAACGCCACCATCAGGCACTTGTTCGCCAGAATGTTGAGCAAGCGTGGAATGCCGCCACTGCCGCGCACCAGCAAACGCACCGCCGCAGCCTTGAACAACGGCTCGCCACGATAGCCGGCCACGGCCAGCCGCTCCTGCAGGTAGCGGGTAGCATCGCTGACATCCAGCGGCCGCAGGCTGTAGGAAAAGGTGATGCGCTGACGCAGCTGGCGAAAGTCTTCACGGGCCAGCGTCGCGTCCAGTTCCGGCTGGCCGAACAGCACCACTTGCAGCAGCTTGCGCTGTTCGGTCTCGAGGTTGGTCAGCAGACGCAAGGCTTCCAGCGTCGCTGTCGGCAACGCCTGGGCTTCGTCGATCAGCAGCACAGTGCTCTTGCCCTGCCCGGCCAGCTGGATCAGGCGCGCATGGAGCGCGGTGAGCAGGCCGTGATTATCCAGCTCCGCCGCCCCGGCTATATGCAGCTCTTGCGCCAGCGCCTGGCGCAAGGCCATCGGCGTCAACGTCGGGTTCGGCAGCCAGGCGACCTGGTACTGGGCAGCGTCCAGTTCGTTGAGCAGCGCGCGGCACAGCAGCGTCTTGCCCGTGCCCACCTCGCCGGTGACCTTGATGAAGCCCTCGCCCTCGCCCAATGCCACCCGCAGCAGATTGAGGCAGGCCTGGTACGGCGCCAGCTGGACCATGAAGCCGGTGTTCGGCGTCAGCGCGAAGGGCTTCTCGCGCAGGCCGAAAAATGCTTCGTACATACCGGCCGTTACCTGGTCGACCGGAAGGATTCGGCGGATTTGCGCAGATCATCCAGCCAGACTTGATCGTCCACCACTTGTGGCCGCATGAGGATCACCAGTTCGGTCTGCAGCAGGGCTTTGCGCTGCTGCTGAAACAGCGTGCCGACTATCGGCAGCTTCGACGCCCAGGGAATGTTCGCGTCAGTGTTGGTGTTGCGGTTTTCCAGGAGGCCGCCGATCACTACAACCTGACCGCTGCGAGCGCGCACAATGGAGTCGGACTGACGCGTGGTCGAGAGCGCCAGCGGCAGATTGAAGACGTTGTCCGAGCCGCCCAACTGGATGCTCTTGTTCTGGTCCTGCACGCGGCTGACAGTAGGCCGCACATGCAGCGTGACCTGGCCGCTTTCATCGATCTGCGGGGTGACGTCCAGCGAGATGCCGGAGAAGAAAGGAGTCAGGGTGATGTCCAGATCCGGCGCGGTGGTGCCGCCCACCAGCGAAGTGGTGGTGGTCGAGACATCGGTCACAAAGAACTCGTCGGTCCCGACCTTGATCACCGCCTTCTGGTTGTTCAGGGTCGAAATCCGAGGACTGGACAGCACCCGCACTTCGCCCTGGGTCTCCAATAGCTGCAGCACACCGCTGAAATCGCCGACCTGCACAGCGGCACTGAACACACCGCCAACACTGTTCGGTCCGCTCAGGGTGTCGCCTTGCACGCCGAGGCTGAAATCGGCATTGCCCATACTGCCGAGCTGTGCCCAGTTGATCCCGGACTCAAAGCCATCGGACAGGTTCACTTCGAGAATCTTGGTTTCGAGGATGACCTGACGCTGCAGGTTGCGCTGCGCCAGCGCGAGAAAACGTTCCACCGCCTGCTGGTCTGCGCTGGAGGCGCGCACCACGAGCAAGCCGCTTTGCGGATTGACCACGACCTGATTGCCTTCTTCGCCGCCAATCATCATTTCGATCACCGCGCGTACTTCACTCCAGAAGTCCACATTGCTGGTGGTCAGCAATTGGCTGGCGTTCACGGTCGAGGAGGTGCTGCTGGTCGTGGTGCCTGCCGCGCCCACACCGGTACTGTCACTGCTTGTGACCTGACCGGAACTCACGCGGGTATCGGTCATCCCCTGGCGCTGGACGTTCAGGTAGTCCAGATCGTAGGTGCGGGTGATCGCCTGATTGGGCTGGATCTGATAGCCGTAGGCAGTGCGGCGGTAATCGTAGCCGTAGCTATCTCGGACCGCCGCCAGGGTTTCTTCGAGGGTGACGTTGCGCAGGCTGAAGGTCACGTTGCCGGTCACCCCGGGATGCACCAGCAGATTCTCCCCAGCGCTTTCCATCAGGCTCAGGAAAAATTCGCGGGCCGGCATGTCGCTGACGGCCACATCGAAACGAGGCCCCGACACGACCAGGTTGTCAGCTGCCAGCGGCGGGATCAGACCGGCCTGTACCGAAACCGGCGGAACAACCTTCAGCTGATTCTGTTCCAGGCTTTCCTCGAACAGACGATTGCTCTGCTCGTACAGGCGTTTGTCGCCGTCTTCAAAGGTCTGGCAGGCAGACAGCAGGCAGAACAGGCTCAACACGCCGAAGCGAGACATCTGGGTCGGCATCATGGCTGGGTACGGCTCGTTTGAATGATGGGGGTGCTCAGGTGCAGCTCTTGCTGCTGACCCTCGCGATCGATGACGACGGCGTGCCGGTGGACTGCGAGGATGCGGGCATCCCCCACGCGGTCTCCAACCCGCAGGATGTTTCCGTTGATCACGGCACTGGCGCGCCCGGGACCTCGCAGGATCGCCTGCAGATGCAAGCTGGCCGCAGCCTCTGCCGGCGCATCAGCAGCGAGCCGCCCGGTCGGCGGTTGGGTAGGATCCAAGGCCAAGACCGGCGCGGTGAAACACAGCGCGGCCAGGCAGATCGTGTTGACTGCAGACTTAAACACCCACCCACCCCGCATCGCGACTCAAGGTATGCAAGTCAAGGATGACGCGAGCCCGGCTGGCGCCCTCCTCTCCGACTTCGTAATTCAGGCTGTCCCAATGCAAGCGCCAGCCACTTGCCTGGATTGCGTTGAGATACGCCAGCAGATCGAAATAGCCACCTTCCAGCGTCAGGCGCAGGCCGTGGCGGTAGAACACCACCGGCGGCGTCTTCTGTTCTTTGTTATCAGCCGTTACCGCTGCAGGCACAGCGAGGGGCCCGCTCGAACTCTGCAGGGCGACCAGTTTCAACTTGGCCTGGTTGCGCAAGAGATCCTGCAGCAGCGCCTTCATCCGTGCCGGTGATATCAGCGTGCTGGTTTCTAGATCGATGCGCTGCAACAGGTTGTCGTGGCTGGTCTGAGCGGCCGCCAGGGCCTGGCGGTAGCTCAGGTTCGGATCGGCCGCGAGCTTGGCCTGGATTTCCAGCAGGCTGTTTTCGGCCGCGAGACGACGGGTATGCGCGTCCTGCTGCCGATTGCCTTCGGCCGCGATGCGCAAGCCCAGCGGCTCGGCGATCAGCAGGACGTAGAGCATGATCAACAGTGCCAACCCGACGCCATAGGTCAGCCATTGCTCACGCGGCGCCAGGGCCTGCCAATGCTGGATGAGCTTATTCATCGTCCTGCTCCGTCACGGCTTGCGAGGACAAGCGGAATTGCAGCAGATCGCTGTCGTCGCGCTGAATCTCGAATCGGGCAAACGCCCGCCCGCTAAACGCGCTGCTCTGGCCCAGACTCTGCAAATAGAGCGGAAGAAGTTCCTGATCCTGCGTCAGCCCCAGCAGCGCCATCTCATCGCCGCCCGCCTGCAGGCGAATCTGCGTCAGCCACAGCCCGTGCGGCGGGTGGCGATCAGCCAAACCCTGCAGCAACGCCGAGAAGCCGCTGCTGCGCTGCGCATCGAGCGTTTTGAGGTGGTCGGCCAGTCGTTGCAGTTCGCGGTTCTCGGCTTCGCGCGCGGCCAGCTGCAGCGGAAGCCGCGGATCGAGTGTCGGCTCGCGGAAATCCGCTTTGACCACGTCTAGCCGGGCCTCAACCTGCGCGGCTTGTTGTTCGGCAACTACGGCCGCTTGGCCGGCGGCATGCAGGTGCCAACCCTGCCATGCGCCATGGATCGTCAGCACTGTGATAACCATTACGGCGCCAAGCAGCATTCGCCTGGGTCGTGGTCCGCCGCCGCTACGGCGCTCGCGTTGATAGAGGTTGATGTTCTGCATCAGACGGCATCCTGACGCAGGGCGGCGCCGACCGCGCCGATACAGAAGGCCTGGCTCGATTCCGAGAGATCGGCCGCCGGTTGACCCGGGAACAGCTCGCGCAGGTCCATCCGTTGCAGATTGACTGCCAACCCGGCCGCCAGCGCCTGGTGGGTCCGCTCACCGTCCTGCTTCATCGGCAGCAGCAGCAGGCGGCTGATATAGCCTTTGCCCAGCTGGCTTTCGTAGTAATCGAGCGAGCGCTGGATTTCCAGGGTCATGCTGGACAGGTCCTGCTCGGCACGCGCCAGGCCGTGTTCGATACGCCGCGCCATATAGAGATCGGCGCAATTCTGCACACTGATCAAGCCTTCGCTGGTGCGCAGGCGCAACAGCGCCAGATTGATCGCATCGGCGCCGGCCAGCAGCCCTAGGTTGCGAAAGGCCATCTCGGTGATATCAATGCTTGCCAGGGTCAGGTCGGCCTGCTGAACGAGCGAGCGAAACTCGTTCATCCGGGACTTTTTCAGTACCACGCAATAAACCATGCGCGTGCGGCCACGGTAGGCATCTTCAGGAAGGCTGAAACAATCGATGACAACGTCTTCTAGCGGTTCGCTGAGCAGATCCTTGACGCGCCAGCGCATGGCGTCACGCAGCTCTTCGGCCGGAACCTCGGGCGCTTCCAGCAGGAACATCTGATAAGCCGAAGGGTGGAGCAGAAGATTGACCGGCATACCGCTCAGGCCATGGCCGGCAACGACCTGCCTGAGCAACTCGGCTTGCGCCTCCGGCTGACCTTCGAGGTAGTCGCAACGCACCAACTGTGGTGCCTCGCCGTCAGCGCGCTGGACCTGCGCAAGCGCGACGCCTTGCGGCGCGAATTCGAGGCCCAGCAGCCCAGCTGTAGCGGCTTTGCGACGCTTGAAAAATAGCCCCATCAGGGAAGGCACTCCTGCCGCTTCGCGACTTGCACAACTGTAAACACGAGACGGAACACACTCACCCAGCCTGATATCAGATTGCCACCCTTGCCGCGGGAAGCCTAACAAAATGCGTTGCCCAGTCCAATCACCGTCACCGGCGCCTCTTCACGGCGGAGGCGCGTCAAGAAACTTGCGACTTATCAGCAACCGCTACGCTTTAGTAGAACCACCTTCACCCGTGCACGCTTCAGATGAAGCCGCGCCGGAAAAGTGACCTTTTCGGCAACGCCGCAACGCCTGCAGCAACAGGCGTACCAGAAAGCAGGATGATTTTTGACAGAAACGATCGACCGACGGGCGGCGATTCAGAACAACCGCAACTGCTCGAAGCCGCTACGCAGGTCAATCAGGCGAACCCCGACACCAATCAGCCGCACCGGTCGCTTGCCACGGGCGAAGGCGCCTGCCAGAAGATCGGAATAGTCTTCAAGCTCCAGCCCGGCCCCGGACTGCTCGAGGGTCGTCTGGGTGAAGTCATGGAACTTCAGCTTCACGAAAGGCTTGCCGGGACGGTAGCCACTATCGAGTCGGGCCATTCTGCCGGCGAGCTGCTCAAGCAGCTCCGGGAGGCACTCAAGGCAGGCGGCGAGGTCCGGCAAGTCGCGCTCGTACGTGTTCTCGACGCTGACCGATTGGCGCCGGCTCTCGACCTGAACCAGGCGCTCGTCGACGCCATGCGCCAGCCCCCAGAGCCGCTCTCCGAACGAGCCGAAATCCCGAACCAGATCAAGGCGCCTCCAACTGCGCAGATCAGCGCAGGTGTGAATACCCATGCGCTTCAGCTTCTCCGCCGTCACCCGGCCGACACCATGGAGTTTGGTGACCGGCAGAGCGAGTACGAAGTCGTCCACCTGATCCGGGGTAATCACGAACAGTCCGTCCGGCTTGTTCCAATCGCTGGCGATCTTCGCCAGAAACTTGTTGGGCGCAACGCCTGCCGACACCGTGATGCGCAGCTGCTGCCAGACTCGCCGGCGGATGTCCTGAGCGATACGCGTAGCACTGCCGGCAAAATGCTCGCAGCCACTCACATCGAGAAAGGCCTCGTCGAGCGACAGGGGTTCGATGAGATCGGTGTAGGTTCGAAAGATCCCGTGGATTTCGCGTGACGCTTCCTTATAGGCATCCATCCGCGGCCGCACAATCAGCAGATCCGGACAGAGCTTCAGCGCATGTCCGGAGGCCATCGCCGAGCGCACGCCGTATGCGCGAGCTTCGTAGTTGCAGGTTGCAATCACGCCGCGCCGATCAGCCAAGCCACCGACCGCTATGGGCCGGTGGGCGAGGCTGGGATCGTCGCGCATTTCGATCGCGGCATAGAAGCAATCGCAATCGACATGGATGATTTTTCTGGACGGGCTAACGGTAGGAAACTCGTAAGTGGACTGAAACGCCACGCCTCTTGCACAAGGCCATCAAGAGCGAAGCGGGCCGCGCGACATTATGGCCGATCCGGGTGGCCACGAGGATATGGCGGGGATGAGCGGATAAGCGAGGCGTCAACCTGAGAACCGTCCAGAAAAATTAGCTGCTTGCCCTTCAAACAGAGTATTTACCCAACTGAGCAAGCCACTCACACGGCAAACCGACAAGAGGTAAGACGCACGAAAGCGCTGCGCTAGAGGCTACGCCAACGCTAGCACGCCCGGCGGCTGGGGCTATCCACGAACAATTTCCGGGCTACCGAGTCGGATTTTAAGAGGTAGAGCAGCAAACACTTCCAAGCTACCCGGAGGATGACCGATGAAGACCTTGAGTATTGCCACTGCCGTTTTCACCAGCCTGCTTGCGACCGGCGCCATGGCCAATCAGGAAGCCATGCAGGATGACGACCTTGGCTTATCCAGCACCGCCCAGGGCAGCGCAATGAACGAAAACCACCAGCGCGCCGATACGGCGAACATCAAGAATGATCCCAAGACCCTCGAGCAAAAAATGGAAAACGAGGTGCAGGACGACTGGCGCGGCGATGCCGAGGAACGTCGCGAGGCAGACGTCAGCAAGCCAGAACAGCGCTGACCGGTACAGGCATCAGAGTTCGAGGGGATAAGGCTGAACCAACGCCTTGCCGTACCCCTCGACGAATTCGCCCGGCATGCGTTTGGGCTTGCCGGTGGACAGCTGGATGCAGACGAACGTGGTTTGCGCACGCAGCAGCGTCACCTGGTCTGCCGGCCTGATTAACTGGAAATTACGCTTCATCTTCAGGCGCTGATCAGAGTCCACGATCCAGGTACCGAGCTGCAATTCATCGCCCTTATACGCAGCAGCCAGATAGTCGATCTCGTGCCGCAGCACGGCCATCGCGCGATCCAGACGGCGATAGTCTTCCAACCCTAACCCTAGGCTCTGTGAATGGCGCCACGCGCACGTTTCCAGCCAAGTCACATACACCGCATTGTTAGCGTGGCCGAGCTCGTCGATGTGCTCGGATAGCACCTCAATGCCGATGACGAATGCGTCCGCCTGGTCCCAGATCATGCATACCCTCGCTGTGCAGTGCGCCGCCTAGCGGCCGTATCGCCTATTGGAAGCCACGCACGGATGATTGTCACGCGTACTGCGGACATCTATGACGAGCCATTCAGCATGACGGTTCACTTCAGATTGATGACGCCGCGCTGAATTACAGGCAAAACAAAAAGGGTCATTTCGTGAGAAATGACCCTTCGGTGCCCAAACCGGGCAAAAAAATGGCGTCCCCTAGGGGACTCGAACCCCTGTTACCGCCGTGAAAGGGCGGTGTCCTAGGCCACTAGACGAAGGGGACGAAACCTTCGATGAACAGACCGTAAGTCGCTACGTTCTGTCGTGGATTGGTGGAGCTAGACGGGATCGAACCGTCGACCTCTTGCATGCCATGCAAGCGCTCTCCCAGCTGAGCTATAGCCCCGGATTTAACGTCTCTCGACTCGCCTCGCTTTCGCGTTGCGATTTTAATAATGGCGTCCCCTAGGGGACTCGAACCCCTGTTACCGCCGTGAAAGGGCGGTGTCCTAGGCCACTAGACGAAGGGGACGCAAAGCCCTTCAAAGGCAACCGGCGTTAACCGGTGTGGCAATCGAGATTGGTGGAGCTAGACGGGATCGAACCGTCGACCTCTTGCATGCCATGCAAGCGCTCTCCCAGCTGAGCTATAGCCCCATCTCGAGGACGGGGCGCATATTAGGTGTGGCCTCTCGGAGTGTCAACGATATTTTTGCCTGACCCCGAAGATTTTTTGGCATCAGAACAAATACTTACCGGCGACGAGTGGCAAGCGGCGGACAGCTGCGGCGCAGCGCCAACCGCCGCCCATGAAGCAATCGCGGGTCAGCCCATCGCAGCGAAGAGCTTCTCCCACTCCTTCACTTCCTTCTTCGAGGCGCCTCCCAACAGCTCCAGCGCCTGACGCAGGCGGAAGCGGGTCAGGTCTGGCCCGATGATTTCCATGGCGTCGAGTACCGACACGGAGCTGGCCTGGCCAGTGATCGAGGCGAACATCAAGGGCATGACATCGCGCAGCTTCAATTCGAGATGCCCCCCAACCGCCTGGATGCACTCGGTGATGCGCTCTTTGTCCCACTGACGCAGGGCTTCCAGCTTCCACAGCGTCAATTGCAGCACCTGACGGACCTGGGTGCCGTCGAGCTTTTTGTGCTCGAACAAGGCCGGATCGAGATTCAGTGCTCCGGAGAAAAAGAACCCAGCCAGTGGCGCGATCTGACTGAAGGTCTCGACACGCTGCTGCACATGGGGCGCAATCTTCATCATGTATTCAGGGTTGAATGCCCACTTCTGCACCTCGTGTGCGAACTGCTCGACCGGCAGCTCGCGCAGCCACTGACCGTTTAGCCAGGACAGCTTCTCGACGTCGAAGATCGGCCCACCCAGAGAGACGCGGTTGATGTCGAAGTGCTCGATCATTTCCGCCAGGGTGAATTTTTCGCGCTCGTCCGGCATCGACCAACCCATGCGGCCCAAGTAGTTGAGCATCGCTTCGGGCATGAAGCCCATGCGCTCGTAGAAGGTCACCGAAGTCGGATTCTTGCGCTTGGAAAGCTTGCTCTTGTCCGGGTTGCGCAGCAGCGGCATATAGCAGAGCTGCGGCTGTTCCCAACCGAAATACTCGTACAGCTTGATCAGCTTCGGCGCCGACGGCAGCCACTCCTCGCCGCGTAGCACATGGGTGATGCCCATCAGATGGTCGTCGACGACATTGGCCAGGAAGTAGGTCGGCAGGCCATCAGCCTTCATCAGCACCTGCATGTCCATGCGATCCCAGCCGATCTCGACCGTCCCGCGCAGCATGTCATTGACCTGGCACACGCCCTCGCTCGGGACCTTCATGCGGATCACGTGCGACTCGCCCGCCGCGATACGCTGTTGCGAGGTCTCGGTCGAAATATTCATGCAGTGGCCGTCGTAGCGCGGCGTTTCCTTGTTCGCCATCTGCTCGGCACGGACCTGATCCAGACGCTCGGCACTGCAGAAGCAGGGAAAGGCATGGCCCTTGGCGACCAGCTCGTCGGAGTACTTCTTGTAGATCTCGCCGCGCTCGCTCTGCCGATAGGGGCCGTGCGGGCCGCCCACGTCCGGGCCTTCGTCCCACTCGATACCCAACCAGCGCAGCGCGTCATAGATCTGTTGTTCCGACTCACGCGTGGAGCGCAACTGGTCCGTGTCTTCGATGCGCAGGATGAACTGGCCGCCGTGCTGGCGTGCGAAGCAGAGATTGAACAACGCGATATAAGCGGTGCCGACGTGTGGATCGCCGGTGGGAGATGGTGCGATGCGGGTGCGAACGGTGGTCATGATGTTCTCGAATCAAGGCACAAGAAGACACGGCGGCTGCGATAACCGGCTCGGTCGGCTGAGTCAGCGCGTGTAAAGGCGCGATGTTAGCAGGCGTGCCTCTACCGGCTCCACCAGACGACCCTCGACAACCGGCAGCGATTGCATCAGGAAGTCGAGAAAGGCCTTGACCTTCATCGCCTGAAATCGACGCGTTGGGTACACCGCATAGACCTCTCCGGTTGGCAATACGACGCCGGGCAAGAGTTCCACCAGATGCCCATCACGCACCTCCTGATCAGTGATCATGGTTGGCAATGCCGCGATACCGGCGCCAGCCAGGGCCGCTTCACGGGCGAAGGTGATGTTGTTGCAGGTCAACACGCGTCGACAGCTGATGTTTTGCTCGGTGATCGGCCAATAGCGAACCGGGTCTCGCGACAGCGTGATCGCACGATGATGAACCAGATCCTCTACCTGCATCGGCACACCGTGTTGTGCCAGATACGCCGGACTTGCGCAAAATCGCCGCCGGGTCTCGAACAGCTTGCGGGCGATCAGCGTTGAATCCTGCGGTTGCCCGACCGATATGGCGATATCGACGCCCTCTTCCACCGGATCGACAAGCCTTGAGGCCAACTCGACCTCGGCGTTGATATCCGGATACAGGCGCATGAACTCCCCCAGCACCCGTCCCAGAATCCACTGACCAACCTCGATCGGCGCGGTGATCCGCAGCAAACCTGCCGGTGCCTGCTGAAGCTGCATCACGGTCTGCTCGGCCTCGGCAAAGTCGAGCATGATCTGCCGGCAGCGTTCGTAGTAGGCCTGGCCGACTTCGGTCAGGCGCAAACGCCTTGTGGTGCGGTGGATAAGCCGAACACCGAGTCGCTCTTCGAGCTGGACGATGCGCCGGCTCACAGTGGATTTCTGCATTCCTAGGCTTGTGGCCGCTTGAGTGAAACTGTGGCACTCCACCACCCGGGTGAAAATCAACGCGTCGTCCAGGCCCATCCATTGTTCCTTATACGCAACAAAGTTTAGCGATTGTAACGGCTTATTACAGAACCGGAACACTGATAGATTGGCCGGCTCACTTACCGGCCAAGAGCGACGACATGCCCGCCAAGCTGAAACGCCGACTGTTCATTTTCATTGCCCTGGTCCTGCTGGTGGCGGCTGCCTTTTTCGCTCACTGGTACTTTGTTGGCCGCTACTACGAGCACACCGACAATGCCTATGTGCAAGGTGAGATCACGCGTGTTTCCAGCCAGCTTCCTGCCCGTATCGAACAGGTTCACGTTCAGGACAATCAGCATGTGAAACCCGGAGACCTGCTGGTGACGCTGGAACCGGGCGACTTCCGCCTGGCACTTGAGCAAGCCCGAGCCAACTTCGCCATCCGTGAGGCAGAGCTTGCCCAGGCGCGAAGCCGGCTCGCACAGCAGAGCAGCACAATCGCTGCCAGCCAGGCATCGGTCGGCGCGGCTCAGGCCAATCTCGAGCGCAGCCAGATGGACCTGTCGCGGGTAGAAGCGCTGCGTAAGCCCGGCTTCATCTCGGAAGAACGCGTCAGCACGCTCTCTGCCGATGCAAAAGTCGCCCGCTCCCAGCGGCAAAAGGCTGAAGCGGATCTGGCCGCCCAGCGCCAGCAGGTGGAGGCCCTGGATGCTGACGTCAAGCGTCTGCAAGCGCAGATCGCCAGCGCTCAAGCTGAAATCGAGCAAGCCGAGCTCAACCTGAGCCGCACGGAAATCCGCTCGCCCATCAGCGGCATCGTCGGCCAGCGGTCGGCGCGCAGCGGCCAGTATGTGCCTGTCGGCGCGTACCTGATGTCCATCGTTCCCGACGAGGAGATCTGGGTGCAGGCCAACTTCAAGGAAACCCAGATTGGCCCCATGCAGGAAGGCCAGCGCGTAGAGCTGACCTTCGACAGCTATCCCGATACGCCTATCGAAGGCCGTGTCGAAAGCTTGTCTCCCGCCTCCGGCGCACAGTTCAGCTTGCTGCCGCCTGACAACGCCACCGGTAACTTCACCAAAGTGGTTCAGCGCATCCCGGTCAAAGTGACCTTCGCCAACGACAACCCGCTCAAGGGCCGCATCCGCCCCGGAATGTCGGTGGATGTGAAGATCGATATCCGTGGCCGCTGATGCGCTGATCCGGCCGGTTGGCGAGCCCAGCCGGCGTGACTGGATTGCCGTGATGAGCGCCATGCTGGGTGCGTTCATGGCGGTACTGGATATTCAGATCACCAACTCTTCGCTGAAGGACATCCAAGGCGCGTTGTCCGCCACGCTGGAGGAAGGCTCCTGGATCTCGACGTCCTATCTGGTCGCGGAAATCATCATGATTCCGCTGACGGCCTGGCTGGTGCAGTTGCTCTCGGCACGCCGGCTGGCGGTATGGGTGTCGATTGGCTTTCTGATCTCCTCCCTGCTCTGCTCCTTCGCCTGGAACCTCGAGAGCATGATCGTGTTTCGAGCAATGCAGGGCTTTACCGGCGGCGCACTCATTCCGCTGACCTTCACCCTGACGCTGATCAAACTGCCCGACCACCACCGCGCCAAGGGCATGGCACTGTTCGCCATCACGGCGACCTTTGCACCCTCGATCGGCCCGACTTTGGGAGGCTGGCTCACCGAGAGCTGGGGCTGGGAATACATCTTCTACATCAACGTGCCGCCCGGCCTGCTGATGATCGCGGGCCTGCTGTACGGCCTGGAAAAGAAGCCACCGCACTGGGAGCTGCTCAAGAGCACGGACTACGCAGGCATCGTCACCCTGGCCATGGGGCTGGGTTGCCTGCAGGTATTTCTCGAGGAAGGCCATCGCAAGGACTGGCTGGAGTCGACCCTGATCGTCCAACTGGGCTCGGTGGCCGTGGTCAGCCTGATCCTTTTTGTGATCCTGCAGCTATCGCGCCCCAACCCGCTGATCAACCTCGGCATTCTGCGCGAGCGCAACTTCGGCCTGACCAGCATCGCCAGCCTAGGCATGGGCTTGGGGCTCTACGGATCGATCTACCTATTGCCCCTGTATCTCGCACAGATCCAGAACTACAACGCGCTGCAGATCGGCCAGGTGATCATGTGGATGGGCATTCCGCAGCTGTTCCTGATTCCGCTGGTGCCCAAGCTGATGAAGATCATTCCGCCGAAGCTGCTCTGCGCAGCGGGGTTTGCCCTCTTTGGCATATCCAGCTTTGCCTCCGGTGCGCTCAATCCCAACTTCGGCGGCGATCAGTTCCACCCGATCCAGATCGTTCGCGCGCTCGGCCAGCCAATGATCATGGTAACCATCTCGTTGATCGCCACCGCCTACATCCAGCCGCAGGATGCCGGCTCCGCCTCCAGCCTGTTCAACATCCTGCGCAATCTCGGCGGCGCCATCGGAATCGCCCTGCTCGCTACCCTGCTGGACAGCCGCGGCAAGATCTACTTCGACTACCTGAGAGAATCCATCGTGCCGAACAACCCGGCGGTGGCTGAACGCCTGGCTGCGCTGACCCAACAGCTGGGGAGCGAGCAGGCGGCATTGGGACGAATCAGCGAGATCGTGCATCAGCAAGCCATGATCATGGCCTACAACGACGCCTTTCACTTCGTCGGCATTGCCTTGGCGGTCAGCATGGTCGCGGTACTGCTGACGCGTCATCTGCCCGAGAACATGAAGGGTGGCGCCGCGCACTGACCTCGGGGGCGCGCCATGGAAAGGAGCAGATAAACTTGACGCAGTAGGACTGCAAGCCCGCACCCCGGCGCAGGCTTATGCACGCCAGGACATGCGCTGAGCGCTAGCCTTCAAACCTGCAGCAAACGCTCGCGCAGCTTGTGAATTTCGTCGCGAGTCTGCGCCGCGGCCTCGAATTCCAGGTCGCGCGCATAGGCGAGCATCTTTTCTTCCAGCTGGCGAATCCGCTTGGTGATTTCGCTCGGCGAGCGTAGCTCGTTTTCGTAGCGCGCCGCTTCCTCTGCTGCCTTCGCCTCGCCACGGCGTTTTTTACTGCGCGAGCCTGGCACAGTGGCGCCTTCGAGAATGTCCTTCACATCCTTGAAAACCCCTTGCGGAACGATGCCATGCGCCTCGTTGAAGGCGATCTGCTTGTTGCGACGGCGCTCAGTTTCGCCAATGGCTCGCTCCATGGAGCCAGTCATATTGTCGGCATAAAGAATGGCGCGCCCGTTGAGGTTACGGGCCGCTCGGCCGATGGTCTGGATCAAAGAGCGCTCGGAACGCAGGAAGCCCTCCTTGTCGGCGTCGAGGATCGCCACCAGCGACACCTCGGGCATGTCCAAACCTTCGCGCAGCAGGTTGATGCCCACCAACACATCGAACACACCCAGGCGCAGGTCGCGGATGATCTCAACCCGCTCCACGGTATCGATGTCCGAGTGCAGATAACGCACCCGCACGCCGTGGTCGCCGAGGTAGTCAGTGAGGTCTTCAGCCATGCGCTTGGTCAGCGTCGTGACCAGCACCCGCTCTTCCTTGACCACACACTTGTTGATTTCCGAGAGCAGATCGTCGACCTGAGTCAGGGCCGGCCGCACCTCGATCTGCGGGTCCACCAGGCCCGTAGGACGCACCACCTGCTCGATCACCCGACCGGCGTGTTCCGCCTCATAGGGCCCCGGAGTGGCGGAGACGAAAATCGTCTGCGGGCTTATTGCCTCCCACTCATCGAAACGCATCGGCCGATTATCAAGAGCCGAGGGCAACCGAAACCCGTACTCGACCAGCGTTTCCTTGCGCGAACGGTCGCCTTTGTACATGGCGCCGACCTGCGGCACGCTGACGTGGGACTCGTCGATCACGAGCAACGCATCGGCCGGCAGGTAATCGTAGAGGGTCGGTGGCGCTTCGCCGGAGGCTCGACCCGACAGATAGCGAGAGTAGTTCTCGATGCCGTTGCAGTAGCCCAGCTCCATGATCATTTCCAGATCGAAACGGGTGCGCTGCTCCAGCCGCTGCGCCTCCACCAGCTTGTTGTTGCTACGCAGATAGTCGAGGCGATCTTTCAGCTCCGCCTTGATGTTCTCGATGGCGTCCAGCAGCGTTTCCCGCGGCGTGACGTAGTGGCTCTTGGGATAAAAAGTGAAGCGCGGCAGCTTGCGGATGACCTCGCCAGTCAGCGGGTCGAACGCAGACAGGCTCTCCACCTCATCGTCGAACAGCTCGATACGCACCGCTTCCAGATCCGATTCGGCCGGATAGACATCGATCACATCGCCACGCACGCGAAAGGTCGCACGGGCGAAATCCATTTCATTGCGGGTGTACTGCAGACCGGTGAGTCTGCGCAGCAGCTCACGCTGATCCAGACGATCGCCTCGATCGATGTGTAGCACCATTTTCAGGTAGGTTTCGGGGCTACCCAGACCGTAGATGCAGGACACTGTGGTCACAATGATCGCGTCCGACCGCTCCAGCAGCGCCTTGGTCGCTGATAAACGCATCTGCTCGATATGGTCGTTGATCGACGCATCCTTCTCGATGAAGGTATCGGACGACGGTACATAGGCTTCCGGCTGGTAGTAATCGTAGTAAGAGACGAAATACTCCACCGCATTGTTCGGGAAGAAGGCCTTGAACTCCCCATAGAGCTGGGCTGCCAACGTCTTGTTTGGCGCAAGCACCAGCGTGGGCCGCTGCACGTGGGCGATCACGTTGGCGATGCTGAAGGTCTTGCCGGACCCCGTTACACCCAGCAACGTCTGGTGCGACAAGCCGGCTTCGATGCCTTCGATCATCTGCCGAATGGCTTCAGGCTGGTCTCCGGCTGGCTTGAAGCGCGTGACCAATTCGAACTGCGACATATCGACCTCTTCAGATAGCGAGACGACTCGAAACATGAATATTCGAGCCGCTAGGACGGTGTTTCCAGACGTGCAACGTGCTGCTGGCGACGCGGCGCACAGCAACCACAACCCCTTTCAATGCGGGCTCGCCCAGCGATATCAAGTGCTAGGGCGACGAGCAGGCAAGGCCATGAAAAATCGCGGCCTCCGCCGGGCTTAAACCGACAGAAAAACCGCCCTAGCATATCGCGACGCAAGCCTAGTCCCGTTATACTCTTGCCCCGTTTGCGCACCGCCCTCAGCGCGAAGCGAGGGTGCTGCATCAGTCACCTCCTCTCTTCGAGCCTCCCCATCATGAGTTTGTTCTCCGCTGTCGAAATGGCGCCGCGCGATCCGATCCTCGGCCTCAATGAAGCCTTCAATGCCGACACGCGGCAGAACAAGGTCAACCTAGGGGTGGGCGTCTACTACAACGAAGAAGGTCGGATTCCCCTGCTGCGCGCTGTCGCTGCCGCCGAGATGGCGCGGCTGGAGCTGAACGCGCCACGCGGCTACCTGCCGATCGAAGGTATCGCCAGCTACGACATGGCCGTGCAAGGCCTGTTGTTCGGTGCCGACTCGGCGTTGGTTGCCGATGGCCGCGTGGTCACCACCCAGGCACTGGGCGGCACCGGCGCACTCAAGATCGGCGCTGACTTCCTCAAGCGCATGTTGCCCGATGCGGTCGTGGCCATTACAAACCCAAGCTGGGAAAACCATCGCGCACTGTTCGAGGCCGCCGGCTTTCCTGTGCAGAATTACAGCTATTACGACGCGGCCAGCCATGGCATCGACCGGGCCGGCATGCTCGAAGATCTGAACAATCTGCCGCCCCGCTCCATCGTCGTTCTGCATGCCTGCTGCCACAACCCGACCGGTGTCGATCTGCAGCCGGAAGACTGGAAGCAGATCCTCGAAGTACTGCGCGCAAACGACCATGTACCCTTTATCGACATCGCCTATCAGGGCTTCGGTGACAACATCGAAGAGGACGCTGCTGCAGTGCGCTTGTTCGCTGAATCAGGCATGAGTTTCTTCGTCTCCAGCTCCTTCTCCAAGTCGTTCTCGCTGTATGGAGAACGCGTCGGCGCGCTGTCGATGGTGACTCAGAGCCGCGACGAATCAGCCCGCGTGCTCTCGCAGGTCAAGCGTGTGATCCGCACCAACTACTCCAACCCGCCGACCCATGGCGCCACGGTGGTGTCCGCCGTGCTCAACAACCCGGAATTGCGGGCCATGTGGGAGACCGAACTCGGCGAGATGCGCACCCGAATCCAGGACATGCGCCTGACCATGGTGCGCCAGCTGGCTGAAAAAGGCGCGAAGCAGGATTTCAGCTTTGTCGCCAAACAACGCGGAATGTTCTCTTACTCAGGACTCACGTCCGCTCAGGTCGAGCGCCTGCGCGTCGAATTCGGCGTATACGCGATCGGCACCGGCCGCATCTGCGCCGCGGCACTGAACCATGGCAATCTGGACCATGTAACCGACGCCATCGTGCAGGTCCTGTAACTGCCGAGGGGTTGACTTCCCCTTAGTTATCATTAGGATACGCACCGCTGTTCCGCGATAGCTCAGTCGGTAGAGCAAATGACTGTTAATCATTGGGTCCCTGGTTCGAGTCCAGGTCGCGGAGCCAACTTCAAAGCCTCAGACGATTGTCCGGGGCTTTTTTGTATCACCCGGACTCTCGCCAGGGACGCTGTCCCAGGTTATTCGGCTCGCTCAGCCTCACGGAGCCGCGCCGAAGCGCGTTCTGCTGCGCAGTCGAGTCCAGGTCGCGGAGCCAAATCAAAGCCTCAGACGATTGTCTGGGGCTTTTTTGTATCCACGGGACTCTCACCAGGGACGCTGTCCCAGGTTATTCGCCTCGCTCACCCCTACGGAGCCGCGCCGAAGCGCGTTCTGCTGCGCAGTCGAGTCCAGGTCGCGGAGCCAAATCAAAGCCTCAGACGATTGTCTGGGGCTTTTTTGTATCACCCGGACTCTCGCCAGGGACGCTGTCCCAGGTTATTCGGCTCACTCAGCTTCACGGAGCCGCGCCGAAGCGCGTTCTGCTGCGCAGTCGAGTCCAGGTCGCGGAGCCAACTTCGAAGCCTCAGACGATTGTCTGGGGCTTTTTGGTATCCACGGGACTCTCCCAGGGACGCTGTCCCAGGTTATTCGCTTCGCTCCCCCTACAGGGCGGCGCTGAAGCGCGTTCTGCTGGGAGGCCATATACGCCGCGGAGTCGACCTCAAAGCATCAGGGGATTTTGCCCTCAGAGGACAGTAATGCGGTACGAGAACAGCCTACAGGAGCCAACTTGCTGGCGAACCGAGCTCAACGCTTGCTTCGCGACCGCATAGACACTGATCGCAGGTACGCTCACCCCTACAAAGGGCATGCCCCGCAAACCATCTCGAACACCATGACAACCCTGAAAACAAAAACGCCCCGCATCTGCGGGGCGTTTGGATGGCGCGGAGCAGTTACTCCTTGGCCGCCTCGATAGCTTCTTCGACAGCTTCCGGCGGAGGCGTTGCCTCAGCCTTCTCGTCTTTGATACCCAGCAGCTCAAGGTCGAAGACCAGAACGGAATTGGCCGGGATCAGCGGGCTCGGGCTCTGCTCGCCATAGGCAAGTTCGCTCGGGATATACAGCTTGTACTTCTCACCTACGTGCATCAGTTGCAGTCCTTCGACCCAACCTGGAATCACGCCACCAACAGGTAGATCGATCGGCGTGCCACGCTTGATGGAGCTGTCGAAGACCGTACCGTCAGTCAGGGTGCCTTCGTAGTGAACAGTGACGACATCGTTCGGACCTGGCTGGGCGCCGTCCGATTCTTTGATCACTTCATACTGCAGGCCGGACTCAGTGGTCTTCACGCCTTCACGCTTTGCATTTTCTTCGAGGAACTTCTTGCCGGCGCTAACCGCCTCCTTGTTCATCTCGACCATGCGCTCTTCGGCACGGGTCTGCAGGTAGGCGAAAGCTTCCATCAGCTCTTCATCGGTCAGCTGCTGGTCTTTCTTGCCAAGGGCATCATCGATGCCCTGCGCGACAGCTGTCGAATCCAGATCAGCCAAGCCTTCCTGCGCCAGGCTCTTGCCCATGTTCAGGCCGATGCCATAAGAGGCTTTCTGCGCCGGCGTTTCCAGCTTAGCGCTGGTTTCCGAATCACAGCCCGCCAGGACAAGGCCAACCAGGGCTATCGCCGACGCCAAACGTTGAGGTCTCATTCTGTTTCCTTATTACCTAAGAAGTGGTGCAAAAACATTGCCGGAGCTTAGCAGCGAGCTCGGGCAGTGGCTACCGAGCACACAGCGCTAATAGGTAAAGACCGTGAAAAGTACGGAAGTGCCGCACGAAACGGCGAAACAGACGAAGGGAAAAATCGAGGACAAAAAAAAGCGACCCTAAGGCCGCTTTCTTCGAGCTATCAAGGCGTTCAGTGGTCCTTGACGGCAAATTTGGCGCAGCGGACGGGACTCGAACCCGCGACCCCCGGCGTGACAGGCCGGTATTCTAACCGACTGAACTACCGCTGCGCTAAACCTCGAGTGGTGGGTGATGACGGGATCGAACCGCCGACCCTCTGCTTGTAAGGCAGATGCTCTCCCAGCTGAGCTAATCACCCGTTTGCTCTCGAAGTGGGGCGCATTCTAGAGATGGATCTGAACCTTGGCAACCCCCTTTTGAAAAAAAAATTGAAGAACTTACAAAGACTTAGGAAACACTCTGTTTAAAGGCCATTTTTGCGGTTTCCATCGGCATTGCTCCCGCGCAGGGTTGGCCTGCGTTCGCCAGAGGGGAATAATGCGCGCTTTGCTTTTACCGGAGTTTCCATCGCATGTGGTTTCGCAACCTGCTCGTCTACCGTCTCACCCAGAACATCCCTTTCGATGTCGAGACACTTGAAACCGCATTGGCCGCCAAGCCCGCCCGCCCCTGCGCCAGCCAGGAACTCAGTACCTACGGTTTCGTCGCGCCCTTCGGCAAAGGTGAGGATGCACCGCTGGTACATGCCAGCCAGGGCTTTCTGCTGATCTCTACCCGCAAGGAAGAGCGCATCCTGCCCGGCAGCGTGGTCAAGGACGCGCTGAAGGAGAAGGTAGACGAGATCGAAAACGAGCAGATGCGCAAGGTCTACAAGAAAGAGCGCGAGCAGCTCAAGGACGACATCATCCAGGCCTTCCTGCCTCGTGCATTCATTCGCAAGTCCGGTACCTTCGCGGCCATCGCGCCGGAGCAAGGTCTGATTCTGGTGGATGCTTCCAGCCCGAAGCGCGCCGAAGACCTTCTTTCCACGTTGCGTGAAGCCATCGGCTCGCTGCCGGTTCGTCCGCTGACCGTCAAGATCGCCCCCACAGCCACCATGACCGACTGGGTCAAGACGCAGAAAGCCGCAGATGATTTCTTTGTCCTCGACGAGTGTGAGCTGCGCGACACCCATGAAGACGGCGGCGTTGTGCGCTGCAAGCGCCAGGACCTCACCAGCGATGAAATCCAACAGCACCTGGAAGTCGGCAAGCAGGTGACGCAGCTGTCGCTGGGCTGGCAGGACAAGTTGTCCTTCGTGCTGGATGACAAGATGGTGATCAAGCGCCTGCGCTTCGAAGAGCTGTTGCAGGACCAGGCCGAGCAGGACGGTGGTGACGACGACCTCGGCCAGCAGGACGCCAGCTTCCTGCTAATGATGCTGACCTTCAAGGAGTTCCTCCCGGCGCTGTTCGAAGCGCTGGGTGGTGAGGAGATTCCGCAGGGCATCTGATCGGCCTTGTGCGCCGCCGGTTGAGACTGGCGGCTTAGACGCACGTTGATATGCCGAACCGGGCCGGGCCCATTGCCCGGACCTTCGCATCGTGGACAATAGCGCCAGCTGAGGACGACCTCAGGCTGCACCACTCACCGGGGACGGCCCCACCCAATCACCGTCCTGCCGAGGTGCATATGTCCTGGATCATTCTGTTTCTTGCCGGCCTGTTCGAAATCGGCTGGGCTGTCGGGCTGAAATTCACCGATGGTTTCACCCGCCCCCTCCCCACGCTGCTGACCATAGCGGCAATGGCCGCTAGTCTGGGCCTGCTGGGGCTCGCCATGAAAACGTTGCCGCTGGGCACCGCCTATGCCGTGTGGACCGGCGTTGGCGCGGTGGGCACGGTGATCGCTGGCATCATCCTGTTCGGCGAATCGATGAGCCTGCTTCGACTGGGTAGTGTGCTGCTGATCTGCATTGGCCTGCTTGGCCTGAAGCTCAGTCATTGAATGCACCAGGACGACTGGCGACAGAGACCGGTCGGATACAAACAGCACTGGCGGGATATGCCCCCCGCGGGCCGGGCCAGTCAATACGGCCGCTTCCCAGCCACCCAATGCCGCGGCTGAAGCGTTGCGACATGACGCTGCCGCTAGCGACTCCCCGCCGCGTAATACCGAGGCAGATGCCCAAGCATAGAGGCCGTCCACCACAGAGAGCTTAGGAACAAGCCTCTGCACGAGCTCCCAACCATACCGCTCGTCATAAAAGCGTCGATAAACAAGCGAATCGACATTTATCTGTCACGACCAACTTCTAGGATTGATGAAGTTCCACGACTGATTCGCAGTAGCTGCCGCCTAGCAGACCTGCGCAGCCGCCCAGTCAGGAGCGACACGCATCCAAAATCCATGGAGAGATTAAATGTTCAAGTGCAAGCCCCTCGCAGCCGCCATCATCGCGATTCTGGCCACCCAGGCACACGCCGCAGACAACAGCGCAGAACAGAATCAGTCCGGTGCGGACAACATTGTGGAAGTCACCCAGACTGGCGGTCAGGACAACCTTTCTTATCAGGCCCAGACCGGCGACGCCAACGACGGCATGGTGACCCAAACCGACGCCACAATGTCCGACGCCGTGCAAACCCAGACTGGCAACCAGAACTTCGCCGACATCGTCCAGACCACGACCAAGCAAAGCGAAGCGATCCAGCTGCAGGACGGCGAGAACCATGACGCGAGCATCGTTCAGAACGACTCCTTCGGTGCCACTGCTCGCCAGTATCAGCAAGGCAGCTTCAACACGGCATACACCGAACAGAGCGCCGCGGACCTGAGCACCGCAGTCATCGACCAGGACGGCAGCGACAACTTCGCCGAATCCATCCAGAGCAACACCGAACTGAGCGTTTCGGAACAGCGCCAGATCGGCAACGACAACGTCTCGCTGGTCTGGCAGGAAGGCGGCGCGCGCAACGACGGCGTGGTTAATCAGGAAGGCAACGGCAACGACGCCACTGTCTATCAGATGGACGTTTCTGACTCCGTCGCTAATATCGACCAGCAGGGTGACCTGCAAGTCGCGTCCGTCACCCAGGAAGGCGCCGAGCATAGCGCTGAGATCAAGTCCAACGGACTGCAGAACGAAGCCTATATCGACCAGAGCGGCTCGCTCCAGACCGCGTCGATCTACCAGGACGGCACCGCCAACAGCGCCGACATCTTCCAGGTAGGCGATGGCAACACCGCCAGCACCGAGCAAACCGGGAACAACAACTATGCCATCGTCGATCAAGACGGCAGCATGATGACTGCTTCGCTGCAGCAGAACGGGCAGTTCAACGAGGCTTACGTCACCCAGGAAGGCACCGATCAGCTGATCGACTTCGCCCAGGATGGCGCTGACAACCTGCTCACCGTTGCCCAGAGCGGAGATGGCAACAAGCTGACCGGTTCCAGCTACGGCGACAACAACCGTGTTGACGTGCTACAGGGCGGCGACCTAAACGTGGCCGACATCCAGCAGATCTATGGCTCGGACAACGAAGTCAGCCTGACGCAAGCTGGCCAGGACAACATGGCGACAGTGATTCAGGGCGGCGTAAGCAACCAGGCCATGCTGATGCAGAGCGGCATGGGCGACTCGGCAATCGTGTCGCAGATGGGCTCGGGCAACATGGCCACCGTAACTCAGCAGTAATGCGTATGGCGGCCGGCCCCTGGTCGGCTGCCATCCAACTTCGGTTCGCCACCAACCACTGCCATGCCTACCCGACCGCCTCAGATCAAACCTGATCGGCAGCCTTAACGGCGGCTTCCCTTACCGCATCGGCACTCGTCGGCCGCACCACCCGCGACAATTCCTGCCCAAGGCGGACGAACACCAGCGTTGGCCACAATTTGACCCGATAGCTGCGCCCGAGTGGTCGACCCTGACCATCCTCGACCTTGATGTGGTTGATCTGCGGAAAATCAGCCAGCGCCCGCTCGACATACGGCTCCGCAGAACGGCAATGGCCGCACCAATTGGTGCCAAAGTCGAGCACTGTTATCCCGTCCAGCGAATCGACCTCGGAACGTGTGATGGTTTCTGTCTTGTATAAGTCCGACATGCTTCATCTCCGGTCCTGTTCTCTCAATCGACCCCGACTCGTCGCGAGCGATCCATGCCCTCCCTTGGTCAAGTCGATATGCATGACGCATCGGACCGGCTGCAGCACTCCACTGCTGATGGCGTGATTGCAGAACACTTGCTGTCTAGCGCCGGTCGCCACGTAACAGACTGACTTGCGCCTGCAGCTGCTCACGACTGGCTTCGCTGGCGGCAACGGGCGAACTGGCGACCAGATCCACCTGCGACCAGATCCGCCGGAAGAAGCCCTTGTCCGGATCGCGGCTGAAAAAGCTGCCCCACAGCCCTCGCAGCGCCATCGGCACCACGGGCACCGGATTGGCCTCGAGAATACGCTCGACGCCCGCCTTGAACTCGTTGACCTCGCCGTCGGTGGTGAGCTTGCCTTCGGGGAAGATGCACACCACTTCGCCATTGCTGAGATAGCGGCTGACGCGTTCGAACGCCTGGGTGTAGATCGCCTCGTCTTCGTGTCGCGCCGCGATGGGCACTGCGCCCGCCGTGCGAAAGATGAAGTTCAACACCGGGATGCGGAAGATCTTGTAGTACATGACGAAGCGAACGGGTCGACGCACTGCCCCGGCAATCAACAGCGCATCAACGAAGGACACGTGGTTGCAGACCAGTACTGCCGGCCCCTTATCTGGGATCGTATCAAGTCCTTGCTGGCGCACCCGGTACATGGAATGGCCGAGCAACCAGACCAGGAAGCGCATGCTGAATTCCGGCACGATGCTGAAGATATAGGCGCTCACGGCCACGTTCATCAGCGACACCACGAGAAACAGCTGCGGAATCGACAGCCCCACGACACTCAGCAGCAAGATCGCCACAATCGCTGAAATGACCATCAGCAGCGCATTGAGAATATTGTTTGCCGCCACCACTCGTGCCCGCTCGTGCTCGGCGGTGCGCGACTGGATGAGCGCATACAGCGGCACGATGTAAAACCCGCCGAATACACCGATCCCCAGCACCGAGGCGAGAATCCACCAGGCCTGCCCGATACTCAGCAGCGCTAGCCAGTCGTGAGGCGTTGCAGCCTGCGGAAAGCCGCCCGAACTCCACCACAGCAGCAGGCCGAACAGTGTCAAGCCAAAGGAGCCGAACGGCACCAGACCGATTTCAACCTTGTGCCCGGAAAGCCGTTCGCAGAGCAGCGAACCGAGGGCGATGCCCACGGAGAAAACCGTCAGGATCAGCGTGACGACGGTTTCATCGCCGTGCAGCAGATCCTTCGAATAAGCCGGGATCTGCGTCAGATAGGTGGCGCCGAGAAACCAGAACCAGGAGTTACCAATCAGCGAGCGCGACACCGAGAGGCGCTGTCCCAGGCCCATGCGCAGGATCGCGCCGGTCTGACGAAACAGATTCCAGTCCATCTCGAGTGTCGGTAAGGACGCACCGGTCGCCGGCACAGCTCGGCTGGCGAGATAGCCGGCAGCCGCTACCAGCACCACGCTGCCTGCTATCAGCTGCGCATACCCGTCGCTGGCCATCATGACGCCAGCCGTGATGGTGCCAGCAAGAATTGCCAGAAAAGTGCCCATCTCCACCAGCGCGTTGCCACCGACCAGCTCGTGTTCCTCGAGCAGCTTGGGCAATACGGAATACTTGACCGGCCCGAACAGCGCGGACTGGGTGCCCATGCAGAACAGCACGGCCAGCAGCAACGGCAGGTTGCCGAGCAGCATGCCCGCGCCGCCAGCGAGCATGATGAAAATCTCACCGGCTTTGATTGCCCGGATCAGTCGCTCCTTGGCGTACTTCTCGCCAAGCTGGCCGCCCAGCGCCGAGAACAGGAAGAACGGCAGGATGAACAACAGCGCGCACAGGTTGATCAGCAGGCTGCTGTCGGCATTCGTACCGATCTTGTAGAGGATCGCCAGGATCAGCGCCTGCTTGAACAGGTTGTCGTTGAAGGCCCCCGACAGTTGCGTCAGGAAGAACGGCAGGAAGCGCCGCTTACCGAACAGAGTGAACTGGGAATGAGGCTTGGTCATCGATCCGCTTCCATGGAAAACATGTTGGTTCTTTGAGCCTCCAAAGTCCGGCAAAGGCACAGCACTGCCACGCGCGTGTCGCGGACTGAGCGATACGTCACAGCGGCAACTGCCCGAACGCCCAGCGCAACAGAAAGAAGGTCAGCAACCCGCCCGCGATGGTCGCCAACAGATTTCGGCTGAGGGCCGCGATCAGGATCGACAGCACGCCCGCCAGCAGATAGGCGTTACGCCAGTCCAGCCACCATTCGCCTGCTGGCATCAGCATTCCTGGCACCACGATGGCGGTCAGCACCGCGACCGGCACGTAATGCAGCCCCTGCTCCACCAGGCGTGGAAAGCGCAGATTGGGCCAGGCGAAGAAGCTGAATCGAGTCAGAAAGGTGATCGCCAACATTCCGAGAATAAGTAGCCAGATCTGCATCAGCACACCTCCGTTTGATGCTGCCGCTCGGCCCGGCGCTCCAACCAGACACCCACGACAATGCCGGCCAGCGCGGCGGCGATCAGACCGAGCTTGTAGGGCAGCTCCCAGGTCAACAGCGCGACGACCGCTGCGACCAGCGCTGATGCCACCTGCGGGCGGGTGCGCATCATGGGTACGGCGATGCCGATAAAGGTGGCGATCATGGCGAAGTCCAAGCCCCAACTGGCAACGTTTGGCACAGCTTGACCAAAGGCGATACCAGCCAGTGTCGCCAGCTGCCAGCTCAGGTACATGGTCAGCGCAGCACCGAAGAAGAACCAGTGCTTGTGCGGCGAAGCGTCATCGCGCGCATATCGATGCTGGATCACGGCGAAAGCTTCGTCGGTCAGCCAGAACGCCAGCGGCACACGCCAACGGCCAGGAAGGTGTCGAACGAAGGGCTGCATCGAGGCGCTGTAGAGCGCGTGGCGCAGATTGACGACGAAGGTCGTGAGCAGCACCACCGCTGCCCCAACGCCACCGGTGATCAAGGTGATGGCAATGAACTGCGCCGAGCCGGCGAAGACCAGGGCAGACATGCCCATGGCCTGCCAGCCGGACAGCCCAGCACCTATGGCCAGGGTTCCGAAAATGATGCCGAAGGGAATCGCGCCGACGATAAGCGGCAGAATATCGCGGCAACCGTGCAAGAACTCTTGCGAGCGGGACATCGGGGCTCCTTAGGTATGCACCGCAAACAATGATGAGCTACGCACCGCCGTCGCGGCCGGAGCATAGGGAAGGTTGAAGACAGGCGGATGAACGCTGAAGCAGCGCTTCTGGAGGGGCCCAACATTACCCCAAGTCGAGGCCCGAGGGCGATGGCCGGCACCTGAGGTGTTGATACCGGCCGAAATCCAAAAAGTCGAACCGAACTCGGTCGGCCAGCTAGGGTTCAACGCATGCCGGTCTCCAGCAAACGCTTGACGGACGGCCAATCGCGGCCGGTGATGCTGTACAGCGCGGTGTCATCCAGGCGGCCATCGGCGAGGCGGCGGTGATTGCGCAAAAGCCCCTCCCGCTGGGCTCCGAGTTTTTCGATGGCGCGCTGGGAGCGCAGATTGCTCACCGCGGTTTTCAGCTGCAGACGCACCAGCTGCCAGTCCTCGAAGGCATGCTTGAGCAACAGGTATTTGATCGCAGTATTGAGGCCGCTGCCATGCTCGGCCTTGTCCAGCCAGGTCCAACCCAGTTCTGCGGCTGGCAGCGAAGGATTGAAATCAGCAAAGCGGGTGGTGCCAACAATGCGTCCGGCCATGCGCAGGGTGAAGACCACGGCACGACCCTGATCCTGATCGGCGAGCGCCAGGCGATGCCAGTCGGGGCGCAAAGGCCCGAACAGGTAGATCAGTTCTTCGCGGTTGTGGTTGGCCAGTTCGACCAGGGCCGGGATATCGGCGTCCACCAGCGGCTCCAACCGCAGCGCTCCCCGCTGCAAGGTGACTGGCCCTGGCATAAACATCGTGGTTTCTCCTGACATGGATGGAATGATGCGCTGTTGTTATCACAGCGGCGACGGTAAGTGTGCCGGGCATGAATGACCAGCGCGGCGCGACCAAGCGGACGTGCACCTCGGTGGCTCGCTCCTGCTCAACGGCAATCGCGCAGCGCTGACTCTGCAAATTGCCACTATGACCAAGCAGGTTGTCTATCGCAGGGCTTTGCGGCGGATTCAGTCATACTTGTCGCGCTCATGCGACCATGGTCGCAGCCGCAACACGCCGCCCCGTTTTACTGCGAAACTTTACCCATTCAACTATCAATGAGCGGTAATTCCGGCCATCCGAAACCTGCAGAGTTTGAGCAGCACCCAAGCACTATCCCGGTAGCCTCCCATCTATCGGCTGCGCCTGAACGCAGCTCGAGTGACCATATCGCCTACCGGCAAACGTGAGTGCTGCCCGACCCGGCATGACTCGGCCACCCTGCAGCAATGGCCAGGCTGAAACCCGCTTGATTTATGTGTATCTGGAGTTCGCATGTCGTTGTCCGGTGGGCTGATTGCGCTGGTCGCCCTCACTTATATGGCCGTGCTGTTTGCCATTGCCTTTTACGGCGATCGCAACCGCAGCCAGTTGTCGCCGCGGGTTCGTGCCTGGGTTTATAGCCTGTCGCTGGCGGTCTATTGCACCAGCTGGACCTTTTTCGGCGCGGTCGGCCAGGCGGCTGAACAACTCTGGGCCTTCTTGCCGATCTACCTTGGCCCGATTCTGCTGATGCTGCTGGCGCCTCAGGTCATCCAGAAGATGATCATGATCAGCAAGCAGGAAAACATCACTTCGATTGCCGACTTTATTGCGGCGCGCTACGGCAAGTCGCAGCCGCTGGCGGTGGTGGTGACGCTTATCTGCCTGGTCGGCGTGCTGCCCTACATCGCACTGCAGCTCAAGGGCATCGTCCTTGGCGTGAACCTGCTGGTGGGCAATGAAGGCGAGGCCGCAGCCGGCTCCGGCGCGCAGGACACCGCGCTGATCGTGTCGATGGTGCTGGCGCTGTTCACCATTCTGTTCGGCACTCGCAACCTGGACGTGACCGAGCACCACCGCGGCATGGTCCTGGCTATTGCTTTCGAGGCATTGGTCAAGCTGTTTGCCTTTCTTGCGATCGGCGCCTTTGTCACCTTTGGCCTGTTCGATGGTTTCGGCGACTTGTTCAACCGCGCCCACGACGCGCCCGAACTCTCGGCCTTCTGGCAGGAGACGGTGAACTGGCCAGCCATGATGGTGCAGACCACCGTCGCGCTGATGGCGATCGTTTGCCTTCCCCGCCAGTTCCACGTAACGGTGGTGGAAAACATCGAACCGCGTGACTTCCGCCTGGCCCGTTGGGTGTTCCCGCTGTATCTGGTGCTGGCCGCCGTGTTCGTCATCCCGATCGCCCTTGCGGGTCAGTTGCTGTTGCCCAGCGGCGTCAGCCCGGACTCCTTCGTGATCAGCCTGCCGCTGGCAGAATCGCATCCAGCCCTGGCCCTGCTCGCCTTCATTGGCGGGGCGTCAGCGGCGACCGGCATGGTCATCGTGGCCAGCGTGGCGCTGTCGACGATGGTCTCCAACGACATGCTGCTGCCCTGGTTGCTCCGTCGCAAGGAAGCCGAACAGCCGTTTGAAGTGTTCCGCCACTGGATGCTCTCGGTGCGCCGGATCAGCATCGTCGCGATCCTGCTGCTGGCTTATGTCAGCTATCGCCTGCTGGGCTCCAACGCGAGCCTGGCGACCATCGGCCAGATCGCCTTTGCCGCGCTCACTCAGTTGGCACCAGCGATGGTCGGCGCCCTGTACTGGAAGCAGGCTAACCGCCGCGGTGTGTTTGCCGGACTTACCGCCGGCGGATTGATCTGGATTTACACCCTGATCCTGCCGCTGCTCGGCTGGCCGCTGGAAATGTTCCCCGGCCTGCAGTGGATGTACACAGCCGATCTGCCATTCAACACCAGCGCGCTAACGCTTGGCGTCACCCTGTCGCTGGTGGGCAACGCGACGCTGTTCTTCTGGGTGTCCATCCTGTCGCAGACGCGCGTCGCCGAACACTGGCAGGCCAGCCGTTTCATCGGTCAGGAAATCCACTCCACCGCGAGCACCCGCCGGCTGCTTGCCGTGCAGGTGGAGGACCTGCTCTTGCTGGCCTCGCGCTTCGTTGGTGCCGAGCGCGCCGAACTCAGCTTCCAGCGCTTCGCCCGGCGTCACGGTCACGACTATTCGCCCCGGCAGCAGGCTGACGGCCAATGGATCGCCCATACCGAACGACTGCTGGCTGGGGTACTGGGCGCCTCGTCCACCCGTGCCGTGGTCAAGGCGGCGCTGGAGGGCCGCGACATGCAGGTCGATGACGTGGTGCGCATCGTCGGCGAAGCCTCCGAAGTGCTGCAGTTCAACCGTGCACTGCTGCAAGGAGCAATCGAGAACATTACCCAGGGCATCAGCGTGGTCGACCAGTCGCTGCGGCTGGTGGCCTGGAACCACCGCTATCTGGAAATGTTCGAGTACCCGGACGGGCTGGTCTACATCGGCCGCCCAATCGCCGACATCATCCGCTACAACGCCGAACGGGGCCTTTGCGGTCCCGGTGATGCCGATACGCACGTAGCCAAGCGGCTTTACTGGATGCGTCAGGGCCGTGCGCACACCTCGGAGCGCACCTTCCCCAACGGCCGGGTGGTCGAGCTGATCGGCAACCCCATGCCCGGTGGCGGCTTCGTCATGAGCTTCAGCGACATCACCGCCTACCGTGACGCCGAACGTGCCCTGAAAGAAGCCAATGAAGGCCTCGAACAGCGCGTCAGCGAACGCACACAGGAACTGTCCAAACTGAACAAGGCGCTGACGGCCGCCAAGAGTGCGGCCGAGGCGGCCAGCCAGTCGAAGACACGCTTCCTTGCCGCAGTCAGTCATGACCTGATGCAGCCCCTGAACGCGGCGCGGCTGTTTTCCGCCGCGCTGTCGCACCAGCACGACGCCCTCCCGGTAGAAGCGCGGGACCTGGTGCGTCATCTGGACAGCTCTCTGCGCTCCGCCGAGGACCTCATCTCCGATCTGCTCGATATCTCGCGGCTGGAAAACGGTCGCATCACCCCCGACCGCAACCCCTTCCCGCTGGCGACTCTGTTCGACACCCTGTCCACAGAGTTCACCATGCTTGCCGCCGAACAGGGCGTCGACTTCAGGGTGCATGGCAGTCGTTTGCGGGTCGACAGCGATATCCGCCTGCTGCGTCGAGTGCTGCAGAACTTCCTCACCAACGCCTTCCGTTACGCCAAGGGCCGCGTGGTGCTGGGAGTGCGTCGCCAGGGGTCCTCGTTGCGTCTCGAGGTCTGGGACCACGGCCCGGGCATCGCCGAGGACAAACTGCGCGTGATTTTCGAGGAATTCAAACGGCTGGACAGCCATCAGACGCGCGCCGAGAAGGGTCTTGGGCTGGGTCTGGCCATCGCAGATGGCTTCTGCCAGGTGCTCAATCATCCACTGGCGGTTCGCTCCTGGCCCGGCAAAGGCAGCGTGTTCAGCGTGACCGTGCCAATCGCCAGCCAGGTGCTGCGACAGGCCACCAGCAACGGCAAAGGCGAAGCGCAGCAAACCGCCCTGACCGGCATTCAGGTGCTCTGCATCGACAACGAAGACAGCATTCTGGTGGGGATGAACAGCCTGCTGTCACGCTGGGGCTGCCAGGTCTGGACGGCCAGTAACCGGGCCGAATGCGAGGCCTTACTGCGCGAGGATGTGCGTCCGCAACTGGTGCTGGTCGACTACCACCTGGACCACGGTGAGACAGGTTCGGAGCTGATGGCCTGGCTGCGTACCCGCCTCGGCGAGCCGGTGCCCGGAGTGGTGATCAGCGCAGACGGGCGCCCGGAGCTGATCGCCGCGATCCACGCGGCGGGACTGGATTTTCTCCCCAAACCGGTCAAGCCTGCCGCGCTGCGCGCACTGATGAGCCGTCACGTTCCGCTGCATTGATGCCGCGTTGCGCCAGCGCAAGCCGTCGCAGCAGCGAGAC
>Ga0207893_1000153_pt1 | contig 50711 bp, 44 predicted proteins | sample MalvirmetaMSP121_FD_184233 | JGI IMG/M metagenome (GOLD analysis project Ga0207893, IMG submission 184233) | Marine viral communities from the Deep Pacific Ocean - MSP-121 (SPAdes) | ecosystem: Environmental > Aquatic > Marine > Oceanic | place: Pacific Ocean | collected 2001-06-02 | reverse complement strand
GCAGGGTGATCTCCTCACGGCTAGTCAGGACCGATTGGCGCCCCTGTCCCGCCTTCGCGTTTGCAGCCTGTGCCGCCTGTGAGGCCCGTTCGGCGTGGCCGGCAACTTCCTCGATGGCGGTCGACATCTGTTGCATCGCATCGACCATTTGTGCGGTTTCACCCAGTTGCAGGTCGGCACCATTACGCATTTGCCGGGTGGCAGTGTTCAGGCTGCCAGCCGTGCCGTCGAGGCCGCGCGCATCCGCTACCACCGCACTCACCAGTTCGGAGAGTTGATCGAGCAAGTGATTGAACCGCTCGCCCACAGGGCCACTGGCAGCAGAGCGCTGGTTGAGGTCGATCCGTTCGGGGTTGCGGGTGATCTCTGCCGCAGCGCGGAGCAATGCCTCGCCTTCGCTCGCTTCGGCATTGGCGCGCACCGCCAGGTAAATGAGGATGGCACTCTCAAGCACCACATAAAACGCATGCAGGAAGACCTCGCCCCAATTGCCCTCAGGCATCAAAAACACACCGGCACCTTGTTGCTGCAGTGCAAAGAAGGACAAGTGATGCACTGCGATGGTCGCAGCAGCCACGACGATGGGCAGCCAGTCCCGGTAGTACACCAGAAACGCTAGCAGGGCGAAGATGCCGAAGTGCATTTCCAGCATGCCGTGTTCCTGGTTGATGTGCAGCGCTGACATGACCATGAACGCTGCACCGATGAGGCAACGCATCAACCGCTCGCCTGCAATCAGTGCGTTGAGCACCGTCATCGCGAGGGCGGTACCGCCGCCAATGACGAAGGCCTGTGCCCAGCTGCCACTCATCGCAGCCAGACCGAGCGCATAGACGAAGAGAAACCACAGCACGCCGAGCATAATGCGGTCGGCCTTGCGGTAATGGTCTTGCATGGTGATGGTCGTGTTGCTCATAGAGTGTCTCTCGTAAAGCGCTCGGGCGCGCATCGCTATATCGGCTGGGATTGAACTGGCTATCAGACCATTCATCGCCTCAGCGGCAACGTGTGGCTTTATACAAGCAGGGATGCTTTAGGGCAGGGCGCTCAAGCCAGTTCACACGGCACGTCGGTGACGCTCAACGGTGCGGGATACGCTGGCCCTATGCTGCGAGAGCCGCGCCGGTTCCGCGGTCAGCCGGGCTTCGCGTCGAGTTCACGCGATCCTGCGATGCAGCCAGCGAATCATCGAGCCAACGACGGGGACGTGTTGATAAAGCAGGGCGCCCGCGTCGAAGTAGTCGCGATGACGCACCACTTTGCCTGCAGCGTCCCAGCGCAGCATGGTGCAGCCTTCCAGGCTGATGAGCTGGCCTTGGTTGAGGCGGGGGTGACGAAAACTCATGATCCAACGTAGATAGCCTTCGCCTTCGCGCACCTCGTCGAAGGCGAAGAAGGCGAAGTCGAGGGCAGTGACGTTGGCGTAAAGCTCCGCGAAATACTCGTGCAGTTCGGCCAGCCCGCAGATTTCATGCAGCGGATCTGTGAAGTGAACGTTTTCTGCATAGAGCTCACTCAGGCGGTCGAGGTTATGGGCATTAAGCTGGGCAAAGTTGGCCGAGAATTGCTGCAGAAAGCCGCTCACAGCGCCTCCCCCAGTTGCCTGAAGGCCGTAAGCGCGCGGTCCCGGCTCATCGGCAGGTCGATGATAGGGGGCGGGTAATCGACGGCAGCAAACAGACCGTTGAGTTTCGCAGGGTTGTGAATCGCGCGTTTGTCCAACTCGGCCAGCTCAGGCAGCCAACGCCGCAAGAAACGGCCGTCCGGGTCGAACTTGGCAGACTGACTGAGCGGATTGAACAGTCGGAAATAGGGCACCGAGTCGGTTCCCGTCGAGGCGCTCCACTGCCAGCCGCCATTGTTGGCTGCGAGGTCGCCGTCGATCAGGTTTTGCATGAACCAACGCTCACCTTCACGCCAGTCGATGAGCAGGTTCTTGCTCAGAAACATGGCGACGATCATGCGCAGGCGGTTATGCATCCAGCCGGTCGCCAGCAACTGGCGCATTGCCGCGTCGATGATCGGAAAACCGGTACGGCCCTGCTGCCAGGAGGCCAGCTCATCGGGTGCGTGACGCCAGGGCAGGGCTTCGGTTTCTCGCCGGAAGCCTCGGCCCATCGAGACGTGTGGATAGCCCACCAGGATATGTTTGTAGAACTCGCGCCAGAGCAGCTCATTGATCCAGGTGACGGCACCTGGATTGCCGCTGTCGTGTTCACCACGATTTGCTCTCAGCGCAGCATGCAGACATTGCCGAGGCGAAACGACGCCCGCGGCCAGATAGGCGGAAATCTGGCTGGTACCAGGCTCGGCAGGGAAGTCACGACGCTGTTGATAGTCTGCCAGGTCATCTTCGGCGAACTGAGCGAGGCGCAGCTGGGCGAAGTCTTCGCCTGCCGGCCACAGCGAGCGCAGATAATCGCTGGGTTGGGCGAATCCATCGACTGTTTGTGGTACCGAGTCGCTGGCAATCAGCAGCGATGCCTGGCGATCCGGAACGGGTAGACACGCGGGAAGTGACCCTGCCAGCCGGGCATAACACACCTTTCGAAACTGGCTGAAGACTTTGAAGTAGCCACCCGACTGCGTAGTGATAGTTCCTGGGGCAAACAGCAGCTGATCAAGGTGGCGTCGCATGCTTGTGGGTGTTTTCCGAAGCGCTTCGGCGACTGCCTCGTCACGGCGCTGCTCGTTCACTCCATACTCGTCATTGACATGCAGAGTGCCGATCTCGTGGGTGCCGCAAAGGTCGGCGATCACAGCGGGCACTGCCTGCCAGTCTTGAACGGTGCGAATCAGCAACGGAACGTTTAGTTCTGAGAGGCGTAGCGACAGCTCAGCCAGGTTGCGTAGCCAGAAATCGATCTTGCAAGGCGCATCGTCATGGGCATGCCATTGGCCCGGCGTGATCAGATAGAGCGCCACCGTGGGGCCGGCGCTCATCGCGGCTGCCAGGGCGCTGTTGTCACTGACGCGCAAGTCGGTGCGTAGCCAGAGAAGCTGGTTCATTCCAGATACCCTTTGGGGTTTTCAAGCAGCGACCCAGCCTGCAGGGCTTCGAGCGCGGCGAGCGGGTCAACGGCGAGGGTCAGGCCGGGTATGTCACGCAGTTCAGCAAAGTGAATGCTGGCTGCCGGCCCCGCCAGCAGCAGCGGCATGTCTTCCGGGTCGGCCAGCCGCGGCAGATGCCGCTTGAGGTAGCCGCTGTCCAGTGACTGGCTGGCATACAGCAGCAGACCCCGCGGCTTGATTCGCTCCAGGGCCAGTGGCAGTTCCGCCAGTGGTACAGACCACTCGATCACCTCGGCAGCGCAACCTGCACTGGACACCAGCCAGGCGCTGAGCCACAGCCCCGGATCGAAGCGCTGATAGCACAGGGTCGTCAACAGCAGCGGTGCGCCGCCATGCTGACAGTTGCTGTGATAGATGCGAGTACCGAGTTTGGTTCGCAGCCACGAACAGAACAATCCACGCTCGACTTCTGCGCCGAAAGAGCTGGTCCAACGTTGTTCGAGGCTCAGCAGCAGTGGCAGCAACAGGTGCTTGCACAAGGTCAATGGCGGATACAGCGAAAGCGCACGGTTGAAACTGTCGTCGAGCTGTCGTTCGGAGAGTTCGGTGACGGCCAGGAACATCTGGTCATGCAGACCGCCCCATGGGCTGTGCTCGTTCAGATTGAGACTCTGGCGAGCATCCAGCAACTGCTTGACCTGGCCGACGGCTACACCCCGATTCAGCCATTTGAGAATGCTCTGGATCCGCTTGACGTGGCTGTCGTCATAGAGCCGATGGCCCTTGGGTGTGCGACGCGGCACGATCAGCCCGTAGCGCCGTTCCCACGCACGCAGTGTGACCGGATTGACGCCGGTGAGGCGCGCAACTTCCCTGATCGGGAACCAGCCGTCTTCACGGCTCAGATCGATGTCGTCATCAACAGTCAGGGTCATGTCTAGATGCCGTTGCGCAGGCTGAGGTCTTCGGGGTGCGGCTGCAGGTATACCTGGCTGGCCACGTAGCGATCCGGATGACGGCGGAAGTGATGCTTGAGCAGTGTCATCGGTACGACGAGCGGCACGATGCCCTTGCGGTATTGGCTGATAAGGCGTTGCAGTTCCTGCTTGTCGTCGCCGCAAAGATCGTTCTTCAAGTACCCGCTCAGGTGCTGCAGCACATTGCTGTGGGTGCCGCGCGATGCGGTGGTCTTGAGCGCGGCCATCAGCTGGCTGAAGTAGATCGGTGCGAACTCTTCCAGCGGCTTTATGCCGACCGTTGCGACCATCCGGCCGAGGGCTTTGTATTGCCCAGGGTTGGTCGCCATCAGCTGATACTTGTGACGCGAGTGAAATTCGACCAGTGCCTTGCGGGTAAGCCCGGCTTCGAGCAAACGCTGCCATTCGGCGTAGGCAAAAATTCTTGTGAGGAAATTTTCCCGCAGCACGGGGTCGTTCAGCCGACCGTCTTCCTCGATGGGCAGGTCCGGTCGCGCTTCCATCAGCGCATGGGCAAACAGGCCGGTGCCGCCGCCGTCGATAGGATGCCCGTTGGCTTGGTAGACCTTGACCCGTTCCATCCCGCAGGAGGGGGATTTCTGCATCAGGATATAGCCGCTGATATCGCTCAGTTCGCGAGCGATCTGCTTGCCGTACGCAGTCAGGGCTTCGCTTACGTCCAGCTCCGGGTGAACGGTGCCCACTGCGCGAGGACTGTCGGGATCACCGACCAGGCGGATTGGCTCACGTGGCGTGCCGAGACCTATGGCGACCTCAGGGCAGACAGGCACGAATTCGAAATGCCTGGCCAACGTTTCGCTGCATAGGCGCGATTCCTTATGGCCGCCATTGAAACGCACCGGGCTGCCCAGCAGGCAGGCACTGATACCGACTTTGATAGGGGGACGAGAGCTATTAGGCATGTGATCGACCTCGCTGCACTTGTACAGGTAAGGTTTTCTGTACAACATGAGGCAATCATAGGTGGTTACTTGTACAAGTCAATACTGCATGTACAAGAGTTTTTGAGGCAGCTAATGCTGCCTGCTAAGCGCCTACCTTAACGCCACCCGAACAGCCCGCAGGACCTGCCAGTCGATCCACTGGCTTCGTTGAGTGAGGACAGCCTGAAGCTCAACTTGCAGCAGAACGTCGTTTTCATCCCGTAACAGCTCCGTGATGAGGAAGTGCTTTTCCTTGTTTTTGGGCGTAGTGGACGTCCACTTGGAAAGCAGCAGTTTGTCTGGATTGAATCGATTCATAACGACCTGACACCGGAAAAAGACTGAAAGAGCATTGGCAGCCTGTTGAGTAGTTGTACATAGACTACGCTTGCATTACCAAGTTATACAGAAGTTGATTTCTGTATAGGTGTAACATCAGAATGTAGCAGCCCGCTGAGTCATCGGTGCGGGCCCACAGCTGAGATGCGGAGGCTGCAATGAACATATTGCTCACCGGCGGGACTGGCCTAATTGGTCAGGCGCTGTGTAAACACTGGTTGCCACAGGGGCATCGGCTCTGGGTCTGGAGTCGGTCACCCGAGCAGGTTGCGGAGCGTTGCGGCGAGTCGGTAAAAGGCATTGGCGAGCTTCGCGAACTGGACCAGGTCCAGCTCGATGCAGTTATCAATCTGGCAGGTGCACCGATTGCCGATCGGCCCTGGACCAAGTCCCGTCGTTTGCTGCTGTGGAACAGTCGCATCAAATTGACCGAGCAACTGGTGGAATGGCTTGCGACACGGCAGCAGAAACCCAGTGTGCTGATCTCCGGCTCGGCGGTCGGTTGGTATGGCGACGGTGGTGAGCGGGAACTGAGCGAGGACGACAGTCCGGTTACCAACGATTTCGCTAGCCAGCTGTGTGCTGCGTGGGAAGAGAGTGCCATGCGAGCGGAGTCGTTGGGTATTCGCGTGGTCCTGATCCGGACCGGCTTGGTGCTGGCACCTCAAGGCGGTTTTCTGCAGCGTCTCAGGCCGCTGTTCGCGCTTGGGCTTGGCGGCAGGCAGGGCAATGGCCGTCAGTGGATGCCTTGGATTCACATAGACGATCAGATCGGCCTGATAGATTTTCTATTACACCAGCCCGAAGCAGGCGGCCCCTACAATGCGTGCGCACCACAGCCGGCACGCAATGCCGAGTTTGCTAAAGCCTTCGCAGCGAGCATGGGGCGTCCGGCAATACTGCCGGTGCCTGCGCTGGCCTTGAAGGTCGGCTTGGGCGAACTTTCCGGGCTGATCCTTGGCGGAGAAAAAGTGCGACCGTTGCGATTGCAGGTCGCAGGATTTCAGTTTCGTTTCGAGACATTGGATGCGGCATTGGCAGACCTGCGCAAGGCGTGACCGCTGTGTGAAAATAGCGTCGCGACCCGAGGGTTGCGGCGCGATCCATTAAATCAGTAGTTGGAAATGTGCATGTCCGAGCAGGCGTTGTTGTTGGTCAATCTGGGTTCTCCGGCGTCCACCGAAGTGGCCGATGTTCGCCGCTATCTCAATCAGTTTCTGATGGACCCTTATGTCATCGACCTGCCTTGGCCCGTTCGCCGGCTGCTGGTCTCGCTCATCCTGATCAAGCGCCCGGAACAGTCGGCACATGCCTATGCGTCCATCTGGTGGCCGGAAGGATCACCTCTGGTGGTGCTCAGCCAACGCCTGGCCGACGCTGTTCGGCCGTATTGGAAAGAGGGCCCGGTCGAGCTGGCGATGCGCTATGGCGAACTGTCTATTGAGCGCTCGCTGCTGAAATTGGCAGGGCAGGGCATCAGGCAGGTCACTCTGGCGCCGCTGTATCCACAATTCGCGGACAGCACCACGACCACCGTCATCGAAGAGGCACGGCGGGTGATTCGCGAACGCGGCCTCGACATTCAGCTGTCCATCCTGCAGCCGTTTTTCGACCAGCCGGAATATCTCGAGGCGCTGGTTACGAGTGCCCAACCGCACCTGGAACAACCGTTCGACCACCTTCTGCTGAGCTATCACGGCTTGCCTGAGCGGCATTTGCGCAAAACGGATCCGACCGGCGCGCATTGCCTGAAAACCGATGATTGCTGCCAGCGTGCCGAAGGCGCGGTGCTCGCCAGCTGCTACCGCGCGCAGTGCATTCAGAGCGCAGCGGCATTTGCCGAGCGTGCAGGCTTGCAACCCGAACAGTGGTCGGTGTCATTCCAGTCGCGACTGGGGCGTGCCAAGTGGATCGAGCCCTATACCGAGGCGCAGCTGGAAGAGCTGGCGGCCAGAGGCGTGAAGAAGTTGCTGGTGATGTGCCCGGCGTTCGTGTCCGACTGCATCGAAACGCTTGAGGAAATCGGTGATCGAGGCCGCGAACAGTTCGTTGCGGCTGGTGGTACGGATCTACAGCTGGTCCCTTGCCTGAATACCCATGAGCAGTGGGTGCAGGCGCTGGTCACCCTGTGTCGCCGGGCCCCGCTCGCGCTGTAAGCGGCCCATCTCGGCGTGGGGTACGCGAATGCGTCCCTCACGCCACGGGTTCGAGCTCCAGCGCCTCGAACGCTTCCAGCGGCACGGGACGGCTGAACAGGTAACCCTGGAACATGTCGCAACCATTGGCGACCAACAGTGACCGCTGCTCTTCCGTCTCGACCCCTTCGGCGATCACTTCCAGATTGAGCCCGGAGGCAAGCGCGCAGGTGGCACGGATGATGGTCTGGCTGCTGACGTCATCGACCAGCTGACGAACGAACGACTGGTCGATTTTCAGTTGGTCGAGCGGCAACCGCTGCAGGTAGGCCATGGACGAATAACCTGTGCCGAAGTCGTCGATCGAGAACCGAATGCCGTGCTGCTTCAGCGTCCTCATTCGAACTACCGCTTCTTCCATATCATCGAGCAACAGGGTTTCAGTAATTTCAAGCTTGAGCAGTCGCGGATTGGCACCGGTGCGTTCGAGCAACGCGAGCACACGATCAACGAAGTCGGCCTGATAGAGCAGGCTTGCACTCAAGTTGACGGCAAGCGTCAGTGTCGCCCAGCGTGGCTGTTTGGCCCAAGCGGCGAGCTGTTCGCAGGCCTGGGTGAGCACCACGAAATCCAATGTCTCGATAAGCCCGGCCCTTTCGGCCGGCCCGATGAAGTGAAAAGGGCTGAGCAAGCCGCGTTGCGGATGCTGCCAGCGAACCAGAACTTCAGCACCGACGATCCCACGATGGCGTTCAATTTGGGGCTGGAAATAAATCACGAACTCGCCCGCTGTCAGGCCGCGGCGTATTTCGTCTTCAAGGCGCAGGCGTTCTTGTACAGCCTGCTGCATGCGCGGGTCGAAGAAGCGCAGGGCGTTCTTGCCGGCCTGTTTGGCTTCGTACATCGACATGTCGGCGCGCTTCATCAGCTCTTCAGCGTCCCCGTCATTGCTGTTCAGCAATACCACACCGATGCTGGCGCTGCTGTGCAGCAGCAGGGCGCCCAGTCGGTAAGGCTGACCCAATGCCGACAGAATCCTTTCGCCTATTTGCTCGGCCTGGGCTGCTGCGTATTCCGCCTTGGCATCCAGATCTTCGAGCATGACCACGAATTCGTCTCCGCCGAGGCGGGCAACGGTGTTGATGCCACGGACCTCACCGCTCAGGCGTTCGGCCACCATGCAGAGCAACTGGTCCCCGGCCTGGTGGCCATGAAGATCATTGATGTTCTTGAAGTTATCCAGATCGATGAACATCAGCGCGCCGTAATGCTGGCTGCGTACAGTGGCTGCCAGGGCCTGCTTGAGGCGATCGAGCAACAGGCGACGGTTGGGCAGGCCGCTCAGAGGGTCGTAAAAAGCGAGGTTATGAATGCGTTCTTCGGCTTGCTTGCGTTCGGTAATGTCGGTAAAGGCCGCCACGTAGTTGGACACAGCGCCCTGAGCGTCGAGCACGGTGCTGATCGACAGCCACTCGGGGTATACCTCGCCAGTCTTGCGGCGGTTCCAGATCTCGCCCTGCCACGCCCCTGTCTGCTGGATACTGCGCCACATGGTCAGGTAGAAATCGGGCGCGTGACGACCGGAGGCGAGCAGGCGCGTGTCTTGTCCGATGGCCTCGTCTGCGCTGTAGCCGCTGATCTCGGTGAATGCCTGGTTAACCTGCAGGATGCGGTTCTTGGCGTCGGTGATGATCATGCCCTGCTGGGATTCGAAGGCGATTGCGGCGATGCGACGCTCCTGTTCGGCTTTGGCACGCTCGCTGATGTCACGGCTCAAACACACCACGGCTGGCTTGTACGGTTGCGCCAGCGGCAGGCGCTGGGCGCGTACTTCGAATATCTTCAAGCCATTTGCGGTCTGGATAGAATATTCAAGCAGGCCGGGTGTGCCGCTGGAAAGTGTGTCACGAATCAGTTCGCGGAAGCGTTCTGCCTGGATGGGAGGGAGCACATCGTCCACAGTCTTACCGATCAGGTTTTGGCTGCCTCCTTGAAGCAGCGACGAGTCGTTGGCGATCACCTCCAGGTAGCGACCGTCCTCATCAAGCACCAACAGCACGTCGGGGATCGCCTGAGTGATCGCCCTCAAACGTGCCTCACTGAGATGCATCGCACGTTCGATCTGGTCGCGTCTGAGCAGATCGGCCAATAGCAGACCTAATAGCATTACCGCTGTTGGCAGCACCAGCAACATGGGCACCGCAACCTGCTCGAGTGTAGGTGCGACAAGCTGAGCCGGTAACAACAACAGTGAGGCTACGACACCGCCATGCAGGACCAGGCCAAAGATCAGCAATTGCCAGCTGCCGACGGCGATCTGGCCGCGGCGATGGAAATGACGGTAGGCAAGGCCCAGAGCGATGGGTAACAGTACGTTGATCAACCCGACCCAGACGCCTACGCCACCCACCCACAGCCGATACGCGCCGGCAACCAGCCCCGCGATACCCGCGGCGATCGGGCCTCCAAACAAGGCGGCCATGCTCAGCACAACAGTGCGCGCATCGAAGATGACACCGTCCTGGACGGATATGGGCATCAGCATGCCAACGATGCAGGCTCCGCCGAACCAGATACCAGCCGTGCATTGGGCCCATATCTGGTGGCTCTGGCCCCAATGACGCGCGGTAACCGATAGCAGCCAGCAAAGCGCAAGCAGTACCGTTGCGTTTTCAACGAAAGCGTAGGAAGTCAAAGAAGCGGACCTGAATTCAGCCGCCGTCCAAGTTGGCGGGAATGTAATGGCAGATGGCAATTATTCGTGTTTTCCCAGCAGTCTGCATCAATAATTGCACTTTCTGGTCACAAGTGTTGCCGCGACTTCAGGCTGAAGCGCCTACCAGCCTTATCGGCAGCCCTGATGAAGGCTGGAGTGCCACGTAGCACTGACCGATATGTGGCAGGCAGGTTAGCTCCGGAGGGCCGCAAGCTGCTCCCGGAGTTGCTGGACTTCCGCTTCAAGCTCACGGACTCGTTGCTTGGCTTCGACTTCCGGGGTGACGTCCTTCTGGATACCGATGTAATAGGTGAGCTGATCACCCTCGTTAAACACCGGTGTAATGGACAGTTCGTTCCAGAAGGCACTGCCGTCCTTACGGTAGTTACGAATAATCTGGCGGCAGGGAGTGTTGCTTCGAACTGCTTCACGAATCGCTGCAAGACCCGGCTGGTCACGGTCGTCCGCCTGCAGGAAACGGCAGTCCTGGTAGAGGATGTCGTCGACCTCATAGCCCGTGAGGCGCTGAAACGCAGGATTAGCGTAGATCAGAATATTGTCGTCGCCTTCCTGCTCGGCTACCACGATCCCGTCGTTGGAGGCTTCGATTACCAGTTGCAGCAGTTTGGCATTGATCATCAGGGTGTCTCGTGTGCGTTTTTCGGCATTCTAGAACAACTACCTGAAGGCTGGCATAAGGCTTTTTGTAGCGAGGCGGTTCTGCCGGTTGGCAAGTCGGTTGACGCCTCAACGGTGGCTGCGAAAGCGCTCAGTCGTTGCGCGCCCGCAGTGCTTGCCAAGTTGCTGGGCTGGTGGTTGCGAAGTAGCGGTCGTCAGCCCGAGTGCGGGGCGGTAGGCACAGGCCGAACGCCCCGGCACGGCCCCGGCAGATCTATAGGGTCTGGCGCAGAGCAGATGCTCTGGTACCTGCGGTAGACAGCGCTGGCGGGGTGGATAGTCCGTAAGCTGACGAGGGTAGTGGTTCAGGCGAGGCGTTGCCCGCCGCTGGCAGCGAGCGTAATGGAAACCGATTCGGCAAACCGCAGCGCATGTGGCTTGTCGACCTCGACCTCGGCGTACTCAACGCTGGGCAGCCGCATAACCAGGTCCAAGATTTCCTGTGTCATGCGCTCCAGCAGGCTGAACCGATTGTGCTCGACGTGGGAGATGACCGCTTTGGTCAGCGTCCGGTAGTTCAATGCAGTGTCTATGTCGTTATCGCGAACCGCATCGACGGCCTTGTAGAGCACCGTCAGGTTGATCAGCACGTCCTGCTTGTTGAGGATTTCATCCTCATTGATGCCGATGTAGGTGCGCAGACGTAAATCCTTGACGCGGATGCGGGCCATGCCGGATTCCAGACGAGGCATTAGCGATTCCCCCCAATTAGCTGCAGGAATTCCATTCGGGTGGTGCAGGACTCCCGGAAGGCACCCAACATCACCGACGTGTTCATCAGCGAGTTCTGCTTCTCGACCCCGCGCATCATCATGCACATGTGCTTGGCTTCGATGACCACCGCAACGCCAGCTGCGCGAGTCACTTCCTGAATCGCCTCGGCGATCTGGCGGGTGAGGTTCTCTTGAATCTGCAAACGGCGCGCATACATGTCGACGATGCGTGCAATCTTGGACAGACCGAGCACCTTGCCGGTCGGGATGTAAGCAACGTGTGCTTTGCCAATGAAGGGCAGCATGTGGTGTTCGCAGAGAGAATAGAGCTCGATGTCACGGACGATGACCATTTCGTCGCTATCCGAGGCAAACAGGGCGCCGTTGACCACTTCCTCGAGGCTCTTGCCGTACCCATTGCACAAGTACTGCATGGCCTTGGCGGCGCGCTTCGGGGTGTCGAGCAAGCCTTCGCGCTGCGGGTCTTCACCGACCCCCAGAAGTATTTGGTGAAAATGGCCGGGTAGTTCGTTCATGGGTGATCCTCTGGGAAGCCATCCGTAGGCAAACCCTACGTGCTTGGGTCGTGGCGAAGGCGTCAATGGCGAGCAGCCTGTACAGCCTCGCTGGTGAGGCAAAGCTATACCAAATAATTTATCTGTACAAGAAAATTACAATAGCCTGGCGCCATGAGATCAGTCTGAACCGCTTAACTGACTTTATCTCCCGCGTCTTGTAGCGTTTCCTGAGCAGTTGAGCTGAACAATGCAGCACGCATGAGCATCTGTGCCTGTAGAGGTTTTTCTGGGCGGCAAGGTGTCAAAAAGGATCGCAACGGTCGGTACAACGGCTGCTGCCTTCGGGATGGGGTAGCCAGCCAAGATGAGGTCGCGCCAGGCTGAACAGCCAATAGGCGAGCAGGAGCAGGGGTCGTAACGGACGCCAACCCAGAGGCGCGGCCCATTTGCCAAGGCCTGCCGCGCGCCAACTCCAGTAGGTCGCGTCAAGACCTGTAAGCCAGTGCCCATCGGCGCTGCGCGCGTGAAGCTTGCCGCGGAGCTGGTCAAGCGATCGCTCCTCGCTAACAAAACCAGGCGAACTGATGTCCACCAGTCGCAGGCGCTCCTGTGTGGCATGACGCCGCAACCAAATGACTTCGCGGGCGCAGAGCGGGCAGGCACCGTCGACATAGAGCGTAAGCGGTAGCTTAGGAGACATTGCACAATCCTGTACTTGTATAACTTCTGTACAGCCTATGCCTGCAGGCCCTGAGTTACAATGCGCCCATTCCTTTGCATGAGCTGTGCGCGTCATGACCGAATTTGCCCGTGCCTCTTCGCTGCTTTCGTCTTCATCCCTCAAGCAGGAAGAGTTGTTCCCGATCCGAGAGGTTTCACGCCTGACGGGTGTCAACCCGGTCACCTTGCGTGCCTGGGAACGACGCTATGGCTTGATCCAACCGACTCGCACCGAAAGCGGTCATCGCCTTTATTCGATGGCTGATGTCGAGGCGGTGCGCAGCATCGTGGCTTGGACGGAACGTGGCGTGGCAGTGAGCAAGGTGGGCAGCATTCTGTCACGCAGCGCTGCAACCCGAGCGGCGGTGCCGCCTGAACAGCAGGAGGCCGTCGCCGGCGAGTGGGGTGAATGGCAGGCTCAGGTGCAGCGGGCAGTGAGCAGTTTCGATGAGAGCCGCGTCGATCAAGTGTATGGACAGGTCTTCTCGACGTATCCACTACCAGTGGTATTTCAGGACGTGCTGTTGCCTTTGTGGCAACAGTTGCTGGTGCGCCAGGATGAGTTCGGTCAAACCAGCGAGTGGCTCTTCCTCGACAACTTCCTGCGTGCTCGCGTGTTGCAGCGGCTGCAACTTGCACGAGCCCAGGCGCAAGATCGCGTGCTTTTGGCGGCGGTCCCTGGTCAATGCCGAGAACTGGAATTACTGATCGCCGGCCTGTTGCTTACCAGCGACGAGGTAGCCGCCAGCGTATTGGCTATCGGCCAGCCACTGGATGAGCTGACTCTGATCTGCGAAAAAGTCCGCCCGCGCGCATTGGTGTTGTACTCCAACGTTCCGCCCAATGCAGCTTTGCTAAAGCAATTGGCCAAGCTTGCGCTGAGCCTCGACTGCCCTTTGGCTATGGCGGGCGAAGCGGCCGAGTTTTCTCAGGAAGGGCTGCGCGGATCGCCGATCGCCTGTCTGGGCAATGCCGGCAAACTGATGCAGCGCCGTCTGCTGCAATTTCTCGATGGGCATCTGGACACCTGACGACCGCGGGCCTTGCCGAGCCTGATCAGGGTTTGATGCCTAGACAGCATTGTGTCAAGCGAACCTTGGCGCGATCCTCCAACTCTCAGCCGGAACACGTTGCCAATGCACTCGTCAGCCGATCCCGCCCAGCGACCACCGCAAAAAAACCTTACCCATGGTTTGCGCGTGCGCCTGTTGCCGTTGGTTGGCGGCACGAAGGCGGCAGCACTGGTGCGAGTGCACGCCGGCTCGCATGACGCGCCGAGTGCCTATCCGGGATTGGCGCACTTTCTTGAGCACCTGCTGTTTCTTGGCAGTCACAAATACTCTGCAGCAGAAGGTCTGATGCCCTTCGTCCAACGGTGCGGAGGGCAGCTGAACGCCTCGACTCGAGAGCGGCATACCGACTTCTTTTTTCAACTACCGGCCAGTCAGTTCGAAGAAGGCTTGCACCGTCTCCTGGATATGCTCGCCCATCCACTGCTCGACCGCGGAGCGCAGCTGCGCGAACGCGAGGTGTTGCAGGCTGAGTATCTGGCGCGTGCGCAGGATGCCGAAACGCTGTGCGATGCGGCTTTCGGGCATGCAACCGGCTCAGCCCATCCGTTCGGCGGCTTTCATGCGGGCAACCGCAGCACGCTGCCGGTAGAGGACGCTGCCTTTCAGCAGGCGCTGCTTGGCTATCATCGGCGCTTCTATCACACCGGCCAGATCGAGTTACTGCTGGCCGGGCCTCATGATAAGGACACGTTGCAGCATCTCGCCGAGCGGATGGACGCTGAACTTGCTAGCCATTCGTTCGTGCCACATGAGGCTCAGCCATTGCGCTGCAACGCCAACGCCTGGTTTCGCTTGCAACTCAGCAATGCCCAGCCACGCCTGCACCTGGCGTTTGTGCTTGATCAGTTGCCGGAGCATGCCGGGCCTGCGCTGGATTATCTGTCTGTCTGGCTCGCCTCCGAAGCGCCAGGTGGTCTCTCTCAACGGCTGCGAGAAGCCGGACTGTGCCAGTCGGTAAAGCTGCGCACCCCATACTGGTATGCAGGGCAGGGCGTTGCGGTCATCGAGCTGTTGCTGACAGAGCGGGGGTTGGACGCTCGCGCCGCTGTCGTCGCTGCGGTGCTCGACTGGATAGGTTTCTTCTCGGATGACGCGCGTTGGCAGCCATGCCGCGAGGAATACCAACTGATCCGTGAGCGAAGCCTGCAAAACGCGGAGCCTCTGGCACGGCTACGTTACTGGGTGGATCCGCAGGCATGGGGCCTCGACAGCGATGAAGCCGAGATTCGCCAGGCGCTGCGGTCGCTTACGGCGCAGATGCTAGGGGCCCCGCCACTGGTCCTCACCACCGACAAGAGCGACTGTCTGCCCATCGAAACCTGCGGTTTTCCGCTGCGCTTGAAAACGGAGCCGCCGCAGCATACGGTCCCGGCTGACTGGCGCTGGCAACAACCCGCTGTGAATCCCTGGTTGAAGCCCAACATTGTTCGCCATGAGGCGGGTGCTATCACGCCTGCACTGCGTTGGCAGGGTCCGGAAGACATGAGCGGGCAGGGGGCCCTGTTTCTGCGCTGGCAGTGGGTGCGAGGCCAATCTTGCACGGCGTTGTGGCACACCGTGGTGCATGCCTTGCAGCCAGCTGTATGGGCTGCGCAGCAAGCGGGTGTAACGCTGCGCTTCGAGGATTTCGGGAGTGCCTGGTGTCTCAGGTTGGAAGGTTTTGCCGACGCCATACCGGCAATTCTCACTGACATTATTCCAGTGCTTGGCGCGCCGCCAGCCGCAGCGTTCGCCGAGGGCGTTGCACTGGCCGAGCGCGATGCTGCGCTCGGCAACGATGAGATGCTGATTCGCCAGTTACTTAAACATCTGCCTCGACTGCTGACGAACTCTGCTGTGTTTGATGGCCAGCCGGCGGACATCGGCCCTGGCCCACTGTCTCGGCTGTGGCAATCAGCTCAGTGGCATGGTCTGGCCATCGGCTTCGCGCCGTCCCTGGGTGGACCGCTGGCCGACGCCATCAAAGCATTGCCTGGAACGCCTGCGGTAATACCCCCTGATCGACGTACGCCCGCAGCTTTGAAGCATTGGCACGACGTCCGCGGCGACGGCGCGATGGTCGAAACCGGATTCCTGTTGTTCTGCCCGTTGCCGGACCGCACCGCCAAGTGCGAAGCGTCCTGGCGGTTGTTGGCGCGAGTGATCGAAGCCGACTTCTTCCGGCGGTTAAGGAGCGAGTTGCAACTGGGCTACGCTATCTTCAGCCGCTTCTGTCAGTTCGGTGAGCATGCTGGAATACTTTTCGCGGTGCAGTCACCGAGGGCGTCGGCCAAGGAAATCCTCAAGCATGTCGTGAAGTTTCTCGACGTCAGCGCGGTGAAACTGGCCGACCAAGCTGACATTGAGGTCGAGCGAGCTGCACGCCAGGCCGGTGACCAGCACGTAGCCAGCAGAGCAGACTTTCGCGCCCAGGCCGAACAGGCATGGCAGTGCCTGCAGGCTGGACATGAACTCGATCGACCTGCCGAAGTTGCCGCCGAAATGCGCATGCTTCAGCGACAGGATCTGATAGCAGCCCTGGATGCACTGCGCCGGGATGACGCCAGCTGGATAGCGGTGGCCAACGCGCCGGCCCCAGATCTGAGCTGGCGCTGACCTCAACAGCTCCTAAAAACACGCTCCGTTGGAACTGCCTGACCGCGCATATGCGTGTCCGGAGCTGCGGCCTTGCGTCTGGTGATCTACTTAAGCGCAACGGCGTAAGACCTAAGCGCTACTCCGAACGGAACGGCAGGGAGGGCCTTAACGCCTGATTCGTTAAGCGTGGCGAAAGTAGTAGCCAGTCGCCGCCATTGGAGCGTATGGCCCTCCGGTTGTGCTTTCGATAATCCGCCTCGACACGACTGCCTGTCGTCACATCAGCGGAGAGCGCCATGCACAACAAGAAGAAAGCGGTTACCACACTATTGCCTTTGGCTCTGGCCAGCGCGATTGGCATGACCCTAAGCCAGTCGGCAGTTGCCGAAATCATGCTTTACGACAAAGACGACACCACCTTTACCGTAGACGGCTACTTCAACACCTTCTACGTCAGCAGCGATGTCGATCGCGCTGGGGAGCAATTCGACCGGGATCAGTCCCGCGTGAAGATGGGCTTCCTGCCCAATTACATCGGCTTCAACTTCGGCAAGCAGCTCGACGACCTCAAGGTCGGCGGCCGCTCTTCCTTCTGGGTCACGATCAACGACAGTGACACCAACGGCACCGAGACCGGCATCGACGTTCGTCAGTTCTACGGCACGGCGTCTAACGACCAGTGGGGAGAGGTGCTTTTCGGTAAGGACTTCGGCCTGTTCGGCCGCTCCAACATTTTCCTCGACGAGATGCTGACCGGCTATGGCCAAGTCAGCGACACCCTGGGCCTGGTTGATTTCGGTGGTGTGTCCTTTGGCAACATTGGCACGGGTTACCCCTATCCGTTCCCAACCTCCCAGGTCACCTATCGCTCGCCGGTGATGAGCGGCCTGCGTGTGGCCGTGGGCATCATGGACCCGGTCGACACCACGAACGACGCCAGCAGCGCGTTGGACGAGGCCTACCAGGACAGCCCGCGCTTCGAAACCGAGATTACCTATCAGTTCGAGGTTGGCGGTGCTCAGATCTATTCCTGGGTCAACGGCATGCAGCAGACCTCGAAAAACACCGACAGCACCGTGGACGAAGTTGATTCTCAAGGCATCGGCTACGGCGTACAGGCTAAGATGGCCGGCTTCTCCGTTACCGCGTCAGGCTTCCAGGCCGAGGGCATAAACCCCTTCTACACCAACAACGCAGGCGAAGCGCAACTGCGCGACGTGGACAGCGATGGCTATCTGCTGCAAGGCTCCTACACCTTTGGCAAGAACCGCATCGCACTGTCATCCGGCAAGACCAAGGATGACGGCAATGGTCTGGGAACGGCGGCCGATTACGAAACCCGTGGCATCGCCTATTTCCGCACCATCAATGACAACCTGAAGCTGGTCGCGGAAGTGAACCAGTTCGAATTGACCGGTCGAGATACCAGTGCCATTGATGAAGAAACCCGCACCTACGCCATTGGTGCCACGCTGAGCTTCTAACCCCAGCCGGCGACAATCAGACGGATGCCTTTCGGGGCATCCGTTTTTTTGTTTGGGGCGCCACCCGCAGCCGCAGCAACAGGCGCCGTGGTGTTTCGTCGCTTTGCTACCTTGGCAGGCCGCAGCCGGTACTGAAGTAGCATGTTCGTACCCTATGCCCTGACCAAGAATGCGGTCATACGATATCGATGTATGGGGTGGGGTGCGTGGTCGAGCAAGAATCCTTAGCAGTGCGCACAGCAATGTCTGAAGCGCGGGACGCCGAAACGGTGGCCCAGGACCTGGCACGCCAGCTGATTCATCCGCATCTCGGCTTTGTCCTGTTCTTTTGTTCTGCAGAGTACGATCTGCCGGCACTGGGTGATGCGCTGCACCAGTACTTCGGTGGCGTACGCATGGTCGGCTGTACGTCGGCGGGTGAGATCACCTCGCAGGGCTATGGGCGCAGCTGCGTGACCGCGGTTGGCTTTGATCACCGCAACTTTTCCATCGCCTGCGAGCTGATTGATGAGATGGACCGCTTCAGCCTCACCGATGCCCAGCAACTGGTCGAGCGGCTGGGCAGCGATTGCCGCAGCAACTCGCTGGCGCCGATCAAGGACCACAGCTTTGCCCTGACCCTGTTGGACGGACTGTCCAGCCGCGAGGAAATCGTGCTCTCCGCGCTCAGCGCTGCCTTTGGCAGCATTCCGCATTTCGGCGGCTCCGCCGGCGACGACAATCACCTGACCGACACGCACGTCTACTACGACGGCAAGTTTCACAGTGGGGCTGCGGCGGTCGTACTGATCAACACCTGGCTGGATTTCGAGGTGTTCACCACACATCACATGCTGCCACGCACCGACAAGCTGGTGGTGACACGCGTGGACAGCCATGCGCGGCGTGTCTATGAACTGAACGCTGAGCCCGCCGCCGAAGAATACGCACGGCTTATCGGTGTCGAGGTCAGCGATCTCGATCACCGCCTGTTCGCTGCGCATCCGCTGGCGGTGCGTATCAACGAGCATTACTACGTACGCTCGATTCAGAAGGTCAACGATGATCTCAGCCTGACGTTTTATTGCGCGGTTGAGAACGGCATCGTGCTGACCGCGATGCATCCGGGGCCGCTGATGCCCAACCTCGAAGCCGTGTTCGAGCGCCTCGAACAGCGTCTCGGCCCGCCGTTGCTGACCATCGGCTGCGACTGTTTCCTGCGACGGCTGGAGATCGACGGCAATGGCTCCAGCGACGACATCTCGGCGTTCCTTCGACGCCAGCAGGTGATCGGTTTCAACACCTACGGAGAGCAGTTCAATGGCATGCATATCAACCAGACCTTCACCGGCGTCGCCATCGGCCGGCCAGGTGGACGGGCTGGAGAAAGAGGTGCCCGTTGAGCAACTCGACCGGCAGGCCGAGCTCGAGCGCGAAAACCATAAGCTGCGGCGCATCAACGCGGCGCTGATCGAGCGAATCGAGTCCAGCAGCACCGGGCGCGACGCGTCTTACGCCGCCTTCCAGCATTCGGTAGAGCTGGCCGAGCAGGTGCGCGAACGCACCGATGCGCTGAACCAGGCGATGGCCGAACTGAAAGCCAGCAACCGCCTGCTCAGCGACGCCCGCCTGCGTGCCGAAACTGCGCATCAGCATCTGGTCGATGCAATCGAGAGCATTTCCGATGCCTTCGTGCTGTTCGACAAGGACCAGCGCATCGTCCTGTTCAATAAGCGCTTCAAGGCGCTCTGGAGCCGAACCCGAGCGCGCATCAACAGCGGCACTCGGCTCTCGGAGCTCAAGCGGTTGGCTGAAAGCAGCGGGCTGATCGCCGAGGAACACCGGGGCAAGGCCAACGAACCGACCGTCTACCGTTTGCAGAACGGACGTTGGGTGCAGCTGAGCGAGCGGCCCACCCGCGAGGGTGGCCTAGTGATGCTTTACACCGACATCACCGAGGTGAAAATCAGCGAAACCATGCGCCGCGAGCAGGCCTTGGCGCAGAAGTCCCGCTTGTTGCAGCGCGCCGTAGACAACCTTTCCCAAGGCGTGGCCATGGTCAGCGCCGATGGTGGCCTGGAGCTGTGGAACGGTCGCTTTCTTGAACTCTGCGGCCTGGCGCCCATCGAGGCGCATCGACCATTCGACGAGGTGATGGCCGACAGTGAGCTGAAACTGCTGACGCCCAACACGCTTGACGCCGAAGGCCAGCCCCTGAAGGAGCTGGAACAGCACCTGTTCGACGGCCGAACGCTTGAAGTTCGGACACATCCGTTGCCCACAGGCGGCTTCGTCAACACCTTCACCGACATCACCGAACGTTACCGCCATGCCGAAGCGCTGCGTGAGAGCGAGCGCTGGATCCGCCTGATCACCGACCACGTGCCGGCGCTCATCGCCTATGTGTCAGCCGACCTGACCTACGAATTCACCAACAAGGTCTACGAGGAATGGTATCGCTGGCCCAGTGAAGGCATGCTCGGCCAGTCGCTGCGTGACATCCACAGCGGCGAACACTGGCAGCAGCTCGAACCCTATATTGATCGAGCCCTGTGCGGCGAAAGCGTCAGTTTCGAGATGGCTGAGTACAACCACTCGGGGCAGCAGCGTTACATGCTGCGCTCTTACGTACCAAACCGTCAGGCCAGCGGCGAGGTGGTTGGTATCTTTGTGCTGATTCAAGACATTACGGATCGCCGGCGCACGGCCGAAGCGCTGCACCAGGCCTATCAGAACCTCGAACAGCGAGTCCGTGAGCGCACGGCAGAACTCACCAGCCTCAACGACCAGCTGCTATGCGAAATCGACGAGCGCGCCCACGCCGAGGCGCGGTTGCGTGAAGCCAAGCGCGAAGCGGAACTGGCCAACCTGTCGAAGACCAAGTTTCTCGCCGCAGTGAGCCACGATTTGCTGCAACCCCTGAACGCTGCTCGGCTGTTCACCAGCGCACTGCTGGAGCAACCTTCAGCACCGAGTGGCGGACTGATCCGCAACATCAGCAATTCATTGGGAGACGTGGAAAACCTGCTGGGTACGCTGGTCGACATTTCCAAGCTCGATGCGGGCGTGATCAAGCCCGATATTGCCCCGTTTGCCGTCAGTGAACTGCTGGAGACCCTGGCTGCGGAGTTTCGCCAGATCGCCGGCAGTGAACAGCTGCAGCTGGACTTCATTCCCTGTTCCGCATTGGTACGCAGCGATATCCAGTTATTGGCGCGCATCCTGCGCAACTTGCTGACCAATGCCATTCGCTACACCCCACATGGTCGCGTGCTGCTGGGTTGCCGTCGCCGGCGGCAGAGCCTGTCAATCGAGGTGTGGGACACGGGAATCGGCATCCACGAGGACAAGCTCGAGGAGGTCTTCCACGAGTTCAAACGCGGCGAAGGCGTGAGGCCTCAGCAGGATCGTGGGCTTGGGTTGGGTCTGGCGATTGTCGAGAAGATCGCGCGTATTCTCGGTCACCGGATTCAAGTCAGTTCGGTGCCTGGGCGCGGCTCCAAATTCGCCATTGAAGTGCCGCTGGCCAAGCGGGCGCCGAAAGCCAGCGTAGAGCCGTCAGCTACCGACCAGTTGCTCGAACGACTCAAAGGCGCGCGCGTATGGGTTCTGGATAACGACACCGCGATCTGTGCCGGCATGCGCACATTGCTTGAGGGCTGGGGCTGTCATGTTGTAACGGCGCTCTCGGAACAGGACCTGGCCGGTCAGGTCGACAACTTCCACGCCGATGCCGATCTGATCATCGCCGACTACCACCTGGACAACGGCTGCAACGGCGTCGATGTTGTCGAGACGGTCAATGCCCGGCGCGCCAGCCCGCTACCGGCGCTGATGATCACCGCCAATTACAGCAATGAACTGAAACAACAAGTGCGTGAGCTGGGCCACATGCTGATGCACAAGCCGGTGCGCCCGATGAAATTGAAGACTGCCATGTGCCACATGATGGAACAGGGACATTCGTAAGTGATTGCCGTGCTGGAGCAAGGCGCTATCGCCTTGCTCCTATGACTAACGGGCGTATGGCTAGCGGGGAGTATTCGTCAGGGCGAACCCGCTAACGAGCCCGATCAGCGGCGCAGGTATGCCGTGAAGTCGATGTCGCCCGCCGAGAGGATAGCTTGCACACGGTTGTGCACGTTGAGCTTGCGCAGGATGGCCGAGACATGAGCCTTGACCGTGGTCTCGGCGATGTCGAGGTTGTAGGCGATCTGCTTGTTGGATTCACCTTTGGTCATGCGTTCCAGCACCAGTAGCTGCTTGCGGGTCAGCGCCTGTAGCAGCTCGGGCGGGATGCTCTGTTCGTTGTGCTGGGAGCGGCGGGTGGTCGCCTTCTGGCTGCGGATGATGTCCGAAGGCAGGTAGACATTGCCGTTGAGGATCTGCTCGATGGCTTCGGTCATCTGCGCGCGTGGCGATGATTTGGTGATGAAGCCGCACGCGCCATAGGTGATCGCCTGTAGCACGATCTGCTTGTCCTGCTCGGCAGAGACGATCACCACGGGAATGGTCGGTGCCTCGTTGCGCATATTGATCAGCCCGTTAAGGCCATGCATTCCGGGCATGTTCAGGTCGAGCAGCACCAGATCGAGGTCGTCGTTTTCCAGAGTCATCGACAGCGCGCTGTCGAGGTCGGCAGTTTCGAGGATCTCGCTGCCTGGGAAGCCGTCCTGGATGACGTTATGGATGGCTTCACGAAAAAGCGGGTGGTCGTCAGCGATCAGTATCTTGTACATGGCCGGTCACCTCATTGTTGTGATTATGGTGGGGTAGATCGGAAGAAGACCTTCGTTGTGCGCGGCTTCGATCGACCAATGGCAGCCTGTGTGCGGCGCCTATTTGATCAGGTTCTGTTCACCGACAAGCTTGCCCAGTCCTGCGAAAGAAAACCATGGGGAAACAGTCGTGGGTTTGGACGCCATAGCGTCTGGATTTGCTACAAAGCCTGGTGGGCTCTGGCATGTCCTGTTTTCCAGTACTTCAGTCGGCCACATTACAGGGCAAAGTGCCGCAGTTTGAAATCCTACAATCGACAGGAAAACCAGCACCAAAGTAGTAGTGAACTGCTCAGGTAGACCGTCGTAGCGCAGCGTGCTGCGGATTGAAGCTGAGCACTGCAAGCAGACTGAACAACAGCGTCAGGCCGAAGCAAACCGCCAGCGCCAGCGGATTGAGACGTTCATACAGCGCATAGCGAACCAACTCCACGGCGTAGGTAAAGGGATTGAACGAGCAGATCCAGAACAGCCACTCACTGGCTTCGCGCATTTTCCACAGCGGATAGAGCGCCGATGACAGGAAAAACATCGGGAAGATGACGAAATTCATCACCCCGGCAAAGTTTTCCAGCTGCCTGATGCCGTTGGATAACAGCAATCCCAGGGCACTGAGCAGCAACGCTACCAGCAACAGCGCTGGCAGAGCCGTCAGCAGGCCTGCCGCAGGCGGCTGTACGCCATACAACCAGGCGATGAAAAGAAACCCATAGACCTGCAGCAGCGAGATCAGCGCAGTTGCCAGCAGCTTGCTCGCCAGCAGGAAGCTGCGCGGCAGAGGGCTGGTCAGCAGTACGCGCATGCTGCCCATCTCGCGGTCGTACACCATGGAGAGCGAGCCCTGCATGCCGTTGAACAGCAGGATCATGCAGGCCAGGCCCGGCACGATCCAGGTTTCGTAGGTGATATAGGTCTCGTAGGGTTCGATGATGGCGATGCCCAGGGCGGCGCGAAATCCGGCAGCGAACACCACCAGCCAGAGCAGCGGTCGCACCAGGGCGCTGAAGAACCGCGAGCGCTGCTGCACGAAGCGCAGCCACTCGCGAAACACGATGGCTCGCAGGCATTCCCAATAGGGCGTCATGGCGAGGATTCCTGAGTTGGACATGGCCTGGGGCGTATGGCGTGGCTGGAGCACATCACGCTGGCACCGCGTTACAAGTGAGCCGGGCAAAGGTCTGCTGGAGACTGCCATCTGCGGCAGCCAGCGTATCGGCTCGACCCTGCGCGACCAGGTTTCCGCGGTTGAGGATGATCAGCTCGTCACTTGCCTGCACCTCGTCCAGCAGGTGAGTGGTCCAGAGCACACTCATGCCTTGCTCATCGCAGAGGGATCTCACGTGATCGTTGAGGTTCTGGCGGCTAGCGGGATCGAGCCCCGCACTGGCTTCATCGAGCAGCAGCAGGCTCGGCTTGTGGAGCAGGGCACGGGCAATTTCCACCCTTCGGCGATGACCGCCATTGAGTTCTCGCACCTTGCTCCTGCGGCGCTCGCCCAGTTGCTGACGATCCAGCTCCACTTCGATCCGGTCATTGGCAACCTTGCGCGGCATGCCATGCAGGGCGGCGTGATAGCGCAGGTTCTGCTCGACGCTGAGATCCAGGTCCAGCGTGCTTTGTTGGAAGACCACCCCAAGCCGCCGCAAGGCTTCGCGCGGCTGGCTGCGCAGACTGAAGCCGGCAACCTGGATGTCGCCCTGCTGCAAGTCGTAGAGGCGCGTCAGCAGCGCGATAAGCGTCGACTTTCCGGCTCCGTTGGGGCCGAGCAGGGCGGTGAAGCCGCCGGCTGCCGTGTTGAAACTCACGTCGCGCAACGCCTGGCGTTCCCCGTAGGCAAAGCTGACGTCCTCAACCCGCAGGGCCGTCATGGCGCGACCACCACGCCCCAGGGATAGCGGCCAACCTTGATCGACTTGATCACCTTGAGCGAGTCCACGTCGATCACCGAAACATCACCGCTGACACCATTGGTGGTCAGCAGTCGGCTCTCGTCGATGTTGAATGCCATGTGCCAGACCCGACGCCCCACCAGCAGGTAGTCGAGTACCTCGTAGGTTTTCGCATCCACGACGGCTATGTGGTTGGCCGGGCCGAGCGCGACGAAAGCGTATTTGCCGTCCGAGCTGAGTTTGATGCCGACTGGCTGGACCTTGTCGGGATGCACGCCCTTGATCTTGAAATTTAACGTCTTGATGATCTCCCGCTTCTCAACGTCAACGACGCTGACCGTCCCGCCGATTTCCGACGAGGCCCAGAGCAGCGTGCTGTCCTTGTTGAATTCCACGTGGCGCGGGCGCTGGTCGACCAGGGTGTTGTCCACCAATTGGTTGGTACTGGTATCGATCCAGTGCAGCATATTGGTGGTTTCGCTGGTGTTCACCGCCCACTTGCCGTCCGGGCTGACGCCCATGCCTTCAGGCTCGACGCCGACATCGATCTGTGCGAGAACCTCTTCGTTGTCGACGTCGACCACCGTCACCAGCGCATCGTCCTCGTTGGAGATGTACAGCCACTTGTTGTTCGGATGCAGCGCGAACTGTTCGGGGTCAGCGCCGGACGGCAGCTGTTTGATGATCTTCCGGGTCGCCAGGTCCATGACCTGCACCGTGTCCGAGTCGCTGGCGCAGATGTAGAGCAGCGTGTTGTCGCGCGACAGCGTCAACCCGCGTGGACGCTGGCCAACGTCAAGCGTTTCGACCGTTTCCAGGGTATCCAGATCGATCACGCTGACGGTGTCGTCTTTTTCGTTCGACACATAGGCAGTGGCCGCCAGGGCGGATGCACTGGTACAGGCGAACGCTAAGGAAATGGCAGCAGCAAGGAGTGTTCGGGTCATAGGAAGATTCTCTTGTTGTAGTGTGAGCCGCTCAGCGGGTCGTTTGAATAGGTGACTGATCCATGCGCAGCAAGTATTCGTCCGCTTCGCTCTGACCGCCTTCGGATGCACGTTCTAGCCACATTCGCGCGGCCGTCGGGTCTTTTTTCACACCGCGCCCTTCGGCTAGCGCTGTACCCCAGTGGTAGCGGGCCAAGCTCACATAGCTGGCCTCATCGGGCTGATTGGCGCCGCGTTCCATGAGGGCAGCGGCTTTGTCCAGATCCACCGGCACGCCCGAGCCGGACTCGTACATCTGCGCAAGCCAGATCATCGAATACACGTCGTTCCAGCGTGCGATACAGTCCTCGAATATCTGCCTGGCAACGTCGAAATTTCCGGTCTTGGCAGTGACGTAGCCGTACATGCATTTGATTCGCTTCGGGCTGTCAATGTAGGCGTCATACCCCAGCTCGCTGGCGCTCGCGGTTTGTGCCAAGCCGGCAAGAAGCAGACCGGAGACGCAGCGAGATATGGCTTTCATCGGGTCGCCTCGCTCAGCCGGCACTGGCTCTCTGGCCGATCGAAGCCCAGGGTGTCCAGCTCGCTGGTGGGGTGCAGGAAGCCATCCTGGGGCGAATTGCTGACCAGCCCTCGCGGATGCACCAGTGGAACTGGTTGCCGCAGCTGGCCGTTCCAGGGCCGGAACGTCAACTTGCGGCCCTTGAATCCATCGACCGGTAGCGACTCGCTCAGCGATATCTGGCGGATTGCCACTGCGTCCGTGGCGCCGAGCTTGGTAATTGCCGTGGCCAGGCTGCGCACGCCGATCCAGGCGGCAAAGTCGCGATCGTTCATCCAGCGATTGGCATGCGCTTCGAAGCGCTTCTGCAGCTGCGCAGCGCCATAGGTTTCGACCGTCTTGTGCCAGCCGGTCGGGGTCAGACCCTGTGTGCCCACAACCGGCCGCGGCAACCAGGTGTGATAGGGCACATACTCACCGAAGTCGCCGCGCTCATCGGCCACCACGACCACGTCGTATTCGCCAGCTTGGGTGAACAGGGGCATGTCGGCTTGGGCTGTGCGCCGCTGGTCGTTATCGAACGACCAGGGTTTTTCCTCGATGATCTTGTGACCGAAGCGTTTGGCTGCCCGCTTGAGCGCCTCGGCATAGGCCTGATCCTCTTCAGTCGGCCCGCTGATCAACAGCCAGCGATTCCAGCGGCGCACGGCGAGGAACTGCCCCAGCGCGTCGGCCAACATGCTGCGGCTTGGCAGGGTGTGCAGCACGTTACGCAGGCAACGAGACGTTCGCAGCTCATCATCGGGACTGCCGGCATTGATCAGCAGACTGTCCGGCATGGCCCCGGCCAACGTTTCCAGGCTGTGCGCGGGAGCGTTCACCACAAACAGGCGCACACCCTGATCATGCAGCTGCCGCGCTTCGTCCAGTAGCTGCTCTGGGGTTTCAGCCGTGACGCGGTCCAGGGTGTAGCTGTGCTTGAGAAAACGACCGGTGCTGTTGCTGTCGGTAATGGCCAGCTCGGCGCCGCTCAAGCCCGCGTCAACCGGCTCAGGTATCACATTCGATAGCAGCGGGCCTGGGTCCGGGCGGTAACCGAGGTAACCAATGCGCGCCGAGAGTTCTGGCGCCGCCGCGCCTGCAGTACTGACGAAAACGGCGCAGCAGGCAAGGGCGATCGAGCAACCGGTACGATACAAAAGAGGGCGCATGGACGACTCCTATGGCGTTGCAGTCAGCATAGGAAGCCTATCGGCGCGGGGAAATATGCAGAAAGTACCAGCTGCTGTGTACCAAGGTAGTAAACCGGACCCTGGCAGGCACCTCTAGGATGAAGCCATCCATAACAAAAACGAGAAGCCCCATGCCTCCATTCAACGCGCTAACACTTCACCTCTTGCTGATCGCCAGCCTGATCGGCTTCGATCAGGTGCTTGCCGCCGGTGACCTTACCCGTCGTACACAATCGCTGCCCGATCTCAGGTTTGGCTCCGAAGAAAGCGATTACGCAGTTTCCCAGAAGGAATACCAGCTGGAAACCGGCGTCGCCTATCAACTCAAAGTCATCGCCGATGGCCAGAAAGAGTGTGCTTTTCAGGCCCCTGAGTTTTCACAGGCCATCTTCCTGCGCAAGGTCGAGGCCGGCGGTGTGGAGATCAAAGCCGTGACGCTCGTCGAGCTGGAGTTCGAAGAAGCGGGCGAGGCGGAAATTTTCTTCCTGCCGATCAAGCCCGGGCGTTTCCCTTTCTATTGCAAAGGGCTGCAGAACAAAGGCATGGAAGGGAGCTTCGTGGTCAAGTAGCACAGCAACCTGCTGCTCTTGAAGCGGACATTGAACATGTCAGCACTCTGGCGTATCAGCCTGCTGGTCTCGCTGTTTTTTAGCCTGGTTGCAGCCGTCTGCTTGGCCGTACTGCTGCGTCAGGCGAGCCAAGACGTAGGCCGTGAACTGGCTGCTGCGGGTGCCGTGCTTAGCTATCTCGGCGATATAGCGGAACGCGATCCCGCTGCACTCCAACCTGAGCTGACGCGTCATTTGCGCCATGTGCAGGTTCGCTGGTTGGGCCCGGGCGTTCCGAGCCGTGAGATCCGCCCACAGCGAAGCACCTTGCTCGAGACCCTGTTGTATCCCGCCGAGTTGCCCGCGCCCCTGACAGTACAGATGCCTGAAGGTCGGACCTTGCAATTGAGCGTAGACCCACGAGACGAAATCGAGGAGGTAGAGGATTCTCTGCTACAGCTATTGGTATGGTTTGGCAGTGCGTTATTGCTGAGCCTGCTGGCGATCCGGTGGGCTGTCCGGCCGGCGCTCGGCGTGCTGAACGAATTGCTTGCAGCCTTTGGCCAAGTTTCCCAAGGCCGCCTCGATACGCGTCTGCCGAGCCACTCCCTGCTGGAGGCAGAGCAGCTCTCCGGGCATTTCAACCGCATGGTCAGCGCCTTGGAGTACACCCGGCAGGAAAACGATGACCTGACGCGCTCGTTGCTGGAGCTGCAGGAGCGGGAGCGCACACAGCTTGCACAGGCGCTGCATGACGACCTTGGACAATACCTGGCCGGTATCCGCGCCCAGGCCTGCTTGCTACAGGCGATAAAAGACCAGCCGCAGCTGGTCAGCACAACCGCACGCACTCTGGATGATCACTGTGAACAGTTGCAGGACGGTTTTCGCAGGCTGACGCGCGAGCTCTATCCCGTGATGCTCGACCATTTGGAGTTGCCTGAAGCAATACAGTTGCTGGCCGAGCAGTGGCAAAGCGCGCAAGGGATCGAGCTGCGCGTGCAGATCGACCGGCGCATTCCGTGCCTTCCGCTGAACAAGAAAGAACAGCTGTATCGGTTGCTGCAGGAATCGCTCACAAACGTGGCCAAGCATGCCTGCGCCAGCTTCGTGTTCATTCGCCTGCGCATGAACGGCGGTCGGCTGAGGCTGCTTGTCCGTGACAATGGCCACGGCCACGGCGCACCCGGACGGCCCGGCATTGGCCTGCGCTCGATGCATGAGCGTGCGCGGGCGCTGGATGGCCGGTTGATCGCGTGCAGGCGAGTAGGTTACGGCTGGGTGGTTTATCTGGACATTCCGATCAGGGAGTCGTGCTCCAATGAAGATCCTTCTCGTTGACGATCACGCTGTGGTCCGCCAGGGCTACGCTGCGCTGCTACGCGCCTTGCTACCCGAAGTTCAGGTCATTGAGGCCTGCGACGGCGAGGAGGCCCTGGCCAAAGCTCAGGAGGCTTCCCCAAGTCTGGTGATCATGGATGTGGGGCTACCCGGCATCAGCGGCGTCGAAACCACCCGGCGTCTGTTGCAGCGGCTGCCACAACTGCGCGTGCTGTTCTTTAGCATGCACGACGAATTGCCCCTGGTACGACAGGCACTGGATGCTGGGGCCGCCGGCTATATCACCAAGAGTTCGTCGCCGGATGTGTTGCTGGATGCGGTACGCCGAACCTTGGCTGGTTATGCCTATATCGAACAGCCGCTGGCCACTCAATTGGCACGCAACCCAGCGACTGCCAATGCGCTGGATCCACGTTTGCAAGGGATGACCCAGCGTGAATTTGAAATCTTCGTGATGCTCGCCAAGGGCACCCCAACGAGGCTGATCGCCGAACGGCTTTGCATCAGTGGCAAGACGGTTTCCAACTACCTGACGCTACTCAAGAGCAAGCTGCAGGTCAGCTCCCATGCCGAGCTGGTTCATCTGGCCATCGATACCGGTATTCTGCGGCTGGGTGATCGTGCAGCCGGTTAGCTCGGTAGGCCGCGGTTTGATGACGTCGCCTTTGTCGGCGGCAGTGCGAACTGACGGTTCTTTGTGCAAAACGTTGGGCATCGCAGCTTGTCAGAAGCTGACCCTCGTGGCGTCGTGTCTGAACGTTGATACTGCACACGCAACGGTTGCAATCGAGCAAGGGTCCTGAACGCGTTACGTCCCCATATAGGCAGATAACCATGATCAAAGTCAGCGTGATGTACCCCAACACCCCCGGCGCGAGGTTCGATCACGATTACTACCGCGACAAGCACCTACCGCTTCTCAAGGCCCGCATGGGCGATGCTTGCCTTTACTACACCATTGATAAGGCGATCTGCGGACGCACTCCTGACGAACCGGCACCGTATGTCGCAATGTGCCACATTTTCAGCGACTCGTTGGAGGCCTTCCAAGCGGGTATCGCTCCGCATGCCGAGGAGATCGTGGCTGACATTGCCAACTACACCGACCTGACGCCCGTCCGGCAGATCAGTGAGGTAGTGGTCGGGCACTGACCGCTGCGTCGGTCAACTCGGGCATCGCCATGACCCGGTTCCGCCCGCTGCCCTTGGCCAGATAAAGCTGCCTGTCGGCCTGCTGCATGAGGCCGTCCAGGTCGCTGGCTTGCGATGGGCAGTGCGCTACGCCGATCGACATGGTCAGCTGTAGAGGTCCTGCACGCGTTTCCAGCGGTTGAGCCGCGAACTGCCGACAGAGTCGCGTCAGTTTTGCCAAGGCCTCAGCCGGCTGGGTGCGCGGCAACATCAGCAGAAACTCCTCGCCGCCGATGCGAAATGCCGCATCGGTGTTGCGCAGTTCGCCCAATAGAAATGCCGCCACGCCCTTCAAGGCATCGTCTCCCACCCCGTGGCCGTGGGTATCGTTCAGCAGCTTGAAATGGTCAAGGTCAACCATGGCCAAGGTGATGGCTGCGTTATCACGCTGCGCTCGAGCCAGTTCACGGGCAAAGAACTCATCCAGGTAACGGCGGTTGTAGAGCCCCGTCAGCGGGTCGCGCAGTGCCTGATTTTGCAGGGTTTCATGCAAGTCCGAGATGGTCGCCAACTGCTGCTTGCTCAACGCCAGCGCTTCGGCCAACTGCTGCTGGCTGCGCTGAAACTCTGTGATATCGCGCAGATATAGCATCTGGCCCAGGATCACCGGTCCTTCCCGTGTCGTGCGTGAGATTGTCTGAACACGCACCTCAAAGTGCTGTTTTCGTGCGGCAACGCTTAAAAGCTGGGGTGACTCTTCCAGCACCGTACGTTGCGATATGCCGTCCAGCATTTCGCCTATGTAAGGCCATTTCGAAAGGGCGCGGCCATGCCAGTCCTTCTTCAGATTTGCCATGCGAAGTGCGGCTGGGTTGGCCTCGATAACACGGCGTTGCGGATCGATCACCAGCACCGGGTCGATCAATGCGTCGAGCAGCAAGTGACGCGCCACCGGTAACAGATCGAACAGACGCAGCCCGCTGATCAACCAGCCAAAGCCGGCGATGGTTAATGCGAAGCTGAATGGCGTCGGATCAAAGCCGAACAGTGTCCAATCGAACGCGACATAACTGATATTGGCGCCCCATGGGATCGTAGTCAGCACCAGGAACACCAGATAGTGCCGTCGATGCAGGCCGCTGCTGAGGGCGGCTGCGCGCAGCGTGATACCCATGCAGAAAATCATGAAGGGGTAGCCGTAAGCTGCCGCCAGATAGAACAGCGCCCCGTGCTGATAGGCAATCGGAGCGTTTGGCGCTGATGAAATTGGCGCGCTCGCGGCACCGTAAAACAGGAGATGCCAGGGATTACTCAGTGCCAACAACCAGAACACCACTGGCATTGCCATCAAGGCCGTAATGGTGAGCGGTCTGAGGGGGCTGCGAATACTGTTGACGTATTGCCAGAGAAACACCGACCAGAACGTCGGGACGCCGAGAATGGCGGGCCAGGCCATGCCTGCCCAGAACATCTTGCAACTCTGCTGGTGGACACTCATTTCCAAGGCAGCGGCGCCGAGCCACCAGAGGATGGCCAGATGCATCAGCGTGAAAGCGGAACTGCCGGCGAATTGCGGCTGATGACGGACCCAGCGTGCCAATACCGCGACGCCCAGGCCGACTAGCAGCGTCATCAGCACCGGAGCCGAAAAACTCCAGCCTGAATTCAAACAGGCCGACATCGGGCTGTCCTCTGGCAATTCGATAGGTGTGTGGGAGCGCTAATTTGGTGGGTGAAGATACCTCAAAGCGCTGGGTCTGACATGAAAGTTTGTAGTGGCGTTGGGCCTGTCTTGCCGGGTTGGTTACTCGGTAGAGGAAACCGGCGCTGAACTAACAGCGGCTGGATTCTTCATAACTTCTGAATCCTTTTGCAATGGAGCAACACGCGCCATATGGTTTTTCTTGTTTTGGGAATTGTGCTTTTTCTGATTACAGCGATGGATATCATCAAAACCACCCTGTCGACGCGAGGCGGTGGGCCGATCACCAACGCGGTTTCCAAGATGGTATGGCACTGCTTCTTCAGCGCTGCGGGACGGCGAGGGGAGTCCAGGCTGCTGGAGTATGCCGGGCAATGCGTGCTGCTGCTGGCACTACTCACCTGGATCGCCAGTCTATGGCTCAGCCTGTTTTTGATGCTCGCGTCGGATCCAGGCGCGGTGGTTAATGACACTACCAAGCTCATCGCGGATAGGTGGGAGACGTTTTATTACGCGGGCTTCACGTTATCGACGCTAGGTGTGGGCGATTTCTCCGCATCCGCCGATGGCTGGCGGGTACTGACCAGCGCCGCAGCCTTCTGTGGTCTGACCTTCATCACGGCTGCGATCACCTACATCGTTCCGGTACTGTCGGCTGTCAGCCTGCAAAACCAGCTGAGTCTGCTCATCAGCAGCATGGGCCGGACGCCGCAGGAAATCCTCGTCAACAGTTGGAACGGGTCTGATTTTTCGCGCTTTTACGACAACGCCAGCGACATACGGCAGATGCTGGTTGAGCACACCCTTAATCATCACGCCTATCCGGTGATTCGTTGCTTTCATAACAAGCAGGCGGAGAAAAACGTCATACCTGCCGTGGCGACCTTGCACGAGGTGTTGCAGTTGCTCGAAGGGGTCGCTGGAGAGGTGCCGCAAGATACGCTGAAGCACAAAATGCTCGTTTCAGCGTTGGACCAGCATCTCGAGATGCAACGTGCCAATTACCTCGGCCGCGTAGATAGCCACGCCAAGGCCCCGGTCATGGATCTCGCGTCACTTGGAGAAGCCGGAATACCGCTTAGATCGAACCAGGACCACGTGCTCGACGCACCCGAGCGGCGCCGTTTATTGGGCGCATTACTGGCTGCCGATGGCTGGGGATGGCACCACGTGTACCGGAGCCGCTAACGACCAGTGTTCGCCTAAAGCTCGACGTCTCTAGGACCCGGTGTCATGACACCGGATAGGCTCGAGCGCTGGCTGCCGGAACCTTGGCTGATCACGCTGAAGCTGCCATCTGTCTCCAGAACGACCGCTTCAACGTCATCGATGGAAGAAGATCCGCTGGATCGTATCGCCGAGCGAAGTTCGTCTTCAGTGACCCGAGCCACCCGCATCGCACTGCTGAGCATCTGCCCTTGATACAGCAGCAGTGCTGGTTCGCCGGTGACGAGCTTGCGTACCCAACCGACTCTGACGCTGGACCATGTGACCAGATACTGCAAACCGATCAGAAGCGCTAAAGCCAAGGTGCCTTCGGCGAGCGATACATCGCGGTTCAGCAAAATGGTAGCGAAGGTCGACCCCAGAGCTACTGTGACGATCAGGTCGAATGCGTTCATCTTGGAGAGCGTGCGGCGACCGGAAATACGTAGCAGCACGATCAGGTTTATATAAGCCAGGATGCCAATGACCAGGGTTCGGACCAGTGTCGACCAGCCGCTGAAAAACATGCCTTCCACATCTATATCCTCAAGAGTCGGTTCTTGATAGACGCCTCTGAGATAGATGGGTTGCACGCTCGGTACGATGAGTGCGCAGAAGCGGCTCCGTCAGCCGGTCGCCGTGTCAGCGCTTTAGCTGCATTCCAGCAACAATCCGGTCTTCAAAAACACCTTCGTCATCGCCACTCAGCGCGAGAAAGACCATGAGTGCGGCGTAGGCATCATTCGCCGCATAAAGCCGTTGCGCATCCGTAAGTGAGCGATTGCTCCAATTCGAGGTGGATACGCTACGTGACTTGCTCACCCGGGAGCCCAATACGGCCGCAACCGCCCCGCGCAGCCCGACCTGGCCCTTTTTACCTTGGTAACGCAGGGTTGTGCCCAGGTCGACGAAGTGCCGCATCTCGATATCCAGGCGGCTGCGCAAACGGCTGCGGTCGGTGCTCAGCCCGAATCCCACCTTCAACACCCGATCTGACTGGAGCACTGCACTGACGGCTTCGCTACAGCCATCCGAGCCAACCTTGAACAGGTAGGCTTTCTCGGGGCTGGCAAACTGAATCAAATGCGGCCCCGTCGATACTTCACCCACCTTGAAGGTCGGTTTGGATTCGGTATCGAAGCCGACCTGCGGCCAGCCCAGCAGCTCTTCCTTGGCTTGGCTGAACGCTGCGGGGGTTTCGGGTGTGATGATCTGATCGAGATGGAGGCCATCGAAGCGGGGCAGGGCATCCAATTCGACGACCTGCGGAATACGGATGAGGGGCATGAGGGGGTCCGGCAAGCGCTGACAAGAGCAGCGGGGTGCAGTGGCGTCGTTGATGCAGGCGAGACTAGCGCACAACGCGCCCAGACGCATATTTGATGCGTATCCCTCACTTCTCCCAATCCATAGGGCAATCGATGCAGCTATCCATATTGGTACCTTGAAAGGTTGCATAGTGCCGGCGCGCGCCAGTCAGGGTGGCCTCTGCGAGGTTGGCATCGTTGAACTTGCCTTCTTGCAGGTTCGCGTCAGTCAACGTTGCGCGTGCAAGATCGGCCTTGCTCAGCCAGGTCATTTCAAGGTTGGCGGCGGTTAGATTTGCGCGCTGCATTTTCGCCCCGCTCAAACGCGCAAACTCGAGATTTGCCGCGGTCAGGTCAGCCCCGTTGAAGCGCGCGGCCTGAGCGAACAGGCCCCATCCCTGAATCGCCACCAGGTGGGCATTGGTGAGGTTCGCCACCCGCAGGTTGGCTTGTTGCAGGCTGGCGCGGGTGAGTGTCGCGCCGGTCAGGTCAGCCTTTTCCAGATTAGCCAGATCGAGATTCGCATGACGCAGGTTGGCACCTGCCAGATTGGCACCGCCTAGGTCCATCTTGCGCATGTCCTGATTGCTCAGGTCGGCATTACGTAGGTCGGCGTTGGGGCATCTGCTTTCCGGCTGAATGACGCAGCCATTGATGATGGTTGGCTGATCGTCGTCAGCGAGCAGCGACGTGCTGGCGAGCAATGCAAGGGGCAGCAAAAGAAGAATCGGGTTCATGACAGCTCCGTATTCGAAGGGGAGAGGACAGCTGATGTGTGACGGCTCGATGAACCGGAGAGCGCCAACCCTTGCGGTTCAACCGAGTTGGCAACGCCAGCTGTCCAGCGCGGGTGACTGCGCCGCATCACGGCGCAGCCTCGACTTAGCGTTTGGCGGTCTGCTTGTCCCAACTCGGGATCCGGAACGCCCAGAACGAGCCGCCTTGCGCAACAGGCTTGGTCAGCGCAGCCATGTCACCGCCCCACAGCGGTACGGCGCCTCCGTATCCGACGGTTACACCGATGAATTGCTCACCGTCCTGCTCCCAAGTGATGGGCGGGGCAATGATTCCGCTGCCTGTCTGGAATTTCCACAGCTCTTCGCCGGTTTTGGCGTTGAAGGCTTTCAGGTAGCCATCACCGGTCCCGGTGAATACCAGGTTGCCCTTAGTGGCAAGCACGCCAGCCCAGAGCGGCAGCGGCTCCTTGTGTTCCCAGGCGACCTTGCCCGTAGCGGGGTCCATGGCGCGAAGAATGCCGACGTGATCGTCGTACATGCGCTTGATGCGAAAGCCCTGACCGAGGTAGGCATTACCCTTCTTGTAGCTGACCTCTTCGGTCCAGTAGTCCTCTTTCCAGTGGTTGGCCGGCACGTAGAACAGTCCTGTGTCCTGGCTGTAGGCCATGGGATTCCAGTTTTTGCCGCCGAGAAATGGCGGCGAAACCTCCACTGATTTGCCATGCGCTTCGCCTGGCTCGGGCATGGGTGGGCGCTGGCCTTCGTTCTCGACAGGCCGACCGGTCTTCAGGTCTATGTGGCTGGCCCAGGTGATGTTGTCGACGAAAGGGAAGGCGTTCTGCAGCTTGCCATCCTCTCGATTGACCACGTAGAAGAAGCCATTGCGGTCAGCGTGGGCCGTCGCCTTGACGGTTTTTCCGTCCTTGTTTTTGTAATCGAACAGCACCAGCTCGTTGTTGCCGGAGAAGTCCCAGGCATCGTTCGGTGTGTGCTGATAGAACCACTTCACTTCGCCCGTGGTGGCATCGACACCTACCTGCCCCGAGGTATAGAGGCTGTCGTAGTCTTTCGGCTCGCCGCCGTCAGCGGTACGCGCCCAACCGTTCCAGGGCGCCGGGTTTCCCGCACCGACGATAATTGTGTTGGTCTCGGCATCGAAGCTCGCACTCTGCCAAGGCGCGCCGCCACCCTGGCTCCAGGCTTCTTTCTTGCCAGTGGGTGAATTGGGGTCATCGGGCCAGGAGGGCGCCTTTACGTCCCCGGTCGGTGTGCTGTCTTTGCCGTTGAGACGACCCACATGGCCCTCGACGAAGGGACGCATCCAGACCTCTTCACCGGTGTCCGGATCGCGGGCGAACAGCTTGCCGACTATTCCGAATTCGTCGCCCGAGCTGCCGTGAATCAAAAGGACCTTGCCACTCTTCTGGTCTTTGACCAGAGTTGGTGCGCCGGTCATGGTGTAACCCGCGCCGTGGTCACCGAACTTCTTCTTCCAGACGACCTTGCCAGTGTCCTTGTTCAGTGCGACCACCTGGGCATCCAGCGTGCCGAAGTAGATCTTGTCGCCATAGATCGCCGCGCCTCGATTGACCACATCACAGCAGGGGCGAATGTCCGCGGGCAGGCGGTGGGCGTAGCTCCAGAGACGTTTGCCGGTACGCGAATCGAGCGCGAACACGCGTGAGTACGAACCGGTCACGTAGATGACCCCATCGTGCACGATCGCCTGGGACTCCTGTCCTCGCTGCTTTTCATCACCGAAAGAAAAAGACCAGGCCGGGGTTAACTTGAAGACGTTTTCGTCATTTACCTGTTGCAGCGGGCTCCAGCGCTGGGCGTTGGTGCCCAGGCCGTACTGCAATACGTTTTCGGTCGAGAGGTGGTCGTTGGCTATGTCTTCCCAGGTGACGTTCTTGGCAGCTGCCAAGCCGCTGATTGAGAGACCGCCAATCAGAACGGCGATGGCGAGGGGGCGTTTGCTGCCCAGGGGGGCTGTTGTTGTCATGGTTGGTTTCCCTTGGTCGATTCGGACGCGACCAGCTGTGGCGCTTGCCAGGCATCGGTTGTGCGCAGCAGCTGGTCAGGCGATTCGATTATTGGGACGGTGCCGCGACGGCCGATACGGAAAAGCTCCCGCTGATTCAGGGAAAACTTCCCAATACGGCTGTATTTTCGGCCTGCTACCTGTGTGCCACATCGGTCTTGCACGAGGCCCTACTACCAAGGGAGGAGACTCCGACAACCAAAGCAGGATTCTGCCATCAGGATGCAATGTTCAAGATGACCACCATGCGCTCCTACTGGGGCTGCCTTGCTCAGGTATTCGAACTCAACGGTGGTAGTCATGAATAATAAAACTGAACTGCGCGCGCTTTTTGCTGCTGGTCTGCTCGGCTTCGCCGGCTTTGCCTTTGCCCATGGCGATGTCACGCCGCAAACGGTGGAAACCAAAGGGCTGACGCCGCTAGGCGAAGAGTGGGTCGACGAGAACCCCTACCGCGCGCCTAGCGAAGATCATGACAAAGCTGTTGAAATCGGTTCCTCGGCCTACAACCAGAACTGCGCGCGCTGCCATGGTCTCGAGGCAATCTCCGGCGGCATCGCACCCGATCTGCGTGAGCTTGAAGCGGACTACGATGGTGACGAGTGGTTCAAGGAGCGTGTAATCAACGGTGCAGTCCGGGACGGTGCCGTCTACATGCCGCGCATGGCCGACTACCTCAGCCAGGAAGCGCTCTGGGCGATCCGTACCTACATCGAAAGTGAAGCTGCCAAGCGGTGATCATCATGCGCCAGTTGCTTGCGGGGCTCTGCTTGTTGATGGCTTGCGCGCTGGCACAGGCGGAAGTAGTGAAGGTGCGTGCGTTCGATGACATCATCGATTCGGGCGTACTCAAGGTGGCGATGTATGAAAACTTCCCGCCCTACAGCTTCATGGCCGATGGCAAGCCGCGTGGGGTCGACTTCGACCTCGCGCAAAAACTGGCGTCCAAACTCGGGCTGAAGGTCGAAGTGTTGTGGGTGACGCCGGACGAGACGCTGGATGACGACCTGCGCAACTTCATCTGGAAAGGGCATTACCTGCGACCGAACGTACTGGCCGACGTGATGATGCGCGTGCCGTACGATCGCGAGTTCTCCTACAAACAGAATGAGCTGGGCGAGCTGATCAACGAGCTGGTGGTCATGTTCGGTCCGTACCAGCGCGAGCGCTGGCAGTCGGCCTATGACGATCGCCGCCTTGAAGATCTCTCCAGTGTCGCGGTGTTCCGCTACCACCCGGTCGGGGTTGAAGTGGAGAGCGTTCCCTCGTTCTATTTGTCGTCGGTGTTCAATGGCAGCATCGCCAAGATGCTTCATCACTACCCGACAGCACAGGCCGCATTCGCAGCGATGCAGGCCGGAGAAGTTGACGCGACGATGGCCATGCGAGGTGAAATCGACTGGATGTTGGGGCAGGCCAATGACAGTCATCTCAAACCTGCAGAAAACGCCTATCCGAACATGGGCAAGCAGGTATGGGAGCTGGGTATGGCCGTGCACGAATCCAATCGGCAACTGGCCTATGCGCTCGAGGGCGAGCTGGAGGGCCTGGTCAAAGACGGTGCTGTTGAAGCGATCTATGCCGACTACGGGCTGCGCTATGAACTGCCCGAGCTGTATCAGGTGCAGCTGGGCGAGAACTGACGTGCAACGGTAAACCGTTGCTTCGATTGATATCGCCGTCCTCATGGCGCTGTACAGGTGGCTTCAACCGGACGCTGCCAGGTGTTGGTTGAAGCTGCGCTAAAGCACATTTGGCCAGGCCGATGCGAGTGCATGAGCCAGCCTAGTCGTTTAAAAAATACGCTTTCTTTACGCCGTTGCGCTGTAGGCGCAATCGAATCTTTACGCCCCTCGCTCTGAAACTCTCCGTACCGCACTGATGCGACCTACGGAGCAGACCCCATGACATTTCTCGACGGGCTATCACTGGCCTTGGCCATCGCCCTGTTCATCTATCTCCTGGTTGCGCTGCTGCGCGCCGAACGCAGCTAGGAGAGCCAATGAACACTCACGATTACTGGATGATCGCGGCGTTCTTCGCGCTGGTCCTGATACCTGCCCCTTGGTTGGGACGCTACCTGTTTCGAGCCATGGAGGGTGAACGTACCTGGTTGACGCCTGTTCTCGGCCCGATCGAGCGCATCTGCTACCGCTCCGCCGGGATTGACGAACACAGCGAGCAGGACTGGAAAACCTACAGCCTGGCGTTACTGGCGTTGACTGCTGTGAGCCTGGTATCGCTGTTCACGATGCTCATGTTGCAAGCCAGGCTTCCGCTCAACCCGCAAGCAGTGCCGGGCATGGCGTGGGACCTTGCCCTCAATACCGCTGTGAGCTTCGTGACCAATACCAACTGGCAAGCCTACAGCGGCGAGGCCCAGCTCAGCTATTTCAGCCAGATGGTCGGCCTTGGCGTGCAGAATTTCATCAGCCCGGCGGTAGGGCTGGCTGTGTTGGTGGTGCTTTGTCGCGCACTGTCACGCCGCTCGGCAAAGGCAATCGGGAATTTCTGGGTCGATCTGACCCGGGCGGTGCTTTACGGTCTGTTGCCACTCTGCGTCGTGCTTGCGCTGATCCTGGTCTGGCAGGGGGTGCCGCAGAGTTTTGCGAGCTACGTTCAGGCCGTCACGCTGCAAGGCGGCGAGCAGGCCATTCCGCTGGGACCTGCGGCCAGCCAGATCGCAATCAAGCAACTGGGTACCAACGGCGGCGGCTTCTTCGGCGTCAACTCAGCGCATCCCTTCGAGAACCCGACCGCCTGGAGCAACCTGTTCGAGATGGTTTCGATCATCTTGATTCCCACCGCGCTGGTCTTCATGTTCGGTCATTACGTTCGAGATCTGCGGCAGAGCCGGGCCATTCTTGCCTGCATGCTGACCGTGTTCGTTCTGGGCCTTGGCGTCACGCTGGCAGCCGAGCATCAAGTGAATCCAATGCTGTCCGGTCTGGCGGTTGAGCAGGTCGGGTCGATGGAGGGCAAGGAGAGCCGACTCGGTATCGCGGCCTCGGCGCTATGGGCGACAACAACCAGCGCGGCGTCCAATGGCTCTGTCAACGCAATGCATGACAGCTTCAGCGCGCTGGGCGGCATGGTGCCTCTGGTCAATATGATGCTGGGCGAAATCATCTTTGGCGGCGTCGGCGCCGGGCTGTACGGCATGTTGCTGTTTGTGCTGATCACGGTGTTCCTGGCTGGCCTGATGATCGGGCGCACGCCGGAATATCTGGGCAAGAAACTTGAAGCGCGCGAGGTTCGGCTGCTGGTCGCAACGCTGCTGGTGATGCCGGTGGGTGTTCTTGTGCTCGCGGCTCTCGGCGTCAGTCTTTCAGGTCCTGCCGAGTCGATCACCAATCCTGGGCCGCACGGCCTCAGCCAAATCCTTTACGCCTATACCTCCGGCACTGGAAACAACGGATCGGCCTTCGCCGGGTTTGGCGCGGCCACGCCTTACCACAACCTCATGATCGCGTTCGCCATGCTACTGGGCCGCTTTGGTTTCATCCTGCCGGTGCTTGCCATTGCCGGTGGCCTCGCGGCCAAGAACCGTGCGCCGATCGATGCAAACAGTTTCCCCACCCACGGGCCGATGTTCGTGATCCTGCTGACGCTGGTGATTCTGCTCGTCGGCGGGCTCACGTTTCTGCCTGCGCTGGCACTCGGGCCGGTCGCCGAACATTTCTTGCTGCAAGGCTTCTGAGGAACGTCATGATGAACGTCCATCAAACGGCACTCGAGGGTGCCGAGCAAACTACCGCCACGTCCTTCGCTTCGCTGTGCAAGCCTGCGCTGCGCCAGGCCTTCGTCAAGCTTGATCCCCGGACGTTGGCGCGTTCGCCGGTCATGCTGGTGGTAGAGCTCACAGCAGTGCTGACCAGCGTGCTGTGCTTGCTGCCCAACGAGGCGGTCAGCACGGGTGTCGCCGTGCAGATCGCACTCTGGTTGTGGTTCACGGTACTCTTTGCCAACTTTGCCGAGGCGCTGGCTGAAGGCCGCGGCAAAGCCCGCGCGGATAGCCTGAAAGCCGGGTCGCAGGGCCTGGAGGCGCATCTGCGAACGGAGACCGGCGCGTTCCGGAGCGTTGCTGCCAGCAGCTTGCGACGCGGAGACGTGGTGAGGGTCGAGGCCGGTGAACTGATCCCCGGCGATGGTGAAGTCATCGAGGGCATCGCCGCCGTCAACGAGGCAGCGATTACCGGTGAATCGGCACCCGTTATCCGCGAATCGGGTGGCGACCGCTCGGCGGTCACCGGCAATACGCGCGTGGTCTCCGACTGGTTGCTTGTGCGTATCAGCAGCGATCCAGGCGAGTCCACGCTGGATCGTATGATTGCGCTGGTGGAAGGCGCCAAACGACAGAAGACACCCAACGAGGTCGCGCTCGACGTTTTGCTGATCGGGCTCACGCTGATCTTTCTTGTCGTGGTTGCCACGTTGCAACCCTTTGCCCGATTCGCAGGTGGGGATCTCCCGCTGGTGTACCTGGTGGCGCTGCTGGTCACGCTCATTCCTACCACCATTGGCGGCCTGCTTTCTGCCATCGGGATCGCCGGCATGGATCGACTGGTGCGGCTCAACGTCATCGCCAAGTCAGGCCGGGCAGTGGAGGCCGCCGGCGATGTTCAGGTGTTGCTGCTAGACAAGACCGGCACCATCACCTTTGGCAATCGTCGTTGCACGGCCATGTTCAAGGCGCCAGGCGTTTCATCGACCGAACTCTCATGGGCTGCGCTGCTGTCATCGCTGGCTGACGACACGGCTGAAGGCAAATCCATCGTTGAATATCTGCGCGGCCTTGACCCGGTAAAGGCGCCAGCTGGGCATGAAGTGGCCGGTATCCCGTTCAGTGCCGAAACCCGTTTGTCGGGTGCGGATCATGAGGGCCACTGCTACCGCAAAGGCGCTGTGGATGCCGTGTTGGGCCATCTGGGACTTGTGCGCGAGCAGATTCCGATGGTGCTGGCGAGAGAGATTCAAACGATTGCACAGAGCGGGGGGACGCCCTTGCTGGTATGCGCGGATGACCGCCTGCTCGGCGCGATCCATCTCAAGGACGTGGTCAAGCCGGGCATCAAAGAGCGCTTTGCCCAGCTTCGCCAGCTGGGTATACGGACCGTCATGGTCACCGGAGACAATCCCCTGACGGCCGCTGCAATCGCCGCCGAAGCGGGCGTCGATGACGTGATTGCCGAAGCAACGCCGGAGAAGAAGCTGCAGCGGATTCGCCAGGAACAGGCCGACGGCAAGATGGTTGCGATGTGCGGTGATGGAGCTAACGACTCGCCAGCGCTGGCACAGGCGGACGTGGGCATGGCCATGAACGATGGCACCCAGGCTGCGCGTGAGGCTGCCAATCTCGTCGACCTCGACTCGGACCCGACCAAACTGCTGGATGTGGTGCAGGTGGGCAAGCAACTGCTGGTAACCCGAGGCGCACTGACCACGTTCTCGATTGCCAATGACGTGGCGAAGTACTTCGCCATCCTGCCGGCTCTTTTCATTGGCCTATACCCGCAACTTGCCGCGCTGAATGTGATGCAGCTTCACAGCGCATCGAGCGCGATCCTGTCAGCCATTGTCTTCAACGCACTGATCATCATTGCCTTGATTCCACTGGCCCTGCGGGGCGTCAACGTCAAAGCGGCCGACTCGGCCAGCCTTTTGCGGCGCAACTTGCTGGTCTATGGCCTGGGTGGGTTGGTCGCGCCCTTCGCTGGGATCAAGTTGATCGACATGCTGCTGACCGCGGCAGGTCTGGTCTGAACGCTGCCGCGCCTGATGGCGCGGCTTTTGGAGAAAAAAACATGTTCAAACACATCCGTCCGGCGCTTGCAGCGCTGATCCTAATGACGCTGATAACCGGCGTGCTCTATCCATTGTCCGTTACGGCCGTGGCGCAGTTGGCGTTTGCCGAGCAGGCCAACGGAAGCTTGGTGCGCGACCGGCAGGGGCAGGTGAGAGGCAGTACGTTGCTGGCCCAGCCCTTCGACGGGCCAGAATGGTTTCAACCACGTCCGTCTGCCGCCAGCTATGCAACCGTTGCCAGCGGCGCTAGTAATCTGGCTCCGAGCAACCCGCTGTTGGTCGATCAGGTCCGTGAGCGCGTCAGCGAATGGAACGGCACGGCTCAACAGCCCGTACCGATGGAGCTGGTGACGACGTCCGGTAGCGGCCTGGATCCGCACCTCACCTTGGCCGCCGCGAAGTTTCAGGCTGTCCGTGTTGCTGCCGCTCGAGGGGTCTCTGAGCAAGCGCTGGATCGCCTGATTCAGGCGCAGCTGACGACGCCTCTTGTAGGCCCCGCGATCGTCAACGTACTGGCTCTGAACCTCGCCCTGGCGGACAATCCGCAGCCTGATTCCGGCGAGTGAAATGAGTGAGCGATGCTCAACGTGCCGATGCCCTGCTTGATGACGCGCCCCGCGAAGGGCGCGGGCGGCTCAAGGTATTCCTCGGCGCGGCACCTGGCGTAGGCAAGACCTACGCGATGCTTCAGGCCGCACAGCGCCAGCGACAGCTAGGGCGCGATGTGCGGGTAGGGGTGGTCGAGACCCACGGTCGGGCAGAAACCGAGGCGATGCGGGTTGGATTGGCTGAACAGCCGATGCGCCGCAGCGAGTATCGAGGTGTGACACTGTTCGAAATGGACCTCGACGGCCTGCTGCAAGCGCAGCCAAGTCTTGCGCTGGTCGACGAGCTGGCGCACAGCAACGCGCCCGGCAGCCGGCATGCAAAACGCTGGCAGGATGTCCTTGAGCTGCTCGAAGCAGGTATCGATGTCTACACCACCGTCAACGTTCAGCACCTCGAGAGCCTCAACGATCAGGTGCGCGGTATAACCGGTGTGCAGGTCAGGGAAACGGTCCCTGACTGGGTGCTTCATCAGGCTGACGACATTCTGCTGATCGATCTGCCGCCGCGCGAGCTGCTGGAGCGTCTTCGTGAGGGTAAGGTCTACGTGCCGGAGCAGGCGCGGGCCGCGATCGATGCCTTCTTCACTCAAACCAACCTGACCGCGCTCCGCGAATTGGCGATGCAGACCGCAGCGGCGCGAGTGGATGCAGACCTGCATCGACGCCACCGGTTGCAGGGTCAAACCGCTCCAGCAGTCCGGGGCCGCTTGCTGGTAGGGATCGATGGTGATGCCTACGCGGAAGGACTGGTCAGGCATGCAGCCCGGGTCGCTGAACGCCGGCATCTCCCATGGTCAGTCGTACATGTCGACACCGGCGCGAGTCGAGGCGAGATTCAGCTCGGCTATCTCCAGTCCGCCCAGCAACTGGCCGAACGTCTTGGCGGAGAGGTTGTGGAGTTGCGTGACGAGCGGGTGGCGCGAACGCTCATCGAACATGCCGTTGAGCGTCGCGCCACCCTCGTGTTGGTAGGCGGCGGCCGAGTCCGTCGGGTTTGGAAGTTCTCGATGCGCCGATCAATAGCTGAGCAACTGATCAAGGGAGGGCGCGGTCTGGAGATCAGTGTGCTCGGCCAAGAGCCTGCACTGGCCGCAGCACCCGTGAGAACCACCGCCACTCTGGATTGGCGTCAGTATCTGCTTGCTACGCTGGCGACCTTGACTGCCACAGGCGTGGCACTGATGTTGTCCCGCTATCTCGCGTTACCTAACATTTCGCTGGTATTCCTCGCGGCCGTGCTGGTGGTTGCCGTACGCAGCAGTCTGGGGCCGGCCCTGGCATGTGCGGGACTGTCGTTTGTTCTTTACGATTTCCTGTTCATTCCACCGACGTTCACGTTCATCGTCGCGCGTCAGGAAGACGTTCTGACGCTTATGTTTTTCCTGTTGATGGCTGTCCTTGCGGGCAATCTTGCCAGCCGCCAACGGCGACAGCTTCAGGCGTTGCGTCAGACTCAGGCGCAGACCACTGCTTTGCTCGATCTCTCGCGCCAGTTGAGTGCTGCCACCGATGTTCAGGCCGTAGGCGCTGCCGCTGTTCGCCAGTTGCAACTGGTGGCGAACCTGGAAGCCGTCATCGCGACGCGCGGCAAGCAGGGGAAATGGATGTTCATCGGGTCTGAGCCGCTGCTGGCCGAGCCGGAAAGGGGAGCTGCTGAATGGGCGTTCAAGCATGGTCAGCCAGCGGGGAAGGGAACCGACACCTTGCCCAGTGGGCAATGGTGGTGGTTGCCGTTGAGTGGCGACGGTCAGCCGCTGGGCTTGCTAGGCATTCGCCAGCTGGGTGCAGACCCGGCAGGGCTACAGAAGCGTCGCCTGATCGCTGCGCTCGCTCAACCCCTGGCGCAAGCACTGGGGCGCGCCACGCTGGCTCAGGAGTTGGAGGCGGCCCGACTGCACGGGCAGACCGAGGAGCTGCGCAGCGCGTTACTTGCATCCGTGTCCCACGATCTGCGCACGCCGCTTACAGCCATGCGTGGCTCTATCGACAGCCTGGCGAGTCTGGGGCACAGCATGAGTGAGGCGGATCGGCAGGAACTGCTTGAGGCGACGCGTGACGAAGCCGAGCGCCTTGACCGCTACATTCAAAATTTATTGGACATGACGCGCCTCGGTCACGGCGGCCTGAAGCTGATCCGTGACTGGACGACACCTGCCGACATCATCGCCAGTGCGCTGCAACGCCTGCACCGTGTGCTAGCAGACCTGCGGCTTGAGGTGCTGGTCCCCGATGATCTGCCGCTTTTGTACGTCCACCCTGCATTGGTCGAACAGGCGCTGGTCAATGTGCTGGAGAACGCGGCCCGTTTTTCTACACCTCAAGGCAGGCTGCAGATTACTGTCTCGACAGGAGCCGGCACCCTGCGTTTCATCGTCAGCGATGAGGGCCCAGGCGTTCCCGAGGCCGAACGTGAACGCATTTTCGACATGTTCTATACGGCCGCGCGCGGCGATCGGGGCGGGCCGGGCACCGGACTCGGCCTCGCCATTTGCCAAGGCATGATCGGCGCACATGGGGGGCGGGTGTTCGTTGCAGACGGGCTCGGCGGAAGAGGCGCGAGCGTCACCCTGGAGCTTCCGCTACAACCTCAGCCTGAGATGGAAAAGGACCTCACGTGAGTCAGCAAGCCAGCATATTGATCATCGACGACGAGCCGCAGATCAGGAAATTCCTTCGCATCAGCCTCGGCTCGCAGGGTTATCGCGTGAGCGAGAGTGGAGACGGTCAGGACGGTCTGGCCTCGGCAGCCTTGAACAAACCTGACCTGGTCGTGCTCGACCTAGGCCTCCCGGACATGGACGGGCAGACCGTGCTGCGCGAATTGCGCGAGTGGAGTCAGGTGCCGGTGATCGTACTGTCGGTACGGTCGAGCGAGACCGAGAAGGTCATGGCGCTCGATGGCGGAGCGAATGACTACGTGACCAAACCATTCGGCATCCAGGAGTTTCTCGCCCGGGTCCGTGCACTGCTGCGTCAGAACCAGGGGGCGTCGAGCGGGCCGGCGCAGGCGATGTCTGGTCCGCTCTGCATCGACTTCGCGTACCGACGGGTTAGCCTGGACGGGCAGGAGGTCAGCCTGACCCGCAAGGAGTACGCGGTACTGGCTGAGCTTGCCCAGCACACAGGGCGGGTCGTCACGCAGCAGCAACTGCTCAAGGACATATGGGGGCCCAGCCACAGCGGCGATACCCATTACCTGCGCGTGGTCGTCGGCCATTTGCGGCGCAAGCTCGGCGATGACCCGTCCGCGCCGCGGTTCATCATTACCGAGGCGGGAGTAGGTTACCGCCTGGTCACGGACTAGGCGTTACGGGGTACATCTCAAACTCGTTGGCCTGGGTGTCGGTTCGTAGCGCCGTTCAGACTGGCTGCATTCGCGGATGCCGGAAAAACCACACGGCCAGCGGCGTAGCGAGTGCTACCACCATCCAGCCCAGCAAGCTGATCGCAACAGGCAGGCCGTAGTGGTCGGCGACCCAGCCGACGCCGAGCAAGGGCACGATGCTGCCAACGTAGCCGCACACCAGGTAGGTCGAAATCAGCCCCGAGCGCTCGGCAGGGCTGGCAATACGGTTGACCATGCTGATGCCGGCCAACAGGCACATGCCATGGCCCGCAGCAGCCGCGCAGACGCCGATGATGAACACCAGCGACGAGCCGGCCGTGAAGTTGAGTACGAGCATTGCGTTACTCAACACCACTGACAACAGGCCGAGCAGTCCGCACCAGCGCAGACTCATCCGCGCGCAGGCCAGTTGCATCATGGCGGAAGCGAGCAGGATGACGCCAATGGAGGTGCCACTCACCACCGGGCCATGCCAGGGCAGCATCTTCTCCAGAAACAGCGGGGCCATCGACGCGTAGATCCCGAACACGCCAAAGGCGAAAAAAGGGCACACACAGGTCAGCAGAAACGCCAGCGAATCCTGGCGTGAGGCCCAGGTCAGCCGCGGAATGAACGTACGTAAACCCAGTGGTGCGGCTGCGCTGAGCTCTGGATGCGGCTTGAGCTGCACCCGCATCAAGGCGTAGACACCCAGCACGCCGAGGATCAAGGACGGGATGTAGGTGGTTTTCAGCGGGTGCGCGAACCACTGGCCAATGACGCCGCCAGTAAGCGGGCCAAGGCCGAAGCCCAAGGCAAGCAGGAAGCTGGTGATCATCGATATCCGCTGCGACGCGCCATCACGGGAAATCTGCACCAGGCCCACTGACGCGCTGGTCACGATCAGGCTTGAAGAAAGACCAACCGCAAAACGGCCGATGTTGAGGCTCGGCAGGTTCCACGCCAGCATCGTCACCAGCGTCCCAGCCCAGCCGAGCAGCAAGCCACTGAGCATGACCTTGCGAAAACCCAGGGTGTCGGACAGGCGGCCCATGAACAACAGCCCGAAAAGCGCCCCTGCCATATAGATGATGTAAATCAGCGATATATCGCTGGTACGAAGCTGCCACGCCTGCTTGTACAGCGGGTATAGCGGCGAGATGAGCGCGGTGCCCATGACACCGACGCACATGGCGAAGCACACCCAGGGAAAAGGGGACCACGTTTGTTTCATTGATAAAGCCCGATTTGACGTGAGAATGGCGTCATTCCAGCGCTGCCCCGCATGGGGACATGAACGCCCTGATCATTAGGCGCCTACTGTATCGGCTCGAAGTGAACTCCGGGCATTCATTCGTTCGGTGATTAACGACCCATGAGCCCGGCGTTCAATCTGTGGTGTTCCCTTGCGCAACGCAGTGCCTAGCGCAAGATCAGCTCGTCACCGCGCTCCTCGTGCCAATCATCGAGGCTTGGGGCTGCCGCTTCGCCATCCATGCGATGGATGATGGTGAAGTAATCCTGCTTGAACCTGTCCTGCATGATCTCATCACGCGATCGGACCCGGACCGCGTAGATGCTCTGAACATTCTGATGGTCGAAGCTGCGCCAGTACTGTTCATCCTTGAGCAGGCTGTAGTGATGGTCTTCCAGCGCCTTGATGACTTTTTCGCTGTGCAGGCTGCCTGCACGCTGTACCGCCTCAGCCCATTGCTGAACGATGGCGAAGGCGGATGCGGCTGTACTGTCGGGGTAGCGCTGATGCTGGGCGATAAAGGCTTCGACGAAAGCCTGCCCCTGTTCGCTTTTGACCAGGGCCGGGACGCGCCAGGTCCAGGCTGCCGTGCCAATGACGTGCTCCATCACCTGTGGGCCTGCCTGCTCGACGATGCTGCCGGTCAGGTTGGGCACGATGATCTGCATCCGCTGGTCGAGCTTGAGGTCATGCGCCAGACGCATGGTCTGCACCAGATCCTGGCCGAGCAGGATAACGACCAATACATCGGCGTCACTGGCCGCGGCCTTCTTCAGCGCGGCGCGATACTCCTCATGGTGTGCGCCCCTGGCACTGATGCGCGAGAAACCATGGCGAGCCCGGTCCCGGCTGCGGGTGGCTTCGCGCAGTGCCTGCTCCATGCTGTGGCCCCAGGTGTCGTCGAGGCTGACGTAGTGGTAGCGACGGTTCGGCAGATGCCAGCTCAGGTACTCGCCTAGCACGCGTGCACTCATCAAGGCACTGTTGGTTTCACGGAACAGGTAGCGCTGGCCGTCGTGCCCGGTGATTGCGTTGGCGTAACCCAGCGTAGGGAAGAACAACATGCCCAGCTCGCGGGCGCGCTGGCCGGCGGCTATGGCCTCCTCGCTGGTGGCACCGCCAAAGGCCATCGAGGCACCTTGGGCGGCAAACTTGTCGATGTTGGCCCGCGCCTTTTCTTCACGGGCGGCTGAGTTGCGGCTGATCAGCTCGAGCGGTCTACCCAGCACTCCGCCCTGTTGGTTGATGGTCTCGATGGCGAGGATGGCGCCGCGGCGCAGCTCAAGACCTTCACTCTTGTAGTTGCCGGTGCTTGGGTAATTCAAGCCCAGCCGAATTGGCTGAGCGGCGTTGGCGGTGGCAGCCAATGCCAACAGGATGCTGCAGATGATGAGGCGGCGCATGGCTCGTGTCCTTGTGAGCAGAGGGGCGTCCGTTGTAAGCCCCGAACTCGGCGCGAGAAATTGTCTTTTCGGGCACACCGGCCCCAACTTCGGTGCCGGTATGGTCGCCCGGCTGTGCCATCACGATGCACGGATGGCGTGGCCTACGGCGAGTATTGCTACCAAGGGAGGAGAAAAATCGGTACTGCGTGTAATTGTTGCAGGAGCGGCTAGATCCAAGAATCGCTACTAGACCGGGAAAACTTCCCGGCGACGATAACAATGAACCCGTAGAGGTAGCCGCAATGAAGCACACCGGTCTTCGCAAGCCCTTCGCCCTGACAGCGCTTTGCGCCGCCATGGCCGTGTCCAGCGTGTCGGCATGGGCAGTCACCGATCAGGAAATTCTCGATGACGCCAAGTCCACCGATCAGATCGTTACCAACGGCCTGGGGCTGCAAGGCCAGCGCTACAGCACCCTGGATGCCCTGAACACTGAAAACGTCAGTCAGCTTCGCCCGGTCTGGGGCTTTTCCCTGGGGGGCGAAAAGCAACGTGGCCAGGAAGCGCAGCCACTGATCAAAGACGGCGTGATGTACCTCACCGGCTCCTACTCGCGCGTGTTTGCGGTCGATGCCCGCACCGGCAAGGAACTGTGGCAGTACGACGCTCGCCTGCCGGACGGCATCATGCCTTGCTGTGACGTGATCAACCGTGGCGTAGCCCTGTATGACGACCTGGTGATTTTCGGCACCCTGGACGCCAAGCTGGTCGCGCTGAACAAGGACACCGGCAAGGTCGTCTGGAAAAAGACAGTGGCCGACTATAAGGCTGGCTACTCCATCTCGGCCGCCCCGATGGTGGTCAAGGGTAAACTGATCACTGGCCTGGCCGGCGGTGAGTTCGGCGTTGTAGGCATGATCCAGGCCTTCAATCCCAAGAACGGCGAACTGCTGTGGACCCGTCCGACCGTTGAAGGTCATATGGGCTACGTGATGAAGGACGGCAAAAAGGTCGAGAACGGCATTTCCGGCGGCGAAGCCGGCAAGACCTGGCCAGGCGACCTGTGGAAGACCGGCGGTGCAGCGCCTTGGCTCGGCGGCTACT
>Ga0207893_1000152_pt1 | contig 50970 bp, 50 predicted proteins | sample MalvirmetaMSP121_FD_184233 | JGI IMG/M metagenome (GOLD analysis project Ga0207893, IMG submission 184233) | Marine viral communities from the Deep Pacific Ocean - MSP-121 (SPAdes) | ecosystem: Environmental > Aquatic > Marine > Oceanic | place: Pacific Ocean | collected 2001-06-02 | reverse complement strand
CGTCGGAACCCCATTGTGCTTTCCACTCTTTCAGCGTCTTGTGATTGCCGCCTTTGGTTTCAATCACTTCACCGTTGTGAGGGTTCTTGTACTGCTTGACGCGACGGGCGCGTTTGGTTGCAGTGGGGGTTTTGGATGCGCGTTGCGTCTTGTTGCTGCGGGCATCGGGATCGAGCAGAGCAATAATGTCGCGAAGGGACTTCTGATATTCGCCCATCAGCTCGCGCAGTTTGCCTTCAAACTCGAGTTCCTTTTTCAGCTTGTCATCTTCAGACAAGGATTTCAGGCGCTCCTGTAGTTCCTTGATAGCTTCTTCAGTAGCGCGGTATTCGTTGATCAGCGACATGTCACTTCCTTGGTATAGGTTTGAACGCAAGTGACAGCAATCATAGACAGCTGCTGCAGACAAGTAAATGTCGCTCTGAACAAAGTTTACTCAGTTTGTTTCATTGTGGTGCATTAGGCGCGCTGAGCTGCAGTTAAACGTAGCCAGGGTGAACTACTGCACATAACCGAAGCATGCGACGGACCACCTCAGGCTTATTTATGCCGTCCCGGTATTTGAATACGCAGTTCTGCAACCCGTTGCGGTGTTGCGTTTCCTTTGCTCGTTGGCGTCGTTCCAGCTATTTGAACCCCGGAATGTTAAGATCTCAATCATGGTTTTTAACAGGTCAGTTGGTTCGTCTCGCGCGGCGTGTGGCGACAGTAGACGCGTGCCATGCTCCGGCTTGAATAATTTGGTGGTGGTTTTCTTCGCTGCGCTAGAATGCCGGGTCTTTATGAGTAAGCCGGAGTTAACTTAAGAATGCGCACTTTCAGGCTGGTTATCGCCTGTCCCGACGGCGTCGGCATTGTGGCCAAGGTCGGTAATTTCCTAGCGACCTACAACGGCTGGATCACCGAAGCCAATCACCACTCCGATCATCAGAGTGGCTGGTTCTTCATGCGGCATGAGATTCGGGCCGATTCGCTGCCTTTTGATCTCGATGGCTTTCGCCAGGCGTTTGCGCCAATAGCGCGCGAGTTTTCCATGGAATGGCGCATCACCGACTCTGCCCAGCGCAAGCGAGTCGTGCTGATGGCCAGCCGCGAGTCGCACTGCCTCGCCGACCTGCTGCATCGTTGGCACAGCGGGGAACTGGACTGTGACATTCCTTGCGTGATCTCCAATCACGACGATCTGCGCAGTATGGTCGAATGGCATGGCATTCCGTATTTCCATGTCCCCGTCCAGCCGGGGCGCAAAGAAGAAGCTTTCGCCGAGGTGTCGAGCCTGGTGCGCGAGCAGCGCGCTGACGCCATCGTGTTAGCGCGCTACATGCAAATTCTGCCAGCTGAACTTTGCGAGGAATATGCGCAACGGGTGATCAATATCCATCACAGCTTTCTGCCGTCGTTCGTCGGTGCAAAACCGTACCACCAGGCCTCGCTGCGAGGGGTCAAGCTCATAGGTGCGACCTGCCACTATGTGACAGAAGAGCTTGATGCTGGGCCGATCATCGAGCAGGACGTGGTGCGCGTCAGCCATAGAGACAGCATCGAGGACATGGTTCGGCTGGGCAAGGACGTGGAAAAGATGGTGCTGTCCCGTGGTTTGCGCTATCACCTAGAAGAGCGAGTGCTGGTGCATAGCAACAAGACGCTGGTATTCAACTGATCCATCGTTATTGGCGCGGGAGGCGAGATGAGCGACCCACTGGACAAGGCTGGCGCGAAAGCGCCGCCGATCATCGGTAGCGGTTGTACTCAACGCTACGATCCGGACCGGCTGGGCCCCGACCTGGGCACCGACTTCCCAGGTGCCGAAACACTCTGGGAGCGGCATGTGGCGACGCTCGATGCCTCTGTTGGCGATGGCGAAAACGAGGTTGTGGTCGGCGCTGAAGCCAGCGGCTCGAAGGCCGGCTGATTGACGTTGCCGAATACTTCATTGTTCAGTTCGAGGCCTGCGGATGAAACAGACAAACTGCCTGGTACTGGGTGCTGACGCGACGGGCGAGCCGAACTCCCACCCGCTGCATCTGGCCAACCGACACGGTTTGATCGCCGGCGCTACAGGCACCGGCAAGACCGTGACCTTACAGCGCCTCGCTGAGCAATTCAGCGAGGCTGGCGTCGCGGTTTTCGCAGCGGATATCAAAGGTGACTTGTGTGGCCTGGGCGCGGCTGGCGAGCCGCAAGGAAAGATCGCCGAGCGAATCGCCAGCATGCCTTGGCTCGACCATCGACCCCAGGCCTATCCGGTGATTTTGTGGGACGTGCACGGTGTGAGCGGTCATCCGCTGAGGACCACGCTGACAGAGATGGGCCCCTTGCTGTTGGGCAATCTGCTGGAGCTGAGCGACAGCCAGCAGGCAGCACTCTATGCCGCATTCAAGGTCGCTGATCGTGAAGCGCTGCTGTTGCTCGACCTGAAAGACCTCAAGGCCTTGCTTGCTCATCTGAAAAAACACCCTGAGGTGCTCGGTGACGATGCGGCCTTGCTAACCAGCGCATCGTCCCAGGCGCTGTTACGGCGACTGGCAACGCTGGAGCAGCAAGGTGCCGAGGCGCTGTTTGGTGAGCCGGCTCTGGCGCTTGAGGACATTCTGCAGCCTGCGAGCGACGGGCGTGGACGGATCCACCTGCTCGACGCCAGCCAGCTCGTCCATCAGGCCCCCAAAGTCTATGCGACCTTTCTGCTGTGGCTGTTGGCTGAGCTGTTCGAACAGCTTCCCGAGCGAGGTGACGCTGATCGACCACTGCTCGCGCTGTTTTTCGACGAAGCGCATCTGTTGTTCAACAGCACCCCGAAAGCTTTGCAGGACAGGTTGCTGCAAGTGGTCAGGCTGATTCGCTCGAAGGGCGTTGGCGTCTATTTCGTAACCCAAAGTCCCACAGACCTGCCGGATGATGTGCTGGCTCAGTTGGGCCTGCGCGTGCAGCACGGACTCAGGGCCTACACGGTCAAGGAGCAGAAAGCGCTGCGTGCTGTGGCGGACGGTTTCCGCGACAATCCAGCGTTTTCATCGCTGGACACTTTGTCCAGTCTGGGAACCGGCGAAGCGCTGGTCGGTGGCCTTGAGGATAGAGGCATGCCGTCTATGGTCCAGCGTGTTGCGGTCGCGCCGCCTCAGTCGCGGGTCGGGCCGCTGACCGAGCGCGAGAGACACGACCTGATCGCTAGCTCACCCCTGAGAGGACGTTACGACAGACCGGTCGATCGTGAATCTGCTTACGAAATATTGCTCGAACGGGCAAAGCAGGCTTCCGAGGACCAGCCACAAGCGAAGAACGCTGTGTCAAAAAATGGTGTTGCCGATGCGCTAGGTGCAGCGGCCGGACAGGTCTTCAAGAGCGCAATGCGCCAGGCTGCAACGCAGTTAGGTCGGCAGTTGGCACGAGGGCTTCTGGGCTCTTTATTGGGCGGTAAGCGCTGAGCAGAATCAATCCGCTACAGCTAATCAGTTGCTGACTGCTGTGTTTGCGGTGCGCATTCACGGTGCCGGAGTTCACTTGGCCTCTGAGGCTTGCTCTGACAACTCTTTCTCGATCTTCTGCAACTCGGCCTTGAATACTTGATCATGGACGGTCGGCTTTTTACGCCATGGCTTTCGTTCTGGATCAGGCTGCGCCGCATAGGTCGTGATTTCCCCACCGTAGACAGCCTGGAAACGGTTGGCTTGCTTCTCCAGTTCGGCGCGTAGTTCTTCTTTTGTCACGTCTTGTATGGCCTTTTTATTAAAGTTTATTTTCAGCGCAGCGCGCTAAGGGGCGCGAGCTTCTGGGCTCGAAATGAGGCCCGGCTCGAATTGGGTGCGTATGCGATAGGAGAGACAGTACTGCAAGCGGCCTGCGCTAAACAAGTGTGACGTTAAAACTGCATTCAGCCCGGTAGTTAAGTGCGATGTAGGTCGTATGAATCTGTCTGCGTGAGTTTTGGGAAAAGGAAAGCCCCAGTTTGGGCTGTAACGACAATATTTGTGAGGCAGGCTCTGACCAGCGCAAACAAGCGGGTTCAGCAGTATCTAGCCGCCGTAGAAAATCCATTAATAAAAAAACCGCGCCTGATTCGGCGCGGTTTTTTTGCCACATCTGATCTTTAGCGAGCCGACTGGCTGGCCAGGTCATTTGGCGCGCGGCCATATACATCATCCAGACGCTCGATGTCATCCTCGCCTAGATAACTGCCCGACTGGACTTCAATAATCTCCAGTGGAATCTTGCCTGGATTGGCAAGTCGGTGAATGGACGTCACCGGAATGTAGGTCGACTGATTCTCGGTGAGCAGGAAGGTCTTGTCGTTGCAGGTGACCTGCGCAGTGCCGGAGACGACGATCCAATGCTCGGCACGATGATGGTGCATCTGCAATGACAGCTGTGCGCCTGGGTTGACGCAGATCCGCTTGACCTGGAAGCGACCGCCCATATCGACCGAGTCGTACCAGCCCCAAGGGCGGTAGACGGCACAGTGGTTCTGCGTTTCAGAGCGCTTCATGGCGTCGAGCTTGTTCACCAGCTTCTTGACGTCCTGGACCTTGTCCTTATGGGCGATCATCGTGGCGTCCTTGGTCTCGACTACCACGATGTTGTCCAGGCCAACTACTGTTACCAGCTTGCCGTTGCCGTGCACGAGGCAGTTGCGGCTGTCTTCGACAATCACGTCGCCGCGGGTCACGTTACCGTTTTCGTCTTTTTCCAGAACATCCCAAAGCGATGACCAGGAGCCCACATCGCTCCAGCCTGCCGACATCGGAACGACACATGCCAGTTCGGTTTTTTCCATCACGGCATAGTCGATCGAGTTGTCGGGGCAGCAGGCAAAGGTGGCCGGGTCGATCAGCAGCTCTTCACCATTCTTGATGCTGCGCTCCAGCGCTACCCAGCAGGTGTCGTAGATGTCCGGGTCGTGCTTCTTCAGCTCGTCAAGGAATACGCTGGCGCGGAACAGGAACATGCCGCTGTTCCAGTAGTAGTCGCCGGAATCGACATATTCCTGAGCACGAACCTCGTCCGGCTTCTCGACGAACTGTGTGACGCGGTTGACGCCTTCAGGCAGGCCGTTGCGCCCCTGATGATCGCACTTGATGTAGCCGTAGCCGGTCTCCGGGCTGGTGGCCGGAATGCCGAACAGTACCATCCCGCCGTTTTCGGCTGCATTGGTGGCCAGGGCGAGGGAGCGCTGGAAGGCTTTGTGGTCTTCGATGACGTGGTCGGCCGGCAGCACCAGCAGCAGCTCGTCACGTTCATCGGCAAGCAACTTCATCGCGGCGATGGCAATGGCCGGCGCGGTATTACGGCCGAAGGGTTCGAGCATGAGGCCTTGGGTTTGAAGCTTTCGTGCGGCCAGCTGCTCTTTAACGATGAACCGGTGCTCCTTGTTGCAGACCAGCAGCGGCGCTTGCATGCCTTCAAAGGCCAGGCGCTCAATGGTTTGCTGAAACAGCGTTTGCTCGGCCGTCAGCGCGAGGAACTGCTTGGGAAAGGCCTTGCGCGAAAGAGGCCAGAGTCGAGAACCGCTGCCGCCTGAGAGGATGACCGGAATCATGTTGTTTCTCCTGAATCGTTGAGAAGGGGAAGTTCTTCTTGTCCATGTGGGCGGCCAGATGTCTGTGCTCGCCATGCGCTTCTTGGTCGGGCCTTCAGGTGCCGCGTGCCATCAAGTTCCATTTTCCAACAGGAAAACTGCTTTCGGGGCGAACTGCGTGCTCCGAGCCTGAATGTGGGGGTGCTGTCTGATAGTCGATGGGCGCCGCACTTGCTAAAGCAGAGCGGATAGCGGATTCGAAGCGGGCGCCTGCAAGGCTTTCATCAATCTTGAAAAGGCCGGGAGCCGTGCTGCTCTGCTGTGGGCCAGCTGCCCGAAATTGGCGCGCTTGACAGTCTCGCCTAAGCACTGACACCGTGCCGATCCAGCCCGTCTGTCCTCTGTCGGACATGCCGGACGTCACTAAAAGTGTGTCCTGGCTGACAAGCCGACTGCATTGTTTTGAATTCCACTGCACGTTCATGTGCGACGTCCCTTTCCGTCTGGAAATGCCGGTACGCGCTTATGATTGCAGGTGCCTTCGGATAGTTCCCCGTACGCCTGCCGTCGATCGGGGAGTTTTTGACGGGCATCGAAAAAGCGACAGTCCGCTGGCGCAGGAGGCCTTTATCCTCGGCAGGTTCCAGGTCCGTGGTGCACCAGCGGCAGTGTTTTTATGCGGGAGATGTGACTCCCCCAGCGTTAAGAACGAGGGGGTGGCGCTGCTTTCAGTCCTGAGCGTCTCGTAAAAAGACCAAGTGGTCAGGGGCTGAGCTGTCAGGGCAATAACGATAGCCGTCGTAATCAAAGTCTTTCAGCTGCTCAGGATCCTGGACGCGTTCCTTGATGACGAAGCGGCTCATCAGGCCCCGGGCTTTCTTTGCGTAGAAGCTGATGATCTTGTATTGGCCGTTCTTCATATCCTTGAAGTCAACGTCGATCACCCGGGCATTCAGCGCTTTGCGTTTCACAGCACTGAAGTATTCTTTTGATGCCAGGTTGAGCAGTACGTCGTCACCCTGCGCCGCCAGTGCTTCGTTGAGCCACTCGCTTATCCGTTCGCCCCAGAAAGCGTAAAGATCCTTGCCGCGTGGATTGGCCAGCTTTGTGCCCATTTCCAGACGATAGGGCTGCATCAGATCCAGTGGCCGCAGCACGCCATAGAGCCCGGACAGCATTCGCAGGTGGTGCTGGGCGAAATCGAGATCTTCTTCAGTGAGCTCATTGGCGTCCAGCCCGGTGTAGACGTCGCCCTTGAACGCAAGCAGCGCCTGCTTGGCATTACCCGGCGTAAAGTCTGAATCCCAGCTGCCATAGCGAGCGACGTTAAGCGCCGCGAGCTTATCGGAGAGGTGCATCAGTTCGCCGATTTGCTGAGGCGACATATCGCGCAGTTGACTGATCAGCGCCTGCGCGTGATCCAAATGTTCAGGCTGGGTGAAACGTTGGGTTGTCGGTGGGGTGTCATAGTCCAGAGTCTTGGCTGGGGAAATCACCATCAGCATGCAACGGTCTCCTTTAATGTGAGCGGATTCTAGGCGTTATACCCATCGCCGCTCCAGCTATGGCCTCGATTAGGTGTTGACCTTGACCCGGGCTAAGGGGGCACGCTTCTCTGTAGCTAACGAAGGAGGAAACATGACCGAATGCAACCACGCCCACTGGCAGCCCTCCCACGATTACCGTCCTCTGGAGCAGGGTGCGGAAAAACAGACCTGGGCGGTGGTGCTGTTGACTGGCCTGACGATGGTCGCAGAGATAATGGCCGGCTACTGGTTCAATTCGATGGCATTGCTGGCGGATGGTTGGCATATGGCGTCGCACATGGTGGCTATCGGCATGGCTGCAACCGCCTACTGGCTGGCTCGACGCTACGTGCATGATCGGCGTTTTGCCTTCGGTACCTGGAAGATCGAGGTGCTGGCAGGTTTTGCCAGCGCTGTATTGCTGGTCATGGTGGCATTGCTGATGATCGGTGAGTCGCTAATGCGTTTCTGGTCACCGGCCCTGATCGGTTTTGACGAGGCGCTATGGGTCGCGGTGATCGGTTTGTTGGTGAATATGCTGTCCGCCTGGTTGCTGCGTGACCAGCACCACCATCATGGCCACGATCACGATCACGATCACGATCACGATCACGACCATTCAAGCGGGCCGGGCAAGGACCTAAACCGTCATGCAGCTTTTATCCATGTCCTGACTGATGGCCTGACGTCCGTTGCGGCAATCGTTGCCTTGCTGGGGGGCAAGTACTTCGGCTGGGGTTGGCTGGATCCCCTGATGGGGATCATCGGTGCGATCGTGATTCTGATCTGGGCCAAAGGCTTACTGCGTGAAACGACGAAGGCTTTGCTTGACCGGGAAATGGATGACCCGCTGGTGCGTCGAGTGCGGGAACAGTTGGAGCAAATGCCGGATACCGATGTGACCGACTTGCACCTGTGGCGCGTCGGGCGAGCGCAATACAGTTGCATCATCAGCATCGTTACTCACCAGCCTTACTCCGCCGATTGCTACAAAGCGCAACTGGCCGGGTTTCCAGAGCTGGTTCATGTGACAGCGGAGGTGAACCGGTGCGGCGAAAACGCACAGGTTGATCAGCGAGATTAGTCCTCGAACAGACCTGCGCCAAGCGCTATCCGTCGTTTCGTTAAAAAAACGTCATCAGTTCGAAAAAGACTTTTTCCTGTCATCTTTTTTGCGGTATTACCTGATGTAAGACCGCCGAAACCTGCACTCACAGGTGGCGGCCTCTGGGTGGCCCCAAGCCCCTGCTACCCAAGTCCGCTCATCTTGCGCACGGTGGTTCTTTCTACGGCGGAGTGCTTTGGCCCTCCGTCGAACCGGCTCCGAAAAGGTGATCGCGTATGGATGACTACGGCAGACCCCGCGCAACTCAGCCCACCCTTTACGTTCTCGATACCAACGTTCTGATTCACGACCCCAACGCGCTATTGAATTTCCAGGAGCATCAGGTCGCCATTCCGATGACCGTGCTCGAAGAGCTGGACCAGCTCAAGACCGGCAAGCACACCGTGGCTGCCGAATGCCGACAGGCGATCCGCCTGATCGACAAGGTGTTGGGTGATGCCACCCCTGAAGAAGTGGAACTCGGCGTGCCCATCCAGCGTGAGAAAAGCGGCCCGTGCGGCAGCCTGTCGATCCTGATGAGCAAGGTCGCCGACTCTAGTGGACTGCCAGAGGATCTCAACGACAACAAGATCATCAATCAGGTCGTCGACCTGCAGCGGCGCAGTGCGGGCGTTCCTGTGGTCCTGGTCACCAACGACATCAACATGCGTCTGAAGGCGCGGGCCTGTGGCGTTGCCTCGGAGGACTATCACACCGACAAGCTGGTCGACGATGTCGGGCAGCTGTCACGCGGCTACCACAGCCTCAGCGGGTCGTTCTGGGACAGAGTCAGTAAGGTCGATACCCACCAGGGGCATGGCCGCACATGGCACCGGGTACAACTGATAGATAACCTGCCGGCCGTGCACGTCAATGAATTCATTCTCGATGAGCAAGGCTTCGTTGGCTGGATCAAGGGCATCAAGGCTGACGAGCTGCTACTGCTCGACATGCACCAGGAACCGTTGCTTCATCAGGAAGCCTGGGGCCTGAAGCCACGTGACATCCACCAGGCACTGGCGCTCTTCGCACTGCTTGATCCGGATATTCATCTGGTCAATCTGTCGGGCGCCGCCGGGTCGGGCAAGACGATTCTGGCCTTGGCAGCGGCCATCGAGCAGACGGTGGTGAGCAAGCGCTACCGCCGCATCATCGCGACGCGCAGCGTGCAGGGGCTGGATGAAGACATCGGCTTTCTGCCGGGCACCGAGGCGGAAAAGATGGAGCCCTGGCTGGGTGCGATCACCGATAACCTCGAAGCACTGCATATGGACGACGAAAGCACCCATGGCAGTGTCGACTACATCCTGCAAAAGGTGCCGTTGCAGTTCAAATCGCTCAACTACATTCGCGGACGCAGCTTTCAGCAGAGCCTGATCCTGATCGATGAATGCCAGAACCTTACCCCGCACCAGATGAAGACCATCATTACCCGCGCCGGTAGCGGGTCGAAGGTAGTCTGCCTCGGTAACCTGGCACAGATCGATACGCCATACCTGTCCGCAACCAGCTCGGGCCTCACCTACCTCACCGAACGCTTCAAGGATTTCCCGCACGGCATGCACATCACCTTGCAGGGCGTTCCCCGTTCGGTCCTGGCCGAGTACGCCGAGGCCCATATGTAAGAGAGCCGCTGGAGGCTGGAGCCAAGGCTTCAAGCAAAGGCTGACCTGAAAGGAAACGAGCCTCCAGCTTCCAGCTTCCAGCTGCGCTAAACTGCGGGACCCCCACAGTTTTAGCAGGATGAAAAATGCTCACCCATCTCGATTCCCAAGGGCGGGCCAACATGGTCGACGTAACCGCCAAGGCCGTCACGGCGCGCGAGGCGGTGGCGGAGGCCAGGGTCCGCATGCTTCCCGAAACCCTGCAGATGATCCAGCAAGGCGGACATCCGAAGGGCGACGTCTTCGCGGTTGCCCGAATCGCGGGCATTCAGGCGGCGAAAAAGACCCATGACCTGATCCCGCTTTGTCACCCGCTATTGCTGACCAGCATCAAGCTCGATCTACAGCCGGACGGCAGCGACTGCGTGCGCATCGAGGCGCGTTGCAAGCTGGCGGGCCAGACAGGTGTGGAAATGGAGGCGCTGACCGCCGCAAGTGTCGCTGCCCTAACGATCTATGACATGTGCAAGGCAGTCGATAAAGGCATGGTCATCGAGGGGGTTCGACTGCTGGAAAAACTTGGCGGCAAGAGCGGCCACTGGCAGGTGCCAGCATGATCCAGGTTCAGTTTTTCGCACGCTACCGTGAGGCCCTTGGCCGCGATTCGGAGCAGTTGGATTGGGACGCCTCCTGGCAAGTCGTTGATCACCTTCGCTTGCAACTGCTGGCACGGGGCGGCGAGTGGACGGTGTTAAGCGAGCAGAACCTGATGTGCGCGCGCAATCAGGAGCTATGCAGCCTTGACGAACCATTGGCTGATGGCGACGAAGTGGCGTTCTTTCCCACCGTGACGGGAGGCTGACCATGGTTGTACGAGTCCAGCAGGCTCCGTTCGATCCCGGCGCCGAGCTCAATGCTTTGCATGCGGCCAATCTCGGTATCGGTGCGGTAACTGGTTTCGTCGGCTACGTGCGCGATTTCAATGACGGTCGCGACGTAGCCGGAATGTTCCTCGAGCACGCTCCGGGAATGACGGAGAAGGCGCTGCAGAAAATCGTCGACGAGGCCGCTGAACGTTGGCCGCTGCTGACGCTGGAGATCCTGCATCGGGTAGGCCGGCTGGAACCGGGTGAGCCGATCGTTTTTGTCGGTGCGGCCAGCGCCCATCGAGAGGCGGCCTTTGATGGGTGTCGATTCGTCATGGATTACCTGAAGACCCGTGCACCTTTCTGGAAAAAGGAAGACACCCCGGAGGGATCGCGCTGGGTCGAAGGTCGCTGCAGCGATCAGGCTGCGGCCGATCGCTGGCAGCAGGGGCAGGGCAGCTAGCCGAGCGCGATCTGCAATTAGCAGAGCAGCGCGGCGATAGCATGGAAACCATGCCCGTCCTAGGCAGCGCGGCTCCCAGCGTTACTCGCGGAAATCAAAGCCTAAATGCAGCGGCGAAATATAAAAAAAAAGCGAAGCCGTTACGGCTTCGCCTTTTCCATTTTCAGCCTTTAGCGCTTGGGTGGAACGGCTGCCAGCAGCTCGGCCGGCGGCATCTCGCAACTGATCTTTCGACCCAGCAACGCCTCGATGGCCGGCAGGGCAAAGGAATCATCTTCGCCGGCAAAGCTGATCGAGGTACCGCTGGCTCCCGCCCGACCTGTCCTGCCGATGCGATGCACATAGTCATCAGGAACTTCAGGCAGGGTGAAATTGATCACGTGGCTGATGCCGTCGACATGGATGCCGCGGCCTGCCACATCAGTGGCCACCATGACGCGGATCTTGCCTTCGCGAAAGCCTTCCAAGGCGCGGATACGTTTGTGCTGCGGAACGTCACCTGACATCTGTACAGCGCTGATACCGTCGCGGGTCAAGCGCTCCTCGATGCGGCGCACCTCGTCCTTGCGGTTGGCAAACACCATCACTCGGGTCCAGTCGTTCTGGGTGATCAGGTTGTACAGCAGCTTGTACTTGTCGCTGCCTGCCACCGCGTAGACATGCTGCTCGACCGTGTCGCTGGCGACATTGACCGCTTCGATCTCGACGATTGCCGGATCCGTGGTCCATTGTTTGGCCAGATTCATTACGTCTTCGGTGAACGTGGCCGAGAACAATAGCGTCTGGCGTTCGCTCTTCGGCGGCGTCTGGCGAATAATCTGGCGGACCTGGGGGATGAAACCCATGTCCAGCATGCGATCCGCTTCGTCGAGGACCAGCACCTCAACCATATCCAGGTGCACTTCGCCGCGCTGGTTGAAGTCCAGCAAGCGTCCTGGCGTTGCCACCAGAATGTCGCAATAGCGGGATTCGAGCGCCTTCAGCTGCTTGTCGAAATCCATACCGCCAACAAAGCTCATGACGTTCAAGCCGGTGTACTTAGTCAGGTTTAGTGCGTCATTGGCGATTTGAACGACCAGCTCCCGAGTCGGCGCGATGATCAACGCGCGTGGCTCGCCCATGTAACGATCAGCCGGTGGTGGAGTTTGTAGCAGTTGGGTGATGGTCGAGATAAGAAACGCGGCGGTCTTGCCGGTGCCGGTCTGGGCCCGGCCGATGGCATCACGGCCCTTGAGCGTAAAGCCGAGGACCTGTGCCTGGATGGGCGTGCAATAAGGAAAGCCGAGGTCGTGGATGGCGTGCATCAGCTCGGGTGCGAGCTTGAAATCGTGAAATCGGGTCTTGCCTTCGGCTGGTTCGACGGTGAAGTCTTCAGGCTTCCAGGCTGGCGCGGGTGGAGCGGTCGGCTTGCTTGCCCGTTCGCGGCGTGGCTTGCTGCTCGCCTTTGGGGCCTCATCCTGTTGCGTTTTGGCCTTTTCGGCGTGCGCCGGACCGCTAACGCCCTGGTGTGTTGAGGTGCTGCTTTCAATTTCGGTGGCTGCAGACTCATCCGAGCCTTTGCCAAACATCTTCTTGAGTGCTTTGAGCACGGTCTTCTCGTCTGTGTCTTGTAAGGTTTGCCGGGCAGTGTAATGCAAGAAGCAGATACGGCGAAGGGTGCCCCGGGATGGTCCGCCGCCCACTGTCACGCGCAAACTCGATTTCGGCCCTGTTTCTTGGCCCGGTAAAGAGCTCGATCAGCCACGTTGATGAGGCTGTCCAGATCATCGTTCAATCGCATTGGCGCTACGCCGATCGAAATGGTCACTCCCGGCAATAAGCCGATCGGCGAATGAAACGAGTTGATCTCCGCAAGACTGCGGCGCAATCGCTCTGCTGCGTTTTGTGCATCTCCAAAGGTCATCTCGGGCAGCAGCACTACGAACTCTTCACCGCCATAGCGCACCAGACTGTCGGCCGGGCGCAGGAGTTTGCCGAGGGTATTGACTACCAGGCACAGCGCATGATCGCCAGCCAGGTGGCCATGTCTATCGTTGTACTCCTTGAAGCGGTCGACATCGAGCATGAGTAACGACAGCGGCTGGCCACCAAGTGCGCAACGGGCACTTTCGCGCCCATAAATATGCTCAAGCCAGCGGCGGTTGAACGAGCCGGTCAGCTTGTCGATGTTTGCGTTCTGCTCGCTGTTGATGATCAGCCGGTCGCTCAGGCGCACGCGCTGGCAGAGCAGTTCGGCCAGGTTCTGCATCAATTGTGGCGAGCGGGTCAGCAACTGCATCGAGCGTCGATGCACGCGCAGCAAGACCGTATCCTCCAGCGCGAGGACGTAAGCCGAAGGTGGCAGATCGTCCATGAAGCTGATTTCGCCAGCGCATTCGCCTGGACCAATCAGTCGAACAGGGCTGCCTTCGAGCGAATCCAGATGAACCGCCAGCTCGCCTCCGAGCACCAGATAAAGGTAGTGGTTATGTTCGTGCGGCGATAACAGAACCTCGCCAGGCGCGGCCGTGCAGGACTCGAAGACTTCCTGCAGCAGGCGCAGACAGGGCTCGTCCACCCGGTCTAGTAGCCGCGCCTCTTTGAGGTGCTGCATTTCCACCCGCCAATTGGCTGGGTTCATGGCTGCACCATCTGCTCGGGTGACATCCTCGTCATGGCTCTCGCACGCGTCCCTTTAGGGCTGGCTGGGTCGGCTTCTTCTGGCCGCAATGCTCGCTACTACGGCAGGCGCATCGAGTCTTGCTCTACCCATGCCAAGCGTAGCCGTATTCGCTTACCGGGACAGGCGCGCAGCGTCACATTTTTTCTTTGCAGTCGGTCAACTATCGCTGAGGACATCAATCCAACCGAGCGGCCAGCCATTCGCCGATATCGCGGATTTCCTCGGGTACCACCTCATGGGCCATCGGGTAATCCTTCCATTGTGCCTGCACCTGATTTTGTATCAGGCAGTCATAGGCGGCGCGCCCCATCGCCGGCAGCACAACACCATCTCGGGTGCCGTGTAGCGCCAGTACCGGGAGCATGGCCTGCAAGGGCGACAGCTTCAGGTCGGGATTGAAGGTCGGTGCGTAGGTGGAGAGGGCAATGACGCCGCCCAGCGGGCCGGGCCAGCGCAGGAAGGCCGTGTGGTAGACCACAGCGCCGCCTTGGGAAAAACCGGCCAGAAAAATACGCGCGGGATCGACGCCGCTGTCGCGCTGTGCCTCGATCAGGTCGATCACGCTCTGCGCGGACTGTTCCAGCTGAGCCTGGTCGATGGCGCGAGCGGGGCTCATTGCGACGATGTCGTACCAGCTCGGCATGGCCCAGCCACCGTTGATGGTGACTGCGCGAGTCGGGGCCTGGGGCAGCACGAAGCGGGTCGTCGTCAAGCGTTGTTGCAGGGCTTCGGCAATCGGCAGGAAGTCGTAGCGGTCGGCGCCGAGACCATGCAACCAGATGACGCAAGCGTCGGCGGTTGTTGCGGGCTCGATGATCAGGGGGTCACTCATGATGGGCTCCGTTCGGATGATGCGCGCCAGGATGGTGCGGGCGCAGAGAAAAATGCAGCAATCTGCAGCGAGGTTACCTGTAGCGAGCCTTGCAATGAAGCGCGCAGCCGCGCGCGACGGCGTTTCAGGTTCTGGTACGCCGCTTGCTTTGGTCGAGACACCCAATGCGCCGGAAGTCGTCGGCACTTCTGCAACCATGCGTGTAGGGAAGAGTTGCTGATAATCAAACGGCGGCTAGACTGAGGTCAGTTTCTTCTTCGTCCCCTCGAAAGGTATCGAGCGGCAGCCTGCGATCCAGGCGGAAGACTCTAACCACAAGAATAAAAGCAAACTGGAGGTTTCGATGATAAGGGTTAAATCCACACTGGCCGTGCTTGGTGCCGCGACACTTTTGGGCGCAAGCGGCTTGGCTCAAGCAGGGGCGACTCTGGACGCGGTGAAGAGCAAAGGCTTCGTGCAATGCGGCGTGAGCGACGGGCTACCGGGCTTTTCTTATACCGATGCCAAGGGCGAGTACAAGGGAATCGACGTGGATATCTGCCGTGCCGTTGCGGCCGCAGTTTTTGGCGATGCGAGCAAGGTCAAGTACAGCCCGCTGACCGCCAAGGAGCGTTTCACCGCGTTGCAGTCCGGTGAAGTCGACATGCTGTCGCGGAACACCACCTGGACCAGTTCACGCGATGCAGCAATGGGCCTGAACTTCACCGGCGTGACCTACTACGACGGGCAGGGCTTTCTCGTCAACAAGGCAGTTGGTGTCTCCAGCGCCAAGGAGCTCGATGGCGCGACGGTCTGCATTCAGGCCGGCACTACCACAGAGCTGAATCTCTCTGACTATTTCCGCGCCAACAACCTGAAATACACCCCGATCACCTACGACACCTCCGACGAGAGCGCTAAGTCGCTGGAGTCAGGGCGTTGCGACGTGCTCACCTCTGACCAGTCTCAGCTCTACGCCCAGCGCATCAAGCTGGCGAAGCCGGGCGACTATGTAGTGCTTCCAGAAGTCATTTCCAAAGAGCCGCTTGGCCCGGCCGTGCGTCAGGGCGATGAAGAGTGGTTCGACATCGTTCGTTGGGCTCTGTACGGCATGATCAATGCCGAAGAGCTGGGTATCACTTCGGCGAACGTCGAAGAGAAGGCTAAGAACACCAAGAATCCTGACGTGGCGCGTCTGCTGGGCGCCGAAGGTGAATATGGTAAGGATCTGAAACTGCCTAAGGACTGGGCCGTACAGATCATCAAGCAAGTTGGTAACTACGGTGAAGTGTTCGAGCGCAACATCGGTTCCGGTAGCGATCTGAAGATCGAACGCGGCCTGAACGCGCTTTGGACCAATGGAGGTCTGCAGTACGCACCTCCGGTGCGTTGACCGAGCCGGGCCGGCGCACAGCCGGCCTTGTTTCAAGGATGAGCGCTGCCGGTGCCAGAGCACCGGCAGCGCCGTATGAGGTTTCTTGATGCGAACCATTGCCAAAGCGGGGGCCGCGCGCGGCTCGCTGCTCACGGATCCGCAGGCGCGTGCCTGGGTGTTCCAGATCATCGCCGTAATAACTGTAGTAGGGATCGGCTGGTTTTTGTTTCACAACACCCAGACCAATCTTGCCCACCGAGGCATCACGTCAGGCTTCGGTTTTCTCGATAACGCTGCCGGCTTCGGCATCTCCCAACATCTGATTGACTACAGCGAGAGCGACTCTTACGGTCGGGTCTTCTGGGTCGGCCTGCTCAATACGCTGCTGGTAAGCATCATCGGCATCATCCTGGCGACCATCATCGGTTTCATTCTCGGTGTAGCCCGGCTGTCTCCCAATTGGTTGATCCGCAAGATCGCCACCGTTTATATCGAGACGTTTCGCAACATCCCCCCGTTGCTACAGATTTTCTTTGTCTACTTTGCGGTGCTCAGCCCGCTGCCCGGGCCCAGGGAAAGCTTGAGTCTTTGGGACGTGGTGTTCATCAACAACCGAGGTGTGCAGATGCCGGCCCCGAGCGCCGGAGAGGGGTTCTGGTCGTTCTGGGTAGCCATGTTTGTGGCGCTGGTCGCAATCGTGATGCTCAATCGCTGGGCACGCGCTCGGCGTCACGCCACCGGCCAGACATTTCCAGTGTTCTCCGCCAGCCTGGCGCTGTTTATCGCAATTCCAGGGCTTTGCTCGCTGATCATGGGCGCGCCCTTTCTGTGGGAAGTGCCGGAGCTGCAGCGTTTCAACATTCGCGGTGGCTGGGTGGTGATTCCGGAACTGGTGTCGATTGTGCTGGCGTTGTCGATCTATACCGCCGCCTTTATCGGTGAAACGGTGCGCGCAGGCATCCAGTCAGTGAGCCACGGTCAGACCGAGGCGGCGGCCTCGTTGGGCCTTCGTCCGGGTCGTGTTTTGCGGTTGGTGATCATTCCCCAAGCCATGCGGGTGATCATTCCTCCGCTGACCAGCCAATACCTCAACCTCGCCAAAAACTCCTCGCTCGCCGCTGCGATCGGCTATCCGGACATGGTTTCGCTGTTTGCCGGCACGGTGCTCAACCAGACCGGCCAGGCGATCGAAACCATGGCCATCACCATGAGTGTGTACCTCGCCATCAGCATCAGCATTTCGCTGCTGATGAACTGGTACAACAAGCGCATTGCGCTAATCGAGCGGTGAGGATCAGCGCATGACAAGCCATACTTTCAAACCGGACCTGCCGGCTCCGTCCACCAATATTGGTGTGCTGGGCTGGATGCGGGCCAATCTGTTTTCTAGCTGGATCAATACGCTGCTGACCCTGGTCGGCCTCTATCTGATCTGGCTGATAGTGCCGCCCCTCATCGACTGGGCCATCATCAAGGCCGACTGGACCGGTGACACCCGTGCCGACTGCAGTCGTGAGGGAGCGTGCTGGGTGTTCGTGCAGACACGTTTCAGCCAATTCATGTACGGTTTTTACCCGCCGGAGCTGCGCTGGCGTGTGGATGCGACTGCCTGGCTCGCCATCATCGGTGCGGCGCCGCTGTTCCTGAAGCAGATGCGGCATAAAGCAAGCTACGGTATCGCCTTTCTGGTGATTTACCCGCTGGTTGCTTACTGGTTGTTGCACGGTGGTTTTCTGGGACTAGAAACAGTGCCTACGAGCCGCTGGGGCGGGCTGATGCTGACCATCGTCATCGCGGCCGTGGGTATCGCTGGGGCACTGCCGCTCGGAATCCTGCTGGCGCTGGGGCGGCGTTCCGACATGCCGGCTATCCGCGTGCTGTGCATCACTTTCATCGAGTTCTGGCGCGGTGTCCCGCTGATCACCGTGCTGTTCATGTCCTCGGTGATGCTGCCGTTGTTCCTGCCGGAGGGCATGAACCTCGACAAGCTGATGCGCGCCATGGTGATGGTGGTTTTCTTCGAGGCGGCTTACATCGCCGAAGTCGTGCGCGGAGGCTTGCAGGCGATCCCCAAAGGGCAATACGAGGCGGCCGCAGCGATGGGCTTGGGCTACTGGCGCAGCATGATTCTTGTCATCCTGCCGCAGGCGCTGAAGATGGTCATTCCGGGCATCGTCAACACCTTCATCGCACTGTTCAAGGACACGAGCCTGGTGATCATCATCGGCCTGTTCGACTTCCTCAACAGCATCAAGCGCGCCACCTCGGACCCTGCCTGGCTGGGTATGTCGACCGAGGGGTATGTGTTTGCGGCGCTGGTCTACTGGATTTTCTGTTTTGGCATGTCGCGCTATTCCATGCATCTGGAACGCAAGCTCGACACGGGTCACCGGAATTAGGAGCGACACACATGAATGAAACATCTTTGAATAGCCAGCAGCCCCAGCATTCCGGTGAATCCGTGATCCAGATGCAGGGTGTGCACAAGTGGTTCGGTCAGTTTCACGTGCTCAAGGACATCAATCTGAACGTCACCCAGGGCGAACGTATCGTCCTATGCGGTCCGTCCGGCTCAGGCAAGTCCACTACCATTCGCTGCCTCAACCGGCTGGAAGAGCATCAGCAGGGTCGTATCGTCATCAATGGCGTTGAGCTGACCAATGACCTCAAGCAAATCGAAGCGATTCGCAGCGAGGTCGGCATGGTGTTCCAGCACTTCAACCTGTTCCCCCATCTCACGGTGCTGCAGAACTGCACCCTGGCTCCAATGTGGGTACGCAAGATGCCCCGGCGCCAGGCTGAGGAGGTCGCCATGCATTACCTCGAGCGAGTACGTATCCCGGAGCAGGCCGACAAGTTTCCAGGGCAGCTGTCTGGCGGTCAGCAGCAGCGGGTCGCGATTGCGCGGGCGCTGTGCATGAAGCCAAAGATCATGCTGTTCGACGAGCCCACCTCGGCACTGGACCCGGAGATGGTGAAGGAGGTGCTCGATACTATGGTCGGCCTCGCCGAAAGTGGTATGACGATGCTTTGCGTGACCCATGAAATGGGCTTCGCGCGCACCGTCGCTGATCGGGTGATTTTCATGGACAAGGGTGAGATCGTCGAGGAGGCCGACCCAGAGACCTTCTTCACCAACCCCAGCAACGAAAGGACCAAGCTGTTCCTCAGTCAGATTCTGCATTGACTGGTCGCTGCATCGGGCTGAACGTTCAGTTCTGACTGAATGTTCAGCTTCTGTCTCCGAGCTTAATTCGACGGCGTCCCCTTAGCCTCGGGCGCCGTCATGGGCTAGAATACGCGGCCCGACTGCTCCCCCCTCCGAGGCTGTTCCGACGATGTTGATCCTGCGCGGCGCTCCCGCTCTTTCCGCCTTCCGTCACGGTAAGCTCCTGGCCCAATTGACCGATAAGGTCCCCGCTGTGCGCGGGTTGTACGCCGAGTTTGCTCATTTCGCCGAGGTGTCCGGCACGCTTGGTGCGGACGAGCAGCAAGTACTGGCCCGGCTGTTGAAATACGGCCCCAGCGTTCCGGTTCAGGAGCCTGCAGGACGACTGTTCCTGGTGATCCCGCGCTTCGGCACCATCTCACCCTGGTCCAGCAAGGCCAGCGACATTGCGCGAAATTGTGGCCTCGACAAGATTCAGCGCCTTGAGCGCGGTATTGCCTACTATGTCGAAGGCGATTTCTCGGAGGCCGATGCGGGCCTGATCGCAGCGGCCCTGCACGACCGGATGACTCAGCTGGTGCTCGAGCAGTTCGAAGGCGCGGCAGAACTGTTCAGCCACGCACAACCCAAGCCGCTGCGCGCGATCGATGTGCTGGCGGGTGGCCGTGCCGCGCTGGAACAGGCCAACGTGGAATTGGGTCTGGCATTGGCCGAAGACGAGATTGACTATCTGGTTACCAGTTTCAACGGGCTCGGCCGTAACCCGCACGATATCGAACTGATGATGTTCGCGCAGGCCAACTCCGAGCATTGCCGTCACAAGATCTTCAATGCCAGCTGGGACATTGATGGCGAAAGCCAGGACAAGTCGCTGTTTGGCATGATCAAGAATACCTTTCAGATGCACGGCGAAGGTGTGTTGTCGGCCTACAAGGACAACGCTGCGGTCATCGTCGGTAACGTAGCCGGACGCTTCTACCCGGACGCGGAAACGGGTGAATACGCGGCGAACCAGCAGCCCGTGCACATCTTGATGAAGGTCGAAACGCACAACCACCCGACCGCCATTGCGCCATTCCCCGGCGCGGCTACCGGCTCCGGTGGCGAAATACGAGATGAGGGCGCAACCGGACGTGGCGCCAAGCCGAAGGCCGGCCTTACCGGGTTCACGGTCTCCAACCTCAACATCCCTGGCTTCGAACAGCCCTGGGAAGTGCCATACGGCAAGCCTGAGCGCATCGTCACGCCGCTCGACATCATGATCGAAGGCCCGCTGGGTGGCGCGGCGTTTAACAATGAATTCGGCCGACCGGCTCTTAACGGCTACTTCCGGACATTCGAACAGGCGATCAGCACCCCCCGCGGTGAGGAAGTCCGCGGATACCACAAGCCGATCATGTTGGCCGGCGGTATGGGCAACATTCGTGAAGATCATGTTCAGAAAGCCGAAATCTCGGTCGGCGGCAAACTGATCGTGCTCGGTGGCCCGGCGATGCTCATCGGCCTGGGCGGTGGCGCGGCATCCTCCATGGCGACTGGCAGCAGTTCGGCCGATCTGGATTTCGCGTCAGTGCAGCGTGACAACCCAGAAATGGAGCGTCGCTGTCAGGAAGTTATCGATCGCTGCTGGCAGCTCGGCGACAAGAACCCGATCAAGTTCATCCACGACGTCGGTGCCGGCGGCCTGTCCAACGCTTTCCCTGAGTTGGTCAATGACGGCGGTCGTGGCGGTCGTTTCGAACTGCGCAAGGTGCCTAACGATGAGCCAGGCATGGCGCCGCATGAGATCTGGTGCAATGAGTCCCAGGAGCGGTATGTCCTGTCGGTCGATGCGGCTGATCTCGAGCGTTTCGAAGAGATCTGCAAGCGCGAGCGTTGCCCCTTCGCCGTAGTCGGCGAAGCCACGGCCGAGCCGCACCTGACGGTGGCCGACAGCCATTTCGGTGATAAGCCGGTCGATATGCCGCTCAACGTTTTGCTCGGCAAAGCGCCGCGCATGCATCGCAGCGCCGTTCGTGAAGCCGAACTGGGGGATGACTTTTCAGCTGATCAGGTCGACCTCTCCGAGGCGATCAATCGCGTGCTTCATCACCCTGCGGTCGCGAGCAAGAGCTTCCTGATCACCATCGGTGATCGCAGCATCACTGGCATGGTCGCGCGCGATCAGATGGTCGGGCCCTGGCAGGTGCCGGTGGCTGACTGCGCGGTTACGGCTACCAGCTATGACGTCTATACCGGTGAGGCCATGGCCATGGGCGAGCGCACGCCGCTGGCCCTGCTCGACGCGCCAGCGTCGGGTCGTATGGCAATCGGCGAAACGCTGACCAACCTTGCCGCCGCCCGCATCGAAAAGATTTCCGACATCAAGCTATCTGCCAACTGGATGGCCGCTGCCGGGCATCCGGGCGAGGATGCGCGCCTGTTCGACACGGTCAAGGCGGTTGGTATGGAACTGTGCCCTGAGCTGGGTATCACTATTCCAGTGGGCAAAGACTCCATGTCGATGAAGACCCGTTGGAGCGAGGAGGGCGTAGACAAGAGCGTTACCTCGCCACTCTCGCTCGTGGTGTCCGGCTTTGCCCCGGTTGTCGACATTCGCCAGACCCTGACGCCGCAGCTGCGTCTGGACAAGGGCGAAACCGACCTGATCTTGATTGATCTTGGCCGCGGCCAGAACCGAATGGGCGCATCCATCCTGGCGCAAGTCTACGGCCAGATGGCCCGTCAGGCGCCGGATGTGGACGATGCGGAAGATCTGCAAGCCTTCTTCGCCGTGATCCAAGGGCTTAACGCCGACGGGCTGTTGCTGGCGTACCACGATCGTTCCGACGGCGGCTTGCTGACTACCGCACTGGAAATGGCCTTTGCCGGTCATTGCGGTCTCAACCTGAATCTCGATTCGCTTGTTGAAGCCGCTGCTCATATCCCGGCAGCTTTGTTCAACGAAGAACTGGGTGCGCTGGTCCAGGTTCGTCAGGGCGACACGGAAATCGTGCTCGCACAGTTCAGCGCGGCAGGGCTTGCCGACTGCGTGTCGGTCATCGGGCAGCCAGTCAACAACGGCCATGTGGCAATCAAGTTCGAAGGCGCAGATGTCTTTGCAGGTGATCGCCGTCTGCTACAGCGGCAGTGGTCCGAGACGAGCTATCAGATCCAGCGCCTTCGGGACAATGTCGACTGCGCCGATCAGGAGTTCGATGCACTGCTTGAGGAAGACAACCCCGGCTTGAGCGTCACGTTAGGTTTTGACGTGAACGACAATATCGCTGCGCCGTATATCAAGCGTGGCGTACGGCCTGAGGTGGCGATCCTTCGTGAGCAAGGCGTAAACGGCCAGACTGAAATGGCGGCAGCATTCGATCGCGCGGGTTTCGCCGCGGTCGACGTGCACATGAGCGATATTCTGTCAGGCCGCATCAGTCTTGAGCGCTTCAAGGGGTTGGTGGCTTGTGGCGGTTTCTCTTACGGCGACGTGCTGGGGGCCGGCGAAGGCTGGGCCAAGTCGATACTGTTTAATGCTCGCGCTCGTGAAGACTTCACTGCCTTCTTTGAGCGTAAGGACAGCTTTGCCCTTGGCGTCTGTAATGGATGTCAGATGTTGTCTAACCTTCACGAGCTGGTACCTGGCAGCGAATCCTGGCCGCACTTCGTGCGCAACCGTTCCGAGCAGTTCGAAGCGCGTGTGGCGATGGTCCAAGTTCAGGATTCGCCGTCGATCTTCCTCCAAGGTATGGCCGGATCGCGTTTGCCGATTGCCATTGCTCATGGCGAAGGTCACGCGGAATTCGAAAGCGAGGAGGCGCTGCTTGAAGCCGACTTGTCCGGCACGGTAGCGCTGCGCTACATCGATAATCACGGCAAGGTCACCGAGCGGTACCCGGCCAACCCTGGCGGCTCGCCCCGTGGTATTACCGGCCTGACGACTCGGGACGGGCGTGTGACGATCATGATGCCGCACCCTGAGCGCGTATTCCGTGCGGTGACCAACTCCTGGCGTCCGGACGAGTGGCAGGAAGACGGCGGCTGGATGCGCATGTTCCGTAATGCGCGGGTGTGGGTGGATTGAAGTTGAGCTGAGATAAAGAGCCCGAAGCGTGCGAGCGCTTCGGGCTTTTTATTGCCTGTCAGGCGTTACCTCTCGACCGCTGAACCAAGCACCGAGGTCAACGTCTGATCTTGACCTGGGGCACGCAAGGACGCTCTGGACCTGAACATAATCCACCCGGCGGAGCTCGTGCTCTGCTCACCGTTTTTCAGTGCGGAGACGTTGATGTACAAGCTGTGTTTCTATGTCCCAGAGAGCCATCTGGATGCCGTAAAACAAGCGGTTTTTGCGGCGGGTGGCGGGCGTATCGGTGCGTACGACAGTTGCTGCTGGCAGGTGTTGGGGCATGGGCAATATCGCCCGCTGGAGGGCAGCACGCCCTATCTGGGGCAGCAGGGCCAGGTTCAATCGGTTTCCGAATGGAAGGTCGAGTTGGTGGTCGCTGATGAGCTGATCCACGATAGCGTCAAGGCGCTCAAACGCACTCATCCTTACGAGACGCCAGCTTTCGAAGTCTGGCGGCTGTCCGACCTGCAGTTCTGACTGATCGATGTCCATAGAAAAGCCGAGTCGCCACTGGTGACTCGGCTTTTTTGCATCTTGTCAGGTAATCAGACGCTGACGTTCAGGCGTACTTCGATGTTCCCACGTGTAGCGTTGGAATAGGGACAGACTTGGTGCGCCGCTTCGGTCAGCTGCTCGGCTGCGGTCTGCTCCAGGCCTGGAAGATTGACGTTCAGATCCACTTCAAGACCGAAACCTCCGGGAATCTGGCCTATGCCGACCTGACCCGAGACCGAAGTGTCGGCAGGAAGCGGCTGCTTCAGCTGGCTCGCGACAAACTTGAGTGCGCCAATGAAGCAAGCCGAATACCCCGCGGCGAAGAGCTGCTCCGGATTGGTGCCATCGCCGCCTTGGCCGCCGAGCTCGCGAGGCGTAGACAGTTTCAGGTCGAGTAGGCCGTCCGGTGATACAGCACGGCCATCGCGACCGCCGGTTGCGGTGGCCGTGGCGGTATAGAGAGCCTTGATGCTTTGCATGGTTCGCGTCCTCCAAGAATGGGTAGTCCATCTAAGCTATCGCGATAATATTTATCGCGCAAGATAAAATTGCTTCAATGTCCCTGCGCTTGCATCAAGGTGTGGAGGAGGGGGCAGTTAGTCGCGGGCCAGCAATGCGCTTCGAAGGGAAACGAGCTGATCGCGTAGTGCCAACAACGCTTCCTGTGATTGCCCTGTGCATTCGAGCATGCAGGCCGGAAAGTCGCGAGCCTGCACTTTCATGGCCCGCCCGGCCTCCGTGAGACGCAGTTCGACCACTCGCTCGTCGCGGCTGCTGCGGGTGCGGCTGATCAGGCCTTCGGCCTCCAGGCGCTTGAGCAAAGGGGTCAATGACCCGGGCTCGGTCAGCAAGCGCGCGCTGATCTCCCCGACGGTCAGGCCGTCGCGCTCCCAAAGGACGAGCATGGCCAGGTATTGCGGGTAGGTGAGGCCGATGCTCTGCAAAAGCGGCTTGTACGCTTTGGTCATCTGCAGAGAGGCAGAATACAGCGCGAAACACAGCTGGTGATCCAGCTGCAGTTGTTCGTCGGAGGGGCGCTTCGTCATGAGAGGTCGAATGGCGAGAAAATGGCTTTCACCCTAGCGCGCGGCCTTGTCTGTTGCCAAGCTCGGCGCTCGCTCACGGGCGAATTTCTATCAAGGTGCCGTCTTTAACCAGACTCCAGATCTCGCGCATATCGTCGTTCTTCAGGGCGATGCAGCCTTCCGTCCAGTCGAGCGTGTGGAAGTACCACTCGGGGTACTCTTCGTCGAGCGGCGTGCCATGCAACATGATCATGCTGCCTGGTTTCGCGCCTTCGCTGCTCGCGCGTGCCAAGTCCTTGGCGTTCGGGTAAGAGATGTGCATCGCCAGGTTGTACTTGTCTGAGACTTTGCGCCAGTCGATCCAGTAAAGACCTTCAGGGGTGCGCTGGTCTCCTTCGCGTTGTTTTGGACCTGCTTGTTTACCGAGAGAGACACGGTAACTTTTCATGCTGACGCCGCGGCTGATCAAGTGAAGCTTGCGCTCGGACTTGACCACCAGAACTTTGTCGATGAACGCGCCGTTGAGGGTGGGGGCCGCGTTTGCGTAAGAGAGGGTGGCGAAACTAAAGCAGACTATTGCTAACAGCCAGCGCATTGGGGCGAATCCTGAATCAAAACTGCATCAGACCTGTTTGCGCGCCACCCGCATTGCTTCGATGGCTTCGTTGCGCACCGGGAAGGCCTGCTGCACCCGGTCGGCGAAGAAGTATTCTAGGGTACGGCCGACGGTCGGAAAAGCCAGCTCTGACCAAGGGATATCGGCTTGTCGAAAGAGCCGGACTTCCAGGCTTTCGTCTCCTGGACTGAATCGTTCATCGACCAGTTCGGCGCGAAAGAACATGTAGACCTGGTTGATATGCGGCAAGTCGAACAGTGTGTACAGCTGCAGGCCGGTGACGCGGGCGCAGGCTTCCTCGAGAGTTTCGCGTTCTGCTGCCTGTTGAACGGTTTCGCCGTTTTCCATAAAGCCCGCCGGCAGTGTCCAATATCCCCGTCGTGGCTCGATTGCGCGCCGGCAAAGCAGCACGCACTCATCCCAGACTGGCAGACAGCCCGCGACGATGCGCGGGTTCTGGTAGTGGATCGTATCGCAGGACGTACAGACGAAACGTTGCCTATTATCGCCGTCGGGCACCCGCGATATGACCGAGTCGCCGCACTGGCTACAAAATCTCATCGCGACTCCTTCAATTGCGGTAGTTGGCTAATTCCAGTTTCGATCATCGAGCTGGCTATTGCTGAGAGCCGGCTGGCAGGGGAAAGTTTGCCAGCAACGGTTGGCCTCGTCGAACGCGTCATTGTCAGGAGCGCCAGGGCCGCTGGATTTTGGTTAGGCCTGCCTTGGGCGCCTCGGTGATTCATGCCATGATGCGAGGCAAAGACAGAAAGAGAAGTTCGATGCTGGACAAGATTCTCCAACGGGTGCGTGATTACTCTCCGCATCTTCTGGAGCCGGAAGGCAGGATGCCCGAGGCGGCCGTATTGATGCCCATTACCCGCAGCGACTCGCCGGAACTGGTGCTGACCCTGCGCGCCAGTGGTCTGTCTACCCATGGCGGTGAGGTGGCATTCCCTGGGGGGCGACGCGATCCGGAGGATCGTGACCTCATCCACACCGCTTTGCGCGAGGCTGAGGAGGAAGTCGGACTGGCGCCGGGGATAGTTGAAATCGTTGGGCCTCTGAGCAGTCTGGTTTCACTGCACGGGATCCATGTCACGCCCTACGTCGGAATCGTCCCGGACTACGTCGAATATCGCGCCAACGATGCGGAAATCGCCTCGGTGTTTTCCGTCCCGCTGGAGTTTTTCTGCGAGGATGCGCGTGAAGTAACCCACCGGATCGACTACCAGGGCGGCGCATGGTACGTCCCGTCTTACCAATATGGCGAATACAAGATCTGGGGTCTGACAGCGATCATGGTCGTCGAGTTAGTCAACCTGGTGTACGACGCCGGGATCGAAATGCGCCGGCCTCCCACCTCCTACATCGATCTGAGCCAGAAGAGGTCATAACCGTGAAATATCGCCTGGGCGATTCCCTCGTTGAAACCCATCCGCAGAGCTGGGTAGCACCAAATGCCACGTTGGTGGGCAAGATTCGCCTCGACGCCGGCGCCAACGTCTGGTTTGGTGCCGTGCTGCGTGGTGACAACGAGCTGATCCATATCGGTGAGAACAGCAATGTGCAGGATGGCAGCGTTATGCACACTGATATGGGCTATCCGCTGACGCTGGGTACCGGAGTCACTGTTGGTCACAACGCCATGCTGCACGGCTGCTCGGTGGGTGACTACAGCCTGGTTGGTATCAATGCCGTGGTTCTCAACGGCGCGAAGATCGGCAAATACTGCATCATCGGCGCCAACACGCTGATTGCCGAGGGCAAGGAGATACCGGACGGTTCGTTGGTCGTCGGTTCGCCGGGTAAGGTGGTCCGTGAGCTGACCGAACAGCAGAAGAAAATGCTTGAAGCCAGCGCGGCGCACTACGTGCACAACGCTCAGCGCTATGCGCGTGAGCTGGCGGAGCAGGGCGATTGATAGCAGCGGAGAAGCCAGTGACATCCCCCTGCGTAAGTGTCTGCGCGTTGGACGAAGACGATATCTGCACGGGTTGCCAGCGTAGTATCGATGAGATTCGGCGCTGGGGACGAATGGATAATCCTGAACGGCGACAGGTGCTGTTGCGTTGTCACGAGCGTGCTCGCCAAAGCGGTCTGCTGTTTTAGTCGAAGCGCACCACGCTGCTGATCATCTTTCTCTTTTCCGTATTGCGAGGAATGTCATGCCCCGAATTGGTACGCCGCTATCGGCCAGTGCTACCCGCGTGCTGCTCTGTGGTTCTGGTGAGCTCGGCAAAGAGCTGGTCATCGAGCTTCAACGTCTGGGCGTGGAAGTCATCGCGGTGGACCGCTACGCCAACGCGCCAGCCATGCAGGTTGCGCACCGCCATCATGTGATCGACATGCTCGACGGCACAGCATTGCGGGCCATCATCGAGCAGGAAAATCCGCATTTCATCGTTCCCGAAATCGAGGCGATTGCCACTGCGACGCTAGTGGAACTGGAGCGCGAGGGCTATACCGTTATCCCTACCGCGCGGGCCGCGCAGCTCACCATGAATCGGGAGGGTATCCGCCGACTGGCTGCCGAAGAGCTGGGGCTGCCAACCTCGCCTTACCGTTTCGCTGATTCCCTGGAGGCGTGCCGTGCGGCGGTCTCCGAGCTGGGCTTTCCCTGCTTGATCAAACCTGTGATGAGTTCGTCAGGCAAGGGGCAATCGGTTTTGCGCAGTGAAGACGATCTTCTCAAGGCGTGGGAGTATGCCCAGGCCGGCGGTCGCGCGGGTAAAGGGCGCGTGATCGTGGAGGGCTTCATTGATTTCGACTACGAGATTACCTTGCTGACGGTCCGCCACGCAGGCGGGACTACCTTCTGCCAGCCGGTCGGGCATCGTCAGGAAAAGGGTGACTACCAGGAGTCGTGGCAACCGCAGGCGATGACCGTCTCTGCGATGGCGGAGGCCGAGCGAATCGCCTTGGCGGTCACCGGTGCCCTGGGTGGGCGTGGCATCTTTGGGGTCGAGCTGTTCATCAAGGGCGACAAGGTGTGGTTTTGCGAGGTTTCACCGCGGCCACATGATACGGGGCTGGTAACCCTAATATCCCAGGACCTGTCCGAATTCGCCTTGCACGCGCGAGCGATTCTCGGACTGCCGATTCCGGCAATTCGTCAGTTCGGTCCGTCTGCTTCTGCCGTGCTGCTGGTAGAGGGTGAATCCGATCAGGTGAGCTTCGGCAATCTGGCTGCTGCGCTGGACGAACCGGATACTGCGCTGCGCCTGTTTGGCAAGCCCGGTCTCAGTGGTCAGCGGCGTATGGGTGTTGCGCTGGCCCGTGACGCATCGATAGAGGCGGCGCGTGCAAAAGCGCTGCGGGCGGTCTCGGCGATCGATACAGCGCTCTAGTCCTGGGCTACCTGGGCGTCGCCGGTTATTGAGCGTCGCCCTTTGAATCTTGAGGCTCCTCGATCACCCAGGCGCGTACGCTTTTGACGCGGTTGTCTGCCGCCTGCAAGATCTCCAATCGGTACTGGTTGATTTGCAGGCATATTCCACTGTCGGGAATATGTTCAAGCGCTTCAGTAATCAACCCGTTAAGCGTCTTGGGGCCATCGCAGGGTAGCTGCCACCCCAGCGCGCGGTTGACTTCGCGCAGGTAAGCGGCGCCGTCGATCACCAGGGTGCCGTCGTCCTGAGGATGTATATCCGGGCTGCGCAACGCGTCCTGATTGCTGAACTCACCGACGATTTCTTCGAGAATATCTTCCAGGGTCACGATCCCCAGCACATCGCCGTACTCATCAACGACGATGCCGATTCGGCGTTTCTGCTTCTGAAAATTGACCAGCTGTGTGGAGAGGGGGGTGTTCTCTGGAATGAAGTAAGGATCGTCGCATGCTTCCAGCAGGCTCTCCCGTGTCAGCTGGTCATGGCTGAGCAGGCGCGCAATCTGACGCATATGCACGATGCCTTCGATCTGGTTGATGTCCTTGCGAAACACGGGGAGGCGGGTGTGTGGCGTCGTGCGCAACTGAGTCACGATGGTTTCGAGATCATCTTCAAGATCGATGCCGGCGACCTCATTACGCGGAATCATGATGTCGTCGACGGTTACCCGCTCCAGGTCAAGGATGCCAAGCAGCATGCTTTGCCGTTTCATCGGCATGTCGCTGCCTGATTCGTGCACCACGCTGCGCAGTTCTTCCGTGGACAGGCTGTCGCTGCCTTTGTTGGACAGGTCAACGCCGAGCAGCTTGAGAAGGCCATTGCTGATCCAGTTGAGCAGTGCCACCAAGGGGTACAGCACTTTCTGCAACATCAGCAGCGGCAGGCTGACGGGATAAGCCACGGCTTCAGGGCGCAAGGCGGCGAGGGTTTTGGGGGTTATTTCCCCGAAGATCAGCAGGACGATCGTCAGGCCGATGGTCGCGATTGCGATTCCCGCCTCGCCCCACAGCTTGATGGCCAGGACGGTGGCAATTGCGGAAGCGAGAATGTTGACGAAGTTGTTGCCGACCAAGATGGTCCCGAGCAGCCGATCTGGACGTTCAAGCAGGGCGCTGGCGCGTTTTGCGCCGCGGTGCCCTTCCTTGGCCTGATGACGCAGGCGATAACGATTTAGGCTGAGCATTCCGGTTTCGGAGCTGGAAAAGAATGCCGAGCACAACAGCAGACCGACCAGCATGCCGACCAGAAAGCCGGGGTGTAGATTCTCCACGTGGTGGTCCTAGATATGCAGAATGAATTCGCGGACCAGCTTGCTGCCGAAGTAAGCCAGCATCAGCAAGCAGAAGCCTGCCAGCGTCCAGCGGATGGCCTTGTAGCCGCGCCAGCCCAGCTGATGACGCCCCCATAGCAGCATGCCGAACACCACCCAGGCGACCACGGACAGCAAGGTTTTATGTACCAGATGTTGCGCGAACAGGTTGTCGAGGAAGATCCAGCCGGAAATGAGCGATGCCGAGAGCAGCAGCCAGCCGGCGAGCAGAAAACCGAATAGCAGGCTCTCCATGGTCTGCAGCGGTGGGAAGTTCCTGATCAGGCCGGACGGGTGCTTGTGCTTAAGATGATGATCCTGCAGCAGTAGCAGCAATGATTGAAACACGGCAATCGTGAGCATCCCGTAGGCGAGGATGGAAAACAGGATATGCGCCAGGATGCCCGGCTGCTCGGCAATGGCAGGTGCCGTGCCGGACGGCGCGAACTGGGCAAATAGCACGGTCAGGCAGCCCAGCGGAAAGAGCAACAGCAGCAGGTTTTCCACGGGCATTCGGTAAAGCGCGAGCAGGATCAACAAGATCACAGCAGCAGCAATCAGGCTCGAGGCGGTGAAGAAGTCCAGATGCAGGCCGCTCGGTGAAAGCAGCTGGATGAACAGGCTCACGCCATGTGCGGCGAGCGCCAATGCGCCCAGGATAAGCAGCAAACGCTTGTCCGGCACGGTGCGTTGCGCCAGGCGCAGGCCCTGGTATCCGGTGACGCCGGCATAAAGGCAGGCGGCAGCTAGGCTCGGGAGCAAAGGGTGCATAGGTCTGTTAGTAGGCTCGAAAGGCGATGAGTGTGGCATAAACGTCGGGTGCGCAAAAGTGTGCGGTTGGCCGCGGCTGCCGCCGTAAAGCCGGTTGATGGGGGAACCGTCGGCAGGCTGGCGGTCATCAGGACAGTTATGGTTGGGGCCGCTCGATGAAAAGCATTGATGGCGGGGTACCGGCCAGGGGTGCGCAGCTTCTATAATCGGGGCCTTAACCACACCCAGCGTGGAAATGGCACATGTTTGAAAACCTAACCGACCGCCTCTCGCAGACCCTTCGCCATGTCACCGGCAAGGCCAAGCTGACCGAGGACAACATCAAGGACACCCTGCGCGAAGTACGAATGGCATTGCTAGAAGCCGACGTGGCGCTACCCGTGGTCAAGGAGTTTGTGGCCAGGGTCAAGGACAGGGCAGTCGGTACGGAGGTCTCCAAGAGCCTGACGCCTGGTCAGGCATTTGTGAAAATCGTGCGCGTCGAGCTGGAAGAGTTGATGGGCGCGGCGAACGAAGACCTCGCTCTCAGTGTGGTTCCGCCTGCGGTAATTCTGATGGCAGGCCTGCAAGGGGCAGGTAAGACGACTACCGTCGGCAAGCTGGCTAGATTTCTGAAGGAGCGCAAGAAGAAGTCGGTATTGGTGGTGTCTGCCGATGTCTATCGCCCTGCAGCGATCAAGCAGTTGGAGACGCTTGCTGCGGAAGTGGGGGTGACTTTCTTTCCTTCTGACACCAGCCAGAAACCGGTCGAGATTGCTCAAGCGGCTATCCGCGAGGCCAAGCTCAAATACATCGATGTGGTTCTGGTCGATACCGCGGGTCGTCTAGCGATTGATGCGGAGATGATGGCCGAAATCCAGGCCGTCCATGCGGCGATCAAGCCCGCAGAGACCTTGTTCGTAGTTGACGCCATGACGGGTCAGGACGCCGCTAATACTGCAAAGGCTTTTGGTGAAGCGCTTCCGCTGACGGGCGTAGTGCTAACCAAGGTCGACGGTGATGCGCGTGGCGGGGCTGCGCTTTCGGTACGCCACATCACCGGTAAGCCGATCAAGTTTCTGGGGATGGGTGAGAAGAGCGATGCGCTCGAGCCGTTCCATCCGGACCGGATCGCTTCTCGAATCCTGGGCATGGGCGATGTGCTCAGTCTGATCGAGCAGGCCGAGCAAACGCTGGACCGGGAAAAGGCAGAGAAGCTCACCAAGAAGCTGAAGAAGGGCAAGGGATTCGATCTGGAAGATTTCCGTGATCAGCTTCAGCAAATGAAGAACATGGGTGGCCTAGGCGGCTTGATGGATAAGCTGCCCTCGATCGGTGGCATGAATTTGTCGCAGATGGGAAATGCCCAGGGCGCTGCGGAAAAGCAATTCAAACAGATGGAGGCCATCATCAATTCGATGACCCCTGTCGAGCGCCGCAATCCGGATATCATCAGCGGTTCGCGCAAACGTCGCATTGCGATGGGTTCCGGCACGCAGGTTCAGGACATCGGTCGCTTGATCAAGCAGCACAAGCAGATGCAAAAGATGATGAAGAAGGTCAGCGGCAAAGGCGGCATGGCGAAGATGATGCGTGGCATGGGTGGGATGCTGCCGGGCGGCGGCGGAATGCCCAAGTTCTAATTTTCCGAGCGCCTCAGCGGGCTGCGCTGAGGCTGAACAGGCCTGCTGGCGAGGCCTGCAGTTGTTTTTGAAAAAGCCATTTGCAAAAAACCGGATATTCCTTAGAATATGCGGCCTTTCGGGCCTTGGGCCCTGCATTCAGATTTGCTGTACCGACTACAGGAACGATGTTCACATGGTAACTATTCGTCTCGCCCGTGGCGGCTCCAAGAAGCGCCCTTTCTACCACCTGACCGTGACCAACAGCCGCAACCCGCGCGATGGTCGTTTCGTTGAGCGTATCGGCTTCTTCAATCCGATCGCCTCGGGTGCGGAAGTGAAGCTTTCTGTAAACCAGGAGCGCGCTACTTACTGGCTGGGTCAGGGCGCACAGCCGTCTGAGCGTGTTGCTCAGCTGCTGAAGGAAGCTGCTAAGGCCGCTGCCTGAACAATATGAACGCAACGTCAGCTCCGGCCGAAGACCTCATCGTCATAGGCAAGATCGTATCGGTGCATGGCGTGCGTGGTGACGTGAAGATCTATTCTTTCACCGATCCAATCGACAATCTGCTGGAGTATCGTCGCTGGACGCTGAGGCGAGGCGATGAAGTCAAGCAGGTTGAGCTGGTGAAGGGTCGCCTCCAGGGCAAGATCTTGGTGGCTACGCTGAAAGGGCTGACGGAACGAGAAGAAGCGCGTACATACGCCGACTTCGAGATCTGTATTCCTCGCAGTGAGCTACCCCAGCTGACCGGTGATGATTACTACTGGTACCAGTTGCAGGGTCTGACGATCATCAACCAGCTCGAGCAGGTGCTCGGTCGGGTCGATCATCTGCTCGAAACGGGCGCCAATGACGTCATGGTGGTCAAGCCGTTCGACGGCAGTCTGGATGATCGCGAACGCTTGTTGCCCTACACCGATCAGTGTGTTTTGAAGATCGATCTGGAAGCAGGCGAGATGCGGGTCGAATGGGATGCGGACTTCTAGTCAACATGCCCAATCTTCGTGTCGATGTCATCAGTCTGTTCCCGGACATGTTTGCTGCTATCAGTGAATATGGAATCACCAGCCGGGCAGTAAAGCAGGGGTTACTCCAGCTGCATTGCTGGAATCCTCGAGCGTATACCGAAGACCGTCATCAGACGGTCGATGATCGGCCTTTTGGGGGCGGTCCGGGTATGGTGATGAAGATCAAGCCACTGGAACTCGCGCTTGCAGATGCTCGGCATGCTGCCGGTGAGAAGGCCAAGGTGATTTATCTTTCTCCCCAGGGACGGCAGCTGAAACAGGCTGACGTCCGTGCATTGGTGGGTGAGGAAGGATTGATCCTCATTGCAGGTCGTTACGAAGGTATCGACGAGCGTTTCATAGAAGCGCATGTGGATGAGGAATGGTCGATTGGTGACTATGTGCTATCCGGCGGTGAGTTGCCGGCCATGGTGCTGATCGATGCTGTGACCCGCCTGCTCCCTGGAGCATTGGGTCATGCTGATTCAGCCGAGGAGGACTCGTTTACGGACGGCCTGCTCGACTGTCCGCATTACACGCGACCGGAAGTGTATGCGGATAAACGTGTTCCTGAAGTGTTGCTCAGCGGCAATCATGAACACATCCGGCGCTGGCGTTTACAGCAGTCCCTCGGAAGGACCTGGGAACGCCGCGCTGATCTTCTGGATAGCCGCTCGCTTTCTGGGGAAGAACAAAAGCTGCTAGCGGAATTCATCCGCCAGCGGGACGATAGTTAAACGTATCGATGGCACGCCAGCATGGCCTGTCTCAGGAGCACAGCATGACCAACAAGATTATTCAGGCGATTGAAAGCGAGCAGATGACCAAGCAGCTGCCCCCGTTCGCCCCCGGTGACACCGTAGTTGTCCAGGTTAAGGTGAAGGAAGGCGATCGTGAGCGTCTGCAGGCCTTTGAAGGCGTTGTGATTGGCAAGCGGAACCGCGGCCTGAACAGTGCTTTCACCGTTCGCAAGATCTCCAACGGTGTAGGTGTTGAGCGTACTTTCCAGTACTACAGCCCGATGGTCGACAGCCTCAGCGTCAAGCGCCGTGGTGATGTCCGTAAAGCCAAGCTGTACTACCTCCGCGCGCTGTCCGGCAAGGCAGCCCGCATCAAGGAAAAGCTTTCCTGAGGAAAGTTTCCTTAACAAAAAGCAGCCTCCGGGCTGCTTTTTTGTGGGCGGTTGGTTTTGCTCGAATCCGGGTAGCCAGGGCGCGAGCGGCTTACTGCCGGCGGCCGTTGCTGTTCGTAGGGCCTGGAAGTGTTAGCGCGCTCAGGCTTTCGGACGCTCCGGTTCGGGTTTGTTTACGGCAGCTTGGACGTTTGCGTTATCGGTCAGGGCGATCAGGGTCCAGCCAGCCTCCGGCTTGATGCGGGCATCCGGGTGAAACACGTGTGTATGGCCGTGGTTGTCAATGGCGAAATACAGGATTGCGCCTGACCCATTTAGAGTCTGGTATTCCGGCCAACCGAAGGTTTCGGTCAGTTTGTTGCTTTTAAGTGAGTCACCTCGGCCCAGCCGCCCGGCAAGTTGCGAGTAGGTCAGAGTGGGCGTACCTAGCGGGCGGCCTCGGTGTTCGTCGCTGGGACGATGTTTGTCGCTGCGTCGATTCTCTTGTGTGCTTGCCAGATTAAACAGTCGATCAACGCCGAAATCATGACGGAAGCGCATGGCGGCGAGGGTGTTCATTTCTCCAACAGGCGACAACGCCAGCAAGTGCCCGAGTCCAACCAGGTCGAGGTGGTTTTCGGCGTGTTGCGAGGCGGGGTTCCCATAATAGGTTGGCAGGTTCTCCATCCGCGCCGCGCGAATATTGTCCCAGCTGGAGTCGGTGAGCATGACTCTCACGCCTTGTTCGCTCAGCGCGCGCCCTATCGCTCTTGCAACCGGATTGGCGCCTACGATCAAAAAGCCGCTTGGCGACGGTTCCGCGACTTTCAGCAGTCTCGCCAGTGGGCGTGCGGTTGCGCTTTGCAGCACGACGGTACCGATGATGACGGCGAAGGTGAGGGGCACGAGCAGCAGCGCGCCCTGGTGGCCCGCTTCGTCCAGGCGAACCGCAAAGATTGCGGACACGGCAGCCGCCACGATTCCACGGGGTGCAATCCATGCCAGCAGCAGCCTCTCCCGCCAGTTCAACTGGGAACCCCAAGTGCTCAGGGTGATCGCCAGCGGTCGGGCCACGAATTGCACGATCACCAGAAGAATCAACACTGCCGGCCCCAGCTGCACCAAGGCTGTCAAGTCGAGCATCGCTGCGAGCAGGATAAACAGCCCCGAGATCAGCAGAATGCTCAGGTTCTCCTTGAAGTGAAGGATGTCTCGCACGTCGACATCTCTCATGTTCGCAAGCCAGATCCCCATCAGCGTGACGGCCAGCAAGCCGGATTCATGCACCAGGGTATTGGCGGTGACGAATACGCCGAGCACTGACGCCAGTGTCGCCAGATTCTGAAGATACTCCGGCAGCCAGTGTCTTTTCACCAGTTGGCCGAGCGTCCATCCTCCTGCTATTCCGAGCACGGTTCCGCACAGCAGGACCCCGCCGAACGTCTGCAAGCTCTGGGTCCAGGCAGCCTCGGTGCCTCGTGTAATGATGAAGCTGTAAACCACCACTGCAAGCAAAGCGCCGATCGGATCGATGATGATGCCTTCCCACCTCAGGATATTGGCAACCGCCGCGTTGGGGCGCACTACGCGCAGCATCGGTACGATCACGGTCGGACCCGTCACAAGCGTCAAGCTTCCCAAGAGCAACGCCAGGTCCCAATCAAAGCCAAGCAGCCAATGAGCGGACAGGGTGATCACGCCCCAGGTGGTCAGTGCGCCGATGCCAATCAGGCGGCGCACGACGGTGCCTATTCCCGGCAACTCCGAGACGCGTAGCGTCAGGCTGCCTTCGAAAAGGATCAACGCCACCGCCAGGGAAACCAGTGGAAAGAGCAGTGTGCCGAACAGGCGAGTCGGGTCCAGCCAGCCGAGTACGGGGCCGGCCAGGATCCCACTCAGCAAGAGAAACAGAATCGCTGGCAGTCGTAATCGCCATGCCAGCCATTGGCTGGCGAGCGAGGCGATGCCGAGCGCAGCGAGGGCAATGAGAATGTCTTGTTCGGTCATGGTTACCAGGTGTTCAAAGTGGTGGGTCGGTTAGATCAGGCACCCACTCCGTGTGGATGAGTTGTTGCGGAGCTACTGGATAGTCTGACACTGCTCGGGCCGATCAGGTCTATTTGGAATGAGCAAGGTGGCTGTTCGGTCCGAGCGGTCTATGGAACACTGGCCGCCTTCCGTCCAGTGTTTCTGTGCATGCCGGCTCAAGACGACCCCCTTATTGATCGTTTCCTCGACGCTCTTTGGCTCGAAAAAGGACTTTCGGACAACACCCGCGACGCCTATCGCAGCGATTTAGCGCTATTCAACGGCTGGCTGGGCGAGCGCAATGTGCGTCTTGTCGATGTAGGTCGGGACGCCATTCTCGATCACCTCGCCTGGCGCCTGGCTAACGGCTACAAGGCTCGCTCAACCGCGCGGCTGTTGTCCGGGCTTCGCGGGTTCTATCGATTTCTGTTGCGCGAAGGCCTGATCTTGGGCGATCCAACGCTGCGAGTGGATCTGCCGCAGTTGGGGCGGCCACTGCCCAAGGCGTTGTCGGAAACTGATGTCGAATCGCTGCTGTCCGCGCCGGATATCGGCGAGCCGCTGGGGCTACGCGACCGGGCGATGCTCGAAGTCCTCTATGCAACCGGCCTGCGGGTCACGGAGCTGATCGAACTTCGTCTTGAGCAGATCAATCTTCGCCAGGGCGTCTTGCGTACCTTCGGTAAAGGAAACAAGGAGCGCCTGGTGCCTTTGGGCGAGGAGTCTATGCACTGGCTGGCACGCTATCTTCGCGACGCCCGTCACGAGCTGCTCAGTGGCAAGGCCAGCGATGTGGTATTTCCAAGCCGACGTGGGGATCTGATGACAAGGCAGACGTTTTGGCATCGAGTCAAACAGCATGCCCGGCAGGCCGGAATAGCCGTGTCGATCTCTCCGCACACACTGCGTCACGCATTTGCTACTCACCTGCTCAATCATGGAGCGGATCTTCGAACCGTGCAGATGCTCCTCGGCCACAGTGATCTGTCGACTACGCAGATCTACACGCACATTGCCCGCGCCAGGCTGCAGGAACTCCACGCGCAGCACCATCCGCGTGGTTGAGCGGCTGACGTTAGAAGATGCGGTGCAGACCACAAAGCCGATGAGCGAAGACCTGTCGCCTGCATCACGCGTCAGGGGCTATGTTAATCTGCCGGCCTTCCCTCGATCGAAGTCGCCAGGAGATTTCATGCGCGTGAATCGTAGTTTTGCTGCCGTTGCCCTGGGCCTCGCCAGCTCCGTTGTCCTGGCCGCTGACGCTGAACAGGCAATCCGTGAGTCGCTCAACGCACTCCAGCCCGATATGCCCATCGAGACGATTGCCGAAAGCCCCATGAACGGTGTTTATCAGGTTCAGCTGAAGGGTGGGCGTCAGCTCTACGCGAGCGCGGACGGTCAGTTCCTGATTCAGGGCTATATGTATCAGTTCAAGGACGGCCAGGCGACCAACCTGACCGAGCAGGCACAGAGCCGATCCGTTGCGAAAGCGATTGGCGCTGTTCCAACCAGCAAGATGGTGGTTTTCTCGCCTGAAAGCCCGAAAACCCATATCACTGTATTTACCGACACCGATTGCGGTTACTGCCAGAAGCTGCACAGTGAAGTACCGGAGCTGAACCGTCTTGGCGTCGAGGTTCGCTATATGGCCTTTCCGCGGCAGGGCATGGGCAGTCACGGTGGCAACACCCTGACCAGCGTATGGTGCGCAAAGGATCGTCAGGCTGCGATGAACAAGGCCAAGGCACGTGAGGATGTGCCGGCCGCCAGCTGCGACAACCCGGTAGCCGAGCAGTATGAGTTAGGCCAGCTGATCGGTGTTCAGGGTACCCCGGCAATTATCCTCGCGGATGGCCAGATCATCCCTGGCTACCAGCCGGCGCCGCAGCTCGCGGAACTCGCTCTGAAAGCCAAGTAGCCGCCTGGACAGCCTGTTCTGTCGCGAAGAGGCTGTCCATTTCAGCTGCGGCTGAACTGTTTCCCGCCTCGTGTTCAAAGCCAGAAGGCATATCGAGGAGGTGGAGAAAATGAAGCTCGAAGGTTCCTGTCATTGCAAGGCCGTTCGTTTTTCTGTGGAGTCGGCCGAACCCTATCCATTTATGCGCTGTTATTGCTCGATCTGTCGCAAAACGGCCGGAGCGGGCGGCTATGCGATCAATCTGGGTGGGGATCACCGGACGCTTACGGTGCAGGGCCGCGAAAACCTGAGCATCTATCAGGCGAGGATGGTCGATGCCAAAACCGGCGCGGTGCGTATCAGTGATGGGCAACGTCATTTCTGCAAGCTGTGTGGCAGCGCGCTCTGGTTGTGGGACCCGAACTGGCCAGATCTGGTGCATCCACATGCCTCGGCAATCGATAGCGACCTGCCGAGCCCGCCCGAGTCGACACACCTGATGCTGGCGTCGAAGGCGTCGTGGGTCGAGCCGCAGCTGGGGCCAGGCGATCGTTGCTTCGATGAGTATCCGGATGAGTCGCTTGCGCAGTGGCACCAGCGGCAGGGGTTGCAGAGCAAGTCCAGCTAGCCGCCGGTCCGCCAAGCGCTGCCGATTTGACTAAAGCTCCTGTGCTTCGTAATGTGCGACTCTTTTGTTCGGCCGCCGTGTAGGGCCGTCCGTTGGCAATGGGGAGTGCAACTTGAAACCGGTGAAAGTTGGCATCTGTGGGCTGGGAACCGTCGGTGGCGGTACCTTCAATGTGCTCGAGCGCAACGCAGCGGAAATCGCGCGCCGTGCTGGACGTGGAATCGAGGTCGCGCAGATTGCGGCTCGTCATGCGAACCCCAAGTGCAACACCGGTGACACCCCGATTACCGCCAGTATCTTCGATGTCGCCAACAACCCCGAGATCGACATCGTCGTCGAGCTTATCGGGGGCTATACGTTAGCCCGCGAACTGGTGCTCAAGGCCATCGAGAACGGCAAGCATGTGGTCACGGCAAACAAGGCGCTGATCGCCGTGCACGGCAATGAGATCTTTGCCAAGGCGCGCGAGAAGGGCGTCATCGTAGCCTTCGAAGCCTCGGTAGCCGGCGGTATCCCAATCATCAAGGCCATTCGCGAAGGGCTGGCGGGCAACCAGATCAATTGGCTCGCCGGTATCATCAACGGAACCGGTAACTTCATTCTTACCGAGATGCGGGAGAAAGGTCGGACCTTCGAGGACGTACTGAAGGAGGCTCAGGAGCTCGGTTATGCAGAGACCGATCCGACCTTCGACGTCGAAGGCATAGATGCTGCCCACAAGTTGACCATCCTTGCCTCCATTGCCTTCGGCGTGCCGCTGCAATTCGATAAGGCCTACACCGAAGGGATCTCCAAGCTGACCACGGCTGACGTCAACTACGCCGAGGCGCTGGGCTACCGCATCAAGCACCTGGGCGTTGCGCGCAGCACTGCCTCAGGAATCGAGCTGCGCGTCCACCCTACGCTGATCCCGGCCGATCGCCTGATCGCCAACGTCAATGGCGTGATGAACGCGGTGATGGTCAACGGTGATGCCGTCGGCTCGACCCTTTATTACGGCGCCGGTGCCGGCATGGAGCCGACGGCTTCGGCTGTGGTGGCGGACCTGGTGGATGTGGCCCGTGCGCTGACCACCGATCCGAACAACCGCGTCCCGCACCTGGCCTTTCAGCCGGACTCGCTCTCTGCTCATCCGATCCTGCCGATCGGCGCTTGCGAAAGTGCCTATTACCTACGCATTCAGGCCAAGGATCGCCCGGGCGTGTTGGCTCAGGTCGCCACTATCCTGTCGGAGCGTGGCATCAATATCGAATCGATCATGCAGAAGGAAGCCGAGGAGCAAGACGGGCTGGTTCCGGTCATCCTGGTCACGCATCGAGTGGTCGAGCAGCGAATCGACGACGCCATCGCAGCACTCGAAGCGCTTGCCGACGTGGTGGGCAACGTGGTGCGGATTCGTGTCGAGCAACTGAACTAAATCAGCAACGTCGGGCTGCTCTGGCGGCCCGCAGTCAGCGACCAACGTAGGGTTTGAACAATGCGCTACATCAGTACCCGTGGCCAGGCGCCCGCTCTGAATTTCGAAGACGTGCTGCTTGCCGGGTTGGCCAGTGACGGCGGTCTATACGTGCCGGAAAACCTGCCGCGCTTCACCGTCGAAGAAATCGCATCCTGGTCTGGGCTGCCCTACCACGAGCTGGCGTTCAAGGTGATGCGCCCGTTTGTTACCGGCAGCATTCCGGATGCTGACTTCAAGCAGATCCTGGAAGAAACCTACGGCGTGTTTGCCCATAGTGCGGTCGCACCGCTGCGCCAGCTGGACAGCAACGAGTGGGTGCTCGAACTCTTCCATGGCCCGACCCTGGCGTTCAAGGACTTCGCCCTGCAGCTGCTGGGTCGGCTGCTTGACTATGTGCTGGCCAAGCGCGGTGAGCGCGTAGTGATTATCGGCGCCACATCGGGCGATACCGGCTCTGCAGCGATCGAAGGCTGCCGCCGTTGTGACAACGTGGATATCTTCATCCTCCACCCGCATAACCGGGTCTCCGAAGTGCAGCGTCGGCAGATGACGACCATCTTCGGCGACAACATCCACAACATCGCTATCGAAGGCAACTTCGATGACTGCCAGGAAATGGTCAAGGACAGCTTCGCTGACCAAGGCTTCCTCAAGGGTACGCGGCTGGTAGCGGTCAACTCGATCAACTGGGCGCGGATCATGGCTCAGATTGTTTACTACTTCCATGCGGCGCTGCAGCTTGGCGGTCCGGCCCGTTCGGTGGCGTTTTCCGTTCCGACCGGCAACTTCGGCGATATCTTCGCCGGCTACCTAGCGCGCAACATGGGCCTGCCAATCAGCCAGCTGGTGGTGGCGACCAACCGAAATGACATCCTCCACCGTTTCATGAGTGGCAACCGCTACGACAAGGACACACTGCACCCGTCGCTGTCGCCCTCCATGGACATCATGGTGTCCTCCAACTTCGAGCGTTTGTTGTTCGATTTGCACGGCCGTAACGGCGCTGCGGTCGCCGAACTGATGAGTGCATTCAAGGCCAGCGGCAAGTTGTCTGTCGAGGAGGAGCGCTGGGTTGAGGCACGCAAGCTGTTCGATTCGCTGGCCGTAGACGACGCACAGACCTGCAAAACGATCGCCGAGGTGTTCACCAAGACCGGCGAGCTGCTCGATCCGCACACGGCGATCGGCGTCTATGCTGCGCGCGAGTGTCGCCGCAGTCTGGCGACACCAATGGTTACACTAGGAACTGCCCATCCGGTCAAGTTTCCTGAGGCGGTGGAGAAGGCCGGGGTTGGCAAGGCGCTGGAGTTGCCGGCGCATCTGGCTGACCTGTTCGAGCGTCCGGAGCGTTGCACTGTGCTGAAGAATGATCTGAAAGCCATGCAGGCGTTCGTCACCGAACATGGCAATCGCGGCAAGCCGCTGTAAGCGACCAGCAGTAACAAGAAAGGCCAGTCTCACGACTGGCCTTTTTTCGTTAAGGGCGAAGGACGATGCCGAGATTACTCGTCGAACTCTTCCCAGCCGCCCATTTCCCTCCAGCGATTGACGATGCCGCAGAACAGCTCGGCGGTCTTTTCTGTGTCATAACGCGCAGAATGTGCTTCGCGTCCGTCAAAGTCGATGCCGGCTGCCTGGCAAGCCTTTGCGAGAACGGTCTGGCCATAGGCGAGGCCGGCCAGCGTCGCGGTGTCGAAGCTGGAGAACGGGTGAAACGGATTACGCTTGATGTCGCAGCGGGCAATCGCCGCGTTCAGAAAACCGAGATCGAAGCTGCTGTTGTGACCGACCAGAATGGCGCGTTTGCAGCCGGCTGACTTCACTGCTTTGCGCACGCTGCGGATGATCTCATTCATCGCCTGCGATTCGGGGACCGCCATGCGCAGCGGGTGGTCGAGCTTGATGCCGGTGAACTCCAAGGCGGCCGCCTCGATATTGGCGCCGGCGAAAGGTTCGACACGGAAGAAGAGGGTGTCCTGCGGGTAAAGCAGACCTTGCTCATCCATGCCGATGGTCACGGCGGCGATTTCCAGCAGTGCGTCTGTGGCGCAGTTGAATCCACCGCACTCCACGTCAACAACGACTGGCAGGAAGCCGCGAAAGCGTTTCGCCATCGGCGAGCGTGGCTTGCCTGGTTGGTTGCCTTCCAGCTCGTCGTCAAACTGATCGTCGCTCATGCTTCTGCCTCCAGCCGCCACTGCAGGGTTTCGCCTGCACGCAAGGGCACGACGTTGTGCTCTCCGAACGGTAGGTTGGCCGGCACGCTCCAAGACTCGCGGATCAGGGTGATGGTATCGGTGTTGCGTGGCAGGCCATAGAAATCGGCGCCGAAGTGGCTGGCGAAGGCTTCCAGACGATTCAGTGCGCTGCGCTGCTCAAAGGCCTCGGCATAGAGTTCGATCGCAGCGAACGCGGTGTAGCAGCCGGCGCAGCCGCAGGCGTTTTCCTTGGCATGCTGGGCGTGCGGCGCCGAGTCGGTGCCGAGAAAGAACTTCGGGTTGCCGCTGGTGGCGGCATCGAGCAGCGCTTCCTGATGAACGTTGCGCTTGAGAATGGGCAAACAGAAAAAGTGCGGGCGGATGCCGCCCACCAGCATGTGGTTGCGGTTGTAGAGCAAGTGGTGAGCCGTGATGGTGGCCCCGACATTGCTGCTGGCAGCCTCGACGAACTGCACGGCGTCGCGCGTGGTGATGTGCTCGAACACCACCTTAAGGCTTGGGAAGCGCTCGGTGACACGGCTGAGTTGCTCATCGATGAAGTACTTTTCGCGATCGAAGATGTCAATTTCCGAGCGCGTCACTTCGCCATGGACCAACAACGGCAAGCCAACCTCGGCCATGGTCTCGAGCACCGGGAAGATGTTGTCGATGCGGGTGACGCCTGATGCCGAATTGGTGGTGGCCCCGGCCGGATAAAGCTTGGCGGCGAACACGTAACCACTGGCTTTGGCGGCGCGCACATCTTCGGGCTGCGTGCCGTCGGTGAGGTAGAGCACCATCAGTGGCTCAAAGGCGCTGCCAGCAGGGCGGGCGGCAAGGATGCGCTGGCGATAGCTGTCCGCCTCGCTAGCATTTCGGACCGGCGGGACCAGGTTCGGCATGATGATGGCGCGCGCGAACTGGCGTGCAGCGTCTGCCACGGTGTGTGGCAGCGCTGCGCCGTCGCGCAGGTGGATGTGCCAGTCGTCGGGGCGCAGTAATGTCAGTCGGTCGGACATGCAGGGTTCCAGGCGGTAAAACGTGCGGGAATGCTACCGGAAACGCGGGAAAAAATCGCTGCAGGCGGGACGTTGCCATGCAACGGGCGATGATGCGGTGGGCACGACCTGGGCCGCGGCGGGTTCAAGTTTTCGGGGTAGGCACCGATACCCCGGTTGAATGTCGTTCACCGTGGAGCCCTACGTGCGCTTGCGCCTTCTAGTGATTGCCTGTCTGTTGGCTTCCCCAGCCAATGCCCTCACGTTCCAAACTCGTCTGGAGCGTGCGCAGTGGCAGGTGGAAGGCGATCAGTTCGAGTGTCGGTTAACGCAGCCGGTCGCAGGGTTTGGATCCGGTGAGTTCGTACGGCGAGCGGGTGAGCAACCAACTTTCCGCTTGCAGTCGCCGGATCGCTGGTTTGGCAACGGTTCAGCCACGCTGCTTGCGGCAGCCGCGCCCTGGCAGCCGAGCCGTGGCGATATCAATCTCGGATTGGTTTCCGTAGTCGGCGGCGATATTCCGTTCAACAGCACCTACCTGCAAGCCGGCCGCCTGTTGAGTGGTCTTCTCGAAGGCCGCAGCCCGGTCGTGCGTCACCGGACCCGGCTTGGTGGTGATGCGCTGGAAGTGCGGCTGTTGCCAGTGCGCTTCGGCAAAGCCTACGAGGACTTTCGCAGCTGTGCGGCCAAGCTGCTGCCGGTCAACTTCGAGCAGATTCGCACGTCGCAGGTTGGATTCCCCGCCGGTGACGTCGCGCTCGACGCGTTGGGCCAGGCCAAGCTCGACATCATTCTGCAGTTCCTCAAGGCCGACCCCAGCGTCAATCGCATCCAGCTCGATGGTCACTCCGATAACAGCGGCAACCGGCTGACCAATCGCGACCTGTCCAGGCGCCGGGCGCTGGCGGTCGAAGAGTATCTGATCGGCAATGGGGTTCCCAAGGAACAGATTACGCTGCGCTTTCACGGCGAACGCTACCCCATCGTTCCCAACAGCAGCGAGGCCAACCGGGCCAAGAATCGGCGGGTGACTCTGCGTCTGGAGCGCGGGCCGGCGACCACCACCGCGGCAGCAGAGGGCGGTACACCGTCGTCCTGAAGGCGAGCGGCGCTTACGCCCCTGTAAAACAAACGTCGCGACCAGTAGAATCCCCGCTTTCCTTACAATCCCGGGAGTGGATGGCAATGGCCGACGTAAAGAAGGTAGTCCTGGCGTATTCCGGTGGCCTGGACACCTCGGTGATCCTCAAGTGGCTGCAAGACACTTATAACTGCGAAGTGGTGACCTTTACCGCCGACCTCGGTCAGGGCGAGGAAGTCGAGCCTGCTCGTGCCAAGGCCAAGGCCATGGGCGTCAAGGAAATCTACATCGACGATCTGCGCGAAGAATTTGTCCGCGACTTCGTCTTTCCAATGTTCCGCGCCAACACCGTTTACGAAGGCGAGTACCTGCTGGGTACCTCCATTGCCCGCCCGCTGATCGCCAAGCGTCTGATCGAGATTGCCAACGAGACTGGCGCCGACGCCATTTCTCATGGCGCCACCGGCAAGGGCAACGACCAGGTCCGTTTCGAACTGGGCGCCTATGCGCTGAAGCCGGGCGTCAAGGTCATCGCGCCGTGGCGCGAGTGGGATCTGCTCTCGCGTGAGAAGCTGATGGATTATGCCGCCAGCCACGAGATCCCGATCGAGCGTCACGGCAAGAAGAAGTCGCCGTACTCCATGGATGCCAACCTGCTGCACATCTCCTATGAAGGCGGCGTGCTGGAAGACACCTGGACCGAGCACGAAGAAGACATGTGGCGTTGGACCCGTTCGCCTGAGACGGCGCCGGATACGCCGACCTACATCGAACTGACTTACCGCAAGGGCGACATCGTTGCCATCGATGGCAAGGACATGACCCCGGCCGAAGTGCTGGCCTATCTGAACAAGGTTGGTGGCGAGAACGGCATCGGGCGCTTGGACATCGTCGAGAACCGCTACGTCGGCATGAAGTCGCGCGGCTGCTACGAGACCCCGGGCGGCACCATCATGCTCAAGGGCCACCGCGCCATTGAGTCGATCACCCTAGACCGTGAAGTGGCGCACCTGAAAGACGAGCTAATGCCCAAGTACGCTAGCCTGATCTACAACGGCTACTGGTGGAGCCCTGAGCGCAGCATGCTCCAGCAGATGATCGACGCCTCGCAGGTCAATGTGAACGGTGTGGTGCGTCTGAAGCTCTATAAGGGCAACGTCATCGTCACCGGCCGTAAATCGGACGACTCGCTGTTCGACGCCAACATTGCGACCTTCGAAGATGATGCGGGCGCCTATGACCAGGCCGATGCGGGTGGCTTCATCAAGCTCAATGCGCTACGCATGCGCATCGCCGCGAACAAGGGCCGGACGCAGTTCTAATAGAGACTGCTACGCAGCCTGACCATAACCCCGGCCGCGAGCCGGGGTTATGCTTTATGCACCGCTGATTAGGAGAGAGACCCATGAGACTGCTGCATACAATGCTGCGAGTCGGCGATATGGAGCGATCCATCGCCTTCTATACCGAAGTGCTGGGCATGACGCTGCTGCGCCGCAAGGATTACCCGGAAGGCAAGTTCACCCTGGCATTTGTGGGCTACGGTGACGAAGCACATAACAGCGTGCTGGAGCTGACCCACAACTGGGGCGTCGAGAAGTATGACCTGGGAGACGGTTACGGCCATATCGCGCTGGAGGTCGAAGACGTCTACAAAGCCTGCGAGGATATCCGTAGTCGAGGCGGCAAGATCACCCGCGAGCCGGGGCCGATGAAACATGGCACCAGCATCCTGGCGTTCATCGAAGACCCGGATGGCTACAAGGTCGAGCTGCTGTCGCCCTCGCGACGCGACTGATTTGGTGCAAGAAAGCCCCTGTGACGGGGCTTTTTCAGCTCAGAGGTCGAAGTCGAACTCGTTGAGTTGCTTCTGCAAACGACGCTCTTCGAGCAGGTTGTCGATGATCCGGCGCTTGGTCAGGTTGGTCTTGGCGACTTCGACCGGGGTCTCTGCGCCATCGTCTTCGTCATCTGCGGCGAAGTCATCTTCGATCTGGATCTCTTCTTTCTCGGACACTTGTGTCACTCCACGGCTAAGGCGCGCTGTTGGCGCACCTTATAGCGACAAAAGTGAAGGCCGTAAAAAAGATTTTTTCAATCAGGCGATAGGTTTTCTGTTTGGCGGCTCAATCGTCAGAGGTCTTGTGCTTGTATTCGCAGAGATCCTCGATACGGCAACTGCCGCATTGCGGCCTGCGCGCCTTGCAGACGTAGCGCCCGTGCAGGATCAGCCAGTGATGGGCGTCTAGGAGATAATCCTTCGGCACGAATTTGACCAGTTTGCGCTCGACCTCGAGCACGTTCTTGCCGGGCGCAATTTTGGTGCGGTTGGCAACACGGAAGATGTGGGTGTCGACTGCCATGGCGAATTGGCGAAACGCCGTGTTCAGCACCACATTGGCCGTTTTGCGGCCAACGCCCGGTAGCGCCTCGAGGGCCTCACGGTTATCAGGCACCTGGCTGTCGTGTTGTTCGATCAGGATGCGGCAGGTCTCAAGAACGTTCTTGGCTTTGCTTGGATAAAGCCCGATGGTCTTGATGTAGCTGCAAAGGCCGTCATAGCCGAGCGCATAGATGGCCTGGGGGGTGTTGGCGACAGGGTAAAGTTTGGCCGTTGCCTTGTTGACGCCCACGTCGGTGGCCTGGGCCGAGAGGATCACGGCAATCAAGAGCTCGAACGGAGTGCTGTAGGCCAGTTCGGTCTTCGGCTCCGGGTTGTCCTCATGAAACCGGCGGAAGATTTCCAGGCGTTTGGCCGCGTTCATTTACCGCGCTCCATTCGGCATCATTCGATCACCCCGGTGACACGAACGCGGCGGCTCTGCACTGGCGTCTCTGCGTGCGTTGCCTTGGCGCGCTCAGCGAGGTGCTCGTCGATACGGTTCTTCAGGGCGATCAGCAGGCCGAGCACGATAAAGGCGCCTGGTGGCAGGATGGCCAACAGGAAGCCCTTGTAGTCGCTGAACAGCGTCAGCTGCCAGTCGCTGGCAATCGGGCCGAACAACAGATGCATGTTGGCGAACACCGCACCGGTGCCAACCAGTTCGCGCACGCCACCCAGCACCACGAGGACCAGGGCGAACCCGAGCCCCATGAGCAAGCCGTCAAAGCCCGCAATCAACGGATTATGCTTGGCGGCGAAGCCGTCGGCACGGCCGAGGATGACGCAGTTGGTGGTGATCAACGGGATGAAAATGCCGAGTATCTGGTACAGCTCATAGGTATAGGCCTGCATGAGCAGCTCGATACAGGTTGTCAGCGCCGCGATGATCATCACGAACGCGGGCAGGCGCACCGCAGTATTGACGACGCCCCGTACCAGCGACACGCCAACGTTCGAGCAGATCAGCACCAGGGCTGTGGCGAGCCCGAGCCCGAGCGCGTTGACCGCCGAGTTGCTCACGCCGAGCAGTGGGCACAGGCCGAGTAGCTGGACCAGTGCCGGATTGTTTTTCCACAGGCCGTTGACGCTCAGATCGCGATAGCTTGGATTGCTCATTGGGTTCGGCCTTCCTGCTCGGCTTGCGGATCGTTGGTCTGCAATGTGTCGCGGGTCGCAGCGGCGCCGGCCCGCGAGTGGGTAGTGACCTCGTCCGGCTCGACCTCATCTTCCAGCGCTGCTTCGGCTGCTATCGGCGCCCTGTCGGCAGCAAGCAGCTCCTGCTTGTGCGCTGCAAAGTATTGCAGCGCCCGATGCACGGCGCCCACTACGGCCCGCGGCGTAATGGTGGCTCCGGCAAACTGGTCGAACTCGCCACGATCCTTTTTCACGGCCCAGCCTGACGCGTCTGGATCGCTCAGTGAGCGGTTTTCAAAGCTGCGTATCCAGGGGCTCTTGGCCAGTTCGATCTTGTCGCCCAAGCCGGGTGTTTCACGGTGCGCGACCACGCGAACGCCGGCGACTCGCCCGTCTGCCTGCACGCCTACCAGCAGCTGGATCGCACCGCTGTACCCGTCGGGTGCAATGGCTTGCAGGATCACCGCGCTTGGCTGGCCGTTCTTCATCGCGACATAGGCCGGCATGGGCTGGCGAGTGCCAAGCAGCGGATCTTGCACTAGAACGCTGCTGTCGAGCAGCTGATTGTCATAGCTGTCTCTAGGGAGGATCTCGTTGAGGGCCCGTAGCTGTGCGGCACGCTCCGAGGCTTGAATTCGTTCTGCCGTGAACTGCTGGAGCAGGGTCACGCCGCCGACGGTGAAAATCGCAAACAGGCCGAGCACCAGGCTGTTCTTGAGCATCGAGCGACTGAGTTCAGGGATGATCATGTCATTCGCCCAGCTTGAAGCCGCGCTCGGCCTTGCGATGGCCGTAGGTGCGCGGACGGGTGTAATAGTCGATGGTGGGAGCTGACAGGTTCATCAGCAGCACGGCGAACGCCACGGCATCCGGATAGCCGCCCCAGGCGCGAATGACATAGACGAGAATGCCCACGCCTGCACCGAAAATAAGTCGGCCCTGGTTGCTGGTGGCGCTGCTCACCGGGTCGGTGACTATGAAGAAGGCACCGAGCATGGTGGCGCCGCTGAGCAGGTGGAACAGTGGTGAACCATGGCTATCAGAGCCTGAACCGTTCCAGAACAACAAGCTCATGACGACCAACGCGGCAAGCATGCCAACCGGCGCATGCCAGCTGAACAGGCGCTTGTGCAGGAGGAACAGGCCGCCAGCCAGAAACGCGAGGTTGACGACCTCCGAGCCGATCCCGCCGAAGTGACCGAAAGCTGGGTTGGCCCAAAGCTCGTCCACGGTCAGGCTCTTGTTAACCTTGAGAACATCAAGCGCGGTAGCCTGTGTCCAGCCATCGGGCAGCGAGGCGATGCCAAGGATGTGCTGCAGTCCGGCACTCAAGCCGACCGTGTGGGGCACAGGCCAGGTGGTCATTTCCACCGGAAACGAAACGAGCACCACCACGTAGCCAATCATGGCGGGATTGAAGGGGTTCTGACCCAGTCCACCATAGAGCTGCTTGCCGAGCGCGATGGCGCTGCCCGTGGCGATCAATGTCAGCCACCAAGGCGAGTAGGGTGGCAGCGCCAGTGCGAGCAGGACCGCCGTAACCAATGCGCTGCCGTCGCGCAGGAAGAATTGCACTGGGCGTTGCCTTAGTCTCAGGATCAGCGCCTCACAACCAAGTGCGACAGCGCTGGCCCAGAGCAGGTTGATCAGGGTGCCGGCGCCATACAGCCACGTCAGGGCGATTACGCCGGGCAAGGTTGCCGCCAGCACCAGCAACATGACTCGCTGGGTGCGGTTGTTTCCTTTGGTGTGCGGTGAGGTGATGCGGGGCAGGGCCATTGGCTCTCCGGTGAATACTTGAAAGGGAGGGCGATCACCTGTCGATCACCACACTCCCTGTAGCAGCGCCGACGGCGCTGCTCCTGACGATTAGGTATGTTCCTGAAGTTTGCGCTCGGCATCGCTCAGACGTGCCTGGGCGCGTTCGATGGCCGCTGGGTCGCCGTTGTCGTCGCGCTCGAGCTTGCGCAGATCGGCGCGTGCAAACGCAACTTCGGTCTTGAGTGTCCGGGTCTGCTCATCTATGGGCTGCTTGTCGGTGCGCACCAGGTCTGGTGCCGGCTTGCCGGATCCAGCCTCAGCGTCATGAAGCGCCTGTTCGGCACTCGCCAGAGCATCGCGCAGTTTGCTCAGCTGCGGCACTTCGGCACCAGCCTTTTCGGCTTTCCTGAGTTCTGCTCGTTTCATCGCCAGCTCAATCTTGGCTTTCTTGAGCGCCTCTTCGCCAGGTGTCTTGGCTGCAGGCCTGGTTTCTTTCGGCGGCTCGAGCGCGGTTTCAGCCTCGGCCAGTTGTGACCGCAAACGGCTCAATTCTGACTCCTGCTCAGCGTCTCTCGTTTCGAGCTTCTCCAGCTTGCGAACCTGAGCGCGCAGCATCGCGGCTTCGATCTTGGCTTTCTTTGCCGCGTCGTCATTGGCGGGTTTGGCTGGCGTCGCAGGGGGATTGTCCTGCACAGAAGCTAGTTTTTTCTCCGTTTCGGTCAGCTGGGCCTGAAGGCGGCTCAGCTCGGCGTTCTGGTCGGCATCGCGGGCGTCGAGCTTCTCCAGCTTGCGGACCTGAGCGCGCAGCATCGCTGCTTCGATCTTGGCTTTCTTTGCCGCGTCGTCATTGGCGGGTTTGGTTGACGTCGCA
>Ga0207893_1000150_pt1 | contig 51084 bp, 44 predicted proteins | sample MalvirmetaMSP121_FD_184233 | JGI IMG/M metagenome (GOLD analysis project Ga0207893, IMG submission 184233) | Marine viral communities from the Deep Pacific Ocean - MSP-121 (SPAdes) | ecosystem: Environmental > Aquatic > Marine > Oceanic | place: Pacific Ocean | collected 2001-06-02 | reverse complement strand
CGACGATGCTCGCGAAGCTGGGCGACGGTTGCTGCACGAAGGTTCGTTGAGGCTCAAGCCGGTGCGGGCCACTGGCGGGCGAGGTCAGGAACGAATCAATACCGAGCAGCAGCTGGATGATGCTCTTGAACACGTTGATGCCAAGGAGATGGCCCAGTATGGGCTGGTGCTCGAGGCCAATCTGGAGCATGTAACGACGTTCAGCGTTGGGCAGATCCGGGTGGCGGGAAGAACACTCAGCTACTACGGCACCCAGCGGCTGACGCCTGACAATTCTGGCGAGACGGTCTACGGCGGATCGGATCTGGTCGTCTCGGACGGTGATTTTGAGGCGTTGCTGAAGCTCGATTTGCCGGAGAAGGCTCGACTGGCCGTGATGCAAGCGCAGGTCTATGACGATGCCGCGTCTGCGTGCTTCCGTGGTTTCTTCGCGTCCCGTCGTAACTACGATATTGCGCAGGGCGTTGATGGCCGTGGTCGTGCTTGCTCCGGTGTGCTGGAGCAGTCCTGGCGAATCGGGGGCGCAAGTGGTGCTGAAATCGCTGCGCTTGAAACATTCATCAAGGGCGAGCGCGGAGCAGTACGGGCGTCCACTGTAGAGGTCTATGGTGAGTCGCAGGCCGTTCCGCCTGGGGCGACCGTCCTGTTCCGCGACGAAGACGCCGACGTAGGTTTCATTACCAAATACGTAGTGGTGGAGGACTATGGCAACTCAGAGTGAATGCGTAGACATCCTGGTTGATGATGAACATATCGCCGGTACGTTCCTCTCACCGCCCACCAAGCTGCCTGGGGTGCTGTTCGTGCACGGCTGGGGAGGCAGCCAGGAGCGTGACCTGACGCGTGCCCGTGGCATCGCGGGCTTGGGCTGCATCTGCTTGTCCTTCGACCTGCGGGGGCATGCCTTGACGCTGGCGCAACAGCAGACCGTCACCCGCGAGCAGAATCTGAATGACTTATTGGCCGCCTACGATCTGCTGGCGCAGCATCCTCATATCGATCCGTCCGCCATCGCTGTGGTGGGAACCAGCTATGGCGGTTACCTGGCGGCGTTGCTGACAACTATGCGGCCGGTGAAGTGGCTGGCTATGCGGGTTCCGGCGCTGTACGGCGACGATGACTGGATGGTGCCCAAGCGTCAGTTGAATCGCGATCTGCTCAATCAGCTGCGCGGCAGACGTGTCGTGCCTGAAGAAAACCGCGCACTGGCAGCTTGTGCCGCATTCCGCGGCGACGTGCTCATCGTCGAATCCGAGCACGATCATCTGGTCCCGCACAGCACCATCATGAGCTATCGCGCTGCCTTCCATCAGACGCACTCGCTGACGCACCGGATCATTCTCGGCGCTGATCATGCGCTGACGAGCGACTGCTGCCAGAAGGCCTACACCGACATTCTTGTCAATTGGGCGACCGAGATGGTGGTCGGGGCTCGACTCGATCAGCAGGAAGGGCTTGCCGCCGCCAACCGGAACTAGCCTGGCGGCGACGGTGGCTGAATGGGCCCGACGAACCGGCTCCAGCGGCGATCCAACACCTGCTGTTTGAGCACCTCGATGACGTCCACCAGCAGCTCTTCGAGCGCCAGGTCGGTGTTTTCGTCCTGGTAAACCCAAGCCTCGAAGAATTCATCCGCCAGGTTTCGCGCAAGTCGACGAAATTGCGGGCTCTGGAGCCCTTCGGCAGCGCCTTGAAGGAGTTGCGCTGCAATGTCGGCGAGCGCCTCATCCAGAGTGTCGGCGACCCGTCCCCCCATGGGCAGACGACGCAACCGGATCACCTCAGGGTTGTTCAGCAGCGCCTGGTGGATCAGTCCGCCCACGTAACCCTCGATGGCGCCGCGATTATCCCGGTAACCACTCTCCAGCATGCTGTGCATGCGGCGTGAAAGGTCGTTGAGCAGGCGCTCTTTGCGCGGCCTGACCACCTCCTGCAGCAGGCGCCGGGATAGGTCGTCACTGGCTCCGATTTCCTGTTGCATGCGGCTGAACAGGCGAACCATGACGCGATCGGACAGTTCCTCGAGCAACAGCAGGTAGTAGCGATTGAGCAGGCCAAACACCGCCCAGCGACGCATGTCGATCAGACCCAGCCGTTGCAGGCGGATCAGCAGACTGCCGACGCGCAGCACCCGCAACCAGCGGAAGCCGCTCAACGGAATGCAGCCGAGCACGTCATACCAATGAGCGAAGGGGTAGTAGTACCAGCGGGCGTAGCGGCGCTCGAACAACGCAACGGTCCAGCCCAGCAGCACGTCGAAGATGAAGATCGCGACGAAGGCGAGGTCGATGTGTTGGAAGTTCTGGTGAATCAGCGTGTCGTAGCGTTGATGCAGGACAGGCGCCCATTCGGCCAGTGCGTCGTTGATCGGCTGCAAGATGAACAGGCTATCGAACAGGATCAAGCCAAGGTTGATGCATACCAGCAAGACGATCAGGACTTCCCACGCCGCATGCATCCCGTCGATGACGCGCTCGCGCCGCCGCGTTGGCTCAGGCATCTGCATTGGCGGGTGCGTCGGCAGCATGCCAGAGGATTTCCGGGCAACCCTGACGCCGAGCGATCAGCCGGGCCACCACGAAAAAGAGATCGGAAAGTCGGTTGAGATAAGCCAGACCGACTGCGCGCAGCGGCTCGATCGCATTGAGCTGTTGGCAGCGGCGCTCGCTGGTCCGCGCCATGCTCCGGCACAGATGGGCCAGGGCAATCAGGCGTGAGCCACCCGGCATGATGAAATCTTCCAGCGGGCCTAGCTCTTGATTCCAGTGGTCGATTGCAGCTTCCAGGCGCTCCACTTCGACCTCCGTCAAGGCCTGATACTCGGGCATCGCCAGCTCGCCACCCAGGTCGAACAGGCGATGCTGGCATGGGCTCAATACTTCAATCAGCTCGGCCAGTTGTGGCCAGCGGGCCTGGCCTTCGGCGAGCTCTGCCAATAACAGGCCTAGTTGGCTATTGAGGGTGTCGATTTCGCCCATCGCCTCGATTCTCGGGTGATCCTTGGGCACTCGGCGGCCGTCGGCCAGGCCGGTTTCTCCGGCATCACCGGTGCGGGTATAGATCTTCGAGAGTCGGTTGCCCATCTGGATTCCTTTGGTTCAGCTGTTGGTGGGTTCACTAGGCGAGACCAGCGGCAGGCGCAGGGTAAAGCAGGTGCCCTGGTCCGGCCTGGATTGCACTTCCATCTGACCCTTGTGATTGTTGGTGATGATGAAATACGAAACGGAAAGCCCCAGCCCGGTTCCCTGACCCACCTCTTTGGTGGTGAAAAACGGCTCGAAGATCCGCTTGCGGATGTGTTCCGGAATGCCGCTGCCGTTGTCTTCGACCTGGATTTCGGCCCAGGGAGGATTCAGGCGGGTGCGCAGAGTGATCTGCCCGCGGACTCGCTCGGGTTTCTGGTGAATGGCCTGTGCCGCGTTTTTCAGCAGATTCAGCAATACCTGCTCCAGCTCGTTACCAATGCAGGGCACCCGGTCAATCTGAGGGTCGAAATCACGGACAATTTCGATAGCACGGAAATCGAAGCCTTCGATCAGCGCGAAGTCATTTCCGGCGATTTCCAATGCCTGGTCGATCAGCACCGCCAGCTGACATTCGGCCAGCTGGCGGTTGCTGAGCCGGGTAAAACTGAGCATATGGCTGACGATCTTGGCTGCACGCGAGCCTGCCTGCTGAATCCCGTCAAGCAGCTGGGGTATTTCGCGCCGTTGCAGGTACTGGTTCACCGCTTCCAGTAAAACACCGGTTTCGTCAGCAGCTTCTCTGTTGCGCTCCAGATCAGGGGAGAGGCGTCGGCGGATATTCTGCGCGTTGTGCAGGATGGCTCCGAGCGGGTTGTTGATCTCGTGCGCCATGCCGGCGGCGAGGCTGCCAACCGAGAGCATCTTCTCCGACTGCACCATGATCTCTTCCATATTGATCCGCTCGGTAATGTCGTCGATGCGGATCACCACGCCGCGCCCGCCACCCCCCATCAAGGGATACAGCGTCAAGGCGTAATGCCGAGGCTCGTCGTTGAACGCCCAGGTGACCCGTTCAATCTTTTCGACCTGATGATGTTCAGATGTCCGGCGGACCTGAGTGAGGAACGGGCGCAGCGGCTCGAAGGCAATAAACACCGGTTGGTTCAGGGCGTCGTCGATCGACGTTCCGGATAGCGCACTGGCCTGTTGATTCCACTGAGTCACGTAGAGTTGCTCGTCCAGCGCGATAAGCACCGAAGGCATCGAGTCGATGATGCTGTTCAGGTAATTCTGGAAGCCGGTGAGTTTCTTTTCGATCTTGCTGCGAACCTGTACTTCCAGTTCCAGCTTGCGGTTGGAGTGACGGGTTTCCTCGGCCAGGCCCTGGGCGTGGTCGAAGGCTTCCTGGGCATCGTCGCGGGCACGCTTGAGCTGCTGCTCGCGGGCCTCCATGCGCGACAGCATGGTGTTGAAGGCATCGGCCAGGTGGCCGATTTCGTCCCGGTTTTTCGGTGTTGTCCTCAGGGAGTAGTCCTCGTCTCGCGTCACCTGCCGGGACAGAGCTTCCAAGTCACGGATCGGGCGGGTGATCAGACGGCGTATCTGCCGGGCCACCAACACCCATAGCAGCAGGCTGGCAAGGAGGATCGCGAGGCTGGCGGTGAAGGTGCCGGTGTAGAACGCGCCTGGCAGTTCGCTGCTGGCGACCATCAATAAATGGCCTGGTGGCCCCGCGGCCTGCGGCAGCTCGATCAGCAGATTGGCGCGCATCTCGGTCTTCTGCCAATCCGGCAGGTCGCTCACCTGGTGCGGCAAGTCCAGCGGATCGCCACGATACAGCTCAGCCAGGCGGCGTCCGGTGCGGTCATAGACCACCGCCGCCCGCAGCGGCGCATATTCGTTCAGCTTGCCTAGTAGCTCATCAGCGGCGGCTTTGGATTCCAGGGCCCGATTACTCAGTTCGGGTGTGGCGAACAGCGCGCCGAGCGTATGCATTGCCTGGGGCGCGACACTCTGGCGTGAAATCCAGTAGGCCGCGCTGATGAAAGTGAGGTTTGACACCAGCAACAAGGTAGCCAACAGCACGAGCAGGGCGATAAGCAGCTTGCGGCCGACCGGCAGATTTTCGAGGCGCTGGCGCAGGGTCATGGCAGATACGAGCGAAGGGTGTTTCTGCAGGGTAGCGGTGGCTCAGTCGTCGGGCAATCCGTGCCGGCGAAGGAGCGCCTGGAGCCGATCGAGTAATTCGCACAGCTCGGGTGTCGCCAAACCATGCTGGCGTGCGGCGCGACAAGCCTGGCCCAGCAGAAAGCTGACTTCAGTCCGGCGCCCGTTCTGCACGTCCTGATGCATCGATGAAAAGTTCTGCGCGGTCGCCTGGATGATGCGCAGCACTTCAGCTTCGAGCCCATCGGCTGCGTCCATCTGGTCGCATGCTCGCAGCACTTCGCCGAGCTCGCGGCAGAGCCTGTGCAGCGGCTCAGAGTGATTCAATAGCTCGCCGTTGCGACAATCGTTCAGCACGCTAAGCGGGTTGATGGCGCAGTTGATCGCCAGCTTGCGCCAGAGCTTGGCCATGATGTCTTCGGCCCAGGTGTATGGAATGCCTGCCAGGTTCAGTTCAGCAAGCCACGACGGCGGTTGGCGGTTGACCGGGTCGCCGAGCCAGTTCTGCCCCCGACCGGCATGCACGATTTGAAAGCCGGCTTGGCGGTAGGCCCCTTCGGTACTGGAAATGAAGATGCAGCGGCTCTCCGGCCACCGTTCCGCAATGGCCTGCTGGCTGCCCAGACCGTTCTGCAGGAGCAGGATCTCCGAATGTTTGGTAAGTCGCGGTGCAACCTCGGCGACAGCGGCTTCCGCATCATAGGCTTTGCAGGCGACCAGCAGCCGCTCTATCGGCGTGGTGGCTTCTGGTAGCTCCGCAGGTATTGGATAGAGACGACTCGTACCGTTCTCGAGCAGCTCAAGACCACCCGCGGCGTGGTATTCGGCAAGCCGTTGTGGATTACGCAGAATCAGATGCAGCGGCACGCCAGCGCGGAACAATCGCGTAGCCCATAGCCCGCCCAGACTGCCGGCGCCGAGCACATGCCAAACTCCTGTCATGACACGGGCTGCTTGTAGCGCAGGGGCACGATACGTCCCGTGGCGTATGCGTCAGGTAATAATGTTTCAGCCTGCGCAATAACCTGCTTGGGATCCACCGGCAGCGCGCTCGCATCAAGGCTGACCATGGCGATACCGGCCTTGATCGAGATAAAGCCCTCACCGGTCTTGAACGCTTTGAGGTTAAGTCCTTCGTGGAGTCGCTTGAAACTGCTTGGTGAGCAGCCGCGCAGGTCGTCGATCAGCGTCAGCACGCCGAAATGGCGATCATCCAAGCGTGTGAGCACGTCGAGCGGGCGTACTAGCTGCTGAAGGCGTCGCGCGACACCGCGCAGCAGTTCCTGATGAAAGTGCTCACCGTAGCGTTCCCGTTGGCTGGGGATCTCCGGTAAGCCTATCAGCAGATAGCACAGCGCACCGCCGCGGCTCTCGACCTGGCGCAGGCTGTCGCCAAGGCGCTGATGGAGGTAACGGCTGTTTCCAAGCCCCGTGATCGGGTCGATCAGGTTGCGCTTCTCCAGGCTGGCGATGTTTTCCGTCAACAGGCGGTTTTCCCGCATCAGCCGCTGCAGTGAGCCGCACAGTCGATCGGCGGCATACACCCGGGGCACGAGCTGGTCGTTCATCACAGACTTGCCGATAAAGTCATCCACGCCGTGATCGAAGGCCTTGCTCAGCACATCCTGGCCGTCGCGGCCGGTCAGGAGAATGATGTAGGTGTAATGATCGGACATCTCATCCTGCTGTCGGACCTGGGCCGTGAGCTCCAGGCCATCCATTTCCGGCATCAGCCAGTCGGCGAGCAGAACATTGGCAGGGCGTTGTTCGATCAGTTCCAACGCCGCGCTGGCACTGTTAGCGAAACGAATGTCTTCGTATCCGGCCTTGGTCAGCGCGCGACCTATCATGACGCTGGAAAATTTGGCGTCGTCGACCACCAGGATGCTGAGTTGGGGGTTGGGCATTCAGGGACTCGGAGAAGGAGAGGGCTGTCACTGGGAAGGAAAGGGCCAGAGCAGCGCGAACAGTTATAATGATGGCGCATTTGAACCGTCAAGCTAAGCGCGCTGGGTCACACCCTTGCGCCGTTTCCAAAGGAGGAAGCCCATGCCCTCGTTCGACGTGGTGTCCGAACTGGACAAACACGAGGTAACCAATGCGGTTGATAACGCGGTCAAGGAGCTCGACCGTCGCTATGATCTGCGTGGCAAAGGCAGTTTCGAATTCAAGGAACTGACCATCAATCTGACCGCCGACGCGGATTTCCAATTGGAGCAGATGCTGGAAATCCTCAAGTTGAGCCTGGTCAAACGCAAGATCGATATCCAGTGTCTGGAGCTGAAGGATCCCTATCCGTCCGGCAAGACCGTCAAGCAGGAAGTGGTGCTGCGCGAGGGTATCGACAAGGAGCTGGCCAAGAAGATCGTCGCGTACATCAAGGAAGCCAAGCTCAAGGTGCAAGCGGCTATTCAGGGCGAGCAGGTGCGTGTGACCGGCAAGAAGCGCGACGACCTGCAGGAAGCAATCGCCCTATTGCGCGCCAAGGACTTCGGGATGCCCCTGCAATTCAACAACTTCCGCGATTGATCACCCCGCGCACGTTCTCGTGCCACTTCCCGCATTAGCCGAGCGCCTCTAACCGGGACGCTCGGTGCCCCATGGAGACCCTTTTCAATGGATTTCAGTGTCGATTACCTGGTCGAGCTTTCCGAGGCCTGGTTGCCTGTTGTCATTCAATACGGCGCGCAAGTCACCTTGGCGCTTCTCACTTTTCTCATCGGCTGGTGGCTGATCAACAAGCTCGTCGGCAAAGTGGGTACGGTATTGAATCGCCGCCAGGTAGACGCTTCGCTGCATGGCTTCATCGAAAGCCTGGCAAGCATCATCCTCAAGGTCCTGTTACTGATCAGTGTCGCGTCGATGATCGGCGTCGAGACCACATCGTTCATCGCCGTGATAGGTGCAGCCGGTCTCGCGATCGGTCTGGCTTTGCAGGGCAGCCTGGGCAACTTCGCCGGTGGCGTGCTGATCCTGATCTTCCGCCCCATCCGGGTTGGCGAATGGATTGAAGCTCAGGGCGTGTCCGGCACCGTGCATTCGATCCAGATCTTCCACACCGTCCTCAAGTCTGCTGACAACAAAACCATCGTGGTGCCCAACGGCAGCCTTTCGAACGGCCATATCACCAACTATTCCCGCGAGCCGCGACGTAGCGCGGACATCAATATCGGTATCGATTACAGCGCCGATATCAAGCTGGCTCGCAAGATCCTGCTGGAAATCGCCGAGGACGAGCGTGTGCTACGCGATCCTGAGCCGGTGGTTCATGTGGTCGGGCTGGCCGACAGCTCGGTGAATCTGTCGCTGCGGGTATGGGTCGCCACTGGCGACTTCTGGCCAGTGACCTTCGGCTTCACCGAATTGGTCAAGGAGCGCTTCGACGCCGCGGGGATTGGTATTCCGTTCCCGCAGCGCACCGTGCATCTGGTACAGCGCTGATCTGCGACGCGAAAAGAAAAGCCGGCTGATGCCGGCTTTTTTATTAGCTGTGCTCGGTCGAGGACATCGGTTCGGCGCTGCTGGGTTGCTGGCGGCTGCGCGTCCACTGCCAGACAATCAGGACCAGTGTCGGTATGCCAAGCAACGCAGTCACAAGGAAGAAGTTGCTGTAACCCAGCTGCTCAACCATGACGCCGGAATAGCCGCCCAACAGCCTGGGCAGCAACAGCATCAATGAGCTGAGCAGGGCGTACTGGGTAGCGGAGAACTTCAGATTGGTCAGGCTCGAAAGATAAGCAACGAATGCGGTCGAGGCCAGTCCGCCGCTGAAGTTGTCACAGGAGATCGTGACGATCAGCATGTTGAGGTTGGCGCCCATTTCCACCAGCAACATGAACATCAGGTTGGTCGCCGCCGATGCAGCGCCGCCGATGAACAGGATGGGCAGGATGCTAAAGCGCACGATCAGCAAACCGCCAAAGGCAGCGCCTAGCAATGTCATGATCAAGCCAAAGAGCTTGCTGACGCTGGCGATCTGATCCTTGCTGAAGCCCTGGTCGATGTAGAACACGTTGGCCATGACCCCCATTACCGTGTCCGACATCCGATAGGTGGCGATCAGCCCCAGCAGCAACAGCGCCTGCCAGCGGTAGCGCAGGATGAAGTCAGTGATAGGTGTCAGCACCGGGCCCATCAGAATCCGGCCCGGACCTGAGAGACAGCCCCAACAAATCAGCAGATACATGGTGCCGCGTGGCCAGTAGCCGCCCCAGTAGGATTGGAACATGCCCGTGGTCGATACCATGAGGATGATCAGGACAATCACCGAAACGGCCTGGTGGACGAAATCGAAACGGGCCGGGCGCTGGCGTTGGCCGGCCTGTTGGAGCATCTGACGCACCGGAATCATCAGCGACCGCCCCCAGGGTGATAGCGAACCGATGATGAACAGCAGGTACAGCGTTGCCCGTGGCCAGGCCTGGGCAATCAGTGCGTTGATCATTGCCGGAACGGAAATCAGCAGTACCAGCAGCAGGCCGACCGCCGCCATCTGATGATTGAAACTGAACCTGGACGGCTCGTGCGGCAGTGGCGAGGCTCCTTGTGGCTCGGGGATCAACAGGCTGGTCACGAGGCCCGGAAGGATGAGGAGGGCGAAGGCGATATAGGTCGTGGCCCAGGCGGCCTGGTTGTATTCGACGTTGCTGGAGCCCAGCCATTCGGCCAGAAACAGCGCGCCGGCGCTGGCCAGCAGCATGGCGATGCGGTAGCCGGTCATGTAGCTCGCCGCCAGCGTGGCCTGCAATTTGTCCTCGGCAATTTCCAGCCGATAGGCATCGATGGCGATGTCCTGAGTGGCCGAGGCGAAAGCCACCGCCACGGCAAGTGCGATCAGCATCGTCAGGTTCTGCTGCGGGTTGCACAAGGCCATGCCGATCAGGCCGATCGCAATCACCGCCTGCGACAGAACCAGCCATGAACGTCGGCGGCCCAGCCCGCCAATCCAGGGCAGCCGCCACTGGTCGAGCATCGGCGACCAGACCCACTTGAAGGCATACGCGAGGCTGATCCAGCTGGCAAAACCGATGGTCTCGCGAGACACGCCAGCCTCGCGCAGCCATACAGAGAGCGTGGAAAAAACCAGGATCGCTGGAAGCCCGGCAGCGAAGCCAAGAATCAGCAGAGTCAACGAGGCCGGACTGGCGTAGGCGGCTAGCGCGGCGCGCCAGGTTTCACGGGACATAAAGGCAGATCAGGGACTGAATATGAAGCGCGCACTCTACCCGCTGTGCTCCGCCGAATGCCAGCCGTGCCGACGTATGTCGACGCGGTCGTTGATCACCTGCACACCTTCAGCGCGAAGTCGGGCACGTTGCTCCTCTCCGGATACGGTGCCGGAGGCCAGGCTGAGGCGACCGCCTGCGGCCATCACCCTGTGCCAGGGCAGGCGGGTATCGTCCGGCAATTGCGACAGGATCCGACCGACCCAGCGCGCTGCGCGACCAAGCCCCGCTACGGCGGCGAGCTCCCCGTAGCTGGTGACCTTGCCTTCGGGGATCTGAGCCAGCGCCAGATACAACGCGGCTCGGCGACTTTCGGCATCTCCGGTGCGGGGATCGCTGTGTGGCGCATCAGCCGGCTGGCTTGTCATGGAAGGGCTCCGTTGGCGATGAGGTTTGCCACGATTCGAGGCTCCGTTTAGCGGCCAGCGCTTGTTGTCTTCGGTCGCATAAGGATAATGCCTGCCTTTCTCATTTACCCCACAGACACCCACTTGCCTATGTTCTCCCGTCCGCTTTCACGAACCTTGCTTTGCGTAACCCTTTCGACGTGCTCGCTGCCGATATTTGCCGATACCGTGTGGCTGAAAAACGGTGATCGCCTGACCGGCAAGATCAGCGTGCTCGATGGCGGCAAGCTGCTCATCGAAACCGAGTATGGCGGTTCCATTCCGGTGAAATGGAGCCAGGTCGCAACGCTGGAAAGCAATCAGCAGCTGCTGGTCAAGGAAGACGCTGCGTCTGGCGAGGTTGCGAAATCACTACAGGCGGCCAGTGATGGCATGGTCACGCTCAGCAACGGCGGCGCTCCGCGTACGGTCCCGTTGAAGTCGATCACACAGATCATCCACCCGAAGCCAATCATTCAGGACCTGACCTGGAAGGGCAACGTCGATATGGCGCTGGACTACAAGCGCGCCGAAACCGATACCGACGACTACGACATTTCATTCAAGACTTCGGCGCGGCATGGCCTCTGGCGTCATAACGGTTCCGGCGGCTACAACCGTGAGTACCGCGACGGCGTGACGGCCACCGATAACTGGGAAGCCGAATATGCGCTGGACCGCTTCCTCGACGAGCACTGGTTCTGGCAGGGTCGCCTGGAATACAAGCGTGACAAGATCGAGGACGTACGTCGCCAGCGCACCATCGGTACCGGTCCGGGTTACCAGTTCTGGGACAACGAGCTGGGCGCCTTCTCGCTGGCGTCACTGGTCAACCGCAGCGACTACGAGTTCGCCAGTGGTAACACGGAAGAGTTCTACTCGCTGGCGATGAAGTGGAATTACAACCGCTATCTGGTGGGCAAGACCTTCGAGATTTTCAGTAACGGTGAGATCGGCAAGCCGCTGGAAAACGTCGCCGACTATCAGTTGGACGCCGAAATGGGGCTGCGTTACAAGGTGACCGACTGGGCGTCGCTCAACATGAAAGCCGAAAAAGACATCGTCAGCGGCGCAGAGAGCGATCTTGACGAAACCCGTTACAGCATCGGATTCGGTGTGGGCTGGTAAGACTTATAGCGTGATCGACCGGGCGCCTCAGTGCGCCCGGCTTCGTTTCTGGTGTTCTACAGGCGCAAGCCGCCATCGAGCTCCAGAATGCGCCCGGTGTAGTAATCGTTCTCGAAGATGTACGCCACCGAATGGGCGATCTCCTGGGGTTTGCCCAAACGCTTGAGCGGAATTCCTGCCGTCATTTTCTCCAGCGCTTCGGGTTTCATGCTGGCGACCATCTCGGTCTCGATGAAACCGGGTGCAACACCGGCGACGCGAATGCCGTAGCGCGCCAGCTCTTTCGCCCAGACCACGGTATCTGCTGCGACGCCCGCCTTGGCGGCCGAGTAGTTCGCCTGGCCCATGTTGCCGGCACGGGATATCGAAGAAATATTGACGATCGCGCCCTGGCGCTTCAGCTCGATCATCTTCGCCGCGACCTCGCGGGTGCAGAGAAACACGCCGGTGAGGTTGACGTCGATTACCGCCTGCCATTGCGCCAGGCTCATCTTCGACAGTTCGCCGTCCTTGAGTTTGATGGTCAGCCCGTCGCGGAGAATGCCGGCGTTGTTGACCAAGCCGTCCAGACCACCAAAATCGTCGCTGACCTGGCTTACCATGTGGCTGACCTGCTCTTCATTGGCAACATTGCACAGGTAGGCTCGCGCATCACCGCCGGCGCTCTTGCAGGCTGCCACCGCTTCGTCCAGTCGTTCTTGGTTGAGGTCGACCAGCGCCAGTCGGGTACCCTTGCTGGCGAGGTATTCGCCCATTGCGCGTCCGAGTCCTTGGCCACCGCCAGTAATGATGATGACCTTGTCTTTCAGCTGCATGCCCATCTCCTATCTATAGCTGCCAACGTCGAGAAACGACGTCCGCTGACGAAACCGTTATGCTGATGCCCTGCCGAATCGCCCCTTTTGAGGAACTCCCGTGAGCGTTCAAGCCGCCAAGCATGCCCGACAACTCCTGCTCAAGGAATACCGCGGCGTGCTCTCGACTCACTCCAAAGCCATGCCCGGATTCCCCTTTGGCTCAGCGGTCCCTTACTGCCTGAGCGAGGAGGGCTGGCCGCTGATCCTGATCAGTCGGATCGCCCAGCACACGAAGAATCTACAGGCAGATCCGCGCTGCTCGTTGCTGGTCGCCGAACGTGGTGCCGAGGATGTACAGGCAACCGGCCGACTGACAGTGCTGGCCGAGGCGGTGCCTCTCACGGACGAAGCAGCAGTCGAGGCCGCGGCCGAGCGCTACTACCGTTATTTCCCGGAATCACGCGACTACCACCGCGTTCACGACTTCGACTTCTGGGTGTTGCAGCCAGTACGCTGGCGCTATATCGGCGGCTTCGGTGCGATTCATTGGCTCGATCAGGTGGCATTGGCCAACCCCTTTGCACCTCCACGCGGGGGCGAGGTCGACATGCTTGAGCATATGAATCAGGACCACAGCTCGGCGATTGCTCACTACGTACAGCAGGCAGGCCTGCCGTCTGCTCCGGCGGCGCGCATGGTCGGCATCGACAGCGAAGGCTTTCACCTGAGCATCGGCCAGGCCATTCACTGGTTGGCGTTTCCGGATACCTGTACCAGCCCAGGCGCCGTGCGCCAGGCCTTGGTGGCGATGGCGCGGCACTGAATTAATGCCCGCGTAAGCGCAGCGGAGAATAATCCGGTTACAGCCTGTTTGGCGGATGGGTTGAATTCGCTGCAGCCCGCCGTCATCTACACAAAATCGGAAGCCGTACTTCCGCCAAGGATTATCGATGCGAATTTTCTTACTGCTGTTTCTCCTGTTCCCGCTGGCCGAGCTGGCGTTGCTGATCAAGGTCGGCGGCTCCATCGGCGTGCTGCCGACCATCCTGCTGCTGGTCATCAGTGGCATGGCCGGCATCCTGTTGATGCGCCTGGCGGGTTTCGCCACAGCGTGGCGTGCACGCGAGCGCCTGGCCCGCGGCGAATTGCCGGAACGGGAAATGCTTCAAGGCTTGATGATGGCTGTTGCCGGGGGACTGTTGTTCCTGCCCGGATTTCTCAGCGACGTCATCGCGCTGCTGGTGCTCTTTCCGCCGACCCGCAAACTCTTCCTCGGGTTTGTCGGGCGTCGTGTAGAAGCTCAGGCACAGCGGCGGCGAGCCTTTGCCGATGACCTGCGTCAGCAGCAGGAAGATCAGCGTGGACCGCAACGTCCCAATGTGATCGAAGGCGAGTGGGAGCGTCGCGACAAATAAGCACCGCTCCTGTTGCGAAGGCATGTCTCGGCATGCCTTTTTTATTGTCGTCAAATGCAAAAAATCCTCGCCGTCGCCCTTGAAATCATTTTCCGCGCCCGCATGTAGCGGTCACCGCAAGGTCGCTGTCGCGATTTGACAGTCCGTCTTCTGCGGCTCGCATTGCGGGCCGCAACCGGCACCGCCGGATTTGCCCAACCCGCCGATGAAATGCATCGGCATGGAAACCACTGTACTAGGAGAGATCGACAATGAAGCTTCGTCCTCTACATGACCGCGTCGTGATCCGTCGCAGCGAAGAAGAAACCAAGACTGCCGGTGGCATCGTTCTGCCGGGCTCCGCTGCTGAGAAGCCTAACCGGGGCGAGATCGTCGCTGTTGGCACTGGTCGCGTTCTGGACAACGGCGAAGTCCGCGCGCTGGCCGTCAAGGTTGGCGATCAGGTCGTATTCGGCCCTTACTCCGGCAGCAACACCGTCAAGGTTGACGGTGAAGACCTGCTGGTGATGAGCGAGAACGAAATCCTCGCCGTCGTCGAAGCCTGATCCAGCGCTCGCTCATAGCGAACAGCGTTCCATCAACAGAATTTGAGGAAGAATCAACATGGCTGCTAAAGAAGTAAAATTCGGCGATTCCGCCCGCAAGAAAATGCTGGTTGGCGTCAACGTCCTGGCTGATGCGGTAAAAGCGACCCTCGGCCCAAAAGGTCGTAACGTCGTTATCGAGAAGAGCTTTGGCGCTCCGACCATCACCAAGGATGGCGTTTCCGTTGCCAAGGAAATCGAGCTGAAGGACCGTTTCGAGAACATGGGCGCGCAGCTGGTCAAGGACGTTGCCTCCCGTGCCAACGATGATGCTGGCGACGGCACCACCACTGCTACCGTTCTGGCTCAGTCGATCGTTAACGAAGGCCTGAAGGCCGTTGCTGCCGGCATGAACCCGATGGATCTGAAGCGCGGCATCGACAAGGCGACCATCGCCATCGTTGCTGAACTGAAGAGCCAGTCCAAGCCATGCGCTGACTTCAAGGCCATCGCCCAGGTTGGCACCATTTCCGCCAACTCCGACAACTCCATCGGCGACATCATTGCCGAAGCCATGGAAAAGGTTGGCAAGGAAGGCGTTATCACTGTTGAAGAAGGCTCGGGCCTGGAAAACGAGCTGTCCGTCGTTGAAGGCATGCAGTTCGACCGTGGCTACCTGTCCCCTTACTTCATCAACAAGCCGGACACCATGGTTGCCGAGCTGGACAGCCCGCTGCTGCTGCTGGTCGACAAGAAGATCTCCAACATCCGTGAAATGCTGCCGGTGCTGGAAGCTGTTGCCAAGGCTGGCCGTCCGCTGCTGATCGTTGCCGAAGACGTCGAAGGCGAAGCGCTGGCTACTCTGGTGGTCAACAACATGCGCGGCATCGTCAAGGTCGCCGCTGTCAAGGCGCCTGGCTTCGGTGACCGCCGCAAGGCCATGCTGCAGGACATCGCCATTCTGACTGGCGGTACCGTGATTTCTGAAGAAGTCGGCCTGAGCCTGGAAACCGCTACCCTGGAACACCTGGGTAACGCCAAGCGCGTTGTGCTGAACAAGGAAAACACCACCATCATCGACGGTGCTGGCCAGCAGGTCGACATCGAAGCTCGCGTTGCGCAGATCCGCAAGCAGGTCGAAGACACCACGTCCGACTACGACAAAGAGAAGCTGCAAGAGCGTCTGGCCAAGCTGGCTGGCGGTGTTGCCGTGATCAAGGTCGGTGCCGGCACCGAAGTCGAGATGAAAGAGAAGAAGGCCCGCGTCGAAGACGCCCTGCACGCCACTCGTGCAGCCGTTGAAGAAGGCGTGGTACCTGGCGGCGGTGTTGCCCTGGTACGCGCTCTGCAGGCCATCTCCGAGCTCAAGGGCGAGAACGAAGACCAGAACGTCGGTATCGCGCTGCTGCGTCGTGCCGTTGAAGCGCCGCTGCGTCAGATCGTTGCCAACGCTGGTGGCGAGCCGAGCGTTGTAGTCGACAAGGTCAAGCAGGGTGAAGGCAACTACGGCTTCAACGCCGCTTCCGACACCTACGGCGACATGATCGAGATGGGTATTCTGGATCCGGCCAAGGTAACCCGTTCCGCTCTGCAGGCTGCGGCCTCCATCGGCGGTCTGATGGTGACTACCGAAGCTATGGTTGCCGAGAGCATCGACGACAAAGCTGCTCCAGCCATGCCTGATATGGGTGGCATGGGCGGTATGGGTGGCATGGGCGGCATGATGTAAGCCAGCCTGTCCTGCTAAAAAAGCCCCGACTAGTGCGGGGCTTTTTTTTGCGCGTCGCGCTGTCATGGGTCGAAAAGCCGAGGCGCGTACGAACTCGACTCCGGGCTCAAATCGACCATCGGTCATATTTCTCGGCGCCGGGTCAATTGCTCGACTATGGTGATTTTCTCGAATCGCCAAATAACAAGGGCTTGCGCAATGAAACTTGAAATCGCTCGAGGATTGTTTCTTGTCGGTTCACTGGGTGTTGCGTCGCTGTGTGCGGCGGCATGGAGTGAGCCTGACGCGAAGGTGGTTGCGAGGAGCGATTTCAGCAGCCATTGCGCGGTGCCGCGTATTGCCCGCGCCTCTGTTTCAGAGGCGCGCCCCGATCAGGACTTGCTGTTGCTCATGTACGGGCTTTCCCAGAGCCTGGTAGGGCGCAGCTGAGCGACGCTCGCGTATCTCGAACCCTGCTTAATAGCCCTCTGACGGCCGCGCGCTTGTGGCCACCGATGTCGCCTGGTCCGGTGTTGCCAGCACTGTGTACACAGCCGGTAGCACGAACAGGGTGAACAGTGTGCCCACTGTCATGCCTGTGGCGATCACCAGGCCGATATCGAAGCGACTGACCGCTCCCGCACCGCTGGCCAGGATCAACGGGACCATGCCGAATACCGTCGCCGCGGTTGTCATCAAGACCGGTCTGAGTCGGATCGCAGCGGCTTCCTCGACCGCTTCACGACGTTTCAACCCCTGATCTCGACGTAACTGATTAGCGAACTCGACGATCATGATGCCGTGCTTACTGATCAACCCGATCAGCGTCACCAGCCCCACCTGGGTGTAGATGTTCATGCTCGACAGGCCGAGGAACAGGGGGACCAGCGCACCACAGACGGAAAGCGGCACCGTTACCAGGATCACCAGCGGATCGCGGAAACTCTCGAACTGTGCCGCTAGCACGAGAAAGATGATCGCCAACGCGAGCGCAAAGGTCGTGTACAGCGCATTGCCTTCCTGGATGTACTGGCGCGATGCGCCCGCGTAATCGAAGGTGTAACCCTGCGGCGCCTCCTCCAACGCAATGTTGCGCAGTGTCTCGATGGCTTCGCCCATGCTGACGATCGGGAAGCCCTGGATGGTCGCTGCATTAAGCTGCTGGAACTGGGACAACTGGGTCGGTCGGGCGCGGTCATGAATTGTGATCAGGGTCGACAGCGGCAGCATGTCGCCCTGCTCGTTTTTGACGTAGTAGTTGTTCAGCCAGCCTGGATTATCCCGGTAGGCCTGCTCGACCTGGGCGATGACCTTGTAGCTGCGTCCTTCGATGGTGAAGCGGTTGATCTCGCTTTCGCCGAGCAAGGTGGCCAGGGTCAGGCCGAGGTCTTCCATGGTGACGCCCATTTGCGCCGCCTTTTCCCGGTCGATCTCGACGACGATTTCCGGTTTGTCGAACGCCAGGTCTACATCTAGAAACGCAAACTTGCCGGAAGCCTGGGCCTTTTCCTTGATTCGCTCGGTAACCTGTAACAGCGACTCGTAGTCGTTGGCGGTATTGATGACGAATTGGAACGGCAGGCCTTCGCCGGTTCCGGGTAGCGAGGGCAGGTTGAAGCCAAAGACCTGCAGGCCCGGGATCTGATCGATCTTGGCCTGCACCTCGGGGAGCACCTCCATCTGGGTGCGCTCCCGTTCATCCCAGGGTTTCATCAGAAAGCCGCCGATCCCGCTCTGTACGCCGTTGAAGCCATTGATCTGGAACCAGGAGTAGTACTCGGGGAACGACTTGAAGATCTCCAGAAACTGATCGGTGTAGGCATTCAGATAATCGAGGTTCGCCGTTTGCGGCGCACTTGCCATCATGAAAATGATGCCCTGGTCTTCCTCCGGAGCCAGTTCGCTTTCGGTGAACTTGAGCAGAAGCGGAATCAGCCCGAGCACGATCAATGCGAATACCAGTACCACCGGCCGCGTGTTCAGGGTGCCGTGCAAGGCGCGCTGGTAACGCGCCTTCAACCGGTCGAAGAGCTGGTCCAGGCGGTGCGCCAGGCCACTCGGGTTCTCTTCGTGACGTAGCAGGCGCGAGCACATCATCGGCGACAAGGTCAGCGCGACCACGCCGGAGATCAGCACAGCGCCGGCCAGGGTCAGGGCGAACTCCTGAAACAGTGCGCCCGTCAGGCCTTGCAGAAAGCCGATCGGCGCATAGACCGCGGCGAGGGTGACGGTCATGGTGACGACAGGCATGGCGATTTCTCTCGCGCCGTCGATCGCTGCCTGAAAGGGCGTTTTGCCGTCCTCGATATGCCGATGGATATTTTCCACCACGACAATGGCGTCATCCACGACCAGCCCGATCGCCAGCACCATCGCCAGCAGCGTCAGCAGGTTGATCGAATACCCCATGGTCTGCATGAAGAACAACACGCCGATCATCGAGAGCGGGATGGTCACCACCGGGATCAGTACTGAGCGTACTGAGCCGAGGAATAGGAAGACCACGACTATGACGATCACCACCGCTTCAGCGAGGGTCTTGACTACCTCATCGATGGAGGCCTGGATGAACCGCGTCGCGTCATAGGCGATGGTGACCTTGAGGCCGGGCGGCAATTGCGATTCGATCTGGGGCATTACTGCTCGCACTTCGCTGATGACATCCAGCGGGTTGGCGCTCGGCGTGCCCTTGACGCCGATATAGACCGACGGGATCCCGTCGAACGAGCTGATCGCGTTGTAGCTTTCTGCGCCCATCTCGACGCGCGCCACATCACCCAGCAGCACACGGCTGTCGCCTTGAGTCTTCAGGGGGATGGCGGCAAAAGCCTCGGGGGTCTTCAGCTCGGTATCGGCGTTGATGCTGGTGACAACGTACTGCCCCTTCACCTCACCGGCGGCGGACAGGAAGTTGTACTTGCGCACGGCCTCGTTCACGTCGCCGGCCGAGAGTCCGTAGGCGGCGAGCTTGACCGGGTCCAACCAGAGGCGCATGGCGAACACCTGATTGCCGAGAATCTCCGCCTCGGCCATGCCTGGCAGGGTGGCCAGCTTTGGCTGGATGACCCTCGACAAGTAATCGGTGATCTGCGGATTGCTCAGCTGCTCGCTGTAGAAGCTTATGTACATGAGCGCCGTGGAATCGGCCGCCTGCTTGTTCAGTACCGGGTCTTCTGCGTTTTGAGGCAGCTGGTTCTTGACCGAGTTGGCTTGGCTGAGCAACTCGGTATAGAGGCGATCGGTGTCGGCCCCGATACGCGCGTAGACCGAGATGACCGAAACGTTCTGCTGACTGACCGACGTCATGTAGTCCACGCCTTCGGCGCTGGCCAGGCTCTGCTGCAGGGGCTGGGTGATATAGCCCTGGATCGTTTCTGCGTTGGCGCCGGGATAAGCGGTGGTCACCGTGATCAGCGCGCTTTCCATCTGCGGATACTGGCGGATTACCAGGCTGTTGAAGGCCTGGAAGCCAAGCAACACCAGCAGCAAGCTGATCACGCTGGCCAGCACCGGACGGCGAATGAATGGATCGGTAAAAGCCATGGGGTCTATGTCCCTTCAATAGGCGTCTCAGCGGGCTTCGGGCTTGAGCTCGAGGGTGCGCTTTTCGGCAATGGCGACGTGGGCGCCGCTGTCCAGCTTGAGCTGCCCCGCAACGACCACCTGCTCGCCGGCTTCGAGTCCCTCGAGAACTACCACGCGTCCGTCGCGCCGCTCGCCGGTTTTGACGAAGCGCCGCTCGACAACCAGGTAGGGTTCGTCGGTCTCGGTCGCCATGGTGCCTTCCTCGGGTTCGGGAGGCTGACCCTCCTTCACCACCAGTACCGAATTGCCATACAGGGTGTAGGTGATCGCGGTTTCCGGTACCACGATCCTGGATTGCTCACTGGGCAGCAGCACCTGCAGATTGGCGAACATGCCGGGTAGCAGGCGCTCGCCAGGGTTGGCTAGCTCTGCGCGAACCTGCACGTTACGGGTGGTGACCTCAACCTTGGGGTTCAGGGCGACGATACGGCCCTCGAACTGCTCACCGGGGAAAGCGGCTACCTGCACACGCACGGGCTGATCGATCGCGAGCAGAGGCACTTGCTGTTCAGCCAGGTAGAAATCGACGAACAGCGTCGACAGGTCCTGCAGCGTGGCAATCGGTGTGCCGGCAGCGACGAAGTCTCCGACATCTACCTGACGGATCCCGATGGTTCCGGAGAAGGGGGCGAGAATGCGCTTTTTCGCCAGGCTGGCCTTCAGCTGGGCGACGGTGGCGTCGGCTTTTTGTGACTGGGCGTTGAGCCGATCGAACTCGCTGCGAGAAATGGCCTTTCCCTCGATCAGGCTGCGTGCTCGTTGGAATTCCACCTTTGCCAGATGCAGGTCCGCTTCCGCGGCTGCCAGGCTCGCCTGTTCGATCTCGCTGTCCAGCAGAACGATGGGCTGACCCTTCTGCACTTTTTCACCCGAGCGGAACTGCACGTCGCTGATGGTGCCGGCGATCTCTACCGAAAGGTCGATGCCCTGCAAGGCGGTGAGCGTGCCAACCGCCGGAAGCCGGCTTTGCCATGGCTCCTGACTGGAGGCGACAACCTCCACGTTGATCGGCGGATTCGGTGCCTTGAATTGCTGAATCTGTGTGTAGATCGAGTTGAACTTGAGGGCGGCAAGGATCAATACCACGACGATCACCGCGCCAAGCATCAGCAGCATGCGGCGCAACATTTTCCGTATTCCTTGGAGTAATGAGCCGGCTGACCATGGCTATGCAACGACGCAGCCGTATCGAATGCGCAAGCCACGACCAGCGCAGTTATGCACCAACCATGGCGTCGTGATTCGGCCCTGTAGGAGAGGGAGAATGGACGTTAGCTGCGAACCGAGTGCAAGTAAAGCGGGATATCAGGCGCTGTCTGAGGATCAGGAAGAGCGGCGTCAACAGCGCGCTTCGCGCGCCAGGCCGCTGTGTCGAATGCGCTTACGGCCCTGCGTGGGCAGGGCCTTGCATTTGATCTGAGGTCAGCCAGCCAGGCGATGGGTGACTTCGCTGAGCTGAGCGGACAGACCATGCAGATTGTGACTGGCCTTCTCGGTGCGCTCTACATTGTCCTGATTGGTGGTGGCGATGGCGGTAATCTCGATCAGGTTGCGTGAGATGTCCTCTGCAACAGATGTCTGTTCTTCTGCAGCGGTCGCGATCTGGTGGTTCATGTCACGAATGGCTTCTACTTCCAGAGTGATGCGCTGGAGCATGCCGCCCGCTTCAGTGACCTGCTCGACGCCTACGTCGCTACGGGCCTGGCCGTTTTCGATGGCCCGTACCGCATCCACCGCCCCCGTCTGTACCGTGTCGATGATCTGATGGATTTCCGCCGTGGAATCCGCCGTACGTTTGGCCAGCGTGCGCACCTCGTCCGCCACCACGGCAAAGCCGCGCCCAGCGTCGCCGGCGCGGGCGGCCTCGATGGCAGCGTTCAGCGCGAGCAGGTTGGTCTGGTCGGCAATGCCGCGAATCACTTCCAGCACCTTGCCGATACGGCCGCTGTCGGCCTCCAGCCGGCGGATCACGCTGGCGGTGTTACTGATCTCGCCGCGCATGTGGGTGATCGTTTCGATTGTCGAGCGCATCATGGCTTCGCCTTGTTGAGCCGACTGGTCGGCGGCGTCTGCGGCATGCGCAGCGTCCGCTGCATGACGCGCGACCTCTTGCGCGGTGGCAGACATCTCATGCATCGCCGTGGCCACCTGATCGGTACGGGAAAACTGCTCGCGGGTGCCTTGGCCCATCATGGCCGCAATGGCGTTGAGCTCCCCGCTGGCGGTGTCCAGATCTGATGTGCTGCGCTGCAGGCGGGTAAAGGTGTCGGCTAGGAAATCGCGCAGCACATTGGCCGCTACCGCAAGGCGGCCCAGCTCGTCAGCGCGGCTGGTATCGACTCGTTCTTTGAAATTGCCCTGGCTGAGGTTCGCAACATGGTCAATCAGGTGGCGGATCGGGTTGATCAGGTTGCGGTTGACCAACCAGGCACTGAGCAGGCCGATCAACACGCCAGCGGCAAGCATGATCAGCGATCCAACGATAATGGTCCGGTCTGCGGCCCTGCTGATGGTCGCCGAATCGGCAAGCGCGGACTCGCGTAGCTGCACCACCAAGGCGCTGAGCTGCTCACTGGTGGCGCGGTCGATGCCTTTGACGGCCGCGTCGCCGACAACCGGGTCACCGCCTGCCGCGATGAACGCGTCGCGGCCCACGCGATAGGCCGTGCCAAGCTTCAGGTGTTCGTCACGCAGACTTTTGATCTGACTGGCCAGCGCGGGGTCGTTCTGGCTGGCTTGTATGAGCGTGCCCAGCAGCGCCTGCACTTCGCGCTCCTGCTCTTCGAAACTCCGCCAGTATTTGGTCAGATTTTCCTGAGATTTACCGCGTAGCAATACGTTCTTCCACTCCTGAACTTGCACCTTGAACTCGAGGTTGGTCTGGTCGATGAGGCGCGAGGCTTCGATCGGTCCCTTGAGAAGACGCTGGTAGGCCGTGATTTCATCGGAGAGAAACGAAAAACTGGCGAGCGCGATAGTAAGCATCAACAGCAAGCTGCCGCCGATCAGCGCGAGCAACTGTGCACGCAGGGATTTTTTCAGGAACATCTGGGCGTTCTCGTATCGAAGGGGATGCGCTTGCATAAACAAGCCTGCAACGAGTAGTCAGGCTGACTGCTCGTCGCCGGTTTTTCGGCCTGGCGCTTCGATACTTGAACGGTTTCAGACGAGTCGCAGGTGATTGTCCCAGAGGCCCGCTGGTAGCTGTAGCGGGGTGCTGACGAACTCTACGCCCGTGCAGTCGACGAGGCGGCAGCGGCCCTGGCCGGAGCTGACGACAAAGCCTTCTTTGACTGCCGCGACGCCGGCACAGTCCGGCAGGTGGATTTCCTCGCGCAATGCCGTTGTGTCCAGGTCCCAGATGAATACCTTGTTGCCACGTGGAGCCGTCACGGCCAGCAGGCGAAGGGCATCGTTGATGGCCAGGCTGGCGGTGTACTGGTTCATCGTCTGGCGCTGCGCTTCGCCCAGCGGGAAGGCTTCGAAGGCTTGGCCGGGGCGCTTGATGGCCAGCAATGGCACCTGATCCATCGGGTCGCCTTCGTACTGCTGGCCCGACACCACCGTGCCGTCAGCCGCCACCGCCAGGTGACGCACGCTGTTCATCTGCTCTGGCAACTGCTCCTTGCTGAGCAGCGTGCCGTCACGGCGCAGCATCACCAGGCTGGGTTCCATGGCCTGCAGATTCATCATCTCCCGGCTGTCGGCCTCGGTGCGGATGCCGCCATTGGCGATCACCAGTGTCTCGCCATCCGGCATCCACAGCAGCTGATGCGGGCCGATGCCGTGGGTGGAATGCTCACCACTGCGCACCAGCTGACGACCCTCGACACGATAGACCCCGAGAACGCCGCGGCCGGCCTCGGCGGTATCGTTCTCGGTTGTGTAGAACCAGTCGCCACTGGCGTGGAAGACGCCGTGTCCATAGAAGTGGCGGTCCGGCGGTGACGCCAGTACCTGAAGCAGCGTTCCGTCACGGCTGTCAATCAGATAGCTTTCACGGCTCGGGCGGCGTCCGACGAAGACGGCGAGCGGCAGGTGCGGGTGCGCGTAGACATCGTGACAGCGCTCGGCGACGGGCGTGGCGAAAACCTGGCTGCCGTCGAGGCGATAGCCAACCGCATAGTGGCGACCATCGGCATCGTTACGTGCCGACAGCAGCAACGGTTGTTCGGTGTGATGCGTCAACGTCCAGCCGCCGACGGCTGAAGCGGCCACCAGTGCGCTGCCCAGGCCCAGGAAAGCACGACGTTTCATGATCAGTCTCCGTCGTGGGCGTTGAAGCCGATCTGCACCCCAAGAGCGCGCGCCAGTTCGGTCTGGTGCAGCCGGTGCAAGGCGTCGATGTCCTGATACAGCGCATCAAGACGTGCTCGGCCGGCTTCGTCAGCGATCAGTTCGCTGAAGGGCAGCATGATGTCCACTAGATGCTGACGTGCGGTTTCGTAGGCAACGTCGATGCGCTTGGCCAGATCAGCCTGTTCGGCCGGTACCAGTGCCTTCAATCCGTTTCCATCGGTACCAAGCCAGAGCCGCTGGGCGCCGGCGAGTGCGGCATCGATGCTGGGAAGCGTAGCGTCGCTGCGCCAGGCTTCGGCCTGGAAGGGCTGAGGATAGCCCTTGCTCTGGCGACCGAGCGGTGCGCCAAGCTTTTTCTTCAGACCGTCGAGGGCGGTAACCTGAACGCGAAGCAAATCGGCGATCGCTTCGGTCGATTCGGCGTAGCGCTCGTTGGGGAATTCGCTCAACTGGGCAGCCATGCCGTCCTTTGCCTTCCAGGCTTGCAGCATGTCGGCTGCGAGCTTTTGCTGATGCTCACCGATGGCTATCAGCAGCGAGCAATAACGCGCCTTGGTCGCACTTTCGCTGAGGTCGACGGCTTTGTCATGAAGCACGTACTCGTAAGCAGACAGGCCCTGCAGGACGACGCTGCCGTTCTCCAGATCGGCCTGGGTCAGCTGGGGCTTCCTTTTCAGCAGTGCGGTGACCTGTCGACCGACAAGATTCTTCTTGTCAGGCCAGAACTGTACTTGCCACGCCCGGTTGCCTTCACCCATCGGTCCGATCAGCAGCGGCTGCAATCCCGCCCAGGCAAGTTGCGCCTGCAGGAACGCCTGGCGAGCATCCTTCAGCTCTTCATTGCCTGCACAGAAGGCGATGCCGCTGGCTGCCATACGGCGGTTGGCTTCAGCCCAGTCAGTATAGGCCGGTAGCAGGACCTCGTTGGTCAGTGCCTGGCTTGTTTCCTGATACGGGTCGGATGGCGTACAGGCGCCTAAAAGCAAACCCAGTGCAGTGGCGGTGACGACGCGAAAAATCTGGTTGCGGTACATGTTGCTCCTCAGGACTGGGCAAGGGTGCCTATGGTTGGGCATTTAAAGGGACCCGAGAAAGGCCAGCAGGGCGCTGCGCTCGTTATTGTCAAAGCCAAGCACGGCCTGCTTGGCACGCTCCGCTTCGCCGCCGTGCCAAAGTATGGCTTCGAGCGGATTGCGGGCGCGACCGTCATGCAGCAGCTGGGTGTGCCCGCTGACAGCTTCGGTCATGCCGAGGCCCCACAGCGGCGGAGTACGCCATTCACGGCCGCTGGCCTCGAATTCCGGCCGGTGATCGGCGAGCCCTTCGCCCATGTCATGCAGCAGCAGGTCGGTGTAGGGGCGGATCACCTGGTTCGCGAGTTCCGGCTCGGCGGCCTCGCCGGTGGTGAATTTCGGGATGTGACAGCTCTGGCACCCTGCACGATGGAACAGTGTCTTGCCGGCCAGGACCTGTGGGTCGTCCACGTTGCGCCGAGCCGGCACGCCCAAGTTGCGCGAATAGAACAGCACCAGCGACAGGATATGGTCGCTGACTTCGGGCTCGCCGCCGTCGGGCATCGCCAGGCACTCGGTCTGCGCTTGCGTGCAGCTGCTGCCGGACAGCAGGCTGGTCGTCAGGCCCATGTCGTTGAAAAAAGCGTCAGCGTTCTGCTGGTTCAGAGTCGGCTGTCCGGCTTTCCAGCCGAAGCGGCCCAAGGTGGTTTCGCGGGTTACCTGATCGAACACCCGGTTCGGGCGCCCGGAGATGCCATCACCGTTGCTGTCGTCCGGATCGGCGTTGGCGAGTATCGCCGCTTCCGGAATCGCTTCCAGCAAGCCGAGGCCGACCATTGCCGGGGCCACGCGGACCGAGAACAGCGTGTCGGGATGCATCGGGCCGTAGCCCAGGTCGGTAATTTTCAGTTGCGGCGTACGCAGTTCGACTTCGAAGCCGTCTGCGAAGCGCTCGGTATGGGTGCTGTAGCTAAGGCGTACTTTGCCCTCCGGCGCAACGCCGGGAATTGCCATGTCCTGCAGTTGGCCGCCATAAGTGGGTTCAGGCGCGATGCCTCGCTGATGGACCACTTCAGCGTGCTCTTCGCCTGCCGGAATCGACAGGCGCACCAGCATTGAGACAGCGTTGCCGCGCTCGGCTTCTGCCGGACGACCACGGCCATCCTTGATGTGGCAGTTCTGGCAGCCGTTGGTGTTGATCAGTGGACCAAGGCCGTCGCGTGCCGTCGTCGACGAGGGGGCGATAACCCAGGGGTTGCGAAAGAAACTGTTGCCGACGCTGAAGTCCAGTCGGCGCACCGGTGACAGGTTGGCAGAGGGCATCGAGAAGGCATTCTGGTCGGACTTGATGACCGTGGTGCTGCCACCGGAAAGCGCCTCGCCCGGTTCGGCCTGTTCAAAGCGCGGCGGGTTTTCGTCGCAAGCGGTCAGGCCTAAGGCCAGCAGCAGTGCAACGACAGGGAAGTAGAACGGACGCATCGGTAACCCCGAGCCTTTCAAAGGTCGGCAATCTTAGCAGGCTACGAGTGGTTGAATAAGAGCAATTTGCATTTGGCGGCAGGCCGATTGGCCAATCGAGCAATGAAGCCCGGGGGGAGGGCGCATCGGTGCCAGAGGGAGCGGCATTGCGCCGCTCCCCAGGCGGGTGTATCAGAACTCGTGGTCAGCGGTGTCCGGGTTCAGATCGCTGATGCCCAGAGCGGCAGCTGCCTTTTCGATCGAGCCGGTCTGCTGGACCAACGCGCCGATAGCAGCACGAACCTTTTCCTGACCTTCACTGTTGTCGGGGCCAATCAACTGGTCGAAGGCCTCGCCATTTTCGGCGCTTTCGACCAGCACGCGCAGTTTGGCTTCGGTGGTTTCCAGGTCGGTCTTCAGTGTGCTGTTGACCTCAGGCGCAGCGCCTTCCACCAGCGATGCCAGGCTTGGGCCGGTCATTTTGGTGCCGTCGATGCGCTCGTACTCGCCCAGATAGACGTTACGGATGCCCTTGGCGTTGTAGTAGTGCGAGTTGTGCGTGTTGTCGCTGAAGCAGTCGTGCTCGTCTTCCGGCGAGTTGGCTTCCAACGCGACCTTCATGCGCTCACCAGCCAGCTCGCCCAACGACAGGCTACCCATGCCGAAGAACATCTTGCGCAGGCCATTTTCGGCCGACTCTTTTTCCAGGCTGGCGCGATAGTTATCGGCGACACCGGCTTTCCACTCGCCGACCATTTCCTCGAGGTCGCTGACCAGCAACTCGGTGGCCGCCTTGAGGAAGGCGCGACGGCGGTCGCAATTGTCGCCGGTGCAGCCTTCGCCTTCGATGAAGTCGCTCACCGGGCGTTCGCCGGCGCCCGCATTGGTACCGTTCAGGTCCTGGCCCCAAAGCAGGAATTCAATGGCGTGGTAGCCGGTGGCAACGTTGGCTTCGGAGCCGGCCAGTTCGTTCAGGCTGGCCAGCTTCTCGCCGGTGATCTCGCTGACGTCGATCTTGTCTTCGCCAATCTGCAATTCTTTGTTGGCAATGATGTTGGCCGTGGCGCCAGGGTTGCCGAGGGCGTGCTGATAGTCACCTTTGACATAGTCGATCATGCCCTCGTCCAGCGGCCAGGCATTGAGCTGACCTTCCCAGTCGTCGACGACCGGGTTGCCGAAGCGGAATACTTCGCTCTGCATATACGGAACGCGGGCGGCGATCCAGGCCGCTTTGGCCGCTTGCAGGGTTTCTTCGGTCGGATTGGCCAGGAGAGCGTCAACGGCATCCTGCAGCTTCAGAGCGGCAGTGTGCGCATCGCTGAAGACAGCATGGGCGATATCGGCGTAGTGCTTGACCACGGCCTGCGCGGCTTCGCTGTTCACGGTCTCTTGGGCAGCCGGTGCCGGTTCGCTCTGGGTGGTGGCGGCTTGCGGGGCAGCGGCCTGTTCGGCCGGAGCTTTGTCTTCGCCGCAACCAGCGAGTGAAATGGCGACAGCCAGAAGGCTGGCGGTAGCCCAGACGGGAGTGCGTAGCATGGCGGGTTCCTTTGCTTGCAGGGTGGTGTGAGTGAGTCGGCAGCAGGGCTGCGACAAACGGATGCAGAACATAATGCGAAAGATTTGCATTTTGTGCAAAGAAAATGCGTGCGACAGGTCGCGTATCGCCTCCGCCGGCGCAGCTAGAATGCCCCCTCTGAAGTCTGGTCATCTTATGGAGTCGCCCTGATGAGCCTGAGTGCCGCCGTTGCATGTGTCCTGCTGTTTCTCGCCGCGGCTTATGCCGTGGTTCTCTACAACGGCCTGGTGCGACTCAAGCACGGCGTAAGCAAGGCCTGGTCGAACATCGACGTGTTGTTGCGCCAGCGTCACGATGAATTGCCCAAGCTGGTGGAAACCTGCAAGCAGTACATGCAGCACGAACGCAACACCCTGGAACAGGTGATCAGAGCGCGCACTGGGGTGTCCGATGCCCGCGAGCAGGGCGATGTCGGTGCACTTGGCCAGGCGGAAACCGGGCTTCGTGCAGGGCTGGGGCGTTTGTTCGCCTTGGCTGAGAGCTACCCGGAACTGCGCGCGAACGAGAGCTTTCGTCATCTGCAGCAACGCATCAGCGGGCTGGAGAGCGGCATCGCCGATCGCCGTGAGCTTTACAACGAAGCGGTCAATCTGAATAACGTGCGCATCGAGCAGTTTCCCGATGTGTTGCTGGCTCGTGCGTTCGGGTTTCGCGAGGCAGCCTTGCTGCAATTCAGTGAGGCGGAGAAAGCCGATCTCGACCTCAAACCGCTGTTCGGTTGAGCGGGGGCGGAATGCTGCTTAGCGCTGCAGGCGTGGCGATGTGTCTGGTTGGCGGCTGGCTGTGGATCACTCGCTGGTCGAAACTGCGTCACCTGCTGGATACACCAACGTCGCGGATCCGCTCGGCGGCGCAAGGCTACGTCGAGCTGGCCGGCGTACTGCGAGGCCTCCCTGACATGCCGCCGTTGATGGCACCGTTGACCGCCACCCCCTGCCTCTGGTGGCGCTACCGTATCGAGGAGTATCAATCCGGGGGCAAGCGCGGCAGCTGGAAAATGCTTGAGCAGGGCAGCAGCGAGGAGCTGTTGCGGCTGTTCGATGCGACTGGAGACTGTCTGATCGATCCGCGAGGCGCGGAAGTGCTTCCCGCGCGGCGTGATCGTTGGACCGGTAATCAGCGCCGCCCTAGAAGTGCGCCGCCCGGTGGCGTACTGGCTTGGCTGACTGGCCATCGGCAGTACCGCTACACCGAAGAGCGGTTGCATGCCGATGAGCCGTTGTACGCGATCGGTGATTTTCGTACCTCCGGCGGCGGTCGGCAGGGCCTCGACCTACCGAGCGCCCAGGGCCAGGTGGTGCGGGAATGGAAAGAAGACTACGCAGGGCTGTTGCAGCGATTCGACAACAATCGAGACGGCCAGCTCGACCAGGTGGAGTGGAACCGTGTGCGCCTTGCCGCCGACCTCGAAGCACAGCGGCGCCACCGGCTGGCCAGTAACCGACAAGCGCTGCACCAACTGGTGCGCCCTGGCGAGGGCTTGCCGTTCGTGCTGTCCAGTCATGGCGAAGAAGTGCTCGTCAGGCGCTATCGCTGGCAAGCGGCTGGCGGCGCGATGCTATGTTTGTTCGGTGCGGCGTTGCTGGCGGCTCGGGTAGCGGGTTGAGTCGCAGCGACAGCCAGTGAGTCTTCCGCGTTTCGCTTAGCACTGATCTTTATCGAGCAAAGTATCGACGGTCGGAGGGCTGCTGCAGCGCTGCTGAGCGCTTGCTGACTTTGCCTGGTACATCGCCTCATCGGCTCGTCTGAGCAGCGAGGCTTCGTCAGTTCCGTGGTCGGGAAAGTAGGCCACGCCAATGCTCGGCCGAATTGCCAGCGCCAAGCCGGCGAGGTCTATGGGCGTGTGCATCGCGGCAAGGATGTGCGTGACCACCACCGCCGTATCGGCTGCTGTGGGACTGCCTTCCAACAACATGACGAACTCGTCGCCGCCCATCCGCGCAACCGTGTCGGTTTCGCGGATGTGTTGCGTCAGCCGTTGGGCGAAGGCCTGCAGCAGCAGGTCGCCGACGCTGTGGCCATAGCAATCGTTGACCTGTTTGAATCCGTCGAGATCCAGATACAGCACCGCTAAGCGCTCGTCGTTGCGCCGCGCCCGTGCCAGGGCGGTTTTCAGCCGGTCGAAGAGGAACGCGCGGTTGGGCAGGCCGGTAAGTTCATCGTACTGCGCCATCCGCTCCAGGCGACTCTGCAGTTGTTTTCGTTCGATGGCGGTGGCGACCTGGTTGGCGATGAACTGCAGCAGGTCTATGTCCTGCTCGCAATAGGTCGCGTTTTCTGCCGTATCGTTGAGCAGCAGCGCGCCGATGCAGCCCTGAGCGGTGGCGAGGGGCGCTGCCAACCAGCAGAAGCTGTCCGTGGCGGCCAATGCCTTGAGGTTGTCGCAGACCCCCTCGCTATTCGCTGTCAGTAGTAGCGCTCGCCCGGTTCGAGTGACTTCCGCACACAGCGCCGCCGCCGGCTCGAGGGGAAGCCGTGCCGGATCGCCACCGGTTCTGCAGTAAGGAAATGTCGGACGGTCCCGATCCGGGGCGTTCAAGGCTACAAAACAGGTCGGCGCCGGGATCAGTCGGCCGGTGATCTGATGGACCTGTTCGAACAGTGAAGTCAGATCCGCGGTGTTGTGGGCCGCCTCGGATATTGCATAGACCGTCTCTTGCAGCGATTCAGACCGCTTGCGGCCGGTGACGTCGCGCGCTACGCCGACACGCAGCTGATCACCTTCGGACCAGCGGGCCGACCACATGATGTCCGCCCTTTTTCCGTCCCTGCGGATGTAGCGATTCTCGAAGTGCAGGCTAGGCTGGCCTGACATCACCTGCTGTGCCGCCAACAGGGTGCGTTCGCTGTCTTCAGGCGCTACCAGCTCCATCATCTGGCGACCAATCATCTCCTCCTGCGTATAGCCGAATATGCTTTCGCATGCCGCACTGACGTACACGAAATGGCCCTCGGCATCGACGACGCAGACCGCGTCGAGCATGAGATCCAGAACAGTTTCCAGAGAAGGACGGGATTCGGTTTTCATCGTACGTACCAATTTGGTTACTGCGCGGTATAGGGACGTAGCGGTGTGGTCAGCCTTGAGTGTAGTGGAGCCCCTCTGAAGCTGATAGCGGCATAGATGGCGATAAGCTATTACCGCCCACGGTTTGGCTTTCAGCTACGTTTTTCGGCAATCCAGATAGTGTGTCGAGTGCCGCGATTCCCGTGAGCGAACACTTGGACCTCCTCGGCGATGAACCCTGATCTGGCGAGGCGTTGGGAGAACGCCTGATCGGCGCTGGCCGACCAGACGGCAAGCAAGCCCTTGGGACGCAGCGCTCTGGCGCAGGCGTCAAGCCCGGTTGAGGAGTACAGCCAGCTGTTGCTCTTGCGGGTCAGCCCCTCGGGACCGTTGTCCACATCGAGCATGATGGCGTCATAGCCCTGCGGTTCGCTCTTCAGAACCTCGGCGACATCCTTGCGCAGCACGCGGGTACGTGGATCGTTAATCGGCATGCCGGACTTCTCGCCCAATGGACCACGATTCCAGTCGATCACGCCGGGCACCAACTCGGCGACCTGAACCTCGGCATCCTTGCCCAGATGCCTGAGCGCCGAGGCGAGTGTGAAGCCCATGCCCAGGCCGCCGATCAGCACACGCGGTTGTGGCCGATGCGCGATCTTTCGGCAGGGTATTTCTGCCAGCGCATCTTCGGACCCGTGCGTGCGGGTGTTCATCAGCTGGTTACCGTTGCCGCCCTGAATCTTGATGACGAAATCGTCACCGTATTCGAACAGGCACAGGGCACCGCCGCCATCTGGGATCTCGGCGGTGTCGATCAGTACAAAACGCTTCATCGGTGACGCTCTTGGGTTGAAATTGGAGGGGCGCGGTTGAAGCGCGGCACGGCAAACAACACTTACAGGTGTTCGGAGTTGAGTCGACGCTCGAACCGCAGCGACTGGCTGAGCAATGCGGTCAATTCCACTGCGGGAATGGGTTTGCTGTAGTAGTAGCCCTGGCCTTCGTTGCAGCCTTCGTCGATCAGGTAGCGCTCCTGCTCGGCCGTTTCCACCCCTTCGGCGATCACCAGCATGCCCAGGCTCTTGCCCAGCTGGATGATGGCTCGAACGATGGTCGTGTCGCCCTCGACAGCCGCCATGTCGCGAACGAAGCTCTTGTCGATCTTGATCTTGTCGAGCGGCAGGCTTTTCAGATAGCTCAGCGATGAGTAGCCGGTGCCAAAGTCGTCGATGGCGATCAACGCACCGGAGCGACGCAGGCAGTGCAGGTTATGGGTGGCTGCGGCGATGTCTTCCATCAGACCCGTCTCTGTCACCTCGAGCTCCAGCGTCTCGGGTGGCAACTTGTGACTGCTGAGCAGGTTGCTGATCATCTCCGGCAGTCCGGCGTGGTGAAGTTGTACGGTGGACAGGTTGACCGCCATGCGCAGGTCGCTGAAGCCTTGCTGATGCCATTCGCTCAGCTGTCGGCAGGCCTGGTCGAGCACCCACTCGCCTATGGCGATGATGCTGCCGTTCTGTTCGGCGAGGGGGATGAAGATGTCGGGCGGAACCATCTTGCCGCTCGGGTGAGACCAGCGCAGCAAGGCTTCGACACCGGTGATGCGTTTGAGGCGGTAATCGATCTGTGGTTGATAGACCAAATGGAACTCGCCTCGGGGAAGCGCTTCGGCCAGGTCATTCTGCAGTTCCCGGCGGGTCCTCATTTCGCTGTCGATGCTGGCTACATAAAACTGGTAGCGATTGCGTGAGCGGCTCTTGGCCAGTGTCATGGTCTGTTCGGCTTTCTGCAGCAGCTTTTCAGTGCTGTCACCGTCTTCGGGATACAGGGTGATACCGATGGTGGCGCGCAAACGTATGTGTTGCTCATCGAGGGTGACGGGACGCTCCAGGTCGTCGAGCACCTTCTGCGCGAGTTCGGCCGCCTCGTAGGGTTGTTCGAAGCCGACCAGCACCAGGACGAATTGATCGCCGCCCAGCCGTGCCAACGCCCCGACGCGCCCGCTCTGACTGCGTAACCGATCGGCCAGCGCCACTAGCAGCCGGTCGCCGTTCTGGTAGCTGAACTGCTCGTTCATGCCCTTGAAATCATCGAGTCCAAGGCAGAGTACGGCCACGCGGCGTTGCAACCTGGCGGCCTCGCTCAGGATGTTGTCCAGCTGCTGCTGCAACTGCTGGCGATTGGGCAGGTTGGTGAGCGAGTCATATCGGGTCATGCGTTGCAGGTTGCTTTCGGCCGCATGCCGCAACTGCATGTTGTGCTGAATGGAGGCGAGCAGGCCATTGGCGGTTTCGACCCAGAGGCCCAGTTCATTGCGCTCATGCCCTTTTGGCATTGGCAGCGAGTGCTCGCCGGGGCGGCCCGGGTTGATGCGCGACATGTGCTCGATGAGCTTGGTCAGCGGTCGCGTGAGCAGCCACTCATAGATCAGGTACAGCAGGAAACCCAGCACCAGTGCGCGAAGTATGCCGACGACGAAGAGCACCACCGAGCTCCTGAGGAAGGCGTCTCCATAGGGGGCGGTATCGAGCGTGATGCGCAGATCGCCGTAGTATTCGTTATAAGGCGGGCGGCCGATCAATGGGATCGAGAACTCCTGATCGCGGCCGAGTATCGGGTCGGTCAACCAGCGGGAGGAGTGCGACATGAGCGGGCGGGACTTGGCCGCCAACGGTGCTTCGCCAGGAAGGCCAATCGAGGCTTTGCGAATCGACTCGTGCTGGAACAGGCCTTCCATGACCTGGGCACCCATTTCCCGGTCCAGGCTATAGATCGCCTGAGTGGACGGGTCGCGGGTCATGCGCAGGATTCGCTGAGCTTCGGCATCGATCAGCTGGCGGGTCGTATAGGCATCGAAGATGATCTGCGCGCAGCTGAGTACCAGGCCAACGGCAAGCGCGGACAGCAGGACGATACGGAGCAGTGTTCTGGACAGACTGTTGCGCAATGCGGTCAATAGAATTTCCTTCTTCCGAGCCGGTGGCCAGCGCAAGTATTGGTTGTCGTGTGTGATGCGTCAAAGACGCGGGCTGCGGGCGCGAAGCAGAACGTATCAGATTGGCGGGTGTCCTGCCGCCCCCTTGATCGAATCCAGATTGAACCGGAAAGCGACGCCGCAGGGCTATGCCACAGGTCCCATTGCGGTTTGATTGCAGCGTCAGCCAACAGGATTCGCTTCCTTTACCTCGCAGCCTTTGATGACCATCCGTGTGATCGTTTCGGCCGCGGCTTCATAGTCGGCATCATCGAGCGCAGTCTTGCCTGTTACGGTGGAGATCTGCCAATCGAAATCGGCGTAGGTCTGGGTCGCTGCCCAGATGCTAAACATCAGGTGATGGGGGTCGACGGCGGCCATCAATCCCTTGTCAATCCAGCCCTGAATGCAGGCCACATTGTGGGCGGCCTGGGCATTGAGCTGTGCGGCACGCTCGGCCGGTAGATGGGGTGCGCCATGCATGATCTCGCTGGCAAACACCTTGGACGCGCAAGCGTGCTCCCTGGATATGCGAATCTTGGTGCGGATATAGGCGCGCAACACGTCTGCCGGTTCGCCGGGCTGATTGAACGGGGCAGATGCCTGCAGCAAAGGCTCGACGATACTGTCCAGCACCTCGCGGTAGAGGTTTTCCTTGCTCTTGAAGTAGTAGTAGACGTTGGGCTTGGGCAGTCCGGCGCGGTCGGCAATGTCGCTGGTCTTGCTGGCGGCGAAGCCCTTCTCGGCGAATTCTTCGCTGGCAGCACGAAGGATCAGTTCTTTGTTGCGCTCGCGGATACTGGACATAGGGCCTGTTCGATTCATGACCACCCAGCCTGGTGGCCTGCCGCCGCATCCTAGCACCGGCTTCCGAACAGCCTCAAGACAAGAGGCGGGCTTGATGCGAGGGGGAGCCAGAGCGCTGGGTTGTAACGTGCGGCTGTCTCGTCAGGGGTCGCGCCTGCACATGTCATAGCCCAGCACGCCTGTTCGAAGCACTGGAAATCGATCTGGCTACAGCAGTCCGCCAAACGGTCATCAAGCCTTGGTCGTTTTGACCGATAGGATATTGGCGTCAAACATAATTTATGTATACACATTGATATCAAGGTTGTGTACGTTTACTAAAAAACAACCGAGGTCACACACATGCCTTTCATGCAACGCAGTATTCAATGGCAATTGATCGTCAGCATGGGGGCGGCTCTGCTTGCCAGTATTCTGATTGTCATTCTGGTCTATTCGTCGGCGGTCAACCGCCTGGCCGAGCGCTATCTGGTGGGGCAGGCGCTGCCTGCCAACATTTCCGCAATCCGCAATGACATCGAGCGCACTCTGGCGGCGCCGATCACCGCCACGGCCGGGATTGCCGGCAATACGCTGGTTCAGGACTGGCTGCAGTACGGTGAAAGCACCGACCAGGCGCAGGCGATGGGCCGATACCTGGAGGGCGTCAAGGCTCAGCAGAATGCGCTGACGACTTCCATCGCCGTGCTCGATAGCGGTAATTACTATTCGGAAGCAGGGCTCTCACGCACCCTCAATCGCAATGCTCCTGGCGACGGCTGGTTTTACAGCCTGATCGACAGCGGCACCAAACGGCGCTTCGAGATCGACATCGACAAGGCCTCTCGCCAGCCCACCCTGTTCATCAACCAGCGCATCGAGGCTGGCGGTAGGACCCTGGGGGTGGCTGGGCTTGGCTTCAGCTTGAAGAGCATGTCCGAACTGATCAGCAACTTTCGCTTCGGCGAGCGTGGAGAGGTATATCTGATCAGCGGCGGCGGTCGCGTCAAGGTGCATCCGAAAACCGAGAACAACGATCAGATCGAGCTTGCCGCACTGACCGGTAGTGAAGCGGCGCAGAAGCTCCTCGACGGCGCAACCGACGCGGTGCGCTTCGAACGTGATGGCGAGGCGTTTCTGGCGGTCGCTCAGCCATTGGAAAGCTTGGGCTGGGTGTTGGTCAGTGAAGTGCCGGAAGCGGAAATCTTCGCCGAGGCACGCCGCACCTTGTGGACCATCAGCCTGATAGGCGCCTGTATCGCGCTGTTCTTCCTCGGTCTCGTGGTGTTGCTGGCGCGCGGGCTGGTGAAGCCTATTCGTCAGGTGACCAATGCACTTGTTGAAATCGGTGGCGGTGGTGGTGACCTCACCCGTCGTCTGGATGAAAGTCGGGCTGATGAGCTGGGTGATCTGGCCCGTGGCTTTAACCGCTTCATCGGTAGCCTGCGCGGGTTGATCGGTGATGTGCTGAGCACCAGCGAGCAACTGCGCAGCTCTGTGGGACAGGTCGCCCAGGTGGTGGACAACACCGCGACCCGTGCGGGCCGCCAACATGAAATGACCGACATGGTCGCCACTGCGGTGCACGAGATGGGTTTGACCGTGCAGGAGATCGCGCGCAACGCCAGCAACGCCGCACAGGCCTCGCAAGGGGCGCGTAGCGAGGCGATCACCGCACGGAAAGTCGTCGGCGATTCGATTGCGCACATTGAAAAGATGTCGGGTGATATCGGCCACGCCGCGGAGTCGGTTACCGATCTGGCGCAGCAGGTGGCATCCATCGACAAGGTGCTGGCAGTGATCCGCAGCATTTCCGAGCAGACCAACCTGCTGGCCCTGAACGCAGCCATCGAGGCCGCGCGCGCCGGGGAGATGGGCCGTGGTTTTGCGGTGGTTGCCGACGAAGTACGGACCCTGGCCAGCCGGACCCAGACGTCCACCGACGAGATCCAGCAGATGATTCAGGGTCTCAAGAGCGGTGCTGAAAACGCAGTCAATTCCATGCATGCAGGGCAGGCTGCGACTGGCACTGGTGTACAGGCCAGTCAGCGCACCGGCCAGTCGCTCAGTGCAATCACCGAGCAAGTCGAAGCGATCAGCGACATGAACACACAGGTGGCGGCAGCGACCGAAGAGCAGAGCAGCGTGACCGAGGAGATCACCCGCAACGTACAGGGCATCGCCGACCTGGCCCAGGCCACCGCCAGTGATGTGCAGGGCTGTCGAGAAGATTGTCATGAGCTGAGCCGCCTGGCTGACGATCTGAGCCGGCAGATGGGCAGCTTCAAGCTGTGACCTGAGCGGCGCGCCCCGCTCACTGGGCGGTGGCGCGCTGTATTGCGGTAATGCTGCAGCGATTCACTCGCTGATCGTTGTAAAGGCGGGCTAGCTATCGAACCGTGCGTGACTCAGCGCGCTACCCCGGACACGCCATAACGACGCCGCCTGAAAAACGTGACCAATAAAAAAGCAGCCTTTCGGCGAGCCGTTTGCTTAATCTGTTGAAAATACAAAGGCGCATATCTATGCGCCTTTGTATTTTATGGGCAGGAGAGATCAAGGCGAAAGCAGGCTTTACAATATCTACAGGTGCATATATCGTATATGTAAATAACGAAGGAGGATGCACCAATGCTTGTCAAATACGCTGAATTCATTCCCGCCAATCCCGAGACTTTCCGAGAAAAATATCGGAATTTTGCCCCGCTCCTTGATCGCGCTGATCTGAGGCTATGGGACGAACTCAATAACGAAGCAGCATATTCGCACATGAGATCTGCCACAGAATGCTGGGAATACCCTGCGGTAGCGGGAGTTACACGTCTGATGGCGCCCATTTTGGAGCAGGTTCCAGAAGCCGAGCTTGATTACGTCAAGAAAGGTATCGGGGCTATGGTGTGCTGCATCATGGAATCGAACGGTTACTGCAAAACAGGCATTAAGCGCTCTGTGCCTCCTATTCCTCGCAGGGTTTTCAGCAGGGCCGAGGTTTACCAGAAAGAAGATTAACCGACTTACTCCTGAGCCCTGGTGAAGTAGAGAATATCCTCGTACTTCACCGGGCCTTTGGCCAGTCCGAGGCGCATGGCCGGGGTTTTGCTGTCTTTGTCGCTCTTGAGCACGTAGTTCTGTACTACCCGCAGAATATCCAGCAGCTTTTGCACCTGATTCGGGTTGTATGGCGCGTAACCACTCCATACCCGTCCCGCGTTAGCTTGTGAGGAAATGCTACGCTCCAGCAGCGACTGACGCCTACGAACCCGATTGAAGTAGGAATCGACCCCGTGCAAGCTGGCCCGGTTATACAGCCATGCGGCATGATCCGGTTCTAGGTCACCAAAATCGGTCAGGTGACACATTGCCTTCTCTGGCTCATTCATCTTGGCCAGCGGGTGGAATACCCAGCGGTCTTTCCACTTGCCGATCAGTTTTGAGCGCTCGATGCCTTGCCGAAGCAACAGCAAGACAGCTTCACGACGACTCAGCTCAGGATTCTCCTTCATCACCTTGGTGATGGCCTTCTTCGACTCATTGATCAGTCGGCGCTTTTGATCCACGGTCATGACTTTGTTGATGCGCACGTAGAACGCATCCACGCGCCGCGCCCGGATACCCTCTTGGAACGCGGCCAAGCACGCAGCGCGCATGCCGGAGTCCTGATCTAGGAAGAACCGCAGCTTTTCAACGCTGCCGAGCAGGTGCCGCAAGTAGAGGAAGTGGCCATACAGCGTGTACTCGGAGTGCGTTTGCATGCCCCGGTCGGGAAGCTTTTCATCCCCAGTGGGCTCATCCGAGCTTTCCACATCCTCCCGCTTCTCGGATATGGAGTAGGTGGCTGCAATATCTCCTTCCAGGCTCCCAGATGGCCTGGATTTCTTCGATGCAGCCATTGAGGCCAGATAGTCAGACTCCATCCACAGACGAGCGTACTTGCGGTACGGGATTGGCTGGTCGATGTCGTTGATTTCTGCTGCATCTGTCTCGACGGCCACGGGATCAAGCCGAGGATCGAAGTTCAGGTGCATGGCGAAGATGTACTGGCTGGTGTTGTCGGCGGAGGCGACTGCCGAAACCACCGTATTGCGCCGGTCATCCCGTTTTGACCAGTTGATCACGTAGTCCTGGCGATCCACGCTGATGTAAAGGCGCCGAATCGGCATGCCCGGCAGCCTCGATTCCCGCTCCCTGGCAAACGCCAAGCATTGCCGGTGAATGAAATCGATCTTGTCGTAGACAGTGCGGGGGCTGATTTCTTCAATCTCGGCAATACGGCGCACGGGCACCTTGTTGACGATCAACTTGAAGATGCTTTTGTTCTTGTGGGTCAGACGCTGGCGACTGGTGGATTTGCTGGAAACGGAGAAGGTTTTCTTGCAGGGCAGACCGTCTACGAGCCCCTTGCAGAGGTAGCGTTGACTGCCCGTACTGGTGACGCCAAAGGCGGAGTAGAACGCTTTGCCATTGGAGACGGGGACGTGATGGTTTGAGCAGTCTGGGATAGGGCAACATGGCTGTGGAGGCGCATCCATCAGGAATGCGAGCATCCGTTCTAGCTCTTCATGGACGCCTTTGTTACTTTTCAGCGGGAAGCTTTCATTGCAGGCAGTACAAAGGCCAACTGGGAATCCCTTTCCGGCGCCAGCAATGCGGTATGGATTGGTGCCAGGGGCCGATTTCTCCCCAATCGGAACACCAAAATTCGCGCAAACGGGATTTTTGCAGAAATTAACCTGGATACCCGCATAGACCGCTGGCGAGCGCGGTCTCGGCACTGATTTGTCAGGGCCTGAAGCGGAGCGGTCTTGACTCGCTAGTTCGACGCTCTGACCTTGGGAAGATTTCTTCCCCATGGCAGGCTCCTGAAAAGATGAGGTGGATAGCCTTATCCAAGACTATCCGCCCCAAATTTTCAACAGATTAAGCAAACGGCTCGGCCTTTCGGCTGCTTTTTTGTTCCACACCCTGCGCCGGCTGGCTTAAAAGTGCGCTTTGACCAGCAGGCTGGCGGTGTTCTGGTTGGTGCCGCCAACCAGATCGCTGACAAAGCCACCGTCTTCGATGCCATATTTGTCAGACCAGTAGTCGTATTCGATACCGACGTAGAGTTTGCCTGGCTCGCCGTCCAGCGCCTTGCCCAGGTCGTACTTGATCTGCGGGTTGATGTGCAGGTTCTTCGACATGAAATCACCGCTGCTTTCCGAGCCGGCGTCGTTGACCACCCAGTCGATGAATCCGTCGAACAGGATGTCTGACTTGCCGACCGGGAAGGTCATCGCCCAGGTCGGCGTGACCTGCCACTGGCCGGAGGCGCGGCGGGTGGTGCCGTCGGGCTTGCGGTAGTACACGTTGATGGCCAGACGATCGAAGCCGGGCACATCGAGATCGACAGCCGGGCCTAGCAGATAGGTCTGATTGGGCCGGCCGGCGCTGCTTTCGCCGCGCTCGTAGGTGGCTGCCAGCAACACATCCTTGACCGGGCCGAAGCTCACGTCCTGGCCGCTCAGTTTGCCGAGCGACAGCCGCGGGCTGAATTCGCCGTAGTAGGTGTGTCCTTCCTCGCCTGACAGGCCGTTGTACCACTTGTTATCGACGAACAGGAACATGTCGCCCCAGCTCCAGCCGCTGGCGTGCTCGAAGGTCACGGTTTGCTGGATCTCGCCGGCGTCGACCTTGAAATTCTGGCCATAGAGATAGCTGAGGCTGTTGTTCTGCCAGTGAAGCATGCCATCGGCAAAGGCCGGGGCGGACAGCAGGCAGCCGGCCATCGCCAGCGACAGTGAAGTGCGCTTGAAGGTCATGTTGATACCCTTTGGTTTTGTTGTTGTGATGAATGCAGGTGAGGCGCCCGGCGCGTAGGCCGGGCACCGGAGCTGTCAGCCCGTAGGCGTCAGCTGGGCCGATGGGTCGGTGGTGGTGGCTTTCGGATGGACCTTGGAGTAATCGGGGATATTCACGGCCAGGGTGTTGGTACCGACCGTGTCCTCGATCAGGTTGTCCGGATCGTAGTCATCCATCTCTTCCGGCTCGCGCGGAAGAAAGAAGTTGAGCAGGATCGCGCTGAACGCACCGATGGTGATGGGTGAGCCGAAGATGTTCTTCAGCACGTCGGGCAGGTTGGTCAGCACATCCGGTACGGCGGCTACGCCCAGGCCCAGGCCCAGCGAGATTGCCACGATCAGCATGTTGCGACGGTTGAGGCCGGCTTCGGCGAGGATCTTGATGCCTGCGATCGCGACTGTGCCGAACATGATCAGCGTGGCGCCGCCGAGCACCGGCTTGGGCATCAGCTGCAACACGCCACCGACCACCGGGAACAGCGCCAGCAAGATCAGGATGCCGGCGATATACAGACCCACATGGCGACTGGCGACGCCGGTCAGCTGTATCACGCCGTTGTTCTGGCTGAAGGTGGTCATCGGCAGGCTGTTGAAGGTCGCGGCCAGCAGCGAGCTGCAACCGTCGCCGAGAATGCCGCCCTTGATGCGCTTCATGTACAGCGGGCCCTTGACCGGCTCACGCGAGATCATCGAGTTAGCGGTCAGATCACCGGCTGTCTCCAGCGGCGTAATCAGAAAGATCACCGCGATGGGGATGAAGGCCATCCAATCGAAGGCAAAGCCGAACTTGAACGGTTGCGGCACGCTGACTGCCGGCAAGGCGGCCAGGCTGGAAAAATCCACCATGCCCATCATCCAGGCGGCCGCGTAGCCCACCACCAGCGCCACGATTACCGCCGACAAGCGCAGCAAGGGGAGGCCAAAGCGATTGAGGACGATGATGGTGCCGAGGACCAACCCGGCCAGCGCAAGGTTAGGCAGCGCTCCGGGGTTTTCCGCGCCGTAGCCACCGGCAATGTCGGTCATCGAGACCTTGATCAGCGACAGACCCATCAGGCTGATGATGGTGCCAGTGACCACGGGAGTGATGATCCGGCGCAGTTTATCGATATAGCGGCTGACGGCGATTTCGACGAAGGCCGCGCAGAAGCCGACGCCGAACAGCGTGGCTAGGATGTCTTCCGGGCTGCCACCCCGATTCTTCACGATAAAGCCGGCCGCCAGAATCACGCTGAGAAAGCCGAAGCTGGTGCCCTGCAGACAAAGCATGCCGGCGCCGATCGGACCGATTCGCTTGGCCTGGATAAAGGTGCCGAGGCCTGAGACGAACAGCGCCATGCTCACGAGGTAGGGGACATAGTCGCCCAACCCCAGCACGCTGCCGATGATCAGGGTCGGTGTGATGACGCCAACGAAGCTGGCGAGTACGTGCTGTATCGCGGCGAACGTAGCGGGGATCGGACCCGGGCGATCTTCAAGCTGATAGATCAGGTCCTGGTTGGGAGCGTCACCGCTCCTGGATTCGGTTGCGGTCATGAGTCAAGCCTGCCATTCGTTATTGTTCGGTCATGGGCTTCCGAGGCTGCACGGACCTCGTAGACTGACCGTCGAAAAGCTGTTCGTTCGGTCAGGTTGGGCTCGACTATAACAACCTGTGAACAGCTGTTGAAACAATTAATTTAACGATTGTGCACAATTGTGCTGGCAGAGCAGTGATTGTCCGCTGGGTGGGCTTGATTCAATGTCAGTCAGCGGTTTGGCTGCAGTTCCCGCGCGACGTTCTCCGCCAGGCCCGCACCGGCTTCGCTCATGGTCAGGTAAGTGCGATCCGCGCCGGCCTCCTCGATCTGCTGGGCGATGTCTTCGTACATCGCGTGGGAAACGATCAGCCCATCGAAACCTTTGCCACGCAGCTTGCGCGTGGAGATGATTTTGGCTTCGGCATCGTTCATCGCCAAGATCACCGCCTCGACCTTGTTCATCTCCAGGCTCTCCCAGAACATCTGGTCTTCGGCGTCAGCGAACAGTACGTGGCGGCCTTTCTCGCTGCTCTTTTCTACGGTTACCGGATCGGAATCGAGACTGATCAATCGCCAGCCCTGATTCTGCAAATGGTCGTAGGCGGCGCGGCCGGTGCGGCCCATACCCATGATCAGGATCTGCGCGTCGCCCAGCGACACCGGCTGTTCGTCTGGGTGGCGTGTGTTGCGCTCCAGAGGGATCAGGCGTCTGGCAAAGCGGTCGTAGAGCGGGTGCGAAATCCGGTTGAGCTGAGCAGAGACAACAAACGACAGGGCCACGGTGATGGCCAGTGGGGTAAGCCATTGCGGCAGCACCACGCTGGCGACAATCAGGCCGAACTCACTGTAGTTGGTCAGGCTTGCAGCGCTGAGAAAGGCACTGCGCGCGCGCAGGCGGAACAGCAGGAACAGGAAAAAGAACAGCGCGCCCTTGAGCGGCAACAGCAGTGCTACTGCGCCGGCAAAGAGCATGGCGTTCATGTCCGGCAGGCCACCGATGCCGATCTGCAGAAAGAACCCGACCAGGAAGACTTCCTTGATCGCCCAGAGTGAATTGGACAGCTCGGTGGCGCGCTTGTGTTTGGCCAGCATCGCACCGAAGGCCAGCGCGCCCAGCTCGGAGCTCAGGCCCACATATTCAAAGCCGAGACCGCCGGCGACCAGCGCCAGCATCAGCCCCAGCAACACCATCAGTTCCTCGTGGCCGCTGTGATCGAGCAGGCGGAACAGCAGCGGGCGCAGCAGCGGAAGGCCGAACACCAGCAGCGCCCAGGCTGACGGCACCTTGCCGCTGGCGATGCTCATCACCACCAGGGCGATCAGGTCCTGAATGATCAGGACGCCAATGGCGACACGGCCATGAAAGGCGCGCAGTTCGCGTTTGCCTTCCAGTACCTTCGCGGCCAGTACGGTACTGGAGAACGACAAGGCGATCGCCAGCAACAGACTGTCGCGCCAGCTGGTGTCGAGAAACAGCAGAATCGCCGGCAGTACCACCAGGCTAGATATGCCGAAGTGGAGCAGGCTGCCGCCGATGACTTCGCGGCGCACCAGGTTGCTCAGCTTGAGCTTGAGCCCGACCGTGAACAGCAGCAGCAGCACGCCCAGGTGCGCGAGGTGCTCGAGAATGACACTGTCGGTCGGGCCGACCCCGAAATGTTCGCCAAAGGCGGCGAGGGCAAAGCCGGCAGCCAGATAACCAATCAGGGGTGGCAGCCCGATCGAGCGTGTCGCAAGGCCGAGGATGAATGCGAAGGCGATCCAGGTTGCTTCGATCATGGGTCAGACCTTCTCGTTCGGGCGGGCGGGGATAGGACGGCGGGGCATTTTAACGGTGGTGCGGTGCTTGTCGAGTGTCGGGCGGCTGGAGAATAAAGCAAGGCAGAAAAAATAAGGCCCGCACATGGCGGGCCTGGGGGCTTATTTGGGACGGTATTGTCAGTGATGCGCAGCGCCTGTGAGCGCCTGGCGTTCGGCGCCACCGAGCACGTTGAACAGCAGGTTGAGGGTCACCGCGCTGAGCGTCGCCACCGCGATACCGCTGTGGGTGATCGGCTCCATCCAATGCGGCAGATGCGCAAAGAACTCAGGGCGGACTACCGGCACCATCCCGAGGCCGCTGCTCACCGCCACCAGCAGCTGGTTTCGACGGTCACCGATGTCAGCTTCCTGAAGAATCTTGATACCAGTGGCCGCGACCATGCCGAACATGGCGATGCCGGCGCCGCCCAGCACCGCCGCCGGAATCGACGCCACCATGAATGCGGCCTTGGGCAGCAGGCTCAGGCTGATCAGGAACAGCCCGGCAATCGCCGTGACGAAGCGGCTACGTACGCCGGTCATCTGCACCAGGCCGATGTTCTGGGCAAAGGAGGAGTGGGTGAAGGTGTTCATGAAACCGGCGAGAAAGGTCGCCCCGGCATCGCACAACAGGCCGCGGCGCAGTTGCTTCGGGTCCACTTCCTGACCGGTGATCTTGCCCAGCGCGAGAAACATGCCGGCGGACTCGACAAAGATGATCACCACCACCAGGCACATCGACAGGATCGGCGCGAGTAGGAACTGCGGCGCACCGAAGTGATTCGGCGTAACCACCTGAAATGCGGGTGCAGCGCTGATGCCGGACAGGTCGACCATGCCCAGACTGCCGGCCAGCACATAGCCCAAGGCCATGCCCACCAGGACTGAAACGTTGACCCAGAAACCGCGCATGAACTGATTGATCAGCAGGATCACCGCCAGCACGGCTGCCGCTACGCCAAGGTAGGGCAGGGCGCCGAACTGACCGGTGCCGCTGCCACCACCCGCCCAGTTCACTGCGACCGGGAACAGCGAAAGGCCGATGGCGGTAATCACGGTGCCCGTTACCAGCGGGGGAAACAGGCGCACGATCTTGCACACGAACGGCGCAATCAATAGGCCGAAGAAGCCGGCTGCGATAGTCGCGCCGAAAATTCCGGTCATGCCCACGCCGGGCATGCCGGCCATCACTACCATGCTGCTGACCGCCGCGAAGCTGGCGCCCATCATCACCGGCATGCGGATGCCCACCGGCCCGATGCCCATCGATTGCACGACCGTGGCGATGCCGGCCACCAGAAGATCGGCGTTGATCAGGAAGGCGATCTCCTCACGAGACAGCCCTGCTGCCTGGCCCACGATCAGCGGGACGGCAACCGCGCCGCCATACATCAGCAGCACGTGCTGGAAACTCACCAGCAGCATCTGCAGCAAGGGCAGCCGCTTCTCTGTGGCGGGTGCGGTCTCTCGCTCGGTCACATCGTTCATGCAAAAACACCTCGGACGCTTTTGTTATTGGATGGTCGCGGTGGCCCCGCCGAACGAGCGGCGGCCGGGTATAGGGTGCTCGGGGTTTCGGCTGTCGCCGTCCGCTGGGCTTGATTTCGGGTCGAGCTGAGGCCTCGCCTGGTGCAGCGCGGCTTGAGCGTTGAAGAGGTGAAAAAAAGCCGCGCTCGAAAGCGCGGCTGGTGAGCGGCGATCAGTCGATCGGCGCGCCCTTGTCGATCCAGGCTCCGAGCAGATCGCGCTCTTCCTGGGTCATGTTGGTCATGTTGCCCAGCGGCATGATCTGGCTGGCCACGGCTTGCGCATGAATCTTCGCAGCCTGCAGGCGGATCTGCTCAGGCGTATCGAACATCACGCCCGCGGGTGCTGCGCTGAACAGCGGGCTGCTCGGTTGCGCGGCGTGGCAAACGGTGCAGCGCTCGTTGATCACCCGATGAACCGCGGCAAACTCGCTGTTGCCGGCTTGCGCGGCCGGCGATACCGCAGCGGCCTGCTGGGCTTCGAGGCTTTGCTCGCGCGGGCTGGTTGGCACCGCGTTGGGTACGCCACCCTGGCGGTTCGGCGCAGTGACGAAAGCCAGACAGATCATGCCGACAGCCGCCGCTGGCAGTGCCCAGGCGAAGCGGTTGCTGTCGTGGCGCGTGTTGAAGTAGTGACGGACCAGCACGGCCAGTACCGAGATACCGGCCAGGATCAGCCAGTTGTACTGGCTGCCGTAGGTGCTCGGGAAGTGGTTGCTGATCATGATGAACAGCACGGGCAAGGTGAAGTAGTTGTTGTGGCGCGAACGCAGCAGGCCCTTGGCGGGCAGCAATGGGTCCGGCGTGCGGTTCTGCTCGATGGCAGCGACCAGCGCACGTTGTGCCGGCATGATGATGCGGAACACGTTGCCGACCATGATGGTTCCGATCAGCGCGCCGGTGTGGATGTACGCCGCACGTCCGCTGAAGACCTGCGAATAGGCCCATGCGGCGAAGATCACCAGGACGAACAGGATCAGGCCGAGCAGTGCGGGCTTCTTGCCAAGCGGCGAGTCACAGAGCAGGTCATAGACGAACCAGCCGACGATCAGCGAGCCGAAACCGATGGCAATGGCCATCGCTGGGGCCATGTCGCTACCCGGCGCGATCAGGTAGAGCGAAGGGTTGAGGTAGTAGACCACCATCAGCAGGGTCACGCCCGACAGCCAGGTGGTGTAGGCCTCCCACTTGAACCAGTGCAGGTTGTCCGGCATCTGTGGCGGTGCCAGCTTGTACTTTTCCAGGTGGTAGATACCGCCGCCGTGAATCGCCCAGAGATCGCCCGACAGGCCGTCGCGGGGGTTGGCGCGGTTAAGGTTGTTTTCCAGCCAGACGAAGTAGAACGACGCACCGATCCAGGCGATGCCGACGATCATGTGTATCCAGCGAACAGTAAGGTTCAGCCATTCGGTCAGATGTGCTTCCACGATAATTACCTCTTGCACGGCTGGCACGCCAACCGTTGTTTCTTCTTATTCGACTCGTCGCAAGTGTTCCGCTTGTTCTGAAGCACGCATGTCTGGTGTCGGCTAGTCCACAGCCGCGCCGGTCATGCCCGCGCTGATCAATCGGTTGCCTGGCCGGAGTCCCGGTGGGGGGCGAGGAGAAGCTGCTCGTCCTCGGTGAAAAAATGCTCGTCGCAGTTGTTGCCGGAACCGCTGCGATCGACCACCAGGAATTCATCCCGCTTTTCGATCGTCAGCACCGGGTGGTGCCAGACGCCGCGGTGGTAATTGACGCCCTGCCTGCCGTTGCTGCGGAAGGCGCGGACGTTACCCGGTACAGGTGCATCGCCAAGTGGCGCGACCACGACCAGAAAGGGGTTGCCGAGCAGCGGAATGAAAGCCTGGCTGCCCTGCGGGTGTCTTTCGAGCATGCGAATGACCAGCGGCATTTCCAGCGCGTCGGCGGCGAAAATGCTGATGATGGCCTGGTCGTCCGGCTGCGCGGTCTCGACCGACGCCAGCTTGTGATAGCGGCGGGTGGAACCGTTATTGATCATGAAGTAGTCGCTGCCTTCGGTTTCGATGACATCACCGAAGGGGGCAAAGGCTTCCTTGGTCAGCGGTTCGATCTTGAGTGTGCGCATAGGGACTGCTCTGTTTGGTGTTTATGTAGGAGCGAGCTTGCGAGCAAGCTCGCTCCTACAGGAGTTTTTACTTCACTGCCTTGCCGAACAACCGCAGACGGCTGACGCCACCGTCGGGGAAGATGTTCAGGCGCACGTGGGTGATCGGACCAAGCTTGGCGATCTGCTCGCTGAACTCGTGTTCGGCGTGCATTTCCAGCTTCTGGCTCGGCAACAGTTCACGCCAGAACAGGCTCTGGGTCTCGATCTGGCTGTCGGTGCCGCCTTTAACAAAGGCCGCCTGGATGTTGCAGCTGTCCGGGTAGTTGCCTTTGAAGTGCAGGGTGTCGACGACGATGCGCTCGATTTCGCCAGGGGTGCCCAGCGCGACGATGACCCAATCGTTGCCCGGCGTGCGGCGGCGGGCGGTTTCCCAGCCGTCGCCCATGTTGATGCCGCGACCCGGGTTGAGAATGTTGCTCATGCGACCGAAATGCTCATCGGAGCAGGCCAATGCGCGGCCGCCATTGAGAGCCGAGGCCAGGTCGAGCTGCTCGTTGTCACCAACCGTGCTCCAGTCGCGGTACGGAATGCCGTGCACGCGCAGACGGGCGACACCACCATCCGGGTAGATGTTGAAGCGTAGGTGGCTGACCGGCTTGTCGAACGCGATCTCGTGGTAATGGTGGCTGTTGCCTTGCAGCTCTACCGCGGGAAGGATTTCAGTCCACTGGGTATTGTCGTCCGGGTCGCCTTCTGCAAGGAAGCAGGCTTCCAGTGAGGCGGAGGGCGGGAAGTTGCCGGTGAAGAAGCTGGTGTCGATGTCGACGCCCTTGATCGAGCCGGGCACGCCGAGGCGAATGACCGCGTGGTCATAGCCTTCGAAGCGCTTGCGGCGCGACTCCCAGCCGTCCATCCACTTGCCGTTGTCATCGAAAACGCCCTCCTTCCATACGGCCGGCGTCGGCTGGAATAGCCGGTTGACGTCGGCGAACCAGTCGTCGGTGACGGAGATGGCCTTGGTGCCCAGGCGGGCGTCGGCCAGGTTGACGTATTTTTCGAAAGGTACGGCGTAGCTCTTCATACGTTGTTCTTCTCTTCGTGTCGTCTGATGGTGCTTGCTTACATCGCCTGCAGACGGAACAGGGCGATCTTGTTGATTTCGGCCAGGGCGCGGGCGAATTCCTGCTCTTGCGAGTTATTCATGCGCTCCTCGAAAGCGGCGAGGATCTGGTGCCGGTTACTGCCCTTGACCGCCATGATGAAGATGAAGCCGAACTTGGCCTTGTAGGCATCGTTCAGCTCGGTAAAGCGGGCGAACTCTTCGGCCGTGCATTCATGAATCCCGGCACCGGCCTGCTCGACGGTGCTCGATGCGGTCAGCTCGCCGCGTACGGCAGCCTTGCCGGCAAGGTCCGGGTGAGCGTTGATCAGTGCCAGCTGGGTGTCGTGGTGAGCCGACAACATGGCCTGCGACATGCGGGTGTGCATCACCTCGACGTAGTCCAGCGTCTCGTCCACACCGGCCTGATAAACAGTGTCGGCGACCCACGGTGAGTGCTCGTAGACATCAGCGAAGGTCGAGATAAAGGCGTCACGGTCCAGGGTGGACGGCTTGATGGTCTTGAACGGGGTCATAGGCTGCGTTCCTGAGTAAGCGGGTGAGTCGAGTGCCAGTGGCGGGCAATGTCGACACGGCGGGCGAACCACACCTGCTCGTGGCCCTTGGCGTACTCGATGAAGCGCTGCAGAGCGGCAAGACGTGCGGGACGGCCCAGCAAGCGGCAGTGCATGCCAATGGACAGCATCTTCGGCGCGCCTTCACAGCCTTCGGCATAGAGCACGTCGAACGCATCCTTCAGGTAATTGAAGAAGTCGTCACCGGTATTGAAGCCCTGCACCTGGGTGAAGCGCATGTCGTTGGTGTCCAGCGTGTAGGGGATCACCAGGTGAGGCTTCTCGGGCGTCGATTCCGGGTCCCAGTAGGGCAGGTCGTCGTCATAAGTATCGGAGTCATAGAGGAAGCCGCCTTCCTCGCGCACCAGCCGGCGAGTGTTCGGCCCGGTGCGGCCGGTGTACCAGCCCAGCGGACGCTCGCCGGTGATGTCGGTAAGGATGCGAATGGCTTCCTGCATGTGCTCGCGCTCTTGCGCTTCATCCATGTACTGGTAGTCGATCCAGCGGTACCCATGACTGCAGATCTCGTGCCCGTCGGCGGCCATGGCCTTGATCGCGTCCGGGTGACGCTGCGCGGCCATCGCTACGGCGAAGATCGTGAGCGGAATGTCGTTCTTGCGGAACAGCTTGAGCAGGCGCCACACCCCGGCACGGCTTCCGTATTCGTAGAGCGACTCCATGCTCATGTTGCGCACGCCCTGCAGGGGCTGGGCTGACACCATCTCGGACAGGAAGGCTTCGGATTCCTTGTCGCCATGCAGTACGCAACGCTCGCCGCCTTCTTCGTAGTTGAGCACGAACGACAGGGCGATACGGGCATTGCCCGGCCATTGCGGATGGGGTGGATTCTCGGCATAGCCGATGAGGTCGCGAGGGTAGTCTGCGCTCACTGTTGTTATTCCTTGTTTGATCCGCGGGTTGCCGCTGTAAAGTGCGGGCAACCGTCATGGCTCAATTGTATACAAAACGTTTTGCGGTTTGTAAATGAAAAATCTCGTCAAGCTGACCGTCTGAACCTGGGGTCTTGGCATTCACCTCATGGTGTTCATTGCACAGTCGGCCAGCTAGAGCCTTGCCATCTGATGCTGACCAGCAGGAACTGAGCCAAGGTGAGAATTTATAAACTGTGTACAATTTTTGCCGAAACTGTCTTTGTTTTTTCTTGCGGGATGCTATGCTCGACTCACTCCACCACTCACCCACCAAGAGGAGGCGGGCATTGGCGGCCAATCGCTGATGCTGGAATCTATGGGACGTTTGACTACTCATGTACTGGATGCCGCTCACGGCTGCCCAGGCAGCAATATCCGCATTGAACTCTATCGCGTTGAAGGCGAACGCCTGGAGCTGGTGACCACGCGCCAGACCAACAGCGATGGCCGCTGCGACTCACCTCTGCTGGACGGTGACGACTATCGTTCCGGCGTCTATCAGCTGCAGTTCTCGGCGGGCGACTATTACCGCGGACGCGGCGTAACGCTGCCCGAGCCGGCTTTTCTCGACGTGGTGGTACTGCGCTTCGGCATCAGCGCCGAGCAGGATCATTACCACGTGCCGCTACTGATTTCGCCGTACAGCTACTCGACCTATCGAGGCAGCTGATGGCATCTGCCGTACCGTTATCGGTACGGCGGTTAACT
>Ga0207893_1000143_pt1 | contig 51828 bp, 46 predicted proteins | sample MalvirmetaMSP121_FD_184233 | JGI IMG/M metagenome (GOLD analysis project Ga0207893, IMG submission 184233) | Marine viral communities from the Deep Pacific Ocean - MSP-121 (SPAdes) | ecosystem: Environmental > Aquatic > Marine > Oceanic | place: Pacific Ocean | collected 2001-06-02 | reverse complement strand
TCCAGCAGCGCCCAGTGTCGATCTGAAAGGTCGTGTCGGTGTTGCAATGACATACGCAACGCTCGCTTTTTCATGGGCTTGGTGCATAGTATTGCAAATCCACTTCAACTTGTGACGACACTGCCTAAGTGACCTGCCGTGTTGAACGCGGTCGAGTGCGGGAATCTTTGGTGTATCACCGCCACCAGACGAAGGCGCCGTGAATGCTTGCGCCGTTGATGTCTTCGTCAGAACAAGATGGGGGCGTCTATCTTGGGGTTGATCCGGCATGACTGGACGAGTGCTTTGTGTTCTGTGCCAGCCTTGCACTGATGAGGCTGCGCTCCTCTAACGCTCGCCCCAGCTCGGCGGGCTGCACTTTCGTCTGGTCATGCAGGATCGCGTCCTTGATGGCCGCATCGACCGCACGACAGATCTCGGCATGGCTCAGCCCTTCTGCCTGCCCAAGCAGCGCCGTCTTTCGGAAGGGCTTGGGTGCAAAGTAACCAAGGCGCGAGCAAATCAGGTCCGTGGCTTGCGCTGGCGATGGATGGTGGTATTCCACGACATCGTCGAACCGCCGAAAGAGCGCGTAGTCGAGAATCTCCGCGTGGTTCGTCGCGGCGATGATCAGACTGTTCGAAGAGTCCTGTTCGATCATCTGCAGGAAACTGTTCAGGATCCGACGAATCTCGCCCACATCATTCGCCATTCCGCGCTGAGAGCCAATCGCGTCAAACTCATCGAAGAAATAAACGCCCCGAATGTCAGAGATTGCGTCGAATACATGCCGAAGCTTCGAAGCCGTTTCGCCCATGAACTTCGTGATCAGGGAATCGAGCCGTACCAAGAACAGAGGAATGCCGAGCTCGCCGGCCAAAGCGGAGGCGGTCATGGTCTTGCCGGTGCCGGGCGGGCCGACCAGCAGAAGCTTGCGGCGCGGCGCCAGCCCATGTTCCTTGATGCGTGCCAACTGGCGCTGTTCCTTGAGAACGCGCTGAAGCTGGTTCAAAGCCACCTCGTCCAGCACCATGTCCCCCAGCCGGTTAGCCGGGTGAGACGCCGTCAGCAGATTGGCCAGTTCGCCGCGCGGCTTGGCGGCGCTGCCGATGGCGACCAGCTTGCCCGATGCGTCTTGGCTGACACGGGCTTTTGCCGAGTCGATCATCTCGCGCAGTTCCTCGGCCAGCTTTCCGTGGCCCAACTTCGCCTCGTGCGCGGCCATCTGCATCGCGACGGACAAGAACTGCCCATCATCGCGACTGATGTGCGACTTGATGAGCGCCTTGAGTTGGTCGGAACTGGCCACGAGCGGATCCGCGTTGGATTGAAGGCTGAGAATGACATTGTGCACCGACCGGACGATAGACGCAGCTCCAAGGTGATGCCAGGTTGATACGCCGGTCATCCGAAAGAAATCGTTCAGCCATAACGGTTCTTGGCCGTTCAAAGCTGTTGATCCGCGACAAATAAACTTCCGCCCCGGGCTTGATACCCGCCACCTAAGCCGCAACCCAGTCTTCGATGCGCAAACCGGGAACGCGTTGAAATTCGCGAACGTTGTTTGTCACGACGATGAGTCCGCGGCTCCGGGCGTGCCCAGCAATCATCTGATCGTAGGGTCCGATGGGCGTACCGGCCTTGGCCAATTCGGCGCGTAGTTGACCGGTGTGCTCGGCAGCGAGCGCGTCGTAATCCAGCACGTCCAATCTGGCCGTGAAGCCTTCCACGACTGCCAGGTTCTTCTCGGGCAGGGCACTTTTTTCGGCGCCATAGATCAGCTCCATCAAAGATACGGAACTGATGCAAAGTTGCCCTTGATGCCTGCCGAATGCCTGTCGGACCTGATCCGGCTTGTTCTTGATGGTGAAGATGCAGGTGTTGGAGTCCAGCATGAACTTGAGCATCAGAACGCTTCGCGCTCCTGCTCGGCGGGCTGTTCGCGTTCGGACATGAAATCGGCCGTCACGGATGGGCCGTCAAACCAGCTGTCCCATGACTGTCCAAGCGGCGTGATGATGCGCGTGCTCCCCACGGCAACCACATCGACGCGCTTGACACTCTCCGGAAGTGCCACCGCCTTCGGCAGGCGAACAGCCTGGCTTCGATTGTTTTTGAACACGGTGGTTTCCATGCGAGTCTCCATGTGATATGCCGGAAGTATATCCCGCGGCGCCCAGGGTTCACCATAACGGCAGCGCGTCATTCAGTGCCGTTCTGTTTCGCCGAAAGCGTCCACTCGGGCTGATTTGAGCGGTTCGACGGACTCGCCCAAGCTGGACATTCGTCGACGAGACATTCAAGTCGATCCCTCGCTGAGCATCGCCTCGTTGTCTGTGCCCCCGAGCGGACGATATCGCCATGTCAGCAAGCCGCCGGGCCTGGGCCGCGCGTTAACATGGCGGCCGAATTGCATCACATACCGGACGGGCGCGGGCCGCTTGTGGCCTATTCCGGTATTCCCGAACGCCGAGGCTCCGGTGAGCCTGGGTCCGTGAACAGGAGAGATTCGATATGGCCACGCATGATGCCTTGATCCGCGTCACCGAGCGCATCCGGGAACGGAGCGCCACGAGCCGTGCCGATTACCTGCGCCATCGGCGTGCGGCGGCCGAGGCGGGTGCCACCCGGCATCAGATTTCCTGTACCAATCTGGCGCATGCATTCGCGGCCTCGGAGCCGGATGACAAGGATTCGCTGCGCGGCGCGCAGTGGCCGAATCTGGCGATCGTCTCGGCGTACAACGACATGCTGTCGGCCCATCAGCCGCTGGAGCGGTTTCCGGAGCTGATCAAGCGGGCCGCCCGCAAGGCCGGGGCGGTGGCGCAGTTCGCCGGTGGCGTGCCGGCGATGTGCGACGGCGTGACTCAGGGCCAGACCGGTATGGAACTGTCGCTGTTCTCGCGCGACGTGATTGCGATGGCCACGGCGGTGTCCTTGTCGCACAACGTGTTCGATGGCGTGCTGTGCCTAGGCGTCTGCGACAAGATTGTGCCGGGTCTGCTGATCGGCGCCCTGCAGTTTGGGCATCTGCCGACGATTTTCGTACCAGGCGGGCCGATGACGTCGGGGCTGTCCAATCCCGAGAAGTCGCGTATCCGCCAGCTCTACACCGAAGGCAAGGTGAGCCGGGGTGAGTTGCTGGACGCGGAGATGAAGTCCTATCACGGTCCGGGCACCTGCACGTTCTACGGCACGGCCAACAGCAACCAGATGCTGATGGAGATGATGGGGCTGCATCTGCCGGGCGCGGCCTTCGTCAATCCGAATACGCCGCTGCGGGATGCCTTGACGGCCGCCGCGGCCGAACGCTGCGCTCGAATCACGGCGCTCGGCGATCAGTACATTCCGATGCATGAGGTGATCGACGAACGCGCCATCGTCAACGGCATCGTGGGTTTGCTGGCGACGGGCGGCTCGACCAATCACACGATCCATCTGGTGGCGGTGGCCGGCGCCGCCGGCATCGTCATCGACTGGAGCGACTTCGACGAGCTGTCGGCGGTGGTGCCGCTGCTGGCGCGGGTTTATCCGAACGGCAGCGCTGACGTAAATCATTTTCATGCGGCCGGTGGCATGGGCTTTCTGGTTCGCGAATTGTTGCAGGCCGGACTCGTGCACCCGGACGTGAACACGGTGATGGGACCAGGGCTGGAGCACTACACGCGCGAGCCGTTCCTCAAGGACGGCGAGCTGATCTGGCGGGCAGCGCCGGATCTCAGTCGCGACACCGAGGTGCTGCGCGGTACGGCTGAACCGTTTTCGAAGGACGGTGGCCTGCGTTTGCTCAGCGGCAACCTCGGACGTGGCGTGATCAAGGTTTCCGCGGTCAAGCCGGAACACCGCAAGGTGTCGGCGCCGGCGGTGGTGTTCGACGATCAGAACGATTTGCTCACGGCGTTCAAGAACGGCGAACTGAATCGGGACTTCGTGGCGGTGGTGCGCTTTCAGGGGCCGCGCGCCAACGGCATGCCGGAACTGCACAAGCTGACGCCGGCATTGGGCGTGCTGCAGGACCAAGGCCATCATGTGGCCCTGGTCACGGACGGGCGCATGTCCGGTGCCTCCGGCAAGGTGCCGGCGGCGATTCACCTCACGCCGGAATGTCTGGGCGGTGGCCCCTTGGCGCGTGTCCGCAACGGCGACATGATCCACCTGGATGCGGAGCGCGGCCGGCTCGATGTCGACGTGGCCGCCAGCGATTTTCTGCGGCGCGAGGTCGCCATTCCCGAACTGACACACAACGCCTGGGGCATGGGGCGCGAGCTGTTTGCCAGTTTCCGGGCCGTGGCCACCGGGGCGGAGCAGGGTGCGGTCAGTTTCGGCCCCGCGCCCGAGCCGGCCGAGCCGGCCGAGGCCCCGGTCGGCGTCGAGTCCACCGTCACGTCCTGATTCACGACCGGAGAATGTCGAAATGAATGCCCGAGAACTCGTTGCGGTTCAGCCGGTGATCCCGGTGATGGTGATCGACGATCTGGAAACGGCGGTGCCGTTGGCGCGTGCGCTGGTCGACGGCGGCGTACGCCTGTTGGAGATCACGATGCGCACGCCGGTGGCCCTTGAGGCGACGCGGCGTATCGTCGAAGAGGTACCGGACGCGATCGTCGGCGTCGGAACCCTGACGACGATCGCCGACATTGCCCTGGCGATCGAAGCCGGGGCCAGTTTCGGCGTCAGCCCGGGCGCGACCGCAGCCTTGCTGGCGGCGGCGCGCGATGCTGGATTGCCCTTGCTGCCCGGTGTGATGACGCCTTCTGACATCCTCGGCGGTCTGGCCGAGGGCTACGACACCTTCAAGTTCTTTCCGGCGCAGCAGGCGGGCGGCATGGCCATGCTCAAGGCCTTTCACGGCCCATTCCCGGATCTGGTGTTTTGCCCAACCGGTGGCATCGACGTGTCTACCGCGCCGCAGTTCCTGGCCCTGCCGAACGTGGCCTGTGTGGGCGGCTCCTGGCTGGCGCCGAAGTCAGCGGTGCAGGCTCGCGACTGGCCAGCGATCACGCGTCTGGCAGCGGAAACGCAGGCTTTGCGAAGAAGCTGAGCGGCTGAGCGCGCGCGGCGCCCTCAGGTTTCGCGCGCGGCATCCAATTCGAGCTGGTGCGCGACGCCGATCAGCCCAGGATATCGGGAATGAATCACGTAGACCGGGATCGGCGCCAGGTATTCGCGGAACCGCCCTTTGTTCTCGAAGCGGTTGCGAAAGCCCGATTGCGCGAAGTACTCGCCCAGTTTCGGGACGATGCCACCGCCCACGTAAACGCCGCCGCGGGCGCCCAGCGTCAGCGCCAGGTCAGATGCGACCGTGCCCAACATTTCGCAGAAGGTACGCAAGCTTGAGGCGCACATCGGACAGTCGTCCGCGAGACCGCGGCGACTGATATCGGCCGCAGACAGCGGTTCGGGTTCCTGCCCGTTCAGCGCGCAAATGGTTTGGTAGAGCGCCTGCATGCCCGGGCCGGACAGAACCCGTTCGGCCGAGATATGGGTTCCGCCGTCTCTCATCATGCCCAGCAGTGTGGCTTCGCGTTCGTCAAAAGCGGGCAGCGTGACATGACCCCCTTCGCCGTTGATCGGAACCGGTTTGCCGTCGACCATGAACAGGCCGGAGACGCCCAGTCCGGTGCCGGCGCCGAGCAGCGCAAGTGGGGCGCCTTGCGCCGGCCTGTCGCCGCCCAGTTGTCGCAGTTCCTCGCGCGGAAGCACCGGCAGCGACAAGGCCAGTGCCGTGAAATCGTTGTGCAGCCACAGACGGTCCAGACCGACCGCCTTGCGCAGGGCTTCGATGGAAAAGGCCCAGTGGTGGTTGGTCATCTTCACGCGGTCGCCCGTCACCGGGTTGGCGATGCCGAACGCCCCCCAGCGCGGCCGCACGCCACCCACGCCGTCCAGAAAATGAAGGATCGCGGCTTCCAGCGTCTCGAAGTTGGCGGTGGGCAGCACTTGTGGCGTGCCGAAGCTTTCGCCGGGCGCCTGAATCAGCGCGAAGCGCGCATTGGTTCCACCGATGTCTCCGATCAGGCGCGGGTAGGTCTCGGTTATCGCAGTGGTGGTCATGCTCAGGCCTGTTGGAGTCGGTGCGAAACGGGTCCGGACTACGACCGGGATGGGCGATTCCGTCAATGTTACCAGCGGCTCAATGAGCCCAAGCTTGATAATGAGGTCTTGATACCACGGCTTTTGATTGACCCGCGCATACCCGCGCCCGGATAATCCGCCCGCACTTCGTCGGGGTGTGGCGCAGCCTGGTAGCGCATCTGCTTTGGGAGCAGAGGGTCGCAGGTTCGAATCCTGTCGCCCCGACCATATTTCTCAAGGGTTTACGTAGATCAACCTCCGTGAATCTGCTTGGGCGTAACGGATTCGTAACCGGCCGCCCTCGTCAATGCGACCACTCGATCGGGTAGCCGGTCCGCGTGTTCCCTTAAATGCTCCACCGAAAGGTGGGTGTATCGCTTCACCATTTCCACCGAATTCCAGCCGCCAAGCTGTTGCAAGACATGCATCGGCGTGCCGTTGCGGGCGTGCCAGCTCGCAAAGGTGTGCCGAAGGTCGTGCCATCGCAGATTCTCGATACCGGCCCGCTTAACCGCCGCTCGCCATGCCTTGGTGTTGACTTGGCGGATCGGCTGGCCTCGATACGTGAAAACGAACTCGCTGTGCTGGCCTTGCTGACGCCCTAGCACGTCCATCGCGACAGAATTCAGAGGAATGCCGATCGGCTTGCGCGCTTTGGCCTCAGCAGCGGGGATGACCCAAGTCCGCCGTTCCAGGTCGATATGACTCCATCGCGCCAGTTTGACGTTGCTTTGCCTTGCGCCAGTGGCCAACGAGAACAAGAGCATTGCCCGAAGGTGGTCCGGTAACTCGTTGCACAGGTGCGCAAGCTCCGAATCCGTCAACACCCGGTCACGTCCTAGTGGTTCCCGGAGCATGCGGATCGCAGGCATGCGCTCAAGCCATTCCCACTCATTGACCGCTTTGCGCAAGATCGCTCGCACAATCGACATTCTCCTATTGATCGTGGAATTGGTCACTCCGGATCGCTTAGCGATTTGCTTCAGGTGCTCAATGCGTTGCAGGTCAATCGACCGAAGATCGCGGCCGCTCAAATGAGGATCGAACCACCGAAGATGCGACAGGTCGGTCGCACGACTGGTGCGATAATCCGTTTCTTGGAGCCACCGCAGCACGGCGTCCTCCCACTTGTGATCAGGCCTCACGCCGAGATACTCCCGGCGCCACGCTTCCGCTTGCCATGTCGCGAGTAACTGCTTGGCGTTTCGTCGGTCTGTCGTCTCAGTGCTTCTTTGTACGCGCTGACCGTTGATGGTGAAGTCGACCCACCAGTAAGGGGAGTCTGTTCGTCTGTAGAGTGACATTGCGTTTTCTCCGCGTTATCACCCTGCAGCGCTCGCCGGCCATATTGTGCCCGTAAATCCGACAGAAGGTCGGCCTCGATCAAGAGCCAGCGCCGGCCGATTTTTGCGGCCGATATCTCGCCTCGTCGAAGCCTGTTCCGCAAGGTCACTGGATGGCAGTGCATGAGCTGCGCCGCTTCCTCGACGGTCAGTGTCTTCATGCCATCGCCCCGGCGAGACTTTCCCCCCCGCAGACGGGGATATCACATAGTCGCTTTGGCATGCCGGGCCGCAGGACTTGCACCAGCACCGCCGCCGCGTCGCCGCCTTCTACGTCGGTCATGACGTGTAGAGCTGGACCGCATTGCATGCGAAGCCATTTCACCATACGGTCATACGTGATCTTCAGAGACACCCGAGTCGTGCGTACCTTGTCCTGTCGCTCGCAGAGGTAGGCCAGACATGGGAATGCGCCGGAAAGGTATTCACCAGGTCGGGTTACGATATCCAGCGGAATGACGCGGGACTTGCCGCGAAATTCAACTTCGACGCGACACCAGGGGCTGGCCGGGTCGCCAAGCTGCTTGCCCTTTTCATAGATGCGGCAGAACTTGCCATTAGCACGACGCCCAACCTCGAAGGTTTTGCCCTTGTTCGAGCCGTGATCGTTATGGGAATGCGCATCGGGTGAACGCCCCCCGGAATTGAACTTGCCGGATTCCCACCACTGCACCGCCTGATCGAAATTGACGGTTTCCCCTTCGAAATCGTCATGAGCTAGGTCTACTCGGGTAATTCTGGCGTCATGAACATCACACCAACGACGAACCGCGTTCCAATCGCGCACTCCGGTGCAACCGTGGCCATTGAGTGAGATATGTGCGGTAGCTCGTTGCGCGTTGCCACCGAAGGCGACAAGGCCGAGGTTGGCAATATCGAAACAGGTTTCATACCCCTGCCACCCACCGCGCCGAGGGCGCCACAACTGCGCAGGAATCCCGAATATCGACTCAACGGCTTCGGCGAGCCAAGTCTGTGTTTTGTCTTTTGGCGGCTTGAGAGTGCACGCGAACCAGTCGATATGCGCGAGGCTGGGTGGGCGACCGTTGAGCGGATTGATTGGGTCGAAAGTTTCGCCCCGTATTACTCGACGGGGCTGGTGGTGGGCGGGCAGGGCGTCCGCGCGCCCTCGCGCGGCTGCGGGCGCGCGGACGCCCTGCCCAAGCTGCGCAGAGGGGGAAGAATGTTCTGAATGAAACATGGACGTGACTCCTGAATAGCGATGGAGTCGCGGCCGAGGCTCGAAACCAATCGCGTAATTGCTGGGAAGTCACAAGCGAGCGGTAGGTAAAATGCTCTGGCCCGCGCCTCGGGCCTCTCACCGCTCGCTGTAGTAGCCCGCCGTTCAATTTTCGGCTTCTAGGCTCGAGTCGGATTTCGTCTGCGCTGCAATAGTCGAAACACGCTTGTGAAACCTGAATCTCACAAATTCGCGATGTTCTGTCAACCCATGCGATATCTCCAGGATCGCATGGGTTAGTTGATTATTTATCGTGATGGCCCACGGGCATACCTTGCCCACAGACTCCACAGCCTCGCCCGCGTTGCGGGCGACTTCGCGGCGCCCAGCTCTCTTACTAGAGCTGGCCGCGAAGCTTGGGCTATGGATTCTGTGGACAAGGTCCGAACGGTCAGACCACACGGGCTACGGCGTTTTGAAATTCGTTCAGCCTCGTATTTCGGTCTTCCGGCTTCCAATCCTGATATGGATGATCATGGCCGAACTGCTGCGCGAGCTGACCCAGTTGATAGTGCATAGCGGCAGATTCCACCTGCAGCCAGAGAAAGGTGCCGAGCTGGTCGGAGTTGAAATGCAGATCGTCCCTCAGGATTCCAAACAGGCCAGACCAAAATCCTTGAAGATCGGCAAGGTTCTGGTGAATCGGTTCGCTTGCTCGGATGTACCGGGCGAATGCGAGTTCATCGGTATTGCGAATATCAGTCATAGAAGTGCCCCAATAGGTTGCGAAAAGCTGTGAAGCGCCGTGATGACTTGAGGTAATATGCGTCACCCAGCGAGGGTAGCTTTCGAGAGAGCGAGCGCCGCAAGGCGTTGATTTTAAAGGTTCTCGAAATTGTTACCGTCTTTGGGAGCAGAGGGTCGCAGGTTCGAATCCTGTCGCCCCGACCATTATTTGAGTGACTTGCACCGGTGTGCGAGTCGCGGCCACGTGCGTGGTATCGACATCCCGCAGTTTCGGGCGCCGATGTGTTGGTGTCCATCGGTGTGGGAGCGGCGATCGCTGGATCTCGAGGCAGACCTGGGGCCGGGTGATATGTCTCGGTGGTGAACGACTCCCGAATCAGTAGCGATGGGGCCATCAGCTGCGCGGTCCGGGGTGGTTACTGCCCGGTTCCGGTTCTGGAAGCAGCGCGCTGTGCCTATAATCACGCGCCCGCCGGCACCCGACCGGGTGCACCGCCGCCCAACTTCTGTCTTCCGACGAATCGTTTTCGAACCCGTGCCAGCCCAGCTTATCGACGGTCGCGCCGTCGCCGCCACTATCCATGAACGCGTTCGGCTTGCCATCGCCGCTCGTGTCGAATCCGGTTTGCGAGCACCGGCGCTGGCCACGGTACTGGTCGGCGCGGATCCGGCATCTCAGGTGTACGTGCGCAACAAGCGCCAGACCTGCGCAAAGCTCGGCATTCGCTCGGTGCCCTGCGAACTGCCGGTCAGCGTGTCCCAAGCCGAGCTGTTGGCCGAACTCGACCGGCTCAATGCGGACGATTCGATCGACGGCATTCTGGTACAGCTGCCATTGCCGAAGCACCTTGATGCCAACGCGTTGATCGAGCGCATCCGTCCGGACAAGGATGTGGATGGATTCCATCCGTACAACATCGGTCGCCTCGTGCAGCGCAATCCCGCGCTGCGGCCGTGCACTCCTTTGGGCATCATCGAATTGCTCAAATCGGTCGGAGAGACCTTCTATGGCCGCCGCGCTGTGGTCGTCGGTGCCTCGAACATCGTCGGACGGCCGATGGCGTTGGAGCTGCTGTTGGCCGGCGTGACGGTGACTGTGGCGCACCGATTCACGCACGATCTCGAGCATTTCGTACGCGACGCCGACATCGTGGTGGTCGCGGTCGGCAAGCCAGGGCTGGTTCGCGGGGAATGGATACGCGAAGGCGCGACCGTGATCGATGTGGGCATGAACCGTTTGGAGGACGGCAGTCTGGTCGGGGATTGCGAATTCGAGGCGGCACGCCAACGCGCCGCCTTCATTACGCCCGTGCCCGGCGGGGTGGGGCCGATGACGGTGGCGATGCTGATGCAGAACACGCTGGTCGCCGCAGAACGGCGTCGGGCCTAGATCAGGCATTGTCGCTTGAACATTAGTATTTAAATTACTATCGTCCCTTGGTGGAATTTGCAGGCGGGGACGTTTTCTTGAAATCGCAGCCCGTCAGTTCGAGGAAGGCAAGCGGACACTTGCCAAGGAATTGACGATCCGCTCATCGCGATGGCCCCGCGCTTGTTGCGGTGCAGAACGGCATTTATAATTCGCCGGCATCAAGATCGTCGGCGCCCATCCGCATCGGAGCTGGTGGCACCCGTCAACAAACGGATTGGCCGCAGCGGCTTGGTGCTTTTGGACTATTCGGTGTAGGGGCGAATATTGGGTCCACGGCGGCAAAGCAGGCGTCCTGCTGACATGTTCGGGCGTCAGGCTTCTATAAAAATGACCAATGCCAAGATTTCCTAGGGGGACAAAATCGATGAGGCAAGCGCTGCTGGGGATCGCCTCCATCGCGTTGTCCGGCTCTGCGTGGGCGGCCACCAGTTTGAGCGAGGCGCTGGACCAGGCCTTGCAGTACGCGCCGGCGGTCGTTTCATCCGAGGCGCAGTTTCTGGCCGACCGCGAGCTGGCCGAGCAGGAGCGTTCCAACCGGCGGCCGAGCGTTTCGGCGATCGGCGGTGCGGCCTACGCACACACCGAATCGGATGGCGTGTTCGGCGGCACCGAAGATGACTATCCAAGTTGGTCGGCGAGCCTGCAGTTGCGTCAACCATTGTTTCGTCTGGACTGGTCGGCTCAGGGCGACCGGGCCACGGCCTACGAGGCCCAGGCGCAGGCCAGCTACGACGAGCGCACGCTGGCGATCATGTCCGAGGTGGCGACGGCCTATTTCGATGTTCTGCTGTCGGAAGACGGACTGAATCTGGCGCAAAGTGAAGCTGCGGCGATTCGTGAGGCCTTCGAAGACACGCAAAAGCGCTATGACGTGGAACTCGTGCCCGGAACCGATCTGCGCGAGGCCCAGGCTCGCGATGATTTGGCGCAGGCGCGTTTGATCACGGCGAAGCGCGCGCTGGAGACGGCGCGTGATGCGCTCGAAACGTTGACCGGTGAGCGCGTCGAAGCCTTGCCCCGGCTGTCGGCCGAGACCGAATTTCCGGCCTTGCAGCCGATGGAGCTGGAGCCCTGGAGGGAACGCGCCCTGGCGACGAGCCCGGCGCTGCGCAGTCAGCGCGAATCGGTCACGATCGCACGGACCAACCTTAAATCCTCGAAGTCCGCCCGTGCCCCGACGGTGGATATGGTCGCTTCGGCGGGCCGCGACGACAGCAGTGAATACGACTTCGGCCAGACCCAGGACGATGCGCGAATCGGTGTCGAACTCAATGTTCCGATCTATGCGGGCGGCGTCAACGCCAGCCAGATCCGGCAGGCGGACGCGCGTTATCGCGCCGCGCAGGCAGAATTGCGACGCTTGGAGTTGAGCGTCCGGCAGGCGGTACGCCGCCTGTTCGGCGATGTCGAAACCGGTTACGTGGAAGCGAAGGCCTATGCCCGTGCGCTGGATTCGGCGCGGGTGGCGGAGACCGCCACTCAGAACGGCTACGATGCCGGCACCCGTACGATCACCGACGTGCTGGAAGCGCGATCCTCCGTGGTCGAGGCTCAGCGCAACCTCAACCAGACGCGCTATCAGCTGCTGCTGAACATACTGCAACTCAAGCAGGTCGTCGGTGTACTCAGGCGCCAGGATTTCGTCGAGGTCGACCGTCTGCTGGTCAACAACACGCCATCGCCGTAAGGCATCGCGGCAGAACATGAATCGAAAGGTGTATCAGACATGACCAAGCGGATGATCATCATGCTGACGATCGTCGTCGTGCTGTTTGGCGGGTTGTTCGCATTGAAGTTCGTGATTGGCAAGGGGATGCAGGAATTCTTCGACAACATGCAGCAGCCGCCGGTGACGATCACCACGGCGCGTGCTGAGAGAGCAACCTGGCCCAACGAGCTGACCGCGGTGGGAACGATCGTGGCGGTCAATGGCATCAACGTGACCACCGAGGTCGCAGGCCAGGTCAAATCGATCGCGTTCGAGTCCGGCGCGCAGGTCAAGGCCGGGCAGGTGCTGGTGCAGCTCGACGTCAGTTCAGAGTCCGCGTCGCTGGAAAACCTGCGCGCGCAGTCCAAACTCAGCGAAACCAGCCTCAAGCGCATAGAGCGGCTCTACAAACTGGATACGCTCTCCAAATCCGATCTGGAGCAGGCTCAGGCGACGCATGACTCGGCGCAGGCCCAGGTGCGTGCCCAGCAGGCGATGATCGACAAGAAGACCATCCGGGCGCCGTTCGACGGCGAACTCGGCATCCGCCGCATCAATCTCGGTGAGTATCTCGATCCGGGCACGGCGATCGTGCCGCTGCAGTCGCTGGACCCGGTGTATGTGGACTTCACGATGCCGGAACGTTACCTGTCCCAGCTTCAGGCCGGATACGAGGTGACCGTTCGCATCGACGCCTTCGAAGATATGAGCTTCACCGGCAAGATCGTCGCCATCGAGCCGCAGGTGGACGTGTCGACGCGCAATTTCAAGCTGCGCGCACGGCTGCCGAATCCGGACGGCCGGCTGCGTCCCGGTGCCTTCGCCGATGTCGCGGTCACATTGCCGGGGCAGAACCAGGTGATCGAGCTGCCCAAGAACGCGATCGCCTACAGCCCCTACGGAAACACGGTTTACATCGTGCAGGCGAAGTCGGGCCAGTCAGCCGGAGAGGGCGATGAATCCGTGCCCGAAGACGTTTTCACGGTGCGTGAACGTTTCGTCAAGACCGGTGAGGCACGTGGCGACTTCATCGCCGTGACGGACGGACTTGAGGGTGGGGAAGAGGTGGCCGCCACCGGCCTGTTCCGCCTGCACAGTGGCTCTGCGGTCAAGATCGATAACAGCGACAAGCCGGAGCCCACGCTCACGCCTGATCCCGCAGATTCCTGAGGCCGCATCCGTCATGGCCTTTACCGATACCTTCATCAAGCGGCCGGTCCTGGCGACAGTCGTCAGTCTGGTGATTCTGCTGCTGGGCCTGCGCTCGGCAACCGATCTGAGCGTGCGGCAGTTCCCGGAAATCCAGAACGCGCAGATTTCGATCACCACGACCTATGTCGGCGCCGACGCCGATCTGGTCGAAGGCTTCATTACGACACCGCTGGAACGTGAAATCGCCTCGGCGGAAGGCATCGACTATCTGGTGTCTTCGAGTCGTCAGAGCGTCAGCACGATCAACGCCTACCTTCGTCTGGACACCGATCCGGGCGAAGCGTTGACGCAGATTTCCACCAAGGTCAACAAGCTGCGCAACGAGCTGCCTGAAGGCTCGGAAGACCCGGTCGTGCAGTTGGCGGAAAGCGGTGACACGGCGTCCATGTACCTGTCGTTCTACAGCGACGTGCTGGCCGAAAACGAGGTGACCGACTACGTCTTGCGTGTGGTCGAACCGCAGTTGACCACCCTGGAAGGGATTCAACGCGCCAATGTGCTCAGTTCCCGCCAGTTCGCGATGCGAATCTGGCTACAGCCGCAACGTCTTGCCGCCTTCAATCTGACGGCGGGTGATGTGCGCCAGGCGCTGCAGGCCAACAACTTTCTGGCGGCTGTTGGCCAGACCAAGGGCAGCTACGTCCAGGTCAACCTGACGGCCAATACCGATCTGCGCACCGCGGAGGAATTCCGCCAGCTCGCGATTCGCTCGGACGGCAGTTCCATCGTGCGACTGGGCGATGTCGCACGCGTCGAACTCGGCGCCGAGGACTACAACACGCTCTCGTTCTGGAACGGCGATCGCGCCACCTTCATCGGTATTGAGGTGGCACCCGACGCCAACGTGCTCGATGTGATGAAGCGCGTACGCGATGTGTGGCCAAGCATCGTCGATCAGCTTCCGGAAGGGATGAGCGGTACGATCGCCTACGACGCAACCGAGTACATCGAAGACGCGATTGATGAGGTGATCAGCACACTGATCGAAGCGGTGCTGATCGTGGTGATCGTGATCTACCTTTTCCTGGGCTCGATTCGCAGCGTCCTGATCCCGGCCGTAACGGTGCCGCTGTCGCTGGTCGGGACTCTGTTCGTGATGTTGCTGTTCGGCTTCTCGATCAATCTGCTGACGCTGCTGGCGATGGTCCTGGCGATCGGCATGGTGGTGGATGACGCGATCATTGTTCTGGAGAACGTGTATCGGCATGTCGAAGACGGCATGAAGCCGTTCGATGCGGCGATCAAGGGCGCGCGTGAATTGGTGGGGCCGATCGTGGCAATGACGATCACCCTGGTTGCGGTGTACCTGCCGATCGGCTTTCTGGGAGGGCTCACGGGCAAGCTGTTCACCGAATTCGCGTTCACGCTCGCCGGCAGCGTGTTGCTGTCCGGCGTAGTGGCGCTGACCTTGTCACCGATGATGTGCGCCAAGCTGCTCAAGGCGCGGCGGCCGGAAGAGGAGCAAAAGGGCTTTGCCGCCTTCCTCGACCGCAATTTCGAACGCCTGCGGCTGCGCTATCGCAGTTCCGTGTCGAGCATGCTCGATACCAAGATCGTCGTCGCGATCTTCGGTGCCGTCGTCTTGGTGTCTTGCTACTTTCTGTTCGTGTCGGCGCCTTCGGAGTTGGCACCGGCCGAGGACAGCGGGTTCGCGGTGTCGGTGATGGAAACCGACCCGTTTGCCACGATCGACTACTTCGGAAAGTACGCGCAGGACTGGAGCGATCGGCTGAAGCAGCAACCGGCGATCGACCGCTTCTTCATGGTCACCGGCTTCGGGGGGATGAACAACAACTCGGGCTTCACCGGCATCATGCTCAAGTCATATGAGCAGCGTGATGTGTCAACGACGGATCTGGTCAACAACGCGCTGCAGGCGGCGGGCGGCGAGGTTCCCGGCATGCAGGTGCAGACTTTTCAGCCGCCGTCGCTGCCGACCGCAGGGCAGGGCATTCCGATCGAGTTCGTCATCGGCACCACGCAGTCGCAGCGGGTTCTCTACGACGTGGTGCAGGATGTATTGAGCAAGGCGCGCGAGAGTCGCAAGTTCATATTCATCGATTCGAACCTCAAGTACGACCGGCCACAGACGCGCGTGGAAATCGACCGCGACAAGGCGGCGGCCCTGGGTCTGGACATGACACAGATCGGTGGCGATCTGGCGAGCCTGCTGTCCGGCGGTTATGTCAATCGCTTTTCGATGGAGAATCGCAGCTACAAGGTGATTCCGCAGGTCGAGCGCGCCGAGCGCCTGAATTCCGATCAGCTCGAGGACTACTACACGCGGGCGCGTGACGGCTCCCTGGTGCCGCTATCCACCTTCGCCACCTTGAGCCATTCCGTACAGCCGCAGGTACTGAACCGGTTTCAACAGCTCAATGCGGCAACGGTGTCCGGCATGCAACGCCCCGGCATCGCGATCGGTGATGCGATTGCGACGCTGGAGCAGATCGCGCGCGAGACGATCCCGTCCGGTTTTTCGATCGACTATGCTGGTCAGTCGCGTCAGTTCAAGAACGAGGGTTCGGCCTTGCTGCTGACCTTCGCCTTCGCGATCATCATCATCTACCTGGTGCTCGCGGCGCAGTTCGAGTCATTCCGCGATCCGGTCATCATGTTGGTGACGGTGCCGATGTCGATTTGCGGCGCGCTGATCTTCATCAATCTGTTGGGCCTTTTCTGGGTGCCGGGCGCGTCGATCAATATCTACACGCAGGTGGGCCTGGTGACGCTGATCGGCGTGATCGCCAAGCATGGCATCCTGATCGTGGAGTTCGCCAACCAGCTTCAGGTGCAAGGCTACGACAAGCGCAAGGCGATCGAGGAAGCCGCTTCGATTCGCCTGCGACCGATTCTGATGACCACCGCCGCGCTGGTGATCGCGATGGTGCCGCTGCTGATCGCCAGCGGTGCCGGAGGCGTGTCGCGCTTCGCCATGGGACTGACGATTGCCAGTGGCATGACCATCGGCACCCTGTTCACGCTGTACGTGGTGCCGACGATGTACATGTATCTGGGCCGCGATCACACTGCGGCTGAAGCTTGAGTGGCTTGCCGGCATCCATCCGGCATCCATCGTTATGGCGTGGGTGATGGTATCGGCTCTGCGATAAGCGCAGACGTTCCGCCATGACCGGCGCGCGCTGCCACGCGCTGGGTGCCCGTCATTCCGGGGCCCCGCCTTTCGGGAACCCGGAGTTCACGCGAGATCTCGGGCCGCTGCGTGGATTCCGAATCAGGCCGCAGCCGTCCGGCGACGGCAATGGAGTGCACTGCAACCGACCCGAGCGAGAACCCAAAAAGAAGCCCCGTCGGGACGGGGCTTCTCACATCATCAGGACAAACTATTCGCCGAGAATTTTCAGCTCGACACGCCGATTGAGCTCGCGTCCCTCGTCGCTGTCATTGTCGGCAATCGGTGACGACTCGCCATAACCCGCCGTGCTCATGCGGGCATCGTCGACACCGCGTCCGGTCAGGTACTCCTTGACGGCGATCGCCCGCTGTTCGGAGAGCTTCTGGTTGTAGCTGTCGCTGCCACGGCTGTCGGTGTGTCCGCCGATCTCGACCTCCATGTCCGACTGCGACAGCAGGGTGTCGGCCACGCCGTCGAGGATTACCTTGGCATTGGCGGTGAGACGCGCTTCGTCGAATTCGAAGGTGACGCCGCGCAGCACCACGACATCGCCGCTGGCACAGCCGATTTCGTCCACCGGTTCGCCGGGGAACGGTGCGCGGCAGCTGCTCAGGGGGCAGCCGGTCTCGTTGACGACCGTGCCCGGCGGGGTGTCCGGACACTGGTCGATGCGATCGGCCACGCCATCGCCATCCGAATCGAGCTCGCAACCGTAGTCGTCCACGATCGCACCCTTGGGCGTGTTCGGGCACTCGTCGGTGTCATTGGGAACGCCGTCGCCATCGCTGTCGACATCCACTACCTGAACCGGTTCCGGTTCGGGTTCTTCCACATCCGGATAGTGTCCCAGAGGGAACTGCAGGCCGATATTGAAGACGCCGTCATAGAAGGCATTGTCGCCACCGCGGCCGGTAAACTCGTTTTCGTGCGAATCCATGCGGTAGCGCGCCTCGACGCGCAAAGACGCGCCATTGAGGTCGTCTCCAAGCGAAAACAGGTAGCCAAGGCCGGCGTCGCCCACGGTGCTGTCGTAGTTGTGATTGCAGCTGGCCAGGCCGGTCTGAATTTCACAGGGGGCGTCGTCGGTCTGGCCGTAGTAGGCGGCGATGATGCCGTACAGCCCAGGCAGGCTCCGCAGCGGGAACACCATGGCGCCGAGGCCGATACCCTTGAAGTCGGCCTTGTCGGTATTGCCGGACACGTCGTAGTCCGACTCGAAGGAATTGAAGAAGCCGGTGAGTTCGACGTTGAGACCGTAGGTCAGCGGTATGCCGAAGCTGAGCTGTGCGCCGAGTCCATCTTCGGTGAGACGATCACCGTCGGCGACCGAGTACGAGAACATCGGCGCCACGTAGGCGCGCTGGTCGCGATCAGCCTGTGCCGGCGAGGCGACCAAGGCCGCGAGCGCGCCCGCGGCCAGAACGAATTTTGTGTATGAACCTGTCCAGGACTGCATTTGTCCTTTTTTCATAGTCTCTCCCGTGAGCGTTTGCGCCTGGCGTTTGCCAGCCGGAACTATAGCAGCGCCGCCGGCTTGCATTACACTGCGCGCCCCGTAAATCCTAGACCGTCGGACTGGGTCCGTCGTGACACTACGAGCGTTCCATGGAAATCAACCCGATCAAGAGTGAGATTACGGCCCTGCAGGAGCGCTTTGCGCAACTGCGGGGCTATCTTTGAGTACGACCTGAAGCGTGACCGGCTCGCCGAAGTCGATGCGGAACTTGAGCAGCCCGATGTGTGGAGCGACCCCGAACGCGCGCAGGCGCTCGGCAAGGAACGCGCACGCCTTGTGGGCATCGTCGACCCGATCAACCAGGCCGCCGGCGGCCTGAGCGATGCGGCCGAGCTGTTGGCGATGGCCGCGGCGGAAAACGACGAGGCGACCGTCGAGGAGGTGGCGCGAGATGTCGCCCACTATCGCAAGCAGGCCGACGAACTCGAATTCCGGCGCATGTTTTCCGGCGAGATGGACGAGGCCAATGCCTATGTCGATATCCAGTCCGGTTCCGGCGGCACTGAGGCGCAGGACTGGGCTGACATGCTGCTGCGCATGTATCTGCGCTGGGCCGACGATCACGAATTCAAGGTCGAAGTGCTGGAACGCTCGGACGGTGAAGTCGCGGGGCTCAAGAGCGCGGCGCTGTTTATCGAGGGGCCGTATGCCTACGGCTGGTTGCGCACCGAATCCGGCGTGCATCGCCTGGTCCGCAAGTCGCCGTTCGATTCGGGTGCACGTCGGCACACTTCGTTTGCCGGGGTCTACGTGTCTCCGGAAGTCGACGACAGCATCGATATCGAAATCAACCCGGCCGATCTTCGAGTCGATACCTATCGTTCATCCGGCGCTGGCGGCCAGCACGTCAACAAGACCGAATCGGCGATCCGCATCACCCACGGCCCCACCGGCATTGTCGTGGCCTGCCAGACCGAACGCTCCCAGCACCAGAACCGCGATCGCGCGATGAAGATGCTGAAGGCAAAAATGTTCGAGCAGGAAATGCAGAAGCGCAACGCCGAAAAGCAGCGCATCGAAGACGCCAAGACCGACATCGAGTGGGGTTATCAGATCCGTTCCTATGTGCTCGACCAGTCGCGCATTAAGGATCTGCGAACCGGACTGGAAATTTCCGATACGCAGCGCGTGCTCGACGGCGACCTCGACCGCTTTATTGAGGAAAGTCTCAAGCAGGGCCTGTAAGGCTCGTGGAAAACTTCCGCAAAACGACGCAGACATGACCGACGACACCAAGCCGCAAGACGAAAACTTTCTGATCGCCCAGCGCCGCGAGAAGCTGGACAAGCTGCGCGCAGAAGGGCGGGCCTATCCGAACGGCTATCGCCGCGACGCCACGGCGGACTACTTGCATGGCGCCTACGGCGAGTGCTCGGCAGAAGCCCTGGAGGCGGGTGCGTACAGCTTCGCGATTGCCGGCCGCCTGATGGCCAAGCGCATCATGGGCAAGGCCAGTTTCGCGTCGGTGCAGGACGGTTCCGGTCGGATACAGGCCTTCCTGCAGCGCGATGTGCTTGGCCAGGACATCTACGCGGATTTCAAGACCTGGGATATCGGCGACATCATCGGTGTGCGCGGCAGTCTGATGAAGACCAAGACCGGCGAACTCTCCGTGCGGGCCGAGTCGATCGAACTGCTGAGCAAGAACCTGCGCCCGTTGCCCGAGAAGTGGGCTGGCCTGACCGATACCGAAACCCGTTACCGGCAGCGTTACGTCGACCTGATCATAAACCCGGAGGTCCGCGAGACTTTCGTCAAGCGTAGTCAGATTGTGCGTTTCATCCGCCAGTTCATGGATGCGCTCGGTTTCCTCGAAGTGGAAACGCCGATGTTGCAGCCGATTCCCGGGGGCGCCACGGCACGTCCGTTCATGACACATCACAACGCGCTCGATCGCGACCTGTACCTGCGCATCGCGCCGGAGCTGTACCTCAAGCGTCTTGTCGTCGGCGGTTTGGAACGGGTCTACGAAATCAATCGCAACTTCCGCAACGAGGGCATGTCGGTCCGGCACAACCCGGAGTTCACGATGCTGGAGTTCTATCAGGCCTACGCAGATTTTCGCGAGTTGATGGACCTGATCGAGAACATGGTGCGAGACGTGGCGCTGAGCGTCTGCGGCAGTGCCAAGCTGAGCTGCCAGGGGCGCGAGTACGATCTGGCGACGCCGTTTCTGCGTTTGTCGATGAAGGACGCGGTGATGCGCTTCAACCCGGAGCTGGACGCGGATCGGCTTGAGGACCGCGGTTATCTCGCCGATGTGGCCCAGCGCCTCGGCCTTGAGGTCAAGGCCGGCTATGGCTTCGGCAAGCTGTTGACGGAAATCTTCGAAAAGACCGTCGAGTCCAAACTCATGGACCCGACCTTCATCACCGAATATCCGGCCGAGGTGTCACCGTTGGCACGCCGCAATGACGAGCAGCCGTCGATTACCGACCGCTTCGAGTTCTTTGTCGGTGGTCGCGAGCTGGCCAACGGCTTTTCCGAGCTGAACGACCCCGACGATCAGGCGGCACGGTTCCGCGAGCAGGTCGATGCCAAGGATGCCGGCGACGATGAAGCGATGTTCTACGATGCCGACTATGTGCGCGCCCTGGAATACGGCATGGCGCCGACCGCCGGCGCGGGTCTGGGCATCGACCGTCTGGTGATGTTCCTCACCGACAGCCCCTCGATCCGCGACGTGCTGCTGTTCCCGCAGATGCGGCCGGAAAGCTGAAAGCAGAGATAACGAAAGCTTCGACGGTAACCCAAGGCCTACCCGCCGTTTTCGCCTCACGCCGCCAATCAGCCATTGCCCTCGGTGATATTGCGCGGCGCGTATTCATAGGCAAGCGCATGGCGTAGCGGCCCCTGCGCGGTGCATAGCTGTGCGGATTCCGCGTGCGAGACCTGCAACACGGCAGAGGCGCAGACTTCGCCATCCGGCAGGACCACCGAGTCTACGACTTCACCGACCGCAGGACCGTCCGGGCTGCCGTCGTGGATGCTGGTGCCGGGCGACAGCAATTGTTCCGCCCGAATCAGATACATCCGGCGCTTCACCGCGCCGAGATAGTGCACGCGCGCCACGACTTCCTGGCCGGTGTAGCAGCCCTTGTTGTAGTCGATGCCGCCGATCTGGTCGAGGTTGGCCATCTGCGGCACGAAATGGTCCTGGGTCTCCGGATAGACCACCGGTGTGCCGGAAAAGATATCCGAGGTGCGCCATTCGGTATCGCCGCCGGGAACGGGCGCTTCGCCACCGGCGTCTTCATTGGGCTTGCGCAGGCGGTAGACGGAAAAGCGCGGCAGATCGTCCCAGCGCCGCATGAAACTCACGTTCTCGAAGGTCAGCGTACCGAAGGCTTCGCGCGGCAGATGAAGCTCGCGGGCGATGCGCGGCAGGCGCTTCTGATCGGCGCCGCCCATGGCGTAGATCGTGAAGCGTTCCGAAACGTCCTCCAAGCTCACCTTGGAGCGCAGCACGAACATCTTGAGGCGGGTGAGCGTCGGCGTCACCAGCGATCTCGGCATTTCAAGATAGATGCCGTGAGGACGAACGAACGCGTGAATCACCGCGAGCATGCGGCCCTTGGGACTGTTGAGGCTGGTGATCTGGCCCCGGGTCTCGCTGAGGCGTCGGACATCGTTGCTGAGTTGGCCCTGCAGGAAGGAGACAGCATCATCTCCCGCCACACGAATCAGTCCGAGATCGCGCAGGGGACGGCAGTGAACACGGATATAGTCGAGCATGCCGTTCAAATTTTAACGCCTCCAGAACATCCAAAGACAGGGTTCGAACACGATCTTCGTTGCGGTGTGGTGACGGAATTTGTCAAACTACCGCGCCTTCTCCAGATCGTATCGATGAATTCCGAAAGCAAAAAGGATGCAGGGGACGAGAGCCGCAAGCCCTCGATCACCGTGCAGACGCCTGTCCAGGGACCAGAAGCTGGGATCGAGAAGCCGTCACGCCCGCGCGAAATCGGCGGACGCAAGGACGGGACCGAACCGACACGGTTCGGTGATTGGGAGAAAAAAGGCCGCTGTATCGATTTCTGATCGATACTGTTTAGCGGTTCGCGGGGCATGCGAACCGAATCCAAAAACCTGACGATTCACGTCCCTCACTTCTGGGAGTCGGAATGAGCGCTAAGTCTGCACAGACGAGCCGGCCGCTGTCGCCGTTCATGCTCGGGCCTTATTACAAGCCCCAATTGACGTCCATGCTGTCGATCACGCATCGCCTGACGGGCGTTGCCCTGTCGGTCGGTACGATCTTTCTGGTGGCCTGGCTGATGGCCGCCGCCGGGGGCGAACAAAGCTATGCCGCATTCAGCGAATGCGCGTCCGCCTGGTACGGGCAGATCATTCTGATCGGTTTCACCTGGGCGCTGAGCTTCCATCTGTGCAACGGTCTGCGTCACCTGTGGTGGGATCTCGGCCGCGGCTTCGATCTCAAGACCGTCTACGCGACCGGCTACGCCGTCGTCATCGTCTCCATCGTGCTGACAGCCAGCGTCTGGCTCGTCGCCTGTTGTCTCTGAGGGGCCGTCCATGAGCATTCGTTCTCCGCTTTCGCGTGCGCGCGGCCTCGGCAGCGCCAAGGATGGTGTGCAGCACTGGTGGGTGCAGCGTGTCTCCGCCGTGGCCCTGGTGCCGCTGGTGATCTGGTTCATGTACAGCGTGGCCGGCATGTCCGGTGCGCCCTATCTGGAGTTCGTGTCCTGGGTGCGTCAACCCTGGGTCACGGTGCTGCTGGTGCTGTTCATCGGCACCGCGCTGTATCACTCCGCCCTGGGGCTGCAGGTGGTGCTTGAGGACTACGTGTCCGGCGAATTCAAGAAAATCGCCAGCATCATCGCCGTCAAGCTGGCCTGCGCGGTGCTGGCCGTCGCCGGCATCTTCGCCGTTCTGAAAATTGCGTTCGGGAGCATTTGATGTCCGCTTACGAGATCGTTGATCACAAATACGATGTCATCGTTGTCGGCGCCGGCGGCGCCGGGCTTCGCGCCACCGTCGGCCTGTCGCAGGCTGGTCTGAAAACCGCCAATATCACCAAGGTGTTCCCGACACGCAGCCACACCGTGGCGGCGCAGGGCGGCATTTCCGCCGCGCTCGCCAATATGGGCGAGGACGACTGGCGCTGGCACATGTACGACACCGTCAAAGGTTCGGACTGGCTCGGCGATCAGGACGCGATCCAGTACATGTGTCGTGAGGCGATTCCGGCGATCATCGAACTCGAACACTGGGGCGTGCCGTTTTCGCGCACCGAAGAGGGCAAGGTCTACCAGCGCCCGTTCGGCGGCATGACCACGCACTACGGTGAAGGCACCGCGCAGCGCACCTGTGCCGCGGCCGACCGTACCGGTCACGCCATGCTGCACGCGATGTACCAGCAGTCGCTGAAAGCGCGTGCCGAGTTCTTCGTCGAGTATTTCGCGATCGACCTGCTGACCGACACCGACGGCAGCGTGCATGGCGTGCTCGCCTGGGATCTGTCGACCGGCCAACTGCACCGTTTCCGTGCGCAGATGGTGATTCTGGCGACCGGCGGCTATGGCCGCGCCTTCTTCTCGGCGACCTCGGCGCATACCTGCACCGGCGATGGGGGCGGCATGGCGCTGCGCGCCGGCATTCCGCTGCAGGACATGGAATTCGTGCAGTTCCATCCCACCGGCATCTACGGTTCCGGCTGTCTGATCACCGAAGGTGCGCGCGGCGAGGGCGGCTACCTCACCAATTCCGAAGGCGAACGGTTCATGGAACGCTACGCCCCGAACCGCAAGGATCTGGCCTCACGCGACGTGGTGTCGCGCGCGATGACGATCGAGATCAGCGAGGGACGCGGCGTCGGTCCGGACAAGGACCACATCCACCTGCACCTCGAACACCTCGGCCCCGAAGTGCTGCACGAGCGTCTACCCGGCATTTCCGAGACGGCGCGCGTGTTCGCCGGCGTCGACGTGACCAAGGAGCCGATCCCGGTGCTGCCGACGGTGCACTACAACATGGGCGGCGTCCCGGCCAACTTCAACGGTGAAGTGGTGACCTGCACGGACGGTCAGAACGACACCGTGATTCCGGGTTTGATGGCGGTCGGCGAAGCGGCCTGCGTTTCGGTGCACGGCGCCAATCGACTGGGCTCGAATTCGCTGCTGGACCTGGTGGTGTTCGGTCGCGCCGCGGCACTGCATGCGGCCAAGATCGTCAAGCCGGGCGGTGCGCACAAGAACATCTCCAAGGACTCGGAGGAGCGGGCGCTGGCCCGGTTCGACGCACTGCGTCACTCCAAGGGTTCCACGTCCACCTCGACGATCCGCGGCAACATGCAGCGCACCATGCAGAATCATGCGGCCGTATTCCGCACCGGTGAGTCGCTGTCCGAAGGTATCGAGAAGCTCAAGGACGTGATCGGCTCGTTCTCGGATGTGAAGGTGGCCGATTCGTCGATGGTCTGGAACTCGGATCTGGTCGAGACGCTGGAGCTGGACAACCTGCTCGGCCAGGCCCTGGTCACGATCACCTCGGCCGGCAACCGGCTGGAATCGCGCGGCGCACACGCGCGCGAAGACTATCCGGACCGCAACGACGAATCCTGGATGAAGCATTCGCTGGCCTGGCGTACCAGTGCCACGGACGTGAAGATCGATTTCCGCCCGGTGCACATGTACACGCTGGACGATGAAACCGAAGTGGTACCGCCCAAGGCCCGCGTCTACTGATCGAAGAGACCACGCGCGATGAGGCGAATCCTGCTGCTGCTGGTCGTGCTCGCCGCCGTGCTGGTCGGCGGTTTCGTCGCGCTGCCGTTTCTGAGTCTGTCCAGGCTCAGTGCGGCGATCGAATCCGGTGACACCGCCAAGCTGGACGCGGTGGTGGACTTTGAAGCGCTGCGCCAGAACCTGCTGATTCAGGCCCGGCGCAGGATCGACGAGCGCAGCGAGGACAAGCCCCTCGGCGCCCTGCGCTCCGCCGTCGCGGGCCGGATCGCTGAGTACAAGCTGGAACAGGCGAGCACGCCCGAAGGCATGATCGAGATGGCCTGTCGCGACAACGCGTCTGGTGACGCCACACGGGGCTGCCAGCTCGATGGAGAGTTTCTCGGTGCCGCTTTCGAGTCGAGTTCAGAGTTTTCGGCACGTGTCTTGCCCGCCAGTGGCAAGCCGTACCGCTTGGTAATGCGACGCCAGGGCCTGCACTGGTCGCTGGTGGACATAGAATCGATGGCCGATGCCGACGAGCACGCGATGTGGCGTGGCGCGGCGGGCCGATACAGCTAGGAGTGGTCATGGCTCAGTTTTCCCTGCCGAAAAATTCCAAGGTTCAGAAGGGCAAGCATTTCCCGGCACCCGAGGGCGCCAAGAATGTGCGCAGCTTCAAGATCTATCGCTATGACCCGGACAGCGGCAGCAATCCGACGGTCGATGTCTACGACATCGACATGGATGCCTGCGGCCCGATGGTTCTCGATGCCCTGATCAAGATCAAGAACGAAATCGACGCCACACTGACCTTTCGCCGCTCCTGCCGCGAGGGCATCTGCGGTTCCTGTGCGATGAACATCGACGGCACCAACACCCTGGCCTGTCTGAAGGGCTGCGACGAGGTCAAGGGCGAGGTCGCGATCTACCCGCTGCCGCACATGCCGGTGATCAAGGACCTCGTGCCGGACATGACGCACTTCTATGCGCAGTACGAATCGATTGAGCCCTGGCTCAAGACCGACACCCCGGCGCCGACGCGCGAGCGCCTGCAGACCAAGGAAGATCGCGAACTGCTCGACGGTCTCTACGAGTGCATTCTGTGCGCCTGTTGCTCGACCAGCTGCCCGAGCTACTGGTGGAATGGTGACCGCTATCTCGGCCCGGCGATTCTGCTGCAGGCCTACCGCTGGCTGGTGGACTCGCGTGACGAGGCCACCGGCGAACGTCTCGATCAGCTCGAGGATCCGTTCAAGCTGTATCGCTGCCACACGATCATGAACTGCGCCAAGACCTGCCCCAAGGGTCTGAATCCGGCGCGCGCGATCGCCGAAACCAAGAAGATGCTGGTGGAGCGTCGCGGCTGAGATTGGTCGGACGACTTTGCAGATGGCTGTCCTCGCGCCAAGGCGCAAAGATGGAAGCTTGCAAACCCGATGGGCTTTTGATGTTCTTTGCGCCTTCGCGTCTCTGCGCGAGCCCGTAAGTCGTTCGGCTATCGACTCTTGCGCCGCTTGGTTCGAATGCGGATCGCCTTCTGCCCGGTGGCGCCCACCGTCTGCACGTCCACTTCCAGCACGCCCAGCGCCTTGGCGAGTTCGCCGAGCTTCTTGTAGCCATAGTTGCGCGGGTCGAAGTCCGGCGCCTGGTTGGCGATATGGCTGCCGACTGCACCCAGCGATGCCCAGCCTTCGTCATCACCGTTGGCATCCAGCGCGTCGCGGAACAGGCGTACCAGGCGCGCGTCGCGCTTGAGCGAAGCGCTGTCCTTGCGCTTGGGCGGTGCGTCCTCATCATCGTCCAGTTCCGGTGCGGACAGCACATCCACATAGATGAACTTGTCGCAGGCCGAGACGAAGGCGGTCGGCGTCTTGCGCTCGCCGAAACCGTAGACGGTGAGCCCCGCTTCGCGAATTCTCGAGGCGAGGCGCGTGAAGTCACTGTCGCTGGAAATCAGGCAGAAGCCGTCGAAGCGATCGGTGTAGAGCAAGTCCATGGCGTCGATGATCATCGCGCTGTCCGTGGCATTCTTGCCGACGGTATAGCGGAACTGCTGGATCGGCTGGATCGCATGCACCGCGAGCCCGTCCTTCCATCCACGCAGATTCGGCAGCGTCCAGTCGCCGTAGATGCGCTTGACGCTGGCCAGTCCATATTTGGCGATTTCGGCCAGCAGGCGTTCGATCAATGAAGGCTGGGCATTGTCGGCATCGATCAGGACGGCGAGGCGAGCTTGCTGTGTTTGCGTGTTGTTCATCGCAGCTTCCGGCTGGGCGCGTACAGCCGGGCCGGGACGACGGGCTGCTATGATTCGCGCTCTTGTTTGACGACCCGGTCACTATGCACGAATCGCAGATTCGCTGGCGCCTGCGGCGCGGAATGAAGGAACTGGACGTGCTGCTGACACGCTGGTTCGACAACCAATGGTCGCAGGCCGGGGCCAGCGAGCGTGCGGCGTTCGTCGATCTTCTGGCCTGTGAGGATCCCGACATCTGGTCGTGGCTGATGGGGTATTCGCAACCGCCGCAGGGGCCTTTGGCCGATGCCATCGCCGGGCTTCGCCGATAGCCTGGAACTGCGTCCAGGGCGCTCCGCTGGACTTCATCGATTTCTGTGGGTGCTGCACGCACTGGCGCTGGTGATTCTGCCGCTGGCGATGCAGCGCGGTCCGGCGATGCTGGTTCTGGCCGGCGCGATTGGCGCCTCGTGGTGGTTGAGTCGCCGTCACCCGGCCTTCGGTGCCGGACGTCGGGCCCTAGTCCGCATGATCTGGCATCCCGATGGCCGCTGGACCGTGTACGCCGCAGCTGACCGGCATGACGGGGTGCGCTTGCGCGGTGACAGCCTGATTCGCGGACCGTTGCTGATCCTGCGTTTCGAGGACGCCGAATCGCACCGCTGTCTGGGAACACGCATTCTGCTCGGCGACGAGTTGCCGCCGGAACAGCTGAGACGCCTGCGCGCCCGCCTGTCAGTCGTCTAGCGGTTCGCTCAGCCGTGCTTCAGGATGCGGCCCTTCTCGCGAGCCCAGTCGCGCTCTTTGACGTCCGCGCGCTTGTCGTGCTGTTTCTTGCCCTTGGCCAGACCGATCTGCAACTTGGCGCGGCCGCGCGTCCAGTGCATGTCCAGGGGCACCAGCGTATAGCCGGCACGCTCGACCTTGCCCATCAGCTTGGACAGTTCATGATCGTGCAGCAGCAGCTTGCGGCTGCGCGTGGCATCCGTCACCACATGGGTCGAGGCTGACAGCAAGGGCGTGATGTGCGCCCCCACCAGCAGCGCCTCGCCGTTGCGGATGATCACGTAGGCTTCGGCGATCTGTCCGCGGCCGTCGCGCAGGCTCTTGACCTCCCAGCCCTGCAGCGAAAGTCCGGCCTCGTATTGCTCTTCGATGAAATACTCGTGGCGCGCACGGCGATTGACGACGATCTGCCGTTCGCCAGCGTCCTTGGTCTTTTGGCTCATCGAAAAATTATATGCTTACCGGCGGGTGGCGTGAGGCGTCGTCGGTAGGGATGCTCCCGATCGGCCGTGGATCGGCCCGCCCAAAACTCAAGACGCCGTCAACAATCAAAGATTCCAGAGTGCCCATCCGCGAAAGCATCTATGGTTACTGGTCGTCACCGCGCGCCTTTGTATGGGTCTGCGCCGGCGCGACGATCGGGATCGGAAACATGGCGAGGCTGCCCTGGCTGGCGGGTCAGTACGGCGGCGGCGCGTTCCTGATCGCCTACCTGCTGGCGCTGTGCCTGATCGCGCTGCCGATGCTGATCGCCGAATGGCTGGTGGGGCGTTGGACGCGCCCCGATCTGCTCAGCGGCTTCGAACGCCTGGCGCAGGATGCCGGCGGTATGCGCCGGGGCTGGAAGCCGCTCGCGGTGCTGGCCCTACTCAGCGCGCTGCTTACACTGGCGTACTACAGCGTGGTGGCGGGTTGGAGCGTCGGCTACATCTTTCGCGCCGCCGGCGGCGAACTGCTTGCCGTCGATGCAGGGCATAGCCGCGACGTGTTTCTTGGACTGGTGCGAGATCCAGAGCGCAGTCTGGCCTGGCATACGATCTTTCTGCTGGCGGCCTGCATCATCGTGTCGCAAGGCGTGCGAGAAGGTCTGGAGCGGGGTGGGCGCTACCTGTTGGGCGCCGCGTTTCTGTTGCTTTTGTGCCTGATGGCCTATGCGGCTCGTCACGGCGATGTCGGAGCGGCGTTGCGTTACCTGTTCGCCGTGGATTTTTCCCGGCTTGGTTGGCGCGGCGCGATGGAAGCCGTGCAGCAGGCGGTATTCAGCGTGAGCCTCGGGCTCGGCGTGATGCTCGCCTACGGTGGTTATCTGCACGGCGAAACGCGGCTGATGCGCGCCGCACTTTCCGTGATTGCACTCGATACATTTTTCGCCCTGGGTGCGGGAATAGCGATCAACGCCCTGCTGTTCGGCGCCGGCTTGTCGCCGGTATCCGGACTGGCCTTGTTGTTCCAGGCTGTACCCATGGCTTTGCCGGGCATTCCGATGTCGATCATCGTCGCCACCGGCTTCTACATGCTGGTGGTCGCGATCACGCTGGCTTCGGCGATCGCCTTGATGGAGCCGCTGGTGGCCTGGCTGATGATCCGTTATCGCTTACCGCGCAGCAGCGCCGCCACTGCCGTGGCCATGGTCGCGTGGTTTCTCGGGATCGGCGCGATGCTGTCGTTCGGCGTGCTCGACGATGCACGCCTAGCGGGGCGCAACCCCTTCGAATGGATGCAATGGCTGACGGCGCGGCTGCTGATACCGGTGGGTGTCCTGCTGAGCTGCATCGCCGTTGGCCGTGTGCTGCCGTTGCATGTGATCGAAGCGGGCTGGGGCAGCGAGCGACTGACGATGTTCCGGGTTTGGCGGCAGCTGCTGCGCTTCCCGGCACGGATCGGTCTGGCGGCCTTGCTGCTCTACACCCTGGGGCTGCTGGACCGGTTGGAGCAGCTCTGGTGAGCACGGCGTTTTCGACGCGCGCGGGTGCGCCGCTTTCCATCGAAGTGGTCTACGCCTTGCCCCAGGCCAGCTTCGTGCGCCAGCTGAGTCTGCCGCGTGGATCGCGCATCGAAGATGCGATCGCGGCTTCGGGCGTCTGCGTGGAATATCCGGAAATCAGTGCCGGGCATCCCGATGTCGGCATCTGGGGACGACGAACGGAACCCGATGAATTGCTGAGCGATGGTGACCGCGTGGAGATCTACCGGCCGCTGCTGATCGACCCGAAGCAGGCGCGCCGCGAACGGGCGCGCAAGGCGAAGTCCGGCCGCTGAGGCGTCTTACTGTCCTTCAGGCGTCAGGATCACGCCGGTCTCGCGCGACTCGGTCTGCTGCTTGTCCTTCTTTTCCTGTTGCAGGATGGTTTCGACGTCCGGGTTTTCCAGCGCCTTGTCCTTGCTGTTCGGATCGGCGATGCCTTCCATCTGCGCCAGCAGCTCGCCCTCGAAATGCAGCGTTACGATGCGCTTGGAGACATCGCCACGCGGGCTCTTGTAGTAGCCGAGGTAATCCCAGCGATCATCACGGAACGGATCGGTCGCGATCGGCGAGCCGAGCAGATACTCGACCTGCTCGCGATTCATGCCGAGGCGCAGCTGGTCGAGCTGCTTTTGTTCGATGACATTGCCCTGGCGGGTCGGCAGTTTGTAGACGATCTGGCACCCGGAAATCAGGGCGGCCGCCGACAGGACAATCAGAAGAAGGCGCATGGACGTTGCTGATGGGAAAGACCATGCAATAATAACCTATCGACGCATCACAAAGACCTGGGCCATGGAATCTCAAGACTTACGCAACGCCGGCCTCAAGGTCACGCTGCCACGACTCAAGATCATTGAAATGCTTGAGCGAAGCCCCACGCGGCACCTTTCGGCGGAAGACATTTACAAGATGCTGATCGACTCCGGTGAGGAGATCGGTCTGGCGACGGTGTATCGCGTGCTGACGCAGTTCGAGACGGCCGGTCTGGTCGTGCGCCATCATTTCGAGGGCGGCCATGCGGTATTCGAGCTGGCCAGCGGCAACCATCACGATCACATGGTCTGCATGGATACCGGCAAGGTCATCGAGTTCTACAGCGAAGAGATCGAGAAGCTCCAGCATCTCATCGCGGAGAAGCACGGTTATCTGATCGAGGATCACAACCTCGTGCTGTACGTGCGGCCCAAGCCGAAGACCGTCTGAGACTCCGAAACGACCGGCAGTGGCCGCTCGCTTTCGTTTTCCGTTGCCTCAGCCGGCGGCGCGCGCCAGCAGTTCGCGCGCATTGGCCAGTACCGGGTCGGTAATCTCGCGACCACCCAGCATGCGTGCCAGTTCCTGAACCCGCGCCGCCTCGTCCAGCGCCGAGACCCGTGTATAGGTCTGGCGCCCGTCGACTTCCTTGCGAATCGCGAAGTGGCCGCGTCCCTGTGCGGCGACCTGCGGCAGGTGGGTAACGCACAGGACCTGGTGTCGCGCGCCCAGCGCCTTCAATCGGGCACCCACGATTTCCGCGGTGGCGCCGCCGACGCCGCTGTCGACTTCGTCAAAGATCATGGTCCGTGCGCTCTCGATTTCGCTCGCGGCCACCTGTACCGCGAGGCTGATACGTGAGAGCTCGCCGCCGGACGCGATCTTGGCCAAGGGGCGCGGTGGCTGCCCCGGATTGGCCGAGAAGTCGAAACGGATCTCGTCATCACCATGCACCGCCGGGCGGCTGTTGCCGCGTCCGCTGATGTCGATGACGAAGCGAGCCTGCGACATGCCGAGGTCGCGGGCGATTTCGGTGATCGCGGCGGAAAGCGATTTCGCGGCCTTGAGACGGGCCAGGGTCAGAATGTCGGCGAGCTTGCGATAGCGCTTTTCGGTCGCGGCGCGTTCGGCGTCGATGCGGGCGACCTCGCCCGCGGCGTTTTCGACCACCGCCAGCTCCAGGGCGAGTCGCTCGCGTAAGGCCGGCAGTTCCGCCGGTCGCACATGATGCTTGCGCGCAAGGTCCTGAATGATTTCAAGGCGACTCTCGACTGCGCTCAGGCGCGCCGGGTCAAGCTCCAGACGGTCGAGTGCGCGGCGCAGATTGGACGCGGCCTCATCGATCTGGATGCCGGCCGCCGCGAGCATTTCGGCCGCTTCGGCGAATGCCGGCAGCTGCTCGGCGTGGGCTTCCAGCAAGCCGGCGATCGTCGCTACACGGTCGCTGAGGGTGTCTTCGCCGCCATTGAGCGCATCGCAGGCCTGCGCTCCGTCCTGCAACAGTTCGCCAGCGTGCGACAGCGTGCGATGCTCGGCGTCGAGCTGCGCGATCTCGTCCTCCTTCAGATCGAGCGCTTCGAGTTCATCGAGCTGATGGCGCAGGTAGCCGGCTCGCGCCGGGTCCTGACGACCCTGATCGAGCGCCGCGGCGAGTTCGCGTTCCAGGCGCGCATGCGTGGTGGCGGCTTCGGACACCGCCCGGGTCTGCTCGTGGAGGCGGCCGTAGTCGTCGAGCAATGCCCGTTGTGCGTCGCTGCGTACCAGCTTCTGGTGTTCGTGCTGGCCGTGAATTTCGATCAGGAACTCACCCAGCTCGCGCAGGCTGCCGACCGGAACCGGAGAGCCGTTGACGAAGGCGCGGGTGCGTCCTTCGGCCGAGACCAGGCGGCGCAGCAGTACGGTGTCCGGCGAATCGGAATCGCTCAGCGAATGCTGTTCGAGCCAGGCACCGGCACCGCCGGCGGCGTCCACGGAAAACTCGGCACTGAGTTCAGCCTGCGCGGCGCCGGCACGCACCATGGCACTGTCGGCGCGGTCTCCCAGCAACAGGCCGAGTGCATCGATCAATATCGACTTGCCGGCGCCGGTTTCGCCCGTCAGCACGGTGAAGCCGGAGCCGAATTCGAGTTCCAGCATATCGATGATGGCGAAATCGCGGATGGACAGGTGCCGCAGCATACGGACGGTCAGGTTCGGGGGCAGTCGGGTTCAGGAGCGCTCGCGGCCCCAATGCAACTTGGAGCGCAGGATATTGAAGTAACTGTAGCCGCGTGGATGGATCAGCTGCAGGCTGCAGTCGGCGCGGCTGATCTCGATGATCTCGCCGGGCCGCACCGTGGCATTGACCTGACCGTCCATGGTGCAGGTCGCGTCGTGGGTGCCGCCGCCGGACAGCGCCAGCCGCACCGGTCGGTCGGTACTGACCACGATCGGCCGGTCGGACAGGGTATGCGGGCAGATCGGCACCAGTGCCCAGGCTTCGATGCCGGGATGCAGCACCGGACCGCCGCCGGACAGCGCATAGGCGGTGGAACCGGTCGGCGTCGAGACAATGAAACCGTCGGCGCGATGCAGCGAGATGAACTCCTCTCCGTGCCAGGTCTCGAACTCGATCATGCGGATCGCCGCCTGATTGCGCAGCACTACATCATTGAGCGCCAGGAACGGTCCGGCGCTGCCCTCGTCCCGCAGAATGCGCGCCGACAGCAGACTGCGGGTCTCGCGCACGTAGTCGCCGTCGAGGATCGAATCCACGGTTTCGGTCATTTGCAGCGGGTTCACGTCGACCATGAAGCCGAGCCGCCCCTGGTTGACGCCCAGCAGCGGAACGCCGGCCGGTGCCAGATCACGCCCGGCGTTGAGCAGAGTGCCGTCGCCGCCGACCACGATCACCAGATCGCAGCGTTCGGCCAGCTCCCTGCGCGGCGCGGTGGCATCGGCGGCCATGCCACACAGTTCGTCATCGAGCAGCACGGTGTGACCGCGTTGACGCAAGTGCGCGACCAGCAGCGCCGCGGTCTGCGCCGCGGCAGGGTCGTCCTGCTTGCCGATGATTCCCAATGTCCCGAACTGCGACATGATCCCTTCGTGTTTTTCTGGACTGATGTGCTGCGCGCCGGCGTCGATGCGCGCCCGCCGCAGACGCGCGGACATTAACATGGGCCCATCACGATGCGGCAGACCGGTCGACGCCGGCCGGCGCGCGCAGCGGTGCTACGACGATGCTTGACCCCCGGCCGGGCTAGGGATAGTTTCGATCCAGGCGCCTATGCTGACAACATGACGATCGATGCTTGAATCCCGAGCCGCAGAGCTCCTGAAATTGCTCGTCGAGCGCTACATTCAGGACGGACAGCCCGTTGCCTCGCGTACCTTGTCGCGCGCGGGTGGCCTGAACCTGTCGCCGGCCACGATCCGCAACGTGATGGCGGACCTTGACGACCTTGGATTCGTCTCTTCGCCGCACACCTCGGCAGGCCGTGTGCCGACACAGCGGGGCTACCGCTATTTCGTGGACAGCCTGCTGGAGCCGGAAGGGCTGGCGGACGAGCAGCAGCAGCAGATCGTGCGTGAACTGCTCGACCGAGCGAAGAACACCGAGGAATTGCTGCAGACAACCTCGTCGGTGTTGTCGTCGCTGTCGCGCATGGCGGGCGTTGTCACCACGCCGCGCCGGAACATCGCGGTGCTGCGCCGTATCGATTTCCTGCCGTTGTCGGAGCGTCGGGTGCTGGCGATTCTGGTCGTCAACCAGCGCGATGTGCAGAACAGAGTCGTGTCGGTGGACCGCGATTATTCCGCGCGCGAACTCGAAGTGCTCGCCAACGCCATCAACCAGCACTACGCCGGACGCGATCTGCTGGTGCTGCGTCAGCAATTGGTCGACGAGGTTTCGGCAACCCAGCGCGAGGTCAACGACACCTTGCGCAGCGCGCTGGAAATGACGGAACGGGCGCTCGGCCACCCCGACCCCCAGCAGGATTACGTGGTGGCCGGCGGTTCCAATCTGTTCTCGTTCCAGGAACTGGGCGATGTCAGCCGTCTGCGCAAGCTGTTCGATGCGCTTGATCACAAGCGCGATCTGCTGAGCCTGTTCGACCAATGCCTGCAGGCCGAGGGCATGCAGATCTTCATCGGCGAGGAATCCGGCTATCGCGTGCTCGACGAGTGCAGCGTGGTCACGGCGCCGTACTATCTCCAGGGTGAGGTCGCCGGCGTGCTTGCCGTGGTCGGCCCCACGCGTATGGCCTACTCGCGCATCATTCCGCTGGTGCGCGCCACCGCACGCGCCCTGGGGCATTCGCTCGCTGACGACTGAGGCGTGTTGCTGGCGTCCCCGCCGCATTCACAACGCGTTCAACCGCCGCTCCGCATGATGGCGAGGTTCCGGTCCTGGAACCGGGTCGTCGTATAGGGAAGGGGTGAGGCGTGGACTCTAGCGCGTGGCTGAAAGACCGCGTCATTCTGTGGCCCGGGCGGTCCTATCCGCTCGGTGCAAGCTGGGACGGTGAGGGCATCAATTTCGCGCTGTTCTCGGCACACGCTGAAGCCGTGGACCTGTGCCTGTTCAGCCCTGACGGTCGCCGTGAGATCGCCCGCATCCGTCTTCAGGAATACACCGACCAGATCTGGCACGGCTATCTTCCGGATGCGCGGCCCGGGCTGCTTTACGGCTATCGAGTGCACGGCCCCTACGACCCCGCCAACGGGCATCGCTTCAACGCCAACAAGCTGCTGATCGATCCCTACGCCAAATCGCTGTTCCGCGATCTCCATTGGAACGACGCACACTTCGGCTATCGAGTCGGAAGCCGGCGTCAGGATATGTCCTTCGATCGCCGCGACAATGCGCGCTACATGCCCAAGTGCCGCGTCGTCGAATCAGCCTTTACCTGGGGGGATGAGCGCGCGCCGCGCACATCCTGGGAGGAAACCGTGATCGCTGAAGTCCACGTCAAGGGATTCACGGCTTTGCACCCCGGCGTGGAGACCGTGCGCCGCGGCAAATTCGCCGGCCTGGTGTCGCCGCCCGTTCTCGACTACTTGGTCAAGCTGGGCGTTACGGCCGTGGAGTTGCTGCCGGTCCATGCGTTTCTCAATGACCGTCATCTGCGCGAACGCGGTCTCACCAACTACTGGGGCTACAACACGCTCGGCTTCTTCGCGCCGGACCCCCGCTATCTCGCCACCGGCGATCTCGCCGAGTTCAAGACCATGGTCAAGCGTTTGCATGGTGCCGGTATCGAGGTGATTCTGGACGTGGTCTACAACCACACCGGCGAGGGCAATCACCTTGGACCGACCTTGTCGCTGCGCGGCATCGACAATGCCAGTTACTACCGGTTGGCCGAGGACCGCCGCTACTACATGGACTACACCGGCACCGGCAATACACTGAACCTGGATCACCCGCGAGTCCTGCAGATGGTCATGGACTCGCTGCGCTACTGGGTTACCGACATGCACGTCGACGGATTCCGCTTCGACCTGTGCTCCACGCTGGCGCGCGAACACGGCAATTTCGATCCCGGCGCCGCGTTTCTGGATGCGGTGCGCCAGGACCCGGTGCTCAATCGCGTCAAACTCATCGCCGAGCCTTGGGACGTCGGTGACTACGGCTTTCAGCTTGGCCATTTTCCGCCGGGCTGGGCCGAATGGAATTCCGCGTTCCGCGACACTTCGCGTCGCTTCTGGAAAGGCGACGAGGGCGTGATGGCGGAAATGGGCAGCCGCGTCACCGGCTCGGCCGACATCTTCGAACGTGCCGGACGCCGGCCCTGGGCCTCGATCAATTTCGTCACCGCGCACGACGGCTTCACCCTGCAGGACATGCTGTCCTACAACGACAAGCACAACGAGGACAACGGCGAAGGAGGCGCCGACGGGCACGACGACAATCATTCCTGGAATTGCGGGGCAGAGGGCGAGACCGAGGACCGCGCGATTCTGGAATTGCGCGATCGCCTCAAGCGCAGCCACATGGCGACCTTGCTGCTGTCGCTGGGCGTGCCGATGCTGCTCGCCGGTGACGAAATGGGGCGCAGCCAGCGCGGCAACAACAATGCCTATTGTCAAGACAATGAGCTGTCCTGGACACACTGGACCGGGCTGCGCCCGGAAGACGAGCACCTGCGCGAACTCGTCTGCGAGCTGATCCGACTGCGCCGCAAGCATCGCGTGTTTTCGCGCCCGCGATATTTCCTCGGCCAGGTGATGGCCGACGACGGACTCAAGGACATCACTTGGCTCGCGCCCGATGGACGCGAGCAGACCGATGCCGACTGGGACAATGCCTACGCCCGCGCTTTCGGCTATGTACTCGGTGGCGCGGCCGGTGATTACTACACGCCCGGCGGCCAGCGCGACATCGACGACAGCTTTCTGGTGATCATGAGCGCTCATCACGAAACGCTGGATTTTCGGATTCCGGAGCTGCCGTCCGCGATGAACTGGGAATTGCTGATCGATACCGCCTTGCCCAATGGCATCGCCGAGCCCGGCCAATTTTACGAAAGCGGGCAGGCGTTCGCTCTGCAGGCACGGTCACTGGCCCTGTTTGTCCATCGCGCGCAACCGCGTCCGATGGCGAGCATCGAACTCGACGTGGCCGACCGTGCGCCGCAGCCTGACTCGGGAGTCGATGCATGAAACGTCACCTAAGCCTGCATCGAGGCGCCGAAATCACCGATCGGGGCGTGCACTTTCGTCTGTGGGCGCCCGGTGCGCAGCAGGTTGAGCTGGTGCTCAAGGACGGCGCCGTGATCGCGATGAAGCCAGCCGCCGACGGTTATTACGAGTGCCTGAGCACCGCGGCCGCAGCCGGCAGTCGCTACCGCTACCGTATCGCTGGGCAGGAGTACCCGGATCCGGCATCCCGTTATCAGCCGGACGAGGCGCTGGGGTTCAGTGAGGTCGTCGATCCGCAGCAGCACGACTGGCAGGATTCGGACTGGCGTACACCCGATTGGCACAGCGCGGTGCTCTACGAACTGCACGTCGGCAGCTTTTCGGAATCCGGAGACTGCGACGGCGTGATCGCGCATCTGGATCACCTGATCGACCTTGGCGTCAACGCGATTGAACTGATGCCCGTGGCCGAATGCCCCGGTCGCTGGAACTGGGGCTATGACGGCGTACTGCCTTTCGCCGTCACCAAGCGCTACGGCGGACCCGCCGCGCTCAAACGCCTGGTCGACGCCTGTCATGCGCGCGGGGTCGCGGTGGTGCTGGACGTGGTCTACAACCACTTCGGGCCGGAAGGCAATTTCCTGCATGCCTACGCGCCGCAGTTCTTCACCGAACGCCACCACACGCCCTGGGGCGCCGCGATCAATTTCGACGATGAGGGCAGTTCCGAAGTGCGCGACTTCTTCATAGAAAACGCACTGTACTGGCTGCAGGAATATCACTTCGACGGCCTGCGCTTCGACGCCGTGCACGCGATTCGTGACGACTCGAATCCGGACTTCGTGCTGGAGTTGGGCCGCCAGCTGCGGGAACGTCTGCAAGGGCGGCCGGCCTGGCTGATTCTCGAGAACGACGAAAACCGCGCCTCGGTACTCGGCGAAGGCTACGGTGGGCCGGGACCGTTCACCGCGCAATGGAACGATGATTATCACCACGTACTGCGTGTGCTCAGTACCAACGCCGAGGGCGGCTATTATCGGGACTATCTCCAGCATCGCGCGCAGCGGCTGGGGCGCGTGCTCGCCGAAGGCTTCGACTACCAGGGCGAAACCTCCGAGCATCGCAAGGGCGCGTTGCGCGGTGAAGCGTCCGCCTCGCTGCCGCCGACCGCCTTTGTCTCCTTCATTCAGAATCATGACCAGGTCGGCAATCACGCCTATGGCTGGCGCCTGCCGAAGTTCGCGCCGCCGCCCGCCATTCGGGCCGCGGCCGCCACCTTGTTGTTGTCGCCCCAGGTGCCGATGCTGTGGATGGGTGAAGAGTGGGCCAGCGAACAACCATTCCCGTTTTTCTGCGACTTTGATGGCGATCTCGGCGAGGCCGTGCGTCAGGGGCGCCTGACGGAGTTCAGTTCATTTCCTGAATTCCAGGACGAAGCTGCGCGTCGCGGAATTCCGGACCCGCTGGCGGCCGAAACCTTCGACAGTGCCGTGCTTGACTGGTCAGCACCGAGCCGGGCTGCCGGCGCTGGCTGGCTGGACTACTACCGGACGCTGATCGCTCTGCGCCGCAGGCATCTGGTGCCGCTGCTGGCCGGCGCGCATCACGGCGGCGAGGCGATCAGCCGCACGCCTGGATTCGCAGACGTGTGCTGGATGCTGGCGGAAGGCTACCGCTGGCGGCTGCAAGTCAACCTGGCGCCGCAGCCCGCGACGCTGGATCCGGGCGAAAGCGGCAAGACCGGTGACCGCGTGATCTTCGAAACCGAAACGCCGACAGACGACGCGGCCTGGCCGGCCTGGTTCGTCCGCGCGAGTCTGCTGCAGCCGTGAGCGCGAACCCGAGGACACCTCCGCGCGCGAGCTATCGCGTGCAATTGCACAAGGACTTCGATTTCGCGCAGGCCGCGGCGCTTGCGGACTATCTGCAGGCGCTGGGCGTCTCGCACGTCTACACCTCACCGATCATGACCGCGCGTGCCGGCTCCACGCACGGTTACGACATCATCGACCACACCCGGATCAATCCCGAACTCGGCGGCGAGGAGGGTTTCGAGGCGCTGCACCAGGCCTTGAAGGCGCGCGACCTGGGCCTGATCGTCGACATCGTGCCGAACCACATGGGCATCGGTTCCGACAACGCCTGGTGGATGGACGTGCTCGAGTGGGGTCAGCACTCGCCGTACGCCGGATTCTTCGATATCGACTGGCATTCCAGCCGCCGCAACCTCGAAGGCAAGGTATTGCTGCCGGTGCTTGGCGACCAGTTCGGCGCGGTACTGGAACGCGGGGAGATCGAACTGCGTCTGGATGCGGAGCAGGGCAGTTTCAGCGCCTGGTACTACGAGCACCGGTTCCCGATCTCACCGCTGGACTATCCGGTGATCCTGCTGCGTGACGGCGCGCTCGGGCCGCGCACGATCAATGCGCGACTGGACCCGTTGATACGTGCGTTCACCCTGTTGCGCGACGATGTCGATTCGGCACGTTTGGGCGCCGCCGAGCTGATGCGCCAGTTCGCAGCAGCGATGCGCAGTGAGCCCGCGATCGTCGAGGAGGTCCAGGCCGCCTTGAACGCGTTTCATGGCGAGGCCGGAATGCCCGACAGCTGGCGCCCGCTGGGACGGCTACTTGATGCGCAGGCGTACCGGCTGGCGTACTGGCGGGTGTCCTCGGACGAGATCAACTACCGTCGCTTCTTCGACATCAACACGCTCGGCGGCCTGCGCGTGGAACGCATCGACCTGTTCAACGAAACGCATCGCCGCCTGCTGCGTCTGGTCGAGGACGGACGCATCGATGGCCTGCGCGTCGATCACATCGATGGTCTGCTCGATCCGCTGCAATACACCCGGCGCCTGCAGGGCGCGGCCGGCCGGCCGGGGGAACCGTGCTACATCGTCGTCGAGAAGATTCTCGCGCCTCATGAACAACTGCCCTCCGAATGGCCGGTGGCCGGCACCACCGGCTATGACAGTCTCAACCTGATCGGTGCCGCGCTGACCGATCCCGAAGGCGAACGTCTGCTGGGCACGTTCTATCGGCGCTTCAGCGGCGTTCGCGAATCCTTCGAGGACATACTCTGGCACAGCAAGCGCGAAATTCTCCGAAACAGCCTGGCCAGCGAGGTCTCCGTACTGGCGAGTGCGGTCTACCGGCTCAGTTCCAGCCGTTGGCGTTCGCGTGACTTCACGCTCAATGCGATACGCGAGGCGCTGGAGAATTTGATCGCGGCGTTTCCGGTGTACCGCAGCTACGTCGACCGCGAGCAGCCGGCCGGCGCAAGCGACCGGCGCCATATCGATTGGGCGCTGGGCGTCGCCAAACGTCGTGCCGGTCCGGTCGAAACCTCGGTCTACGATTTCATCGCCGGCGTACTGACGGGCGATCTGGCCGGCCAAGGCTCGCCTTATCCGCGTGACGAGGTATTGTCCCTGGCGATGCGTTTCCAGCAACTGTCCGGTCCAGCGATGGCCAAGGGGCTGGAGGACACCTCGTTCTATCGCTACCTGCGTCTGCTCAGCCACAACGAGGTCGGCGGTGACCCGCGGCGATTCTCGCTCGGTGTACAGGGTTTCCACCACGCCAACCAGCAGCGCCTGGAGCACTTCCCGCATGCCATGCTGTCCGCGAGTACGCACGACACCAAGCGCGGCGAAGATGCACGAGCACGCATTGCCTGTCTGGCCGAAATACCGGCGCAATGGGCGAAACAGGTACTGCATTGGGCGCGCATGAATCGACGTCTGCGCGTCCGGATCGGCGACGCCGACGCACCCGAACGAAATCACGAGTACTACTTCTACCAAAGCCTGCTCGGCTGTTGGCCGCTCGACCTGGATCTCGACCACGAATCGGCATTGGCGGACCTCGCCGGACGCGTCGAGGCGGCGATGGTCAAGGCCGTGCGCGAAGGCAAGCAACGCTCAAGCTGGGTGCATCAGGACGCCGAATACGAAAGCGCACTTGCGCGATTCGTGCGTGCGGCGCTCGACCCTCAGCGCAGCCGCATGTTCCTGGACGACTTTGCGGGATTCGCGCTGCGCCTCGCCGAGTCCGGCATGCGCGTATCGCTGTCACAGACGCTGTTGCGGCTGACGATGCCTGGCGTGCCGGATATTTACCGCGGCGCGGAGCTTTGGGATCTGTCGATGGTCGACCCCGACAATCGTCGGCCTGTGGACTATGTGCAGTACCGCGAGCGTCTGGCCGAGATACAGGAACTGGTTCCCGGCGACAGCGGCAGCGTCGAGGCCGCAAGCCAGCTGATGCGAGGTTGGTCCGATGGCGGCGTCAAGCTTCATCTGATCCGCACCGCCTTGGGGTTGCGTCGGCGGCAGCCGGCACTGTTCGCGCAAGGTGATTATCTTCCGATCGAAGCGCAAGGCCACTTTGCCGATCAGGTACTGGCGTTTGGTCGCCGCCGCCCGGATCAGGCGGCGATCACGGTGGCACCGCGTTTCTGGAATCGCCTGATCGACGCGAACGGACACGTCGACTGGCAGGACACCGTGCTACCGCTGCCCCAGGGGCGGTGGCGCAATCTGCTCGATGGCGCAAGCATCGACAGCGCTGACGGCCCGGCGCCGCTGCAAACCCTGACGCGACATTTTCCGGTGGCTTTGCTGGTTGCTGATTGAGGTACGGGGAGTTTCAGGCACGCGCCTTGCTCGTCGTGATGCGGGAGCTTTGGGGGAAAGCAGGGTGCGATGGCTGGGCTGGGCAATGCTGGGACTGGTGTGCGGGCTGGGCATCGCCGTGGGGCGCAGCTACTGGCTGTCCAACTTCAATGAAGTCAGCGTCGGTCCGTGGCAGGCATCGTCGTCGCTGGGCAGCCGGGATGCCGGGCGACTGGCGCGTGCCGGGCTCGCGCTGAATGGCATTCTGGCGCTGAACCGCCACGAAGCGCTGTATTACTTCGCCGAATCCGATAGCGGAGGGCGTCGACTAAGCGGTCGTTGCGCCTACCGGATCGAAGGGGAGGACCCTGACGCGCGCTGGTGGAGCCTGACCGTGTACGGACCGGACCGGTTTCTGGTGCGCAACCCGCAGCACCGGTATTCGGCGGATCGCAATTCGGTCACGCGCCGTGACGGACGCCGTTTCGTGGTACGGCTGGACCGCGACCTGGACTGGGTGGATCGGGACTGGATCGCGCTGCCGGCCGGCGATTTCTTCGTCGCCCTGCGCCTGTACAACCCGGCGGATGACATCGTGAACGCGCCGCAGACCGCTCGCCTACCGGAGATCGTGCGGGAGCGCTGCGCATGAAGCGCCGTCTTGCGGGACCAGCGCTGGCAATTCTGTGCGCAGTGCTCGCCTACGAACTGGGCCTGAGCCTGCTGCCCAGGCTGATCATGAACGCCACGATGCACGGCATCGTGCGGCGCGCCGGCGACTGGAACAGCATTTACCACGCGCCGCGCGCCAGCGCCTCGGATCGGCGCATGGTCATGCCGAGTCCGGACATGCTGTATTCCGCCTGTCCTTATGATCTCAAGGCGGGGCCCTTGCAGGTATTGGCGCAGGTGCCGCTGGGCGTGTACTGGTCGCTGTCCGCTTATGACGACGAGAACGGCAACTATTATGCGGTGAACGATCTTCAGGCCACGGGTCGAGTGGCCTTCGTGGTGTTGCCGGAAGCATCGCCCACGCAGGCATTCGAAGCATCGGGCGCGCGCGTCTTGCATTCGCCGAGCCGGCGCGGCGTGGTCCTGTTGCGAACGCTGTCCGACCCTCGTGAGAGCGGCGCCGAGACGCTGGAAGTGCTGCGCCGCGAATCGAGCTGCCGGACCTTGCCAGCCCAGTCGGCTGGTTCCAACGACACCGGTCGGTACAATGCGGCCCCCTCAGGCGTGCTCCGCAGGGCTTGAATCCTGCACGAGCGCCCCTAGGTAGTTCATTCACCCGCAGCCCAGAACCCAAAACATGAGCGATCCGTTCGACAAGAACGCCGGCGAAAAGGCCGATGGCCGCATTGAACCGAGTCTTGAACCGCGTGCCGAGGCGCAGATGCCGGACAGTGCGTCCCCTGCAGCGGAGGATCCGGCCGCGCCGAGCGTGAGCGAGCTGGACGAGCTTCGTGCGCAGCTGGAAGCCGCGACGGCCCGGGCATCCGCGGCCGAAGATGCGCGTCTGCGCTCGGTTGCGGAACTCGACAATGTACGCAAGCGGGCGGAACGCGAAATCGGCAATTCCCTGAAGTTCGCCACGGAACGCCTGCTGGGCGAGCTGCTGACCGTCTGCGACAGCCTGGAACTGGGTCTGAAGGCGGCCGGAAGCGCCGGCGAGGCCGCGCGTAGCCTGATCGAGGGCATGGAACTGACGCACAAGCAGCTGGTATCCGTTCTCGAGAAGCACGGCGTCAGCGCGGTGGATCCGCAGGGGCAGCCTTTCAGCCCCGAAAGCCAGGAGGCGGTTTCGATGGTTGAATCCAGCGATGTCGCGCCCAACCATGTGCTCAGCGTGATGCAGAAGGGCTACAAGTTGCATGAGCGTGTCCTGCGGCCCGCGATGGTCGTGGTCGCGCGTGCACCGACGCAGCCACAAGCCTGATTCGGGTGAAATCAGTCGGTTTTCAGGCTTGAAATGAGCAAGTTCGCCCTTAACTAGCAGTCAAGGCTAGTTCAACACACCCATTCGGTAGAAATTTTTGGAGTCACCCATGTCCAAGATCATCGGCATCGACCTCGGTACGACCAATTCCTGTGTCGCCATCATCGAGGGCAACACACCCAAGGTCATCGAGAACGCCGAGGGCGAGCGCACCACGCCGTCCGTCGTCGCCTACACCGATGACGGCCAGACCCTGACCGGCCGCCCGGCCAAGCGCCAGGCCGTCACCAACCCGGCGAACACGCTGTACGCCGTGAAGCGCCTGATCGGCCGCCGCTTCGAGGACCAGGTGGTGCAGAAAGACATCGCCATGGTGCCGTACAAGATCATCAAGGCCGACAATGGCGACGCCTGGGTCGAGGCCATGGGCAAGAAGCTGGCGGCGCAGCAGGTGTCCGCCGAAATCCTGATGAAGATGAAGAAGACCGCCGAGGACTACCTGGGCGAGAAGGTCACCGAAGCCGTGATCACGGTGCCGGCCTACTTCAACGACTCGCAGCGCCAGGCGACCAAGGACGCCGGCAAGATCGCGGGTCTGGAAGTCAAGCGCATCATCAACGAGCCGACCGCGGCCGCGCTGGCCTTCGGTCTGGACAAGGTCACCGGCGACAAGAAGATCGCGGTTTATGACCTCGGCGGCGGCACCTTCGACGTCTCGATCATCGAGATCGCGGAAGTCGACGGCGAGCACCAGTTCGAGGTGCTGTCGACCAATGGCGACACCTTCCTCGGTGGCGAGGACTTCGACCTTCGCGTGATCGACTACATCGTCGACGAGTTCAAGAAGGAATCGGGCATCGACCTGAAGAAGGATCCGCTGGCGCTGCAGCGTCTCAAGGAAGCCGGTGAGAAGGCCAAGATCGAGCTTTCGAGCACGCAGCAGACCGAGATCAACCTGCCGTACATCACGGCGGATGCCTCCGGTCCCAAGCATCTCAACCTCAAGCTCACGCGTGCCAAGCTCGAAGCGCTGGTCGATGATCTGGTCAGCCGCACCGTCGAGCCGTGCAAGGTCGCGCTCAAGGATGCCGGCCTCAAGGCTTCGGAAGTCGACGAGGTGATCCTGGTCGGCGGCCAGACGCGCATGCCCAAGGTGCAGGACGCGGTGAAGAACTTCTTCGGCCGCGAGCCGCGCCGCGACGTGAATCCGGATGAGGCGGTCGCCGTGGGCGCCGCGATCCAGGGTTCGGTACTCGCCGGCGATCGCAAGGACGTGCTGCTGCTCGACGTGACCCCGCTGTCGCTGGGCATCGAGACCATGGGCGGCAAGATGACCAAGCTGATCGAGAAGAACACCACGATTCCGACGCGCAAGGCCGAAACCTTCACCACCGCGGATGACAACCAGACCGCCGTGACCATTCAGGTCTACCAGGGTGAGCGCGAGGTCGCGTCGGCCAACAAGATGCTCGGCCGTTTCGATCTGTCGGACATTCCGCCGGCGCAGCGCGGCGTGCCGCAGATCGAGGTCGCCTTCGACATCGACGCCAACGGCATTCTCAATGTGTCCGCCAAGGACAAGGCCACCGGCAAGTCGCAGTCGATCGTGATCAAGGCCAACTCCGGTCTGTCGGACGACGAGATCGAGAAGATGGTCAAGGATGCCGAACTGCACGCCGAGGATGATCGCAAGTTCAACGAGCTGATCGCCGCACGCAACCAGGCCGAGGGCATGGCGCACGCGGTCGAGAAATCGCTGAAGGACCTCGAATCCGAGATCGAAGGTGACGAAAAGACCAAGATCGAGGAAGCGATCAAGGATCTGCGCGAAGCCGCCAAGGGCGAGGACAAGGATGCGATCGAATCCAAGACCCAGGCCCTGGCCGAAACCTCGGCCAAGCTCGCCGAGCGCGCCTACGCCAAGGCATCGGACGGCGCGGAAGCTGCCCCGGGTGCCGCCGACGCCGACAAGGCCGACGATGACGTGGTCGACGCCGAGTTCACGGAAGTGAAGGACGAAGACAAGAAGTAATGCCGCGAGGCGCGAGGTGAAAGGCGTGAGGCGAAATTGCCGCACGCCTTTTGCTTTGACGTCTTACGCCTCATGCCTGACGCCTCACGATCAATGACCAAACGCGACTACTACGAAGTCCTCATCATCTCCAAGTCGGCCGACGAGGGTGAGATCAAGAAGGCCTATCGCAAATTGGCGATGAAATACCACCCGGATCGCAATCCAGGTGATACCGAGGCCGAGGAGAAGTTCAAGGAGATCAGCGAAGCCTACGAAGTGCTGACCGATCCGGCCAAGCGTCAGGTTTACGATCAATACGGGCACGAAGGCCTGCAGCGCGGAGGCGGCGCCAGCGATTTCGGCGGCGGCTTCTCGGACATCTTCGGTGATGTGTTCTCGGACATCTTTGGCGGCGGCGGTCGCGGTGGCCAGCGTCGCGGTTCCGATCTGCGCTACATCATGGAGCTGACGCTCGAAGAGGCCGTGTTCGGGCTGGAACGTTCGATCAAGATTCCCAAGCTGGAGACCTGCGAGGTCTGCGAAGGCAGCGGCGCGGCCGCCGGCAGCAAGCCCAAGGATTGCCCCACCTGCCGCGGCATGGGTCAGGTACGGATTCAGCAAGGCTTCTTCACCCTGCAGCAGACCTGTCCGCAGTGTCGCGGCAGCGGCAAGATCGTGGCCGATCCGTGCGCGCCCTGCCGTGGTGCCGGACGTGTGCGTTCCGAGAAGACCCTCTCGGTCACCATACCGCCGGGCGTGGACACCGGTGACCGCATTCGCCTGAGCGGGGAAGGTGAGGCCGGCGCCAGCGGCGCGCCGGCTGGTGATCTCTATGTGCAGATCAACGTCAAGCCGCACGAAATCTTCGAGCGCGACGGCACCGACCTGTATTGCAGCGTACCGATCTCGGTGGTCACTGCCGCGCTGGGCGGCGAATTGGAAGTGCCGACCCTGACCGGCAACGCCACGGTCAGGATTCCCGAGGCCACGCAATCCGGCAAGACTTTCCGTCTGCGCGGCAAGGGCGTGCCCAATGTGCGCGGCAGCGGCATCGGCGATCTGATGATTTCGGTCGTCGTCGAAACGCCGGTCAAGCTGGACAAGCGCCAACGCGAAATTCTGCGTGAATTCGGCGAATCCCTGGCCAAGTCGAACGAGCGCCACAGCCCCGAGGCCAGCTCCTGGCTGGAGAAGGCCAAGCGTTTCGTGGACGGGCTCAAGTCCTGAACGATCGGTGGGGCTCGCGTTTGGGCGATGAACCGGCGACCATGCGAAGCTCGCCAACCAGTCGACCGTCGCCAATGTCAGCACCTGTCAGAATTGCCGTTCTCGGCGCCAGCGGGCGCATGGGCCGGGCCGTGATCCAGGCCGCAACGGCCACAGGCTCGGTCCGTGTCGCCGCCGTTTTTGATCGTGCAGGCAGCGAGATCATCGGAACCGATATTGGCGGGCTGATCGGGTTGGCGCCGATCGGCGTCGAGGTCCAAGACGATCTTGCAGCCGCCGTCGATGACTTCGATGTGGTCGTCGATTTCACGCGTCCCGAGGCCAGCCTCGCGGCGCTCGAGGTGTGCCGTTCGGCCGGCAAGGGCATGGTGATCGGCACCACCGGTTTCAGCGCGGCACAGCTCGACCGGTTGGCGGCCGCTACCCGCGAAATCCCGATCGTGCGCGCCGCCAACTTCAGCGTCGGCGTCAACGTCTGCCTGAAGCTGCTGGAACAGGCCGCGCGGGCGCTGGGTGACGACTATGACGTGGAAATCGTCGAGGCGCATCATCGCCACAAGGTCGATGCGCCCTCGGGCACCGCCCTGGCCATGGGCGAGACCGTGGCCGAGGCGCTCGGCCGCGAGCTGTCCGAGGTGGCCGTTTACGGCCGCGAAGGCCACACCGGCGAGCGTGAGCGACCGACCATCGGCTTCGCCACCGTGCGTGGTGGAGACGTGGTCGGCGACCACAGCGTGATGTTTCTCGGCGATGGTGAGCGCATCGAGATCGCGCACAGGGCCAGCAACCGTTTGAATTTCGCCAACGGTGCGGTACGGGCCGCCGCCTGGCTGGCCGGCCGCGATGCTGGTGCCTATGGCATGCGCGAGGTTCTTGGGCTGGATTGAGTCGGGTCCGGCATTCAGGCGCTGCTCATTCCGTTTTGTTTTTCTGAGCGTCTGATTCAGCGACGAACAACCGCCGGGGACCGCCGCCACCGATGAACGAAAAGCCCAAGCTGGCGACCCTGTGCCTGGCTGCCCTCGGCATCGTCTACGGCGATATTGGCACCAGTCCTCTGTATGCCCTGCGCGAATGCTTCATGCACGAAGGCATCGAGGCGACGCACGCCAATGTGCTCGGGATACTGTCCCTGATTCTGTGGGCATTGATCCTCGTCATTTCATGCAAATACCTGCTGTTCGTGATGCGCGCCGACAACCGCGGCGAGGGCGGTGTCGCCGCCCTGGTGGCGCTGCTCAACCCCTGGCAGGTCAAGCCCGGCTCGCAACGCTACCTGCTGATGCTGTTGGGACTGTTCGGCGCTGCGCTGATCTTCGGCGATGGCACGATTACGCCTGCGATTTCCGTGCTGAGCGCGGTGGAAGGCCTGGAAACGGCCACGCCGGCATTCAAGCCCTTCGTGATTCCGGTGGCGCTGATCATCCTGGTGGGTCTGTTTTCGCTGCAGCATCGCGGCACCGCCAGGGTCGGTCGCATATTCGGGCCGATCATCGTCGTCTGGTTCCTGGTGCTGGCGGCCTTGGGACTGAACGGCATCCTTCAGTACCCGGCGGTCCTGGCGGCGGCCAATCCCGCGCATGCCTATGCCTTTTTCGCGAGCAACGGCTTCGCCGGATTCGCCGTACTCGGCTCGGTGTTCCTGGTCGTCACCGGCGGCGAGGCGCTGTACGCGGACATGGGGCATCTCGGTCGCGCGCCGATTCGCATCACCTGGTTCGTCATGGTGTTGCCGGCCCTGCTGCTCAACTATTTCGGTCAGGGCGCCCTGATCCTGGATCGCCCCGAAGCCGCCAAGGCGCCGTTCTATGAGCTGGCGCCGGACTGGGCGACCTATCCGCTGGTGGCCCTGGCTACGCTGGCGACCATCATCGCCTCGCAGGCGGTCATCACCGGCGTGTTCTCGCTGACCCGCCAGCTCGTGCAACTGGGACAGTTGCCGCGCGTCAACATCGTGCAGACCTCGCCGGACGAGCAGGGCCAGATCTACATTCCCTTGGTCAATTGGCTGATGATGCTGGCGACGATCGGTTTGGTCATCGGATTCGGTTCGTCGAGCGCGCTGGCCTCGGCCTATGGAATCGCCGTGGCGACCACGATGGTGATCTCCACGATCCTCGCGTTCTTCGTGGCGCGCCGTTTTGGCTGGAACCTCTGGCTGTCCGCGGCGCTGCTGACGGTGTTCCTGATCGTGGACTTCTCGTTCTTCGGTGCGAACCTGCTCAAGGTCGCCGACGGCGGCTTTTATCCGCTGGGTGTGGCGATCCTGGTGTTCGTGCTGATGCGCACCTGGGCGCGCGGCCGGCAATTGCTCAGCGAGCGCTGGGGGCGCAATGCGATCACCCCCAGCGAGTTCGCCAAGCTGTTGATCATCGAGCCACCGCATCGAATCGACGGCACCGCCGTGTTCTTCACGTCCGGCTATCACGTACCGCCGTATCTGCTGCGGCATCTGGCGCGTCACCGCGTGATGCAGGAGCGGATCATTCTGTTGGAGGTCGAAACCCGCGACGAGCCGCGCGTGATGGCGGCGGAGCGCCTGCTTCCGATTTGCGTCGCGCCCGGCGTGATGTACGTCAAGCTCAGCTACGGCTTCATGCAGGATCCGAACGTCCCGCTGGCGCTGCGCCTGGCCGAGAAGCTCGGCATGGACCTCGAGTTGGATGCCGTGACCTACTATCTTGGGCGACAGATACTGATTCCGACGCGGAACATTCCCGGAATGTGGCTCTGGCAGGAACGATTGTTCGCGGTCCTGTCGCGCAACGCGACGCGAGTGACGGCCTTCTTCCGCCTGCCGCCCAAGGACGTCGTCGAGCTCGGATTTCAGGTCGAAATCTGACAGGCTGGGGAACCATGCCTGAACCCGTTGCCATGACTGCCACCCGCATCGATGCCGCCACACCGGCGGATGTTTCCGACATTCTTCGCCTGATCAAGGCCTTGGCGGATTACGAAAGGCTCGCCCACGAAGTGGTGGCGAATGAGTCGATGATCCACGAGGCCCTGTTCGGCGCAGCACCCAAGGCCGAAGCCCTGATCGCACGACTTGACGCCCAGGCCGTGGGTTTCGCGCTGTACTTCCACAACTTCTCGACTTTTCTGGGCCGGGCCGGAATCTATCTCGAAGACCTGTTCGTGGAGCCGCATTGTCGCGGGCATGGCATTGGCAAGGCACTGCTGGCGCGGCTCGCGGCCCTGGCCGTCGAGCGCGGTTGCGGACGCTTCGAATGGTCGGTGCTGGACTGGAATGCACCGTCCATTGCCTTCTACGAAAGCCTGGGGGCAAAAAAGCTCAGCGAATGGCATGTCTACAGACTCAGCGGCGATGCCTTGCACGCGTTGGCACGCGACGGATGAGCAGCCGCTACGGATTCCGTCCCGGACCGATCAAGGGACGCGGCACCGGTCTGAGGCTGGAAGGGCGGTTCGATCAAGAATCGCGAGAGCCTATCGATGACGGCTGGCGCGATGCCGACGAGATTCCGCAGGCTCTGCCGGAAACCGTGCTGCTGCCGGAACGTGCGCGCAGCATCCTGAGCCGCAATCAATCGCCCGACATTCCGTTCGAGACCTCGATCAACCCGTATCGAGGTTGTGAGCACGGCTGCATCTATTGTTACGCGCGGCCGAGCCACGCGTATGTGGACCTTTCCCCCGGCATCGACTTCGAAACCCGGCTGTTCTACAAACAGGATGCGGCGGCGATACTGGGGCGCGAACTGGCGAAGCCGGGCTATCGCCCCAGCGTGATTTCCCTGGGCTCGAACACCGATCCGTATCAGCCGGTGGAACGCAGTCAGCGCCTCACGCGCGACATCCTGGACGTGCTGTGGCAAAGCCGCCATCCGGTGTCCATCGTCACCAAGGGCGCTGCGCTGATCGAACGCGATCTGGACTTGCTGTCCGAGATGGCCGCGCAGCGTCTGGTGTCGGTGGCGATCTCGCTGACCACGCTGGACCCGGCGCTCAAGCGCATCCTCGAACCCCGCGCTGCTTCGCCGCAGGCGCGGTTGCGTGCGATGCGGCGGCTTACGGACGCGGGCGTGCCGGTGATGGTCTTCGCCTCGCCGATGATCCCGGCGATCAACGATGCGGAACTCGAAGCCATGCTCGATGCCGGCGCCCAGGCGGGCGCCATCGCGGCAAGCTTCATCCCGCTGCGCCTGCCGTTCGAGGTCAAGGACCTGTTCCGCGACTGGTTGCAGCAACACTTTCCGGATCGAGCGGTGCATGTCATGAGCATCGTCAATCAGATGCGTGGTGGCCGCGACAATGATCCGAACTTCGGCACACGCATGCGCGGGCAGGGGCCTTTCGCCGACCTGCTCGCACAACGTTTCAAACTTGCTTGTCGCCGCTTCGGCCTCAACGGCAGCGAACGCGTCCGTCTGCAACTGGACCTGAGCCAGTTCCGCGCGCCGTCGCCCGGCGGGCAGCTCGGATTGTTCTGATGGGAGCGCCTAACGGCCGTGCCGTGCGTGATTCACGTTAACGGCCATGCCGCGAGCGGCACCCCGCAGAATGAATCGCCTGGGGCATGGCCGTTCCCCTCACCCACCGCTCGCATTCGCGAGCGGTCCCCCCTCTCCCGCAAGCGGGCGAGGGTAGGTCGGCATCACGCCGCGCGTGATTCACGTTGAGGCCT
>Ga0207893_1000142_pt1 | contig 51874 bp, 45 predicted proteins | sample MalvirmetaMSP121_FD_184233 | JGI IMG/M metagenome (GOLD analysis project Ga0207893, IMG submission 184233) | Marine viral communities from the Deep Pacific Ocean - MSP-121 (SPAdes) | ecosystem: Environmental > Aquatic > Marine > Oceanic | place: Pacific Ocean | collected 2001-06-02 | reverse complement strand
CGGGGAGTCCCAGTGCCGCGCCTGCGTGCGCCAGCAGCGCAGTGCGCTGCCGGTGCGGCCGAGCAGGGCGTAGCTCAGGGCCGTGAGGCGCGCCGGGACGAGGTTCATCAGGTCGTCGAGGCGCGCTGCGAATCGGCCGAAGTCCCGGTGGCGTGGCGTGCGGTAGCCCCACATCGCGTCCAGGGTGTTGCACAGGCGGTAGGCGATCACGCCGGGGCTGCCGGCGACGGCAAACCAGAACAGCGCGCCGAACACCGCGTCGCTGCCGTTTTCGAGCACGGATTCGACGGTGGCGCGGGAGACGCCGGCGGTGTCGAGTTGGGTGCAGTCGCGGCTGACGATGCGGCCGACGGCATGGCGGGCACCGTCGAGATCGTCCCGTCTCAGGGCCTCGCGGACGGCCAGCGCGTGATCGCGCAGGCTGCGCTGGCCCAGGGCCAGCCACAGCATCAAGGCGTCGAAGGCGAGGCCGGCGAACACGCCGGTCGCGAGACTCATGCGCAGAGCGAAACAGGCCAGGACCGCCGGCGCGATGGCCAGCACGGCGGCCAGCGTGCCGCGAAGCACCTGTTGGGGCGCACCGGCCTGCGGCCGCGCCAGCCGGCGTTCCAGCGCCGATGCGACGCGGCCGAAGCCGACCAGGGGATGCCAACGCCGCGGTTCGCCGAGCAGGCCGTCGACGATTACGGCGAGGCTCATCGTCAAAACCAGACTCATGCGAACAGCGCCACGCAGGCGTGCGGATTCGAGGCGAAATACAGATGCACGTAAGAGGCGGTGAGGTGACCGCGTCGGTAGACGGCTTCTTCGGAGTGCCGGCCGTTGGGATTGTGCGCGCGGGCGATCGGACTCAGCGGCGTGTCCAGGCTGGAATAGTGAAAGCTGTGGCCGCGCAGCTCGCCGGCACCGAGGTCCACGGCTTGCAGACCGAGGGCTTGCAGGCCTGCCTGCATCGCGGTGGCGCCCGGCAGCAGGCCGAACATGCGGTGCGTGATTCCGCTGCCATCGATCAGGGTTTCGAACAGGCTCATCATGCCGCCGCATTCGGCGAGGATGGGTTTTCCGGCGGCGTCGAAGGCGTGCAATGCCTCGCGCATTCCGGCATTGGCGGCAATGGTGCCGGCGTGCAGTTCGGGGTAGCCGCCGGGCAGGTAGAGCGCGTCGGCGTTCGGCAGGCGCGTGTCGGCCAGCGGCGAGAAGAATTCCAGCCCGGCGCCGAGGGTGCGCAGCGTATCGAGGTTGGCCGCGTAGAGAAACGAGAACGCCGCGTCCCGCGCGACGGCGATGCGGCGGCCGGCAAGGCCGCGGCCGGGACCGGGCGTGGACGGGGTCCCGAAGTCGACCGGCGCGATGGTGTCGAAGTCCACCGTCTCGCCGAGCGCGTCCGCGACCCGGTCGAGCCGCGAATCGAGGTCCTGGATTTCCGCCGCCTGCCTCAGTCCGAGGTGCCGTTCGGGCAGCGCGAATTCGGCGGAGCGCGGCAAGGCGCCGAGAAAGTGCAGCTCTGGCGGCAGGCTGTCGCGCAGCATTTCGGCGTGCCGTGCGCTGCCGACGCGATTGGCGAGTACGCCATGAAACGGAAGATTCTGGCGGTAGCGCGCCAGCCCCGTGGCCAGCGCGCCGAAGGTCTGCGCCATGGCGGAGCCGTCGATCACCGCGAGTATCGGAATGCCGAAACGCTGGGCCAGATCGGCGCTCGACGGATCGCCGTCGTAGAGGCCCATCACGCCTTCGATCAGCAGCAGATCGGCCTGAGCCGAGGCATCGGCCAGCAGGCGGCGACACTGTGCCTCGCCGCACATCCACAGGTCCAGTTGATGGACCGTGGCGCCGCTGGCCTGTTGCAGGATCATCGGGTCGATGAAGTCCGGCCCGGTCTTGAACACGCGCACGCGCAGACCCTGGCGCCGCGCGCGCCGGGCCAGCGCGGCGGTGACGGTGGTCTTGCCCTGGCCGGAGGCCGGGGCGGACAGCAGCAGGGCGCGGCAGGCGGGCATTACAGCTCCACGCCTTTTTGTGCGCGGATCCCGGCCTGAAAGGCGTGCTTGACCGCCTGCATTTCGGTGACGGTATCGGCCGCCTCGATCAGCGCCGGCGGTGCCGCGCGGCCGGTCACCACCGCGTGCTGGCGCAGCGGGCGTGCCTGCAAGGCCGCCACGACTTCGTTGACATCGAGATAGCGGTACTTGAGCGCGATGCACAGTTCATCGAGTACGACCAGATCGAGTTCCGGCCGCCGCAACAGGTCGCAGGCGATCTCCCAGGCGGCGCGGGCGGCACGCGTGTCGCGCTCGCGGTCCTGGGTTTCCCAGGTGTAGCCCTCGCCCATGACGTGGTATTCGACCGTGTCGAAACGGCGGAAGAAGGCTTCCTCGCCGGTGGAAAAGCGGCCCTTGATGAACTGCACCACGCCCACGCGCAGGCCGTGACCGAGACTGCGCGCGACCATGCCGAAGGCCGAGGAACTCTTGCCCTTGCCGTTGCCGGTGAGCACCAGCAGCACGCCGCGTTCGGTTTGCGCGGCATCGATGCGTTCGTCCACCACCGATTTCTTGCGCTGCATGCGCGCGCGGTGGCGCGTCGCCGGCGTGCCTTCGCTCATCCTGCGGCGGCGCGCTGTTTGTGCGCTTCCGCCCTGGCGAGCCGCAGCGCGACGTCCACGACCGCGGCCAGGCCGACATAGGCGCTCAGATGCAGGAGCTTGCCCGGGTAGTAGCGCAGGATGCGTTCGCCGAACCCGGCGAGACTGCTGTCCTGGTAGTGGCCGGAGAAGAAGTAGAAGCCGCCTCCGGAACACAGGTAAGCGATGAAGGCCGAGCCCGCCAGGGCCAGGGGCAGCACCAGCAGATCGCCGGCGCGCCCCCGGCTATGGCGGCGCAGCAGCCGGCCGCCGCCCCACAGTGCGGTGTAGGCCGGCAGCAGCGCCCAGTAGGCCGGCGACAGGCACCAGTCACTGATCGTGCCCGCGGCCAGCGAGCCGAGATCGATCAGCGAACCCAGCGCGAAAAACGCCGGCACGGCCCAGAACGGACGCAGGTAGAAGCCCGCCAGAAACAGCACCGCCCAGGACGCGCTGGGCAGGGCGTGCACGCTGGCGAAGTGCTCGCCGCGCGTGAGCAGCATCAGCACGGCGAGCAGTGCGGCGATGATCCATTGATGGCGAAGGCCGGGAAAGCTCATGTGCGGGACTCCGAGGGGCGCAGGCCGAGGACCACACCGAGGTGGACCACTGCGGCGACAGCGATATAGCTCATGGTGACGAGCAGGAAATGCCCGTAGTACATGAAGAAGCGTTCAAGGTACTGGGCGAGATTCGGTTCGGCATAGCGGCCGCCCAGCCAGTAGAACGAGGTGTTGGAGATCCAGTAGGCGAGGCTGGTGGCGATAAAACTGCAACCGGCCAGCTTGAGCAGCCCGACCCGGTTCAGCGGAGCGCCACGCAGCAGCCGGCCGCCGAACCAGAGCACAGCGTGCGTCGGCACCAGGAACCCATAGGCGCCGGTGACGCAGAAATCGCTGACGCCGGCGTAGTGGATCGCCCAGTAGTCGACCAGTACCGCCTCGATCATCAACAGCGGGAAGGCCCAGCGGCTGGCGCCGGCGAGGTAGAAGCCGCCGGCGAAGAATATCGCCCAGGACCCGTCGGGCACCGGGACGAAGTGATGGAAGCGCGTGGCGGCCATGAGCACGGCCAGTACGGCGAAAGCGCCGATTTGCGCGCGGTGGGACAGTGCGGGTGTCGTCATTTCAAAACCCTCCGTGGGTCTACAGATCCGGCGTGTAGCGCAGGCCGAGGTAGTAGGTGGCGCCTTCCTGGGCATAAGTGGCGGCGGTTTCGTAGTCCTTGTCGAACACGTTGTTGGCCGAGGCCTGCACGCGCCAGCGCGGCAGCAACTGCCAGCCGAGGCGCAGCGCCAGGGTGGTGTAGCCGCCGAGTTCGGTGCTGTTGGCGAGGTCGTCGTAGCGCTTGCCGGTGGCGTTGACGGTGGCGCCGAGGCTGGCGCGGCCGATGTCGTAGTCCAGGTCCAGGCGGGCGGTCCGCTCGGCGCGGCGCGGCAGGGTGTTGCCGTGGTTGGCGCCGTCGGCGCGGTTTTCCGGGTCCATCCAGCTCAGGTAGGCGCGGCTGCGCAGGCCGGCCAGCAGCGCGCTGAGTTGCAGTTCGGCACCGTGAATCACGGCCTTGTCGACGTTGCCGGGCGAGAAGGTGGCGGCGTCGTAGGCGATCAGATCGTCCAGTTCGGTGCGGTAAGCGTCCAGCCGCCAGTCGATGCCGGCGATCATGCCGCCCAGGCCCAGCTCGACACTCTTCGACTTCTCGGGCGAAAGGTCGGCGTTGCCGTAACCAGGAAAATACAGTTCGTTGAAGCTCGGCGCCTTGAAGGCCGTGCCGTAGCTGGCGTTGAGACGCAGCGCCGGCAGCAGGTGAAAGCCCCAGGCGACAGCGCCGGTGTCGTTGTTGCCGAACTGCTCGTTGTCGTCGTGGCGCAGGCTGGCCTGCACTTCGTGCCGCCCGAAATCGCCCTGGTACTGAAGATAGCTGCCGGTGTTGTCGCGCGAGTCGACCGCGTATTCGGTGGTGCCGTCGACTTCGTCGTCCTGGTAGTCCAGGCCCAGGCTGAGCAGTTGGGTGGCCGCGACTTGCAGGTCGTTCTGCCAGGCATAGTAACTGCGCCGGGTTTCGAAGCTGCTCAAATAGGTGTCGGCCTTGTAGTTGTCGGCCTCGTCGCGGCTCTGGCCGGCGTGCAGCGACACCTTCCAGACGGTCAGCGGCGAAAAGCGCAGGTCCGCGCCGAAGGCCTGCTGGCGGTTGTCCGAGAAATCCTGGTAGCTGCCGTCGAATTCGTTTTCACTGTCGGCGCGAAGATAGCTTGCGGACAGATCGGCGCCATTGTCGAAGTGCCAACCCGCACGCAGGGATCCGGCAAAGTTCTCATAGCCGTCCTTGTCGGGCTCGGCGACGCTGGGCCGGGCGTTGATGCCGTCGGTGTCGCGGCCGGACAGGCTGGCTGCGTACCAGCCGCCCTGGCCGATGTCCCCGCGAATGCCGAGTTCGCCGCGCAGACTGTCATGGCTGCCGCCGCCGATGGCGAAGCTGACCACCGGCTGGCCCTCGCGACCGCCACCTTGGCGCGTGAAGATCTGCAGCACGCCGCCAATGGCCTCCGAGCCGTAGAGGCTGGAACGCGGGCCGCGCACGAGCTCGATGCGTTCGATCTGTTCCACCGGCAGATCCTGGATCGCGAAGCCGCCGGAGGTGGCCGAGCCCACCTTGATGCCGTCGATCAGCACCAGCAGGTGGTCCGACTCAGTGCCGCGCACGAAGATCGAGCTGGCCTTGCCGGGACCGCCGTTGTTGGTGAGCGAAACGCCGGGCAATCCGGCCAGAAGATCGATCGCATCCTGCGGCTGCAGGCGTTCGATCTCGGTGCGGCTGATGACGCTGACCGAGGCAATCGAATCGCTGAGCACGGCATCGGTTCGTGTCGCGGTGACCGTGACCGGATCGAGTTCGATGTTGTCGGAAAGGTCCGGTGCGGCGGCGGCCTGAACCAGCATGGGCCAGCCGAAGAACAGCGGAAGCGCCGCTGTGGCCTTGAATCGGGACTGCATAGATTGTGATCTCCCTGCCGATCGCCCCACGCGACGGCTTCAGTGGTCCGTGAACGGCAGGGATGGGCAGGGCTTCGGGCTCGGTGGCGCACGCACGGCGGTCGCCACGTCGACCGGCCACGCCCACCGCGAGCCATTCGCTGATTTCAGGCCGGTCTCCGGGCTCGCGAGTTGATGGGTGTGACGCCTTCCCATGCCGAAGCACAGTGGCTTGTGGTCACACCCGCTCGCTTACCGTTGCGGGGGCAGCGCCGGAATAGTGGTTCCACCGAAGTGGTTCACGCACCGGCTTCCCGTTTCACCCCGCGTCGAAGGATTCGACGCGGGACACCTGAAACTGGCCGGGATCGTACGCAGTCGCACTGTTGCCGGCAAGCGTGGGCCTTCATGCCGAAACCGGACTGACAGGCATCCACCGAGGTAGGACGGACGCAACGTGCGATTGCGGATGCGACTAGCATCAGGCTTTGCCCTGGGCTGGTTGCCGATGCTGAAGCGTCTGATACTGCTGTCCATCCTGATTGCCGCCGTGGTCGCGTTCTTCGCGTTCGACCTCGACCGCCTTCTGTCCTTGCAAGCCTTGCAGGCGCAGCGCGCCTCACTGGTGGACTTCCGCGATGCGCAGCCGCTGCTGTCCAGCCTCGCGTTCTTCGGTATCTACGTGCTGGCAACCGCCCTGTCCCTGCCGGGTGCGGCGATTCTGACCTTGGCCGGCGGCGCGATCTTCGGTTTGTGGTGGGGTGTGTTGATCGCCTCGTTCGCGTCCACGGTCGGAGCCACCGGCGCGTTTCTGGTATCGCGCTATCTGCTGCGCGGCACCGTCCAGCAGCGTTACGGAAAGCGACTCAAGACGATCGATGCGGGGGTGGAGCGCGACGGCGCGTTCTATCTGTTCACGCTGCGCCTGGTGCCGGTATTCCCGTTCTTTCTGATCAATCTGCTGTTCGGCCTGACGCCGATGAAGACCTGGAGTTTCTACTGGGTCAGCCAGATCGGCATGTTCGCCGGGACGCTGGTCTATGTGAACGCGGGGACCCAGATCGCGCAGATCGAGTCCTTGTCCGGAATTCTTTCACCAGGGCTGATCGGTGCTTTCGTGCTGCTCGGCGTGTTTCCGCTGATCGCCCGCAAGATCAGCGATGCGATTCGCGCCCGGCGTGTCTATCGCGGTTACCGCAAACCCAAATCCTTCGACCGCAACCTCATCGTCATCGGTGCCGGGTCTGCCGGGCTGGTGGCGGCGTACATCGCCGCCGCCGTGCGGGCCAAGGTGACGCTGATCGAACGCGACCGCATGGGCGGGGACTGCCTCAACACCGGCTGCGTGCCGTCCAAGGCGCTGATCCGCTCCTCGCGCTACGCGGCGCAGCTCAAGGAGGGGGCGAATTACGGGTTTCGGGACGTCGCCGGTCAGGCCGATTTCAAGGCGGTGATGCAGCGAGTGCGCGACGTGGTGCGCGAAATCGAGCCGCACGACTCGGTGGAGCGCTACAGTGAACTGGGCGTGGACTGCGTGCGTGGCGAAGCACGCATCGTCGACCCCTGGACCGTCGAGGTCGAAGGGCGCCGGCTGACGGCCCGCGACATCGTGGTGGCCACCGGCGCCGCGCCGTTCGTGCCGCCGCTGCCGGGCCTGGAGGCGGTGCCGTACCTCACCTCGGAAAACCTGTGGGACCTCGACGAGTTGCCGCCTCGTTTGATCGTGCTCGGTGGCGGCCCGATCGGCTGCGAGTTGTCGCAGGCCTTCGCGCGGCTGGGTTCGCAGGTCAGCCAGGTGGAAATGGCGCCGCAGCTGATGCCGCGCGAAGACGAGGAGGTGGCGGAACAGGTGCGCGCGCGCTTCGAGGCCGAGGGCGTGCAGGTGCTCACCGGTACCAAGGCGCTGCGGGTGGAGACCGGCGGCGAATCGCCGGTACTGGTGTGCGAGGACGGGGGCGGCGAAAAGCGCCTGCCGTTCGACCGCATTCTGGTCGCCGTGGGGCGCGCCGCGCGGCTCCGCGGTTTCGGCCTGGAGGAACTGGGCGTGCGCAGTGGCCGCACGCTGGAAGTCAACGAATTCCTGCAGACCAATTTCCCGAATATCTATGCCTGCGGCGACGTCGCCGGACCTTACCAGTTCACCCACACCGCCTCGCACATGGCCTGGTACACCGCCGTCAACAGCCTGTTCGGGCCGGTGCTGGGCCTGCGCGGCGGCAAGTTCAAGGTCGACTATTCGGTGATTCCCTGGGCCACGTTCACGGAACCGGAAGTGGCCCACGTGGGGCTCAACGAGCGCGAGGCGCGTGAGCAGGAGGTCGAGTACGAAGTGACGCGCTACGAGTTGTCCGAGCTCGACCGCGCCATCGCCGAAGGCGACAAGGCCGGATTCGTCAAGGTTCTCACGGTGCCGGGCAAGGACCGGATACTCGGCGCGACCATCGTCGGCGCACAGGCCGGTGAACTGATCGCCGAATTCGTGCTGGCGATGCGCCAGGGCCTAGGACTGAACAAGCTGCTGTCCACCATTCACATCTATCCCACGTTGATGGAAGCCAACAAGTACGCGGCCGGCAACTGGAAGCGCGCGCATCAGCCGGAACGGGTTCTGCGTTGGCTGGAACGCTTCCACAAGTGGCGGCGCGGCTGAGTTTGGCCCCGGTCTTTGGCGGAATCGGGCGGCTCATCGGGTCGTTCCCTTTACGCACCGGGACGCCGCGCTTATCATTCGCGCCCGGTTGGACTCGGGGGTCGTCTTGCGGCCCCCGAGTCGTATCTACACTCTGAAAATTGGATTGGACCTGGCGTCGATGCCCTCGTTTAAACCGGCCTTACTCGCACTTGCCGATGGATCTGTTTTCAAAGGCGTTTCCATTGGTGTGACAGGGCAGACGGTTGGTGAAGTCGTGTTCAACACGGCGATGACGGGCTATCAGGAAATCCTCACCGACCCTTCCTATCTCGAACAGATCGTCACGCTGACCTACCCGCACATCGGCAATGTGGGGACCAACCTGCTCGACAGCGAATCCGATCGCGTGCAGATCGCGGGCCTGGTGATTCGGGAGGTTCCGCGCCCGCACAGCAGCTGGCGCTCGACCCAGGATTTCAGCGAATACCTGAAGCAGCAGAACGTGGTGGCGATCGCCGGGATCGACACGCGTCGGCTGACGCGCATCCTGCGCGAAAAGGGTGCCCAGAACGGCTGCATCGTTGCCGGTGGCCGAATTTCAGAGGCTGCGGCGCTGAAGAAAGCCCGCGCCTGGGGTGGTCTCAAAGGCAAGGACCTGGCGCAGGTCGCCAGCACCGACAAGGCCTACGTCTGGGATCGCAGCTCGTGGCGCCTTGAAACCAACGAGGACGCCGAATCGGGTGACGGCCGCTTTCACGTCGTGGCCTACGATTTCGGCGTCAAGACCAACATCCTGCGGATGTTCGTGGACCGCGGCTGCCGTGTCACCGTGGTGCCGGCCAGGACCCGCGCTGCCGACGTGATGCGGCGCAAGCCGGACGGCGTGTTCCTGTCCAATGGCCCCGGCGACCCCGAGCCCTGCGACTACGCCATCGACGCTGCCCGCTATTTCATCAAGAAACAGCTGCCCTTGTTCGGCATCTGTCTCGGCCACCAGATTCTCGGCCTCGCCGCCGGCGGCAAAACCTCGAAGATGAAGTTCGGCCATCACGGTGCCAACCACCCGGTACAGGATCTCGAATCCGGCCGTGTGCTGATCACCAGCCAGAACCATGGTTTCGCGGTCGACGAGGCAAGCCTGCCCGACGATGTGACGATTACGCATCGCTCGCTGTTCGACGGCTCCAATCAGGGCCTGGCCCTGAAAAGCGCCCCGGCCTTCAGCTTCCAGGGCCATCCGGAAGCCAGCCCCGGCCCGCACGACGTTGCTTATTTGTTTGACCGTTTCATCCAGTTGATGGAAGCCGGCAAGTCGGGACCGGGGACCCGGGACCCGGGACCCGGGAAAAGCTGATGGCGGCGTCGCATTTTCGCGAACTCGAGGTATGGCGGTTGGCGATGGATCTGGCGAAGACGGTTTATCAGCTCAGCGCAGGCTTTCCGCGCGATGAGCGCTTCGGTCTGACCGCGCAGATTCGGCGCGCCGCAGTATCCGTTCCCTCCAATATTGCCGAAGGGAATGCTCGACACACTACGCGCGATTACGCGCGTTTTATTGCAATCGCTGCGGGATCGACCGCAGAGCTGCAGACTCAGCTGCTTTTGGCGCAGGAACTCGGATTCGGTCAGGCAGACCTTGCGCGGGGTGCTCTTGATCTGTGTGAGCGGGTGAGCCAGATGCTGTCCAAATTGCACCGCGCGCTGGAACACAAATTGACTTCCGGATACGGAAGCCCGGGTCCCGGGTCCCGGGTCCCGGGTCCCGAGCAGTAAAAAATGCCCAAACGTACCGACATCCAAAGCATCCTCATCATCGGCGCCGGCCCCATCGTCATCGGCCAGGCCTGCGAGTTCGACTATTCCGGCGCCCAGGCCTGCAAGGCGCTGCGCGAAGAGGGCTACCGGGTCATCCTGGTCAATTCGAATCCGGCGACGATCATGACCGACCCGGAAATGGCCGATGCGACCTATATCGAGCCGATCCGCTGGCAGACGCTGGAACGCATCATCGACAAGGAGCGCCCCGACGCGGTGCTGCCGACGATGGGTGGGCAGACCGCGCTCAACTGCGCGCTGGATCTGGCCAAGCACGGTGTGCTGGAGAAGTATGGCGTGGAACTGATCGGCGCCAACGAAGAGGCAATCGATCTGGCAGAGGATCGCGAAAAATTCCGCGACGCGATGACCGAGATCGGCCTGGGTTCCGCCCAGTCCGCGGTCGCGCATTCCATGGAACAGGCGCGGCAGATTCAGGCCGACATCGGCTTTCCGGTCATCATTCGGCCCAGTTTCACGATGGGCGGTTCCGGCGGCGGCATCGCCTACAACGTCGAGGAATTCGAGGAAATCGTGCTGCGCGGCCTAGATCTGTCGCCGACCGACGAAGTGCTGATCGAGGAATCCCTGCTCGGCTGGAAAGAGTTCGAGATGGAGGTGGTTCGCGACCACAAGGACAATTGCATCATCGTCTGCTCGATCGAGAACCTCGATCCCATGGGCGTGCACACCGGCGATTCGATCACGGTGGCGCCGGCACAGACGCTCACCGACAAGGAATACCAGCTGCTGCGCAACGCCTCGGTGGCGGTACTGCGCAAGATCGGTGTCGATACCGGCGGCTCCAATGTGCAGTTCGCGATCAATCCGGACGATGGCCGCATCATCGTCATCGAGATGAATCCGCGCGTGTCGCGGTCCTCGGCGCTGGCGTCCAAGGCCACCGGTTTTCCGATCGCCAAGGTCGCGGCCAAGCTGGCGGTGGGCTATACGCTGGACGAACTGCGCAATGACATCACCGGCGGCATGACGCCGGCCTCGTTCGAGCCCTCGATCGATTACGTGGTCACCAAGGTGCCGCGTTTCACCTTCGAAAAATTCCCGCAGGCCGACTCGCGCCTGACCACGCAGATGAAGTCGGTCGGCGAGGCCATGGCGATCGGTCGCAATTTCCAGGAATCCCTGCAAAAGGCGCTACGCAGCCTGGAAACCGGGAGCGACGGCTTCGATCCGGTGATCGGCGACTATGCCAGCGAGGCTACGCGCACTCGCATTCGCGAGGAGCTGGTGACGCCGCGCGCGCAGCGCCTGTGGTATGTCGGTGACGCCTTCCGTGCCGGTTTTACGCTGGATGAGGTACATCGCTATACCCGTATCGACCCGTGGTTTCTCGACCAGATCGAGGAACTGATCTCGGTCGAGTCCGAGATTGCCGGACAGCGGGTTTCGCAGATCGAGGCCGAGGATCTGCGCCGCTACAAGCGCCTGGGCTTTTCCGACCGACGCATCGCCACGCTGATGCGGGTCAAGGAAGAATCGGTGCGTGCGCGGCGCCGCAAGCTCGGCGTGCGGCCGGTCTACAAGCGGGTGGACACCTGCGCCGCGGAATTTCCGTCGTCGACCGCTTATCTGTATTCGAGCTACGACGAAGAATGCGAAGCCGCGCCCACGGACCGCGACAAGATCGTCGTGCTCGGCGGTGGGCCGAACCGCATCGGGCAGGGCATCGAGTTCGACTATTGCTGCGTGCACGCGGCGCTGGCGCTCAAGGACGATGGTTACGAGACCATCATGATCAACTGCAATCCGGAAACCGTGTCGACGGACTACGACACCTCGGATCGCCTGTATTTCGAGCCGCTGACGGCCGAGGATGTGCTCGAAATCATCGAGCTCGAAAAGCCCAAGGGCGTGATCGTGCAGTTCGGTGGGCAGACGCCGCTGAAGCTGTCGCGCCAGCTGGAGGCCGCCGGCGCGCCGATCATCGGCACCACGCCGGATTCGATCGATCTGGCCGAGGACCGCGAACGCTTCCAGAAGCTGGTCGACAAGCTCCGTCTGTTGCAGCCGCCGAACGCGACCGCCACGTCCGAAAAGCAGGCGCTGACGCTGGCCGCCAAGGTCGGCTATCCGCTGGTGGTGCGCCCATCCTATGTGCTCGGCGGCCGGGCCATGGAAATCGTTCACGATGATGATGACCTCAAGCGCTACATGAACGAGGCTGTGCACGTTTCCAATGAATCGCCGGTACTGCTCGACCGCTTCCTCAACAACGCGATCGAGGTCGACGTCGATGCGCTCTCCGATGGTAAGGACGTGGTGATCGGCGGCATCATGGAACACATTGAGGAGGCGGGCGTGCATTCGGGCGACTCGGCCTGCTCGCTGCCGGCCTATTCGCTGTCGCAGAAGGTGCTCGACGAAATCCGTACCCAAGTCACCAAGCTGGCGCACGGGCTCGAAGTCTGCGGCCTGATGAACGTGCAGTTCGCGGTGCAGGGCACCACGGTGTATCTGCTGGAAGTCAATCCGCGCGCCTCGCGCACCAGCCCGTTCGTATCCAAGGCCACCGGGCGGCCGCTGGCCAAGATCGCGGCGCGCTGCATGGTCGGCCAGTCGCTGGCTTCGCAGGGGATCACCCAGGAAATCGTGCCCAAACACTATTCCGTGAAGGAATCGGTGTTCCCGTTCGGCAAGTTCCCCGGCGTGGACGCCTTGCTGGGCCCGGAAATGCGCTCCACCGGCGAGGTCATGGGAGTGGGCAGCCATTTCGGTGAAGCCTTCAACAAGGCCCAGGCCGGTGTCGGCATGATCGTGCCTTCCGAAGGCACGGCCTTTCTTTCGGTGCGCGACCAGGACAAGAAGCGCGCGATCGAGCTGGCGCGCGTGCTCGCCGCCCGCGGATTCCGGATTGTCGCCACGCGCGGTACCGCGGATTCCATCGCGGCGGCCGGTATCGAGTGCCAGGCCGTCAACAAGGTCAAGGAAGGCCGGCCCCATTGCGTGGACATGATCAAGAACGGCGAGATCCAGTTCGTCACCAATACCACCGAGGGCAAGCAGTCGATCGAGGAATCCAGATCGATTCGTGCGGCGGCGATTCAGCACAAGATCTGCTATTTCACGACGATGGCGGGCTCGCTGGCGGCGGCGATCGCCATGGAGCACCTGGACAAGCAGCAGGTCAACCGTTTGCAGGACCTGCACTCACAGCTGGCCTGACCGGCGCGTACACGCCGGTATCGCTCGGGTTCAGCCCGATTTGGTTAAACTGATGATTCGCATCGCGGCAAGGCCTCTCCTTTTCGCGTACGACGAACTATTTCCGTAAGCTCTCAATCATGCAGAAAGTACCCCTGACATTGCGTGGGGCCGAAAAGCTCCGCGAAGAACTTCGTGTCCTCAAATCCGAGACGCGGCCGCAGATCATTGCCGCCATCGCGGAGGCGCGCGCACACGGCGATCTCAAGGAGAACGCCGAATATCACGCCGCACGTGAGCAGCAGTCCTTTGCCGAAGGGCGCATCGCGGAAATCGAGGCCAAGCTTTCCAATGCCCAGGTCATTGACGTCACCCAACTCGATGCGGGCGGCAAGGTCGTGTTCGGCTGCACCGTCGAACTGGCTGACATCGTCAGCGGCGACGAAGTGCGCTATCAGATCGTCGGCGAAGACGAGGCGGACATCAAAGGTGGTCAGATTTCGGTGAATTCGCCGATTGCACGGGCGCTGATCGGTAAGTTCGAAGGCGACGAAGTCGCAGTGCGGGTACCGGCGGGCGATCGCGAATTTGAAATCGTCAAAGTTCTGTATATCTAGCCCAAATTCGGTCCAGTTCAGGGCCGCGATTGCGACCGCGCGTGGGTAAGAAACGCAGCGCCAGTTCCAAGCGCTGGCTCGCCGAGCACGAAGCCGATCCCTACGTACAGCGGGCGCGCGCAGAAGGCTGGCGTTCACGTGCGGTGTATAAGCTGGCCGAACTGGACGAACGAGATGGCCTGTTGCGTGCCGGTTCGACGATTGTCGATCTGGGCGCCGCACCCGGCGGCTGGAGTCAGTACGCACGGCGGCGCTTGGGCGACCGCGCGCGCATCTTTGCGCTGGACATCCTCGATATCGAGCCGATTGAAGGGGTGCATTTCATTCAAGGCGACTTCCGTGAGGAATCCGTACTTCAAGAGTTCGAGGCCTTGCTCGGCAATGCCGAGATCGACCTTGTTTTGTCGGATATGGCCCCCAACTTGAGTGGAGTCGATGTGGCGGATCAGGTCGGATCGGTGCATTTGGCTGAGCTTGCGCTCATGTTCGCGCGCGAGCGCTTGCGACCGGGCGGCAATTTCCTGACCAAGGTGTTTCAGGGGGAAGGTTTCGACACCTACCTCAAAGAAGTTCGCGAATCATTCGATAAGGTCATGATTCGAAAGCCAAAAGCTTCAAGGCCGAGAAGCCGGGAAGTGTATCTGTTTGGAAAATCACATCGAAGCTGATGTCTTAATTAATTGGCAGGCCGACAGTCGCGGGTGTAATGTCGGAATGACCGGAAACAGGCTGTCCGGACGCATTGGTGCGCCCGGTCGGGTGTTGGCAGGCACGAAATTGCCGGCACCGTCCAGTGAGGAATTGCTTTGAACGATCTTGCTAAGAACCTGCTGCTTTGGGCGGTGATCCTCGTCGTCCTGATGAGCGTGTTCAAAACCTTCTCGGAACAGGGAAGCCCCCAACAGCAGCTTCGCTACTCCGACTTCCTGTCCAAGGTCGAGTCCGGCAGCGTCGAGAGCGTGTCCATCCGGCAGGATGGCAACATCGAAGGGCAGCTGCGCGACGGTTCCAAGTTCTCCACCTTCAGCCCCGAGGACGACGCTTCGGCTCTGGTCGGCGACCTCAAGCGCAACAGTGTTTCCTTCGACGGAAAGCCGCCGGAGAGCACGCCGCTGCTGCTGCAGCTGCTGATCAGTTCGTTTCCGATCCTGTTGCTGATCGCGGTGTGGATCTACTTCATGCGCCAGATGCAGGGCGGCGGAGGCGGACGCGGAGCAATGAGCTTCGGCAAGTCCAAGGCGCGCATGCTCAATGCCGATCAGGTGAAGATCACCTTCAATGATGTTGCCGGTGTCGAGGAGGCCAAGCAGGAAGTCTCCGAACTCGTTGATTTCCTGCGTGACCCGGCCAAATTCCAGCGTCTGGGCGGCAAGATTCCGCGTGGGGTGCTGATGGTGGGCTCGCCGGGTACCGGCAAGACCTTGCTGGCACGCGCCATCGCTGGCGAAGCCGGTGTGCCGTTCTTTACGATTTCCGGCTCCGATTTTGTGGAGATGTTCGTGGGCGTGGGGGCCTCGCGCGTTCGTGACATGTTCGAGCAGGCGAAGAAGCATGCCCCGTGCATCATCTTCATCGACGAAATCGATGCCGTGGGTCGCCATCGCGGCGCTGGCCTCGGCGGTGGCCATGATGAGCGCGAGCAGACCCTGAACCAGTTGCTGGTGGAAATGGACGGCTTCGAAGGCAGCGAGGGCGTGATCGTCATCGCCGCCACCAACCGTCCGGACGTACTGGACCCGGCCTTGCTTCGCCCGGGTCGTTTCGATCGTCAGGTCGTGGTGCCGCTGCCGGATGTGCGAGGCCGTGAGCAGATCATCAAGGTGCATATGCGCGCCGTGCCTCTGGCCGACAACGTCAAGCCGGACGTGATCGCGCGCGCCACCCCCGGATTCTCCGGTGCCGATCTCGCCAATCTCGTCAACGAGGCGGCGCTGTTCGCCGCGCGCGCCAACAAGCGTCTGGTCGAGCACGATGACTTCGAGCGCGCCAAGGACAAGATCATGATGGGGGCCGAGCGTCGCTCCATGGTCATGTCCGAGAAGGAAAAGCGTTTGACCGCCTATCACGAGGCCGGCCATGCGATCGTCGGCCTGTCGGTACCGGACCACGATCCGGTCTACAAGGTCACGATCATCCCCCGTGGTCGCGCGCTGGGTGTGACCATGTTCCTGCCGCTGGAAGATCGTTACAGCTATTCCAAGCAGCGACTCAATAGCCAGATCTGCTCGCTGTTCGGCGGTCGCCTCGCCGAGGAAATCATCTTCGGCATGGACAACGTGACGACGGGCGCTTCCAATGACATCGAGCGCGCCACCGACATCGCCCGTAACATGGTGACCAAGTGGGGCCTGTCTGATCGGCTCGGGCCGCTGTCGTATTCCGAGGACAATGGCGAGGTCTTCCTCGGCAAGAGCGTGACGCAGACCAAGCACGTTTCCGACGAAACGGCGCATTCGATCGATCGGGAAATTCGCGAGATCATCGATTCGAACTTCGCGCGTTCGCGCAAGATTCTCGAAGACAATCTCGACAAGCTGCACACGATGGCGGAAACGCTGGTCAAATACGAGACGATCGATTCCGAACAGATCGCCCGCATCATGCGCGGCGAGCCGCCAGGTCCGCCGGAAAGCTGGACCGACCCGGGCCCGAACGAGCCGCCGTCCAAGCCGGCGCCCAGCGCCGGACCCGCGCCGGGTATGCGTCCTGCTGGCCAGACCTGAAGCCGGAAGCGCGTCATTCAAGACGCGTCATTCAAGAATGGGCCGGCCCAGCGCCGGCCTTTTCATTTCCCGATCTCGACATGTATTCCGAACTCTCCCTGCCAACACGCGCGCTGAGCCTTGAGCGGCCCTTGGTCATGGGCATCCTCAATGTCACGCCGGACTCGTTCTCGGACGGGGGGCGATATGTCGATTTGGACGCGGCCTTGGCGCAGGCGCGAGGCATGATCGCCGACGGCGCCAGCATCATCGACGTCGGTGGAGAATCCACGCGGCCCGGCGCGCAGCCGGTCGACGCTGTCGAGGAAATCCGCCGCGTGGTCCCGATAATCACCGCGCTGCGTCACGAGAGCCGCTGTGTGCTGTCGATCGATACGCTGAAGCCGGCAGTGATGCGGGCCGCCTGTGAGGCCGGAGCGGAGCTCATCAACGACGTGAACGCCTTGCGATCGCCGGGCGCTCTGGACGTGGCGCGCGACTCGGGCGCGGCCGTGTGTCTGATGCACATGCTCGGCGAACCCCGCACGATGCAAGTCGAGCCTCGATATGATGACGTGGTCGTCGAAGTGCAGACCTTTCTCGAGCAGCGTATCCATGTCTGTGTCAACGCCGGCATCGCGCCGGCCAAGCTGTTGGTCGATCCAGGTTTTGGTTTCGGCAAGACGCTGGGGCACAACCTGGCCTTGCTGGCGGAGCTTCACCGCTTTACCACGCTTGCTCCGGTGTTGATCGGCGTCTCGCGAAAATCCATGTTCGGGCGGCTGTTGGGGCGATCGGTCGACGAGCGGCTGGCTGCGAGTTTGGCGGCGGCACTGCATGCGGTCGGGCAGGGCGCGGCCATTGTGAGGACACATGACGTGCGTGAGACTATGGATGCTCTGACAGTGATCAACGCGATCGCGAACCCGAATACATGAGTCGTCGATATTTTGGAACCGATGGAATCCGGGGCCGCGTGGGTGTGGCGCCCATGACGCCAGCCTTCGCTCTGCGCTTGGGTTGGGCTGCCGGGCGCGTGCTGGGCCGTGGCGAAGGTGCGACGGTGCTGATTGGCAAGGACACGCGTCGCTCCGGCTATCTGTTCGAGTCCGCGTTGGAGGCGGGCTTGGCGGCCGCCGGAATTCAGGTGAGGCTGCTCGGGCCGCTACCGACACCGGCGATCGCCTATCTGACGAAGGCCGTGGGTGCTCAGGCGGGCGTCGTCATTTCGGCATCGCACAACCCCCACTATGACAACGGAGTGAAGTTCTTCGGCGCCGATGGTGGCAAGCTCAGTGAGGCTCAGGAAGCCGAAATCGAAGCCTTGCTGGATGATGAGCCGGGTTGCGTCGAACCCGAAAAGGTCGGCAAGGCTTCAAGAATCAACGACGCGGTCGGTCGCTATGTCGAGTACTGCAAGTCTCGCTATGACGGGCCGTCGATGAGCGGTCTTAGGATCGTGCTGGATTGTGCGAACGGCGCGGCTTATCGTGCGGCGCCGTCGGTCTTTACCGAACTGGGCGCGCAGGTCCGGGCGATCGGCGTCAGCCCGAATGGACTGAACATCAATGACGGCTGCGGTTCCACGCATCTGGGGCAATTGCAGGCCGCCGTTGTCGAGCAAGCCGCCGACTTGGGGATCGCGCTGGACGGTGATGGCGATCGCTGCCTGATGGTCGATGCTCAAGGCAATGCCGTGGATGGAGACCAGATGCTGTACGTGATCGCACGCCATCAGCTCGCTCGCGGTGGCTTGACCGGGCCGGTAGTCGGTACGGTGATGAGCAATCTCGGGCTGGAACAGGCGATCCGGGCGATGGGCCTGGATTTCGAACGAAGCGCGGTCGGCGATCGCTATGTGTTTGAGCGTCTGCTCGCGACCGGCGGTCGTCTCGGCGGCGAAACCTCAGGCCACATCCTGAGCCTGGACAAGGCGGGAACCGGCGACGGCATCGTGTCGGCCTTGCAGGTGCTTGCGGCGGCCCTGCTGGATGGGCGCAGCCTGGGTGACATCGTCTCCGGAATGCGGCAGTTCCCGCAGGTCTTGATCAACGTGAAGCTGGCGCAGCGTAGCGACGCCAAGCTGGACACGCCGACGATACAGGCCAGTATGGCGGACGCCGAACGGGAACTGGGTGTGCGTGGGCGCGTATTGCTGCGTGCGTCCGGAACAGAGCCCTTGATCCGTGTCATGGTCGAATCCGACGACGAGGCGCTGTCCAGGCGGATCGCCGAGGCGATCGCGGACAGCGTACGTGCCACGGCGCCCGCCTGAGCCACCAAGACATGAACAATCAGTAAGCAGAAACAGGAGAAGCACGATGAGCCGACGCGCAATGGTCGCGGGGAACTGGAAGATGAATGGCAGTCTTGCCGGCAACGCCACCTTGCTTGAGGGGTTGGTGGCAGCGATGCCCGGCCATGACCGGATTGATGTCGTGGTCTGTCCGCCGGCCTGCTATCTGGAATCCGTGGGCGCGCTTTGCGACGGCGGTCTGCTGCTGGGTGCGCAGAATCTGGCGGATCAGGGCAAGCCCGGCGCGTTCACCGGCGAACTGTTCGGCGGCATGCTCAAGGACGTGGGGTGCAGCCATGTCATCGTTGGCCACTCGGAACGCCGCGCACTTTATGGTGAGACCGACGAAGTCGTGGCGGCCAAGTTCAAGCTGGCGCAGGACAACGGACTGATCCCGGTCCTGTGTCTTGGCGAGTCGCTGGACGAGCGTGAGGGTGGGCAGACCGAGACTGTTCTTGCACGCCAGCTGAATGCCGTGATCGACCACGTGGGCGTTGCCGCATTCGAGACGGCGGTGATCGCCTACGAGCCGGTCTGGGCAATCGGTACCGGCAAAACGGCCAGTCCCGAGCAGGCTCAGAGCGCTCATGCCTTCCTGCGCGCGCAACTGGCGGGACGTGATGCTAGAATCGCCGCCCTCGTGCGTATCCTGTACGGCGGCAGCGTGAAGCCGGACAACGCCAATAAGTTGTTCGGACTTGAGGACGTCGACGGTGGTCTCATCGGCGGCGCCTCTCTGAAGGCCGCCGAATTCAATGCGATCTGCGCGGCAGCGCAATCGGCCTAAAATCTTGAGGTTTCAAAACTTTCGATGCATACCGCTCTGGTTATCATTCAGGTGCTCGTCGCTGTTGGCGTGATTGCGCTCGTGCTGTTGCAGCAAGGCAAGGGCGCCGATGCCGGCGCCGCATTCGGCGCGGGTGCTTCCGGAACCGTCTTCGGTTCCCGTGGATCGTCCACGTTTCTGTCGCGAGCGACCGGGATTCTGGCGACGGTGTTCATGCTGGTGAGTCTGGCCTTGGCTTATCTGGTCAATGATCGCGCGCTGTCCGACAGCGTTGTCGACCGTATGGCTGCCCCGGCTGCCGAGCAGCAGCAGACCTTGCCACCGACCGACGAACTGCCGATGACGGCGCCGGAACCGCCCGAAGAGCCGTCGGAAATGGTGCCGCCCGAAGGCGATGTTCAGGCGCCACCGGCCGACGAGACGTCGCCAGCCATTCCGGAGTAAATAAATCGGCGTGAAACGGCGCGCAGGCCTTCCGTTTTCGGTGCGGCCTGATAGAATGCGCGCCCCGTTGCTCGCCGACGTGGTGGAATTGGTAGACACGCTATCTTGAGGGGGTAGTGGGGAAACCCGTGTGAGTTCGAGTCTCACCGTCGGCACCAGCTGCATCCTCGGAAGCATCTGGGCGGGTCAGCGGGTCGATGTGAAGTTTGTGGATGTTGTGGTTTTTGGAGTGTTTTCTGCGGTTTTGGCTTGAAACTCATGGCCTGAATGCGTAGGATGCGCGCCGACTCTGGTGCGGGGTGGAGCAGTCTGGCAGCTCGTCGGGCTCATAACCCGAAGGTCGCAGGTTCGAATCCTGCCCCCGCTACCAATCGGAGCAGTAAACGGCCCCGCTTTATCGGGGCTTTTTTTTTCTTAGGCGCGAATGACAGGACTGACGGAAAAACTGACGGCAATGCTGGAGCCGGTGATCGAGAGTCTCGGCTACGAACTGTTAATGCTTGAATTGACCGGTCAGGGTCACAATTCCGTTCTTCGTCTTTATATTGATTCGCCCGACGGAATAGATCTGGGCGACTGCGAGCGGGTCAGCAGAGAAGTGGCCGGCGCGCTTGATGTTGAAGACCCGATCCCCCAGGCGTATCAGCTGGAAGTGTCGTCGCCCGGCCTCGATCGGCCGTTGGCGAAACCGCAGCACTTCGAGCGTTTCGCGGGCGAGGAGGTCAAGATCAGCTTGTTTTACCCGCGTGATGGCCGCAAGAGGTTCGATGGTGTACTGCGGGGGATCAACGGCAGCCTGGTGCTGCTGGAGACGCCGGGTGGCGTGATCGAGCTGGAACTCACGGATATCGAGCGGGCACGCCTTGTGCCCCAGTTTTGACGTGGAGTAGTTAGCGTCATGAGCAAAAACGTATTATTGGTCGCGGACGTCGTCTCCAACGAGAAAGGCGTCGAAAAGGACATCATCTTCGAGGCAATCGAAGCCGCGCTCGCGTCCGCGACAAAAAAGCGCTACGGCGAAAACATCGACGTGCGCGTCACGATCGATCGCTCGACGGGCGAATACGTGACGATGCGCCGCTGGCTCGTGGTCGATGACGAGGATCCGGAATTCGAATCCCCGGACCGCCAGATTCTCTATATGCGCGCCGAGCAGAAGCAGCCCGGCGTCGCGGTGGGCGAATACATCGAAGAGCTGCTGCCGAATGTCGAGTTCGGTCGTATTTCCGCCCAGGCTGCGAAGCAGGTCATCGTGCAGAAGGTGCGTGAGGCTGAACGCTCACAGATCGTTGAAGCCTATAGCGACCGTGTCGGTGAGCTATTGACCGGCATGGTCAAGCGCTTGGAGCGCGGCAGCATCATTGTCGATCTGGGCGGCAACACCGAGGCGATCATCGCGCGTGATCAGGTCATTCCGCGAGAGCCGGTGCGTGTGGGCGATCGCATTCGCGGCTTCCTCTATGAGGTGAGCCCGCAGACGCGGGGCCCGCAGCTGTTCCTGTCGCGTACCTCTCCGGAGTACCTGATCGAACTGTTCAAGCTGGAAGTGCCCGAAATCGCGCAGGGCCTGATCGAGGTCAAGGGCGCCGCCCGCGACCCCGGTCTGCGTGCCAAGGTCGCGGTCCAGGCCAAGGACAAGCGTATCGACCCCGTCGGCGCCTGCGTCGGCATGCGCGGTTCGCGCGTGCAGAGCGTGTCCAACGAACTCGCTGGCGAGCGTATCGATATCGTTCCCTGGGATGACAACACCGCGCAGTTCGTCGTCAATGCGATGGCGCCGGCCGAGGTCGAGTCGATCGTTGTCGATGAAGAAGCGCACAGCATGGCCATCGCGGTGGCCGACGAGAAGCTGGCGCAGGCGATCGGCCGCGGCGGTCAGAACGTGCGCCTGGCGTCCGAGTTGACCGGCTGGGTTCTCAACGTGATGACCGCCGAAGATGCGGCTGCCATGACTGAGAAGGAGAATGAGGCCGTTAGCCGGGCCTTCATCGAGCAGTTGGGCGTAGACGAGGAAATCGCTGTCATTCTGGTGCAAGAGGGATTCACGACCCTGGAAGAGGTCGCGTATGTGCCGGAACAGGAGCTGCTCGAGATCGAGGAGTTCGACGAGGAAATCGTCGCCGAACTGCGCTCCCGCGCCCGCGACGCGCTGCTGACGCGCGCAATTGCAAGCGCCGAGCATGTGGGTGAAGGGCAGGCCGAGGACGCATTGCAGTCGGTCGAAGGTGTCGATGACGACATGGCACAGAAGCTGACCGAGCACGGCATCAAGACGCGGGATGATCTCGCGGAACTGGGTGTCGACGAATTGATGGAAATCATCGAAATTGACGAGGCACGCGCCGGTGAGCTGATCATGGCCGCACGCGCGCACTGGTTCGAAGAGCAGGCTTGAGCCCTTTTTGAAGAGGGTCATCGCTCGCCGCACCGTCGAACCACTGCCGATTGAACTGGAGTAAAGATGTCCACAGTCACCGTACGAGACTTTGCTACCGAGGTGAAAATCCCGGTGGACCTGCTTCTGACACAGTTGCAAGAGGCCGGGGTCGCCGTGGACAGCATCGATGCCCCGCTGTCGGAAGACGATAAGCGTGCATTGCTGACGCACCTTCATGACAAGCGCGGCGCCAGCCCAGTGACCGCGACCGCTCCGAGTGGCGGTGATCCCAAGCGCGTCACTCTGAAGCGCAAGACCACCTCGGAGCTCAAGCTTGGCGGTGGGCGCGGTGCGTCCAAGACGGTGTCGATCGAAGTTCGCAAGCGGCGCACCTACGTCAAGAACGATGAGCCCGATCCGGCCCAGGTCGCAGCCGAAGAGGCGCGCCAGCAGGAGGAGCGCGCGGCGATCGCCGCAGCCGCGGCGCGTGAAGCGGCCGAGCTGGAAGCCAAGAAACAGGCCGAAGCGCAGTCGCAGGCCGTCAGCGCCGAAGCCGAAGAAGCGCGACGCAAGGCTGAACTGGACGCCGAAGCGGCCGTCGCCGAGGAAGATGCTCGTCGCCGTCGTGAGGCCGAAGCGGCCGAAATCGCAGCCCGTGAAGCGGCCGCCAAGGCTGAGGAAGTGGCCAAATCCAAGGCAGCGCCCCCGGTTGTGGATGCAGCGCGCCTTGAAGCGGAGGCGGCGCGTCGCCGCGCCGAGGAAAATCTGCGTCGTGCCGAGGAAATGCGACGCCAGGAACCGTTGCGCAAGCCGCCGGAGCGCGAGGCGCCAAGGTCGGCGGCGGGTCGCAAGGAACTGCACGTTGCCAAGGACAAGTCCGGCAAGCGTGACCGCAAGCGCAAGCAGAGCGGCGGCGGTCGGGTTCGCTTCGAGACGCAGCATGGCTTCGAACGGCCCACCGCGCCGGTTGTGCGCGAAGTGGAAGTGCCGGAAGCAATCACGGTGGGTGATCTCGCCAATCGTATGGCCGTCAAGACCGGTGAGCTGATCAAGGCGCTGATGAAGATGGGCGTGATGGCGACCATCAATCAGACGCTGGATCAGGACACCGCGGTGCTGGTGGTCGAGGAAATCGGGCACAAACCCAAGCCGGTCAGTGCGACTGCGACCGAGGACAGTCTGCTGCAGGCGGTCGAAGGTGAGGTCAGCGATGCCCCCTTGGTGACGCGTCCGCCGATTGTGACGGTCATGGGTCACGTCGATCACGGCAAGACATCCTTGCTTGATTACATTCGACACACGCGCGTCGCCGCGGGCGAGGCCGGTGGCATCACCCAGCATATCGGCGCCTACCACGTCCGCACCGACAAGGGTGTGGTGACGTTCCTGGATACTCCGGGCCATGCCGCATTCACGCGCATGCGCGCCCGCGGTGCGCAGGTGACCGATGTGGTGATCCTGGTGGTCGCCGCAGATGACGGCGTCATGCCGCAGACGCGTGAGGCGATTCAGCACTCGAAAGCGGCCGGCGTGCCGATGATCGTGGCGATCACCAAGGTCGACAAGCCGGACGCCGATCTGGATAGCGTCAAGTCGGCGCTGTCCAAGGAAGAGGTGTTCGTCGAAGACTGGGGCGGTGACGTCCAGTGCGTGGGCGTATCTGCTCACACCGGAGCCGGCATCGACGATTTGCTCGACGCTATCCTGGTGCAGTCCGAGCTGCTGGAGCTGACGGCGCCGGTGGACGCGCCGGCACGCGGGCAGATCATCGAATCGAGTGTCGAGAAGGGGCGGGGCCCGGTCGCAACGGTTCTGGTTCGCTCGGGCACCCTGAATCAGGGTGACGTCGTCTTGTCCGGCCCGCATTTCGGCCGAGTCCGCGCGATGTTCGATGAAGCGGGCAAGCCGGTGAAAACCGCAGGTCCGTCGATTCCCGTACAGATTCTGGGCCTGTCCGGTGCGCCGGATGCCGGTGATGACGTCGTTGCCGTGGCCAACGAACGCAAGGCCAGGGAACTGGCCGAGCTGCGTGAGGTGAAGTTGCGCGAGCAGAAGCTGGCGCAGACCCAGGCCGTGCGCATGGAGCAGGTCTTCGCGCAAATGGGTGAGGGCGCCCGCAAGTCGCTCAACCTGATGATCAAGGCAGACGTGCAGGGTTCGTCCGGGGCGCTGCAGGATTCGCTGCTCAAGATTCCGAGCGCGGAGGTCAAGGTCAACATCGTCTCCGCGGCGGTCGGCGGCATTTCCGAATCCGATGTCGATCTGGCTCTGGCTTCCCAGGCGATCATCATCGGCTTCAACACGCGTGCCGACAGCGTTGCGCGCCGTCGCATCCAGGAAACGGGTGTCGACGTTCGCTACTACTCGATTATCTATGACGTGCTGGATGACGTGTCCGACGCCATCGCCGGCCTGCTCGGGACCGAAACTCGCGAACAGATCATCGGCATCGCCCAGGTGCGCGATGTTTTCCGTTCGTCCAAGTTCGGTGCGGTGGCGGGCTGTCTCACGATCGAGGGCGAAGTCCGTCGTGGCTTGCCGATCCGCGTGCTGCGCGACAGCGTCGTCATCTACGAAGGCGAACTCGAATCGCTGCGCCGGCACAAGGACGATGTCAGCAAGGTCGAGGCGGGCACCGAATGCGGTATCGCGGTGCAGAACTACAATGACGTCAAAGTGGGCGACCAGATCGAGTGCTTCGATCGCATCGAGGTCAAGCGTACCGTCAGTGCGCAGGCCGCAGGCGGCCGCGCCTAGAGGCGGCCACCGATTCATCATGCCCAAGGAATATTCGCGCAGCCAGCGCGTCAAGGTTCAGATTCAAAGAGAGCTGACGCAGCTGATCTCCGAAGGCTATTCGGATGCGCGGCTGAGCCTGGTGACCTTCACCAACGTCGAGCTGACGGCCGATTTGAGTAGCGCCCGCGTGTTTGTCAGCCGGATGGGCATGGATGTCAGCGAGGCGCTGGTCTTGCTCAAGGAAATGGCGCCGCGCATGCGCGGCGAGCTGGGCCGCAGGTTGCGCATGCGCCACGCGCCGGAGCTGTACTTCTTCAGTGATGAAGTACCCGATACCGCCGACAGGATCAATCGCCTGATCCGCGACGCGGTCGCCGATGACGAAAGTCACCATAAGGACTGAGCGCGGGCTGCAATGGCGAGACGCAAGCCGGGTGCGCGAGACGTGCATGGCATCCTACTGCTCGACAAGCCGACCGGGATGACCTCCAACGGTGCCCTGCAGCAGATCAAGCGAATGTATGGTGCCGCCAAGGCCGGACATACTGGCAGTCTTGATCCACTGGCGACCGGTCTGTTGCCGATCTGCTTTGGTCATGCGACCAAGCTGACGACCTATCTGCTGGAGTCGGACAAGCGTTATCGCGTGCGCGCCCGTATGGGCAGCCGAACCGATACTGCGGATTCGGACGGCGAGATCGTCGAGCGGACGGAGCATATTGCAGGCGCGGAGGCTCTGCGCCCCGCGATCGCGGCGATGCTCGGCGAGATCGAACAGATTCCGCCGATGTATTCCGCGATCAAGCATCGGGGGCGGCGGCTTTACGAACTGGCGCGAAAGGGCGAGGCCGTGGAACGTCAGCCGAGAACGGTCACGATTCATTCCATGCAGCTGCTTTCGGTTGCGGAGTCGGAATTCGAGCTGGACGTGCATTGCTCGAAAGGCACCTATATCCGGGTGCTGGTGGAAGATCTGGCGCACGCTGCCGGAACCTTGGCACATGTCACGATGCTGCGTCGCACCGAGGTGGCGCCGTTCTCGGGTGAGGACATGGTCGGCATCGCGCAACTGGAACAGGCCGCGTCGGAGGGGCGCGAAGCGCTGGACCGTCTGCTGGTGTCCCCGTCCGCAGCGTTCGCTGGGTGGCCGCAACTCAGTGTTGACGCCGACCGCGCGTTCTACCTGTCGCGAGGACAGGCGGTTCGCGTTGCCGACGCACCAAAAGAGGGCGCTGTCGCCGTGTTTGGACCGGACGCGCGTCTACTCGGCATCGCGGTGATCAATGCGGACGGTCTGGTGGCCCCACGGCGCTGGATGTCCTGAACTTTATTGCGGTTTTGCTTGTTTGTACCCCGGCGCACCGCTACAATTCCGCGCCTTAAAAGAGACTTGACAAGTTTGGAGCTTTGATTAAATGGCCTTGACCGTTGAACAGAAGCGCACCGTTCTGGAGAAATTCCAGCGTGCGCAGGGCGATACCGGATCGCCGGAAGTACAGGTTGCGTTGCTGTCCGAGCGCATCAAGACGCTCGCCCCGCATTTCGAGGCGAACAAGAAAGATCATCATTCCCGCCGTGGTCTGCTCAAGATGGTGAACCAGCGCCGCAAGCTGCTGGATTATCTGAAGAGTGAAGATGCCGATCGCTACAAGTCGCTGATCGCCGAGCTCGGCCTGCGCCGCTAAGCGCAGTCCACCCGCTATTCACCACATTGAGGAGATCACCATGGCGCTAAACCTAACGCCTACGGTCAAGACGTTTCCGTTTGGCAGCCATACTGTCAAGTTAGAAACCGGCGCAGTTGCACGTCAGGCCGGCGGCGCCGTCATCGTCAGCATGGACGAGACGGTGGTGCTGGTCACGGCAGTGGCCAGAAAGACGGCCAAGCCGGATCAGGACTTTTTCCCGCTGACGGTCGACTACCAGGAGCGAGCCTATGCCGGCGGTCGCATCCCGGGTGGCTTCTTCAAGCGTGAAGGCCGTCCCACCGAAAAGGAAACACTGACCTCGCGGCTGATCGATCGCCCGATTCGTCCGCTGTTCCCGAAGGGCTTCCGCAATGAAGTCCAGGTGATCGCCACCGTGATGTCGCTGAACCCCGAAGTCGATGCGGACATTCCGGCGATGATCGGTGCTTCGGCTGCGCTGCGTCTGTCCGGCGTTCCGTTCCAGGGTCCGATCGGCGCCACGCGTGTCGGCTATGTCAACGGTGAGTATGTGCTCAACCCGTCGGCCACCGTGCTCGATACCGAGTCGCAGTTGGATCTTGTAGTCGCCGGCACCAAGGAAGCGGTGCTGATGGTCGAGTCCGAAGCCAGCCGCCTGTCCGAAGAAGTCATGCTTGGAGCCGTGCTGTTCGGCCACGAGCAGATGCAGGTCGTGATCAACGCGATCGATGAACTGGCCGCCGAAGCCGGCAAGCCCGCATGGGCCTGGGAAGCGGATGCTACCGCTTCCGCGATCGAGGCAGACCTCGCTGCGTATGAGGCGAAGATTGCCGATGCCTACTCCGTGACCGACAAGCAGGAGCGCCGTGATGCTCTGGGCGTCGTTCGCGCCGAAATCGTCGCTGCGCTCGGTACCGGTGAATCCGCCAAATGGACGGAACGCCAGCTTGGCAATGCGTTCCACGACATCGAAGCCAAAGTCGTGCGCAACCGCATCCTCGATGGCAGTCCGCGTATCGATGGTCGCGACAACGCTACTGTGCGGGATCTGCAGATGGAAGTCGGCGTGTTGCCGCGCACTCATGGTTCCGCCCTGTTCACCCGCGGCGAGACCCAGGCGCTGGTGGTCACCACGCTGGGCACCGGAAAGGATGCACAGCTGATTGACGCCATCGAAGGTGAATGGCGCGAGCCGTTCATGCTGCACTACAACTTCCCGCCGTACTGCGTCGGTGAGACTGGCCGCGTCGGTTCGCCGAAGCGTCGCGAGATCGGTCACGGCCGTCTGGCCAAGCGTGGCCTGGCGGCGATCATGCCGGACCTCGAAAAGGAATTCCCCTACGTGGTGCGTCTGGTTTCGGAAGTCACCGAATCCAATGGCTCCTCATCGATGGCCTCGGTGTGCGGTTCCTGTCTGGCGCTGATGGACGCGGGTGTTCCGATCAAGACGCCGGTCGCCGGCGTCGCGATGGGCTTGATCAAGGAGGGCGACCGCTTCGCTGTGCTGACCGACATTCTTGGCGACGAGGATCATCTCGGCGACATGGATTTCAAGGTCGCCGGTTCGGACGACGGCATTACTGCGTTGCAGATGGACATCAAGATCAACGGCATTACCGGCGAGATCATGAAGCAGGCGCTGGCCCAGGCCAAGACGGCACGGCTGCATATCCTCGAAGAGATGGGCAAGGTCATCAACACGCCGCGCGAGGACATGTCCGAATGGGCGCCGCGCATCACCACGATCAAGATCAATCCGGACAAGATTCGCGAAGTCATCGGCAAGGGTGGCGCCACCATTCAGTCGATCACCAAGGAAACCGGGACCACGATCGATATCGCGGACGATGGCACGATCAAGATCGCTGCCGTCGACAAGACTGCGACCGAGGCCGCCATCGCGAGAATTACCGCCCTGACGCGTGAGGTCCAGGCCGGTGACGTTTACGAAGGGCGCGTGGCTCGTCTGATGGAGTTCGGCGCCTTCGTGACGATCATCCCGGGCAAGGATGGTCTGGTGCACATCTCTCAGATTTCCGACAAGCGTGTCGAGAAAGTCGAGGATGTGCTCAAGGAAGGTGACATCGTTCGCGTCAAGGTGCTTGAAGTCGACAAGCAGGGCCGTATTCGCCTATCGATGAAAGCATTGGAAGTGCCCGTCGAATAAAGACTGAAACGCCTTAATTTGGTGCCGGCAGGGCTTGCCTGCTGGCACATTTAGGTGCACAATCAGTCTATTAACCGTATGTGCAAAAAAAAGCCCCCACATGGTGGAGGCCAAGGTGCGAGAAAGGCGCGAAGCCTTTCTGGAGGAGACTTGTCAATCTTCAAAGAACCAGAAAACTAATAATTCGACCCGGCTTTGCCGGGTTTTTTATTGCCTGACTCTTGTTGCAGTGCACTATAAAGATGACCCGGCAGCTTGTCAATTCATGGACCATGAATTTCGTGGCCGTTCCCGTAGCGAGGCGCACGGTGAAAAAACTAATGACGCACTGTTCATAAATCGAGGGACACTCGCGCCTTGCGTGCGGAGCCGGTCAATTTTTCCGTCAAATGCGTCGATTGGATCCTGTTGATTGGACTGAAGCCGGTGAGCTCTAGAATTTCACGGCCTGAAATCGAATTTCACACAAAAAAAAGCCCTCTATAGAGAGGGCCAAGGTGCGAGAAAGGCGCGAGGCCTTTCTGGAGGAGACTGGTCACAGTCCGAAAGTGATAACTGCGGGGTGTCGCGTCACTGTCTTACTGTTGATGCGTTACTGTCTTACTGTTGATGCGTTGCAGTATAGAGATTGGTGGCTAGAGTGTCAACATCTGATGTTCAAAAAGTTCGCAATGAATTCAATGAGTTCCGGCGAAGTGGAAAAAATATGACGAATTGTTCATGAATTGGCGTCAGATATCGGAAATTTGTGCTCATGCTGCCTGATTTGTAAGGCCAGCTTCGTGCCATTTTGCCTGCTCGAAGCAGTGATCCTTATTCCTCATCGGTCCGACCGCGCTGACTTCGAACCGCTTTGGCGCGCGAGAGGTTGCGAAGAAACTCGCGCCTGACCGAACGCCATATCGGAACGTGCTCCTCGGCCATTTCACGCAGAGACTGTAGCGGCTGTTCTGCTTTGCCCAACATTTGCCGCAACTGCTCGGCAAAGGTGTGCTGCTGGTCCAGGAACAATTGCATCGACAGTTCGAGATATCGGCTGATGCTCGACTGCATCGGATCGCCGTAGAAGCGGATGACGTGCCGCAGCATCTCCGTCTGAAAGATTGGGTCGCCACCTTCCTCCTGCTCGGCGATGACCTGCAGAAGGATGCTGCGCGTGATGTCGTCCTTGCTGCGTTTGTCGATGACCTCGAAGTCGATGTCCTCCAGGACCAGCTGTCGGACTTCTTCAAGCGTGATGTAGCGACTGATCTCCGTGTCGTACAGGCGACGGTTCGGATACTTCTTGATGATGCGGACATCGCTCATGTTTGCGGCCGGCTCAAGTTATGTTGCAGTGCATTATACGAGGCGCGCGGCGGAAATTTCGTGGATGCCCGGAACGCGCTCCGGGGTCCAGTTCGCCTGTGCCCAATCCATCGCTTCCCGCACCGGGGCCGCCGCCAAGCCGGGCGGGGGCGTCTGGCCCAGAAATTCGAGCGCGTGGCTCAGGTTCCGGGCGGCGTTGCGCTGTTCAATCGGGTGGGCATGATTCTGCTTGGACAGCTTGCGCCCCTCGGCGTCGGCCAGCACAGGAAGGTGGCGATAGTCAGGCTGGGGCCAAGCCAGCGCACGCAGCAGCAGAATCTGCCGCAGGCTGGACGCCAGCAGATCGGCGCCCCGGACCACCTCGGTAATGCCCTGCTGGAATTCGTCGACGGCGCAGGCCAGTTGGTAGCCGAAGATGCCGTCGGCGCGGCGCAGCACGAAGTCGCCGATGTCTTTGGCCTGGCTGCGCACGACCTCGCCCTGCCAGCCGTCGGCCAGCGCGACGGTGCCGGCCCCGATCCGGAATCGCAGCGCATTGCCGTGCCGGCCCAAGCCGGATTCGCGGCATGTGCCGCTGTAGACGGGGCCATCGGGTCCCTGGGCTGAAGTCTGTGCAAGCACCGCACGTGTGCAGGCGCAGGCATAGACATGGCCGCTGGCGATCAGCGACTCCAGCGCTTCGCCGTACTCGTGGAGATGCTGCGATTGGCGCCGCGGTTGTCCATCCCAATAAAGGCCATGCGCTTCGAGTTGTGCGCAGATCAGCGAGTCGGTTCCGGGGGGGCAACGCGGCGAGTCGAGATCGTCGATCCGGAGCAGCCACCGTCCTTGGTGCCGACGCGCTTCCAGGTAGCTGGCGAGCGCGGCGATCAAAGATCCGAGATGAAGCGGTCCGGACGGTGTCGGAGCGAAGCGGCCGCGATACTCGCGGGCCGGCGAGGCGAGAGTGGATGCTGGAAGCATGTGCGAAGTATCGGCATGCGGCGCGTGGATGCTCAAGTCCGTTCAATCCGGTTCGCGACGCGCGGCAGGGTGCGAGCGATCGGCACCCTCAGCTTTGTGTGCGGCGGGTCACGCGATCCAAGAAGCGAACTGCTATGCTGACGACGTACCTGATTGATGACCGAACAAGCTGTCCTCGTGGACCCCGATCCTGGACAAGGAAGTGCCCGCACGGAGCCGTCCCCGTTGCAGGCGATACTCTTCGATATGGATGGCACGCTGGCAGATACCGAGCGACTCGGACATCGGCCGGCCTACAATTCCGCCTTCCGGAAAATGGGACTTGGCTGGTACTGGAGTCCCAAGCTGTATCGCAAGCTCTTGCAGCAACCGGGCGGGCGTGAACGCCTGCAGCACTACCTCAAGCGTTATCGCCCCGAGCTGGGCAGCCACGCCGCGCGCGTCAAGGCTGACGCGCGTGCTTGGGTCGACGAAGTCCATCATCTCAAGTCGGAACAGTTCTCGAATCTGGTGCGCGATGGTTCGGTGCCGCTGCGTCCGGGAGTGGCCCGCCTGATACACGAGGCGCGTGCGCGCGGCGTGCGTGTGGCCATCGTCACCAATGCCAGCCGCGCGAGTCTGTTGCCGCTGCTGCGGCATACGATCGGACCGGAACTCGAATCCGAGATCGACGTGGTGATCTGCGGCGAAGACGCGCCGAACAAGAAGCCTGAGCCGGACCTCTACCTGTTGGCACTACAGCGTCTCGGAACCAGTGCTGCGGCTTGTGTGGCGGTGGAGGACTCGGCGATGGGCATGGCCGCCGCGGTGGCTGCGGGGATCAGGACCTTGGTGACGGTCAACGAAAACACCCGCAACGAGGATTTCGAGGGCGCATCATTGGTGGTCGATGGTCTGGGTGAACCCGGCGGTCACGTCAGCGTGCTGCGCGGCGGACTCAGCAACGGCTGCGTCAGGTTGTGCGATCTCGAAGCCTTGATGCTGCTGGGCTGAGTGGGCGGGTTTCAGCAGTCTCGCAGTGATTCAACTCAATGCGACTTGGGTCTGCAAGCAAGGACGGCAGGAAGTCGAGCATGCCGCGCGCCGTGCGTATCAGGTGGGCCTGATCGTAGAAGCCGGCATCCACTGCGATCTCGCTGAAGCTGCAACCCGGCCCCCAGGCACGCATCGCATGTTGAAGACGCAGGTGCATCAGGAAGCGTTTCAGCGCGACGCCCATCTGCTGTCGAAACAGATGCGCGAGCCGCGATTCCGATAGTTGCATTTCCGCCGCAATCGCGGCCACTGTGGGAACTTCTGGCGCTTGGCTACGCAGGCGGCGGCACAGTTGAGCGATGCGTGAGTCCGGCGCGGATTCGAGCGGGTGGAGGTCGAACGAGGCCGTCAGCGCGTCGCACAGAATGTTACGGATCGAGCCGCAATCAAGGTTCCGCAATCGCGACGGAGACAGTGCTTTCTGTATGGTGGTCGACGGGGTGGGCTGCGGAATCAGGACGTCCGCATTGTCCAGCGCCGTAAACAGCAATCGACTCAGTTCGTGGTCCGGATCGACATGCACGATCGTCACGGGTGTCTCTGCGTTCAGGCTTTGCACCACATCCGGGCCGACCAGTGCAAGCTGACAGCATTCGGTCCGGCCTTGAAGCCGCAGGTCGAACTTCGAGTCGGAAATCAGCAGGGACAGTGCGAGGTGGCGGTGCGGGCGATTGTGCAGCTTCGCGGCGATCAGCAGCAGCAGCCCCTCCCAGATGAACAATTGATCAGGGAGCTGTTCCGGCTGTCGATCCGGCGGCGCCTGCCGCATGCCTGTCTCCGTGTCGGTTCAGGCGCTTCTAACGGCCATGCCGCGAGCGGCACCCTGCGGAATGAATCGCTTGCGGCGTGGTCGTTCGCCTCACCTATCGCATAACGCTGCGCGTGATTCATGTTATAGCACGAAGTCCGAACGGCGGGCCTGTTGAGGCTCACTCGAGGACTCAGGCGTGGGACTTGCCCTTGCCCGGCGAGCCGATGAGTTCGTGCTGGACGAATAGCGGGCCGATCAGCAGGAACACCAGATCGTCCGCGAACGACGGCTTTGCGCCCTCGATCTTGTGCCCGTAGAACTGCAGCGCCCAGGCTGCAACCCACAGACTGGCACAGATTACGAGCACGGGACCGCCGGTCGATTCGATCGCCAGGATCAGCGCGAAACTCACGGCGCTCCAGGCCAACATCGAGACGAAGCTGGCGGCGGACAGGCGGGCGTAGAAAACGAGCGCCAGCACGGCCGCCAGTGTGGCGAGATTCACGCCGTCTGCACCAACACCGTCCAGACCCAGCCATCGGCCGATCGGAACCAGCCAGAACAGTCCGAGTGTCGCGAAAAAAATTACCGGCACGCAGACATAGTGAATCAGGCGATTCGTCGGATTTCGGTGGCTCTTCGAGTAGTCAGTCAGAAATTGTTCCAGCGAGCGCACGGCTGTCTCCGGCATTGAGTCGATGAAGGGATTCTGCGTGCTCCAGGCGACATTTGTCTTGTACGAATCTGCTGCGAAACCGGCGCTAAGGACTCCCGCCCAGCAGTTCGAGCGTGCGCTTCAGCAATTCAGTGCTACCGGGTTCGCCGTGTCCGGGCACCACGATCCGCGCAGAGCCATAGCGCGCCTGCAATGCGCGAATCGCGTGAGGCCAGGCGCTTTGGTCGGCGTCCGCGAGGTTGCCGAGTGTGGTGGCACTGGCGGATTTGACGGCGCAACCCCCGAACAGAATCCCGTGATCCTCGATCCAGATCGCGAGATTGTCGTCGCTGTGGCCGACGCCGGGATAGACAACCTCGACGCCGGAGAACCGCACAGGCTGGTTCTCCAAAAGACGCTCCGAATCGGGCAATGCCCGTAGGCCACGAAACGCCGGCCGTTGGGCAAGATGTTCCAGCGTGCGGGGCGAGGCGTAGGCCGGGATGCCAGCGGCATCCAGCGCGGCCAGGCCACCGACGCGGTCGGTATGCGAGTGGGTCGAGACCGCCAGGTCGACAGTTCGGCCGAATTGCTGCTGCGCCCATACCAGCAGTTCGGCGGTGCTGTCGGCATCCCAGCTCGTGTCGATCAGTAGCAGGCCTTCGGGGCGCAGCACCAGCAGGCCGTTCGAGGGTACGCGCTGGCCGTCATGGTCGGCCCAGGAGGTGTGCATCCAGACGTCCGCGGCGAGGCGGCGCAGCTGCAAATCGGGCGAGACGATCTGAGCCGCGAGCGGGTTTGCGGTGGGCGCCGCAGAGGCTGTGCCGAGCAGGCCCAGCCCGCAAAGGAGCAAGCTCAGCCCCAGTGTCCATCGGCTGTTACGCGTTTGCCTGCACTTCCGGAAGGACCTGAGCATGAGGTGCCGCCTTAACGGCCTCAGGGCGTTTCGCCGGCACCGGTCGGGTCCACATGCCAGGCGGCCGGCAGAATCGCGCCGTGCCAGCCATCCTGCCGCTGTTCGGCCACCACATGGGTGTAGACGCCGCCGCGCACATTGAAGACGGCCGTTACCCGCATCCAGCGCGGCGCCAGCGCGGCGACCAGATCGTCGAGAATTTCATTGGTGACGGCTTCGTGGAACTTGCCCTCGTTGCGGAAGCTCCAGATGTAGAGCTTGAGTGCCTTGAGTTCGACGCACAGGGCGTCCGCCACATATTCCAGATAGATCGTCCCGAAGTCGGGCTGTCCGGTCTTGGGGCACAGGCAGGTGAATTCCGGTATCCGCATTCGGATCGTGAAATCACGCTGCGGACTGGGGTTGGGAAAGGTCTCGAGGGTCTTGCTGGGCGAGCTTGTCACGGTCAAACGGGCCTCGTGGCGGAAGGCTGCGCATTGTACGGGCTGATCGAGACAAATACGCATTCATACAAGCGTCACCGATCCACTACACTTGCGGGCTTTCCAGCTCCGAAACTCTGCACGCGGCGCGCCTGGGGGCGGGCCGCCTTTCAAGAACGAATGCGCCTTTCGCAAATCAAACTGGCCGGCTTCAAGTCCTTTGTGGACCCCAGCGCATTGCCGCTGCCGTCCAACCTGACATCCATCGTCGGGCCCAATGGCTGCGGCAAATCGAATGTGATCGATGCGGTGCGCTGGGTGCTCGGCGAATCGAGCATGAAGCAGCTTCGCTCGGAGTCGATGGACGATGTGATCTTCAACGGCTCGCGGACGCGCAAGCCGGTGGGACGCGCCTCGGTCGAGCTGATGTTCGACAATGCCGATGCAACGGTGCAGGGGCCCTACGCGGCCTACAACGAGATCGCGGTGAAGCGCGAGCTGACGCGCGACGGCGGTTCCCAGTATTACCTCAACGGTTCCAAGTGCCTGAAGCGCGATGTGCTGGATCTGTTTCTCGGCACCGGTCTGGGCAATCGCACTGGTTACGCGATCATCGAGCAGGGCATGGTTTCGCGCATGATCGAAGCCAAGCCGGAAGAACTTCGGGTGTGGCTGGAAGAGGCCGCCGGAATTTCCAAATACAAGGAGCGCCGCCGCGAAACCGAATCCAGGATTCGCGGGACGCGCGAAAACCTGTCGCGACTCAATGACTTGCGTGGCGAACTGCAGGCGCGGCTGGATACGCTGCGCCGACAGGCGGCCAACGCCGAGAAATTCAAGGAATTCAAAGAGCAGGAACGTCTCCTCAAAGCGGAGTTGCTGGCCCTGCGGGTGCGTGAACAGGAGCGCGCCTGCGCCACTCAGGAAGCCGCAATCAGCCAGTGCGAGAACGCGCTCGAAGCGGCGCGCGCCGCGGCGCAGTCCCAGGTCCAAGCGCGCGGTCTTGCGGAAACCACGCATCGAGAGGCCAATGCCGGCCTGACTGCCGAGCAGAGTCGGGTTTACGAGGTCGAGGCCGAACTGGCGCGGCTTGAGCAGAATTTGCAGCACGCCCACGAACTCAAGACCCTGAAGCAACGCGAGATCGACCAGCTCGCGCTGCAATTGCGCGATCTGGAACAACGCAATGCGCAGGAAGCCGCGCGGCTGGAGTCGTTGCGTCGCGCCGAGCAGGCGCAGGCCGAGCAGGCCGAGCAGGCCGTGGCGCGGGAAGCCGCCGCCCAGTCCGCGCTGATCGAGGCCGAGGAGGTGCAGGCCACGGTGCAGACGCGCTGGGAGGAATTCACGCAGCGCGCCGAGGCGCCGCTGGTGCAGACCGAGGGCGAGCGCGTGCGTGCGCGTGAATTGGAGCGTGGTTTGTCGCAGGCCGACGAGCGCCTGCAGCGCGTGCAGAAGGAGCATGCCGCGCTGGATCTGTCGCCCCTGCAGTCCAGCCTGTTCGATGTCGACGAGGAACTGGCCCGGCTGCAGGTGGAGATTGAAAACGGCCAGGCGCGTTTGCAAATTCTCGATGAATCCCTGACCCAGCTGCGCGAGGAGCGTTCGGCCCTGGACTCGGCGCTGCACGAATCCCGGCAGACGCTGCAATCCTCGCGCGGACGCATGGCTTCGCTGGAAACCCTGCAGAACGCGGCCCTGCGCCAGGACGACCAGGCACTGGGCGAATGGCTCAAAAGTCTGGAATTGCAGGAAGCGCCGCGTCTGGCGAGCATTATTCAAGTCGAGGCGGGCTGGGAGTCGGCCGTGGAATACGTGCTCGGCGATCTGCTGCAGGCGCCGATTGCGCCGCAGACGAGCACGCTCGAACAAACCCGGTTGGGACCGAAAACCGGTGCAGCGCTGGTGGCCGCTTCCGAATCCGATGGCGCGGTCGCGCCGGGCCGGCTGGCCGCCCGCGTACGCGGACCGGCCGGCGCGCTGGCCTGGTTGCAGACCATTCATTGTGCGGATTCGGCCGAGGCCGCCACGCAGTTGCTGGCGTCCCTGCCACCCGGCGAATCGGTGATCGATTCCGACGGCGTCTGGCGCGGCCATGGCTGGGTTCGTTTCCCGCGCGCGGAGCAGGACAAGGGTGGCGTGATCGCGCGCGGCCGCCTGCTCAAGCAATTGCGCCAACAGGCCGAAGAAGTCGCCGCACTGGTGCGCGAGCGCGAGCAGCAGCTCGATGCTGCTCGCCAGCGCATGCAGGCGATGGAAGCCGAGCGCCGCGAATTGGCGGGCCGTTTCGATCAGTCACGTCAGCGCCAGGCGCAGCGCATGGCCTACCGCCAGGCGCAGGCGGTACGACTGGAGCAGATTCAGACGCGTGCCCGCCAGTTGCAGACGGAGATCGAGGCGCAGACCCAGGCTCGTGAAGAGCGCGCGCACGAACTGGCCGAGGCACGATCCAATCTCTCGCAGTTGGAGGCGGTGGCCGAGCGTCTGCGTGGCGAACGTGTGGAACTGCAGCAGGCGCAGGCTCAGGCACGAGACGCACTGAATCAGGCACGCGGCGAAATGGCGCGTGTCCAGCAAGGCCGCAATCAGACGCAGGTCCAGCTGGCGTCCACGCGCAGTTCGTTGACGGCGCTGGAGCAGGCGCTCGAGGAACTCACCGGCCGCCGTGAATCCCTGGCCGAACAGCATCACGAGCAGCAGCAGCGGGCCGCCGAACTCGATCAACCGATCGCCACGCATCGTGACGAGCTGGCAGCCGCGCGTGCCGCGACGCAAGCGGCCCGGGACGCTTTGCGTGCTGCGCGCGAACGCTGCGCCGCCGCCGAGGCCAGACTTTCGGAAGTGCTGCAACAGCAGCGCGCCGCGGACATGGCGGTGGAAGCCGCGCGCGAGCGCCTGCAACAGACCCAGCTCGATTCGCAGGCAGCGCTGGAACGGCGGCGCGCGCTCACCGAGCAATTCACCGAGACCGGGTTCGAGTACGCGGCTCTGGTGGCCGAATTGAGCGAAGATTCCACGCCCGCGGTGTGGGAGGAAAAGCTGGCTTCGATGGCACGGCGCATCGAGCGGCTCGGCGCGATCAACCTTGCGGCAATCCAAGAGCTGGAAGAAGCCGGCGGCCGCGAGTCCGTGCTCACCGAGCAGTACGAGGACATTACCGCCGCGCTGGAAACCCTGGAGGAAGCGATCCGCAAGATCGACAAGGAAACCAAGGATCGCTTCCGGCTGACCTTCGACCGCGTCAACGCGATCTTCCGCGATCGCTTCCCCAAGCTGTTCGGCGGCGGCGAAGCCAATCTCGAACTGACCGGCGAAGACCTGCTCGATACCGGTGTGCGGGTCATGGCGCGCCCGCCGGGCAAGCGCAACACCACGATCCACCTGCTGTCGGGTGGCGAAAAGGCGATGACCGCCGTGGCCCTGCTGTTCGCCCTGTTCGAACTCAATCCCGCGCCTTTTTGTATGCTCGACGAAGTCGATGCGCCGTTGGACGACGCCAACGTCGGTCGCTTCGTGGACGTGATCCGGGAGATGTCGACCAACGTGCAATTCATCATCATCACCCACAACAAGATCACGATGGAACTCGCGGAACATCTGCACGGAGTCACCATGCAAGAGCCGGGCGTGTCGCGGCTGGTGAGCGTCGACGTCAATCAGGCACTGGAGTTGGCCGGAGAAGCCGCATGAGCAGCTTGCACTTGTCGCTGTTGATACTCGCGATCGCGGTATTGATCGCGCTTTATTTGATCGGGCGCCACAAGGCCAACGCCGATCGTCCCAAGCCGACCAGGAAGCGCCGCAAGCGTGAGGCGCCCGGCAGCGTCAAGACACCGCCGCATGCGGCCGAGGCTGCGGACCAGATGGACCTGTGGAAGAAAGCGCCGGGCAATGGTGCGACCGGCGGCGAGGCATCCGGAAGCAGCACCGGATTCGACGAGTTCGGTGTCGGCCAGCCGCGCCGTCGCGGCGAGCCGCGGCTCGATCCGATTCTGACCGGGCAGCGCGCCGCTGCCGTGACGCCCGAGCCCGTCGTGGATAGCGAGCCGGACCTGCCGCCTGCGCAGCCGGAATATATCGAAGAACCCGCCATGCCGGCCGAGGCCGTGCCGCCCGAAGCTGTCGCAGAAGCGCCGGTGCCGGCGACGCCTGAACCGCCCGAGCCGCCCACGGCAATCGACGAAAAGATCGTCGCGTTCTACATCGCCGAACGGGAAGGCACCTACATCGACGGCGTGCAGATTCACCGCGCGCTGCAAAGCGCCGGCCTGCGCTACGGCGACAAGATGAAGATCTACGAACGTGTGGCCAGCGATGCGCAGGGTCGCAGCAAAACCGTGTTCGGCGTGGCCAGCCTGCTCAAGCCGGGACATCTCGACCCGGCCGAGGCCAGCGAGTTCAGTACGCCGGGTCTGTCGATGTTTCTGGTGCTGCCAGGGCCGGTGGCCGCCGAGCAGGCCTACGAGGATTTCCTCGAAACCGGTCGCGAGCTGGCCGAGGCACTCAATGCGCAGCTTTACGATACCAAGCGTGCTCCGCTGACCGAGGCGCTGGCCGCCCAACTGCGCACCGAAGTGCAGGGCTGGGCCACCGACAACGAATGAGTGCGTCGCCGAAGTCGCAGGCACGCGCAGCCGCCCTGCGCTGCGAATTGGCCGAACACAATCATCGTTACTACGTGCTCGACGATCCGAGCATTCCGGATGCCGAATACGACAGGCTGTTTCGTGAACTGCAGCAACTCGAGTCCGAGCACCCCGAACTGCGGACCGAGGATTCGCCGACGCAGCGCGTGGGCGGCGCGCCGCTGCCGGAATTCGAATCCGTGCGTCACGCCGTGCCGATGCTGTCGCTCGACAACTGCTTCAGCGAAGGCGAACTGCGCGACTTCGACCGGCGTGTGCGCCAGGGCCTGAATCGCGAGCGCCCGAGCTACGTCGCCGAACCCAAGCTCGACGGTCTGGCGGTGTCCCTGCTCTACGAAAGCGGTCGCCTGGTGCGCGGCGCTACTCGTGGGGACGGCGAGACCGGGGAGAACATCACCGCCAATCTGCGCACCATTCGCGCGATTCCCTTGACGCTGCGAGGCGAGGGGTACCCGGAAAAGCTGGAAGTGCGCGGCGAGGTCTACATGCCGCGCGAGGGCTTCCGTCGGATGAACGAGCGGCTGGAGGCCGAAGGCCACAAGCCCTTCGTCAACCCGCGCAATGCCGCCGCCGGGAGCCTGCGCCAGCTCGATTCGCGGCTGACGGCGAAGCGTCCCTTGAGTTTCTTTGCCTACGCGCTCGCCCAGATCGAGGGCGGACAGCCGTTTCGCAGTCACTTCGAGATCATGGAAAGCCTGCGCGCCTGGGGCTTTCCGGTTTCGACCCTGATCGAGAAGCTCGATGGCGTGGACGCCTGCCTCGATTACTACCAGCGCATCGGTCGCGCGCGCACGACCCTGGCGTTCGATATCGACGGCGTGGTCTACAAGCTCGACGATCTCGCTGGCCGTGAGGAACTCGGTTACCGCTCGCGCGCGCCGCGTTGGGCCATTGCCCACAAGTTTCCGGCCGAAGAAGCCGTCACCACATTGCGCGACGTGGAGTTCCAGGTCGGCCGCACCGGTGCGCTGACGCCGGTGGCGCGGCTGGAGCCGGTGTTCGTCGGCGGCGTCACCGTCTCCAACGCGACGCTGCACAACATGGATGAAGTGATCCGCAAGGACATTCACATCGGCGATCAGGTGATCGTGCGCCGGGCCGGTGACGTGATCCCCGAGGTCAAGGGCGTGATCGTGGAACGGCGTCCGGACGATGCGCGTGCCGTTGAGCAGCCGCTGGCCTGTCCGGTTTGCGGCGGCAAGGTTGAGCGCGAAGAAGGCGAATCGGCCGCGCGCTGCACCAATGGTCTGTCCTGTCGCGCCCAGTTGCATGGTGCTCTGCTGCACTTCGTGTCACGCCGGGCGATGGATATCGATGGTCTTGGTGACAAGTTGCTGAGCCAGTTGATCGATGCCGGCGAGGTGAAATCGCCGGCCGACATCTATCGTCTGGACGCCGAGAAGCTGGCGGGCCTGGAACGCATGGGCGACAAATCCGCGCAGAACCTCGTGGATGCGATCGAACGCAGCAAGCAGACTACGCTGGACCGGTTTCTCTACGCGCTCGGCGTACCGCAAACCGGCGAGAGCACGGCGCGCGAGCTGGCCCGGCATTTCGGTGAGCTCGACGCCTTGCTGTCGGCCGCGCAGGCCGATCTGCCCACCGCGCACGCCGAACGCGACAAGGATCGCTGCCCGCTGCTGCAGGCGGTGCCGGACATTGGGCCGATCGTCGCCGCCCATCTCTGCCATTTCTTCACCGAGGCACAGAACCTGGAAGTCATCGGCCGTCTGCGGGCGGCCGGCGTGCACTGGCCCAGAATCGAGCAGGCACCGATCGAAGGCCCGCTGGCCGGGCAGAGCTTCGTCATCACCGGCACCCTGCCGGGCATGAGCCGCGATGAAGCCAGCGCGCTGATCGAGGCGCAGGGCGGCAAAGTCAGCGGTTCGGTATCGAAGAAGACTGACTACGTTCTGGCCGGCGAAGCGGCCGGCTCCAAGCTGACCAAGGCCGAGAAGCTCGGCGTACCGGTGATCGATCTGGATGCGCTCCGGCGCCTGATCGAAGATCCGGCCTAGATTGCCGGCCCGGAGCCGGGCTGGCGTGATGCAGAACGTTCATGGCGGGATCAGGCGCGGGCCGCGCTAATGTCGATTCAGCTCAGCCGGGATCAGGATATGCCGAGGTTCCACCACAGCCCGGAATGCTGGCGCGCGAATGCCGGCTCTGGCCGCGGCTAGAATCGCGCCATGACGGATTGGGGTGGAATCTTAGGATCGGCCGTGCGCGCGGTGATTGCCGGTAGCTTGCTGCTTCTGTGCCTGCCGGACTGGCCGTCGCTGAAGCTGCGTGCCGAACTGGCGGCGCTTCCGGACTACGACTACTTGCAGGAGGCGGAGGCGCTCCGGACCGAAGCGCGCTATTCCGAGGCGCTGCTGGTGGTCGATGCCGGACTCGAGGCAGGCGACTCGGTCGCCGAACTCGGGTCGTTGCGCGAACGCATCATCGCGGAACGGGACAGCTGGGCGCGGCGCGTGCGCGAAGTCGGTCGCGGAGCTCTGACCGGGCAGGGCGAGAGTGTCGAGGCGCTGGGCGGGGCCGTGGTCGCCGATCTGTTCGTGTTCGGTGACATCCGCGATCTGGTGATTCAGTCCGGTCGCGCGATTCGCGGCGAGGAGGTCGACGACATCATCGTCGCGCTGTCGGGGGCCGGCATCGTGCTGACCGTGGCACCGGAGCTGGATCTCGGCGCCGCCTTGCTCAAGTTCGCGCGACGCAGCGGGTCGATGACCCGGACTTTCGCCAAGTCGCTGGCGAGATTGTCGCGAACGGCGCTGCGTGAGCGCCGCGCTGCGCCGCTGGTCGATGTCGTCGAAGACGCGACGCGGCTCGGCCGCCGTGCCGGACCGGCGCCGGCCCTGCGAATACTGCGCAATGTCGACGACGCCTCGGAGCTCAAGCTGGCGACGCGCTATGCGCAAACACCAGGCGGAAGTTTCGCGCTGTGGCTGTCCGGTCGTGGCGGAATCGAAATGCTCAAGCTCGGCGACGAAGCCGGCATCTGGCTGGCCAAGGCATCGCGCAAGGGCAGCCGCGGGCTGGCGCTGCTCGCCGATCAGCGACGCTTGCTGATGCGGCCGCATCCGCTGCTGGGTTTGTTCAAGGGCGTCTACAAGGGCAATGTGCCGGACTTCATCGCGGCCGCTCTGCAACGCTGGGGCGCCGCGCTGATGGGGTTCTTCGCCGCCTGGCTGGGGTTCGAAGGCCTGCTGTGCTTCTGGCGTTGCGGTCGCAAGTGGCGCCAGCATCGGCGTGGACGGCCCATGCCTGGCTGAGCATCGTTGGCGGCTTGCCCCGCAAGTCCAGCCGCGCGGTCGGGCGGCGCGCAGTGCTATCTTCGCGCGGGGACTTTTGATTCGGAATTCCGCTTGCAATACATCGATCCAAGATGGGGCTGGACCGTCGCCATCGTCGTGTCCGGCCTGGTGCTGTCCTGGTTGATCGGCTATCTCGGTCGCACCCTCAACGAGGGACGCTTCCGCTGGCAACAGACGCTGCGTGGCTGGCTGGGCGTCGCGCCGGGCAAGGAACTCGGCGAACTCGGCTGGCTGTTCCTGGCCGTGCAGTTGCTGTTGTGGCCGCTGGCCACCTGGAAGTTGTTGCAGGTCTGGGGACTGTCCGAGATCGGCGAATCGCTGCGCGAGCATCTCACGCGTGGCGGCCTGCACATCGGCAGCGTGCAGATCGTGCCGGCGCAGTTGCTGCTGGGCCTGTTCTGGTTCGCACTGCTGTTCACCTTCACGCGACGGCTCAAGCGCAAGATCGAGCTGGACTGGCTGCCCAAGACCCATGTCGAGCCCTCCACCCGCGATTCGGTGGCTACGCTGTTCGGCTACGCCACCTTCGTGGTGGCCGCGATCGTGGGACTGTCCGTGGCCGGTCTGGATTTCAGCAAGCTCGCGATCGTGGCGGGTGCCCTGTCGGTCGGCATCGGCTTCGGACTTCAGAACATCGTCAACAACTTCGTGTCCGGGCTGATCATCCTGTTCGAGCGCCCGGTACGCACCGGTGACTACATCACTGTCAACGGCAACGAAGGCTTCGTGCGGCGCATCCGCATCCGTTCGACAGAGATCGAAACCGTGGGCCGCGAAAGCATCGTGGTGCCGAACTCGGATCTGCTGTCGAACGCCGTCGCGAACCTCAATTTGCGCGATAACGTCGGTCGCATCACCGTTGCCGTGGGGGTGGCTTATGGTTCGGATACGCGGCGTGTGCGTGAGTTGCTGCTGGAGGTCGCCAGTCGACACGAGGTCACGATCAAGGCAGGGGAGTTGCCGGACGTTCCAGGGCCGCAGGTGCTGTTCACCAACTTCGGCGACAGTTCGCTGGACTTCGAACTGCGCGTGTTCATCCATTTCGTGGAGCGGCGCTTCATCGTGGCGAGCGACCTTCGATTCGAGATCGACGACAGCTTTCGCCGCAACGGCATTTCGATCCCGTTTCCGCAGCGCGATCTGTGGCTCAAGCAGATGCCGGCGCCGATCATGGACGCGGCCGATCAGGTCTTGCCGGGCGAGGATTCCTCGGGCGAGCGCGCCTGAATCGAGAGGGCGTGAATCTCGCGCCCCATCAGTTCGGACACCGCCTCGTAGACCGCGCGGTGGCGGGCCAGCGGCGCCATGCCGCGAAACGCCGGGCTGACGATGTGAACCCGGTAATGTCCGGCGCCGCTGGCGGCGCCGGCGTGACCGGCGTGCAGTGCGCTGTCGTCGCCGATGTCGAGCTGCTGCGGCGTGAAGCGCTGGGTCAGACAGTCTCGAATGGCGGCAATACGATCCATGTCAGCGCGGAAACACCTTCACGAACGGCTGCACCAGCACCTCGGAGAACACACCGGCCTGGGCGTAGGGGTCGGCCGCGGCCCAGGCTCGTGCTGCTTCGATCGAGTCGAACTCGGCGACGATGAGGCTGCCGTGAAAGCCGGCGGCACCGGCATCGGCCGAATCGACCCGTGGTCGCGGTCCGGCGAGAATCAGCCGGCCCTGGTCCTGCAGTGCTTGCAGACAATCCAGGTGCTTGGGGCGCGCCAGTGCTCGCGCGTTCATCGAATCCGGCGCGTCCGTTCCGAGAATCATGTAAAGCATGCGGCCTATTCTTCCTTCGGCAGATAGCGCGCCACGAACGGGGCGTGGGCGATCAGGAAGGCGAAGGTCAGCGCGGTGAAGCCGAACACCTTGAACTTGACCCAGGTGGCTTCGGAAAATTCCTGCGCCACGAACAGATTGAGCGCGGCCAGACCGACGAAGAACACCGCCCAGGCCAGGTTGATCTTGCGCCACAGTGCTTCGGGCAGGTCCACCATCTTGCTGCCGAAGCGCTGCATCAGCACTTTCTGGCCGAAAATCTGGCTGCCGAGCAGCGCCAGTGCGAACAGGGCATAGACGGCGGTGGGCTTGAACTTGATGAAACGCGGGTCATGCACATACAGCGTCAGACCGCCCAGGGCCGCGGCCACCAGCAGGGTGATGAAGTGCGTCTTGTGCAGGCGACGTTCCAGGATTCCATAGGCGATCACCACCAGCGCCAGGCTGGCGATGAGCGCGATGGTGGCCTGATAGATGTCGCCGAGGACATACGCGGCAAGAAACGCGACGGCCGGCAGGAAATCCAGAACTTGTTTCATGCGCCGATTATAAGGTGGGCCGGTCACGAGTAGGACCGAGCACGGCAAGAAACTCTACAATAGGGCATGGCAGACTGGATTTCCGTACACCCGCTGAATCCGCAGAAGCGGCTACTCGCCCAGATCGGCGCGCATTTGCGCAAGGGCGCGGTGATCGCGTACCCCACGGATTCCTGTTATGCCCTGGGTTGCCACCTCGGCGACAAGGCCGCGTCGGACCGGATTCGGGCGATCCGCCAGTTCGACAAGCACCATCTGTTCACCCTGGTGTGTCGCGATCTTTCGGAAATCTCGACCTACGCCCGCGTCGACAATGCCCAGTTCCGGCTGCTCAAGTCGATGACGCCGGGGCCGTACACCTTTGTACTTCAGGCAACCAACGAAGCGCCGCGGCGCCTGCAACACGAGAAGCGCAAGACCATTGGCCTGCGCATTCCGGACAACGCCATCGCGCAGTCCTTGCTGGAGGCGCTGGGTGAACCCTTGCTGTCCGTCACGCTGATCCTGCCGCCGGACCATCTGCCGGTCAGCGATCCGGAAGAGGTACGCGCCCAGCTCGACCGCCTGGTGGACGTGGTCGTCGTCGGCGGCAATTGTGGCTACGAGCCCACCACGATCCTCGACCTGACGGATGGCGAGCCCAAGCTGGTCCGCCAGGGCAAGGGTCGCGTGGCCTGGATGGAGGGTGCCTCGGACTCTCAATACGACTGAGCCGACCGAAGCCCGATGACGCCATACCCCAGATCGATTCCGCGATGAGTTCGTCGCTTTCCCTGATTCAGCAGCTTGCGATTTATGCGCTGCCTGTCTTGCTGGCGATTACCTTGCACGAAGTTGCTCACGGTTGGGCGGCGCGTGCCTTTGGTGATCAAACCGCCGCCAATCAGGGGCGCCTGAGCCTGAATCCGCTGAAGCATGTTGACCCGGTGGGAACGCTGTTGCTGCCGGCCGTCACGCTGTTGCTGGGCGGAATGTTCTTCGGCTGGGCCAAGCCGGTGCCGGTGGTCGAGAGCAATCTGCGCAATCCGCGCAAGCACATGGCGCTGGTGGCCGCGGCCGGTCCGATGTCGAACCTGGCAATGGCGCTTGCCTGGGGCATGATCCTCAAGATCGGCCTGATGCTCGGCCGCGGGGACGGTCTGTGGATGGGGCTGATGTACATGGCCAACGCAGGGATCGTGGTCAACGTGATTTTCATGGTGCTGAACCTGATTCCGATACCGCCGCTGGACGGCGGTCGCGTGCTCTCCGGCGTTCTGCCGCCACAACAGGCCTACAAGCTGAGCCGGATCGAGCCCTACGGCATTGCGATCCTGTTCGGTCTGATCATTCTCGCATCCATGGTGCCGAGATTCGGTGCGCTGTTCTGGCTTCCGTTCGGCTACATGGAAATGTTGGTGCGCTCGGTTCTCGGGCTGTAGCGCGAATCCGGCACGTCCTGCTACCTCCTCAATCCATCGAATCAAGTATTCCCGTGAGCGAAACCGCAAATCGACAAGTCGTGTTGTCCGGCATCCAGCCGTCGGGACATCTCACCATAGGCAACTACCTGGGCGCGCTGAAGAACTGGGTGAAGCTGCACGAGGACTTCGACAGCTACTACATGCTGGTGGACCTGCATGCGATCACCGTGCGTCAGGATCCGGCGCTGCTGCGCGAACGTTGTTACGAGTTCATCGCGCTGTATATCGCCTGCGGCCTCGATCCGAAGAAGAACGTGCTGTTCGTGCAGTCGCACGTGCCGGCGCACGCGCGTCTGGCCTGGGTGCTGAACTGCTACACGCAATTCGGCGAGTTGTCGCGCATGACGCAGTTCAAGGACAAGTCCGCCAAGCACGCCGACAACATCAACGCCGGGTTGTTCAGCTATCCGGTGCTGATGGCGGCCGACATTCTGATCTACAACGCGCACCAGGTGCCGGTCGGTGAGGACCAGAAGCAGCATCTGGAACTGACGCGCGATGTGGCGATGCGCTTCAACGGTCTCTACGGCGATGTGTTCACCGTGCCGGAGCCGATGATTCCGCCGGTGGGCGCGCGCATCATGGGTCTGCAGACGCCGACCGCGAAGATGTCCAAGTCCGAGGATGCGGAAACCAACGCGATCTACCTGCTCGACGAGCCCAAGCGCATCGAGCGCAAGATCAAGCGCGCGGTGACCGACATGGAAGGCAGCATCCGCTACGACGTCGCCGAAAAGCCCGGTGTCTCCAATTTGATGAGCATTCTGTCTGCCTGCACCGGCGAGAGCTTCGATGCGATCACGCGCAGTTACGACGGTCAGGGTTATGGCAGCTTCAAGCAGGCCGTGGCCGACGCGGTGATTGCGCAGCTCGAGCCGGTGCAGAAGCACTATCACGACATTCGCGCCGATCAGGACGCCTTGGGAGCAGTGTTGCGTGACGGCGCCGAGCGCGCCTCGGCGCGCGCCGAAGTCTGTCTGTCTCGTGTGCACGAAGCCCTCGGTTTCATTCCGCAATGACGATCGAGGGCGCCGTTGCCGCAGCCGAGGAGCACAAGCAGCCCAAGGTACGCGGTGCACTGCTCGACAAGCTGCCCGAGGACCTTTACATCCCGCCGGACGCGCTGGAAGTCTTCCTCGATGCTTTCGAAGGTCCGCTGGATCTTCTGTTGTATCTGATCCGCCGCCAGAACTTCGACATCCTCGATATTCCGATTCTCGCGGTGACGCGCCAGTACATTCAGTACATCGAACTGATGCAGGAACTGCGGCTGGAGCTGGCCGCGGAATATCTGGTGATGGCGGCCTTGCTGGCCGAGATCAAGTCACGCGTATTGCTGCCGCGCAGTGCGCCCGAGGACGAACTCGAGGAAGACCCGCGGATGACGCTGGTGCGGCGCCTGCAGGAATACGAGCGCTTCAAGACCGCCGCGGAAAACCTGGAAGGCCTGCCGCGCAGCGGACGGGAAATCTTCGTCGCGCACGCCAAGCCGGAGCGCGCGGACGTCGTCGTGCCCTTGCCGGTGCCGGGCCTGCGCGACCTGGTACTGGCGTTCCGCGACACGCTGCAACGGGCCGAGCTGCGCGGCGCGCATCAGGTCCAGCGCGAGCCGCTGTCGGTGCGCGAACGCATGAGTCATATTCTGTCCCGATTGAGCGCTGCGCAGCCCGCGCTGTTCAGTGACCTGGTGGACCCGAGCGAAGGCAGGCTCGGCATCGTGGTGAGCTTTCTGGCTGTGCTGGAACTGGTCAAGAACGCGATGATCGAACTGCGTCAGGACGGATCCTTTGCCCCCTTGCTGCTCGGTGTCGCGCGGCCCGCCGCCGACACCGCCGAAGCGGTCTGATTGGCCCCATATGCCCATGGAACCCGAAGAACAGCCGATTGAGCGCGCGCCGGACCTGGATACGGCTTCGTCGCCGGAAGCCGATGCGCATGTCGACCGTGTGCTCGAAGCCCTGCTGCTGTCCGCCGACGGACCGATGTCCGTCGATCAGGTTCAACGCCTGATCGGTGAGGAGCTCGGTTTGGCGCGCAAGGACATCCGCGCCTCGATTCACCGGCTCGAAAGCCAGCTGGAAGGGCGTAGCGTGGAGCTGCGCGAAGTGGCCAGCGGCTACCGCATCCAGGTGCGCCGCGAATATGCCGGCTGGGTGTCACGCTTGTGGCAGGAAAAGCCGCCACGGTTCTCGCGCGCCCTGCTCGAAACCCTGGCCCTGGTCTGCTACCGACAGCCGATCACGCGCGGCGAGATCGAGGACGTGCGCGGCGTGTCGGTTTCCAGCAATATTCTGCGAACCCTGCAGGAGCGCGGCTGGGTGCGTGAAGTCGGCGTCAAGGAAGTGCCCGGCCGCCCAGCCCTGTTCGGGACGACTCCGCAGTTTCTCGACGACTTCAATCTCAAGTCGCTGGACCAATTGCCCGACCTGCCGGAAATCAAGGACTCCGAACAACTCGAGGCCGCATTGATGCGGCTTGGCGGCATGACGCCCGAAACCGCGACCGCTGACGACGACGCTATGGACTTCGAGCCGGAAGATCGGGACGATCGCGCCCCGGAAGCTGCGGCGGAGTCGTCCGGTGACGAAACGGATGCACCGCCCGAGCCGGACGAAGCCCGTCCTCCTGACAATCAGATTCACTGAGCGCGAGCGTCGCCATGGAACGTATCCAGAAAGTATTGGCCGGTGTCGGCCTCGCTTCGCGCCGTGAAATTGAATCGTGGATTACCGCCGGACGCGTGGCCGTCAACGGCAAGCCGGCCGAGCTGGGGCAGAAGATCGGTGCGGGCGACCGCGTTCAGGTCGACGGCCGGTTCATCCGTACCGCCGTGAAACCGCAGGCCACCCAGGTGCTGCTTTACAAGAAGCGTGTTGGCGAACTGGTCACGCGCGATGACCCGGAAGGTCGACGCACGGTGTTCCGCAAGCTGCCCAAGCTGGAGTCCGGTCGCTGGATCGCGGTCGGTCGTCTCGACATCAACACCTCCGGCCTGCTGTTGTTCACCAATGATGGCGAGCTGGCGCGACGCCTGATGCACCCCAGTTACGAGATTCAGCGCGAGTACGCGGTCCGTGTTCTGGGCGAGATTGACGAGGGCACGCTCAAACGCCTGCGTCAGGGCGTGGAGCTGGACGACGGTCCGGCGCGATTCGAGCGCATCGTCGCCGCTCAGCGCCCCGCGGACGAAGACGACGAGGAATCCGCCAACCGCTGGTTTCAGGTGACGGTCAAGCAGGGCCGCAACCGGGTGGTGCGACGACTCTGGGAATCCCAGAACTGCCAGGTGAGCCGCCTGATCCGCATCGGCTACGGCCCGATCTCGCTGGGGCGCGGCATCAAGTCCGCCGGCTATCGTGAGGCGACGCCGGACGAACTGAAGGCCTTGCGCGCCGCGGTCAAGTTCTGAGCCGCCGTTTCCGACCTTCGGACGTCATTCCCGCTGTCGTGGGGTGACGTCCGGGGATATTGATACGAAGGCCTGGCTCCCGCTGTCGCGGATGATCTACTCGTCCCGCATCTCGATGACAGCCTCGCCGTCCTGCTGTTCCTGGATGGTCTGTTCGGTGCGCTTCTGCAGTTCGAATTTGGCCTGTTCCAGGGCCTTGATGCGCTGGATCTCGGCCATGGTGTAGTCCTCCCACTGGGCCGCGGCGGCGTAGTTGCTCTTGTCCTTCTTGGCCCGCCGGAAGGCCTGCAGGGCATCTTCATACTGCTTGTCGTTGAAGTTGGCCATGCCCAGCAGCATCAGGTTGGAGGCGCTGTTCTTGAGCCCGCCCTTCTGGTCGGCGTTGCGCGCGGCCTTGGCCGCTTCGGCATAGTCGCCGGCATCGAAGTACACGCCGGCCAGACGGGCGTACAGCAGGCCCTTGTCGGACATCTTGGCGGCCTGCTGCAGCGCCGGTACGGCTTTCTTGTATTCGCTGGCCGCGGCCCAGGCGTTGGCCAGGGTTTCGACGTTCTTGGCGGACTTTTCGATCTGACCGGCGTTCATGCCGGCTTCGATGATCTTGCCGGCCTTGTACGGCACGTCCTGGCCCAGGTACATGTAGGCCAGATTCAGCACTTCGGCTTCCTTGCTCAGGGCGCCGTGTTCGTAGACGGCGTCATACGCGGCCAGGCGCTTCTTGTCCTGGCCCAGTTCGCTGTACATGCCGGCCAGCTGCTTGAGGTAGCTGAGCTTGGGATAGCGCCGGATCAGTTCTTCATAGACGCGGGCGGTCTTGGCGTAGTCGTTCTTGGCGTAGTACAGGGCGGCGGTCAGACGCAGCCAGGATTCGGGGATCGGCTTGCCGGCAGCGGCTTCGAGCTTGCTGGCGGTGGAGACGTTGCTCAGGGCCTTGTCGTAGGCTTCGGTCTGGTAGTAGGCCTGCGCCAGCATGATGTGCGCGGTCGGCGTGGGCGTGTCGACCTGTTTGAGCCAGTCTTCCATGAAGCGGATGCAGGCTTGGTAGTCCTCGATCTGAAAGTACATCTGGGCAATCGAGTATTTGGCGGTGAGTTTCAGACCTTCGGTGGCGTCTTCCAGACCCAGGACCTGCTTGTAGGCGTCGATGGCCTTGGGGTAGTTCTCCTGGTTGGCGTAGATGAAGGCGTAAAAGTTGTACATCTGCGATTGGGCGTAGCCGTTGAGCTTGCCGCTGGCTTTTAATCCGTCGAGCACCTTGAGGGCTTCGGCGTGCTGGCCGGCTTCGGTGAGCTCTTGGGCTTGCATCAGCTGGTCGAAGGTGCGCGCGTCGATGGCGCCGGCAACGTTGTCGCCCTTGGCGGCGTAGGCCGGGCCGCCCAGCAGCAGGCCGGCGGCGAGCAGGGCCGGCAGGAATCGGTTGATGGTCATGGCGTTCCTCCGGGGGCTATTCGGCGAGTTTGAAGGAAATCTTGGTGCGCACGCCGGGCACTTCGACCGGTTGGCCGTCAATCACGCGGGGCTTGTACTTGTAGCGTTCGGCGGAGCGGATCGCGGAGCGCTCAAACAGGCTGGAGCTGGATTCGATCACGACCGGGTCGCGCACGGTGCCTTGCTTGGTCACGGTGTATTCGAGAATCACATAGCCTTCCAGGCCGCGGCTCATGGCGGCGCTGGGGTAGCTCGGGGCGA